>Ga0315336_1004585_pt1 | contig 16146 bp, 16 predicted proteins | sample ASW5metaG_FD_204512 | JGI IMG/M metagenome (GOLD analysis project Ga0315336, IMG submission 204512) | Ammonia-oxidizing marine archaeal communities from Monterey Bay, California, United States - ASW #5 | ecosystem: Environmental > Aquatic > Marine > Intertidal zone | place: USA: California...
TGTGTCTACACGGTTTCATCGGCAAGTCAAGGTTTCGACACGTCCTAGCGGGAGCTCCACGGTCTCGCGACGAAAAAGTGTGAGATATGCGGCCTAGTCAGACGCGATCAGCCGATTCGCCTCAGCTTCGAGGACGGGGGTCGCTTTGATCGCCCGTTTCCTGAATTTGTTCCCGGCTTCTACTCCGCCGAGTTCGTAACAATAAAGGGCGGCCGCAAGATTATGACGGCCACGATCCCGAAGGCGGACAGAGGGATCTGCTAAGTAGTGTTTTACGAAGAACAGGTATTGTCGCGAGCTGACGCGGCCCCAAGGAATACGACGGCCAGTAAGTCTGATCACGCGCCAATCGGCGCTCAACACATTTTCACGTTTTCCTCGCGCTCCCAGCCATCCGCCGTCAAATGGATCCTTACTGAGGCACCCAATCAGAAACTGGTGTAATTCCAACATGCGTTCGTAACGCTCCGTGAGGAGGTTGACTGCATCCTGACCCTCGTCGGTTTCATACTGGTCGCGACTGTCCTCTACAAGCTTGACCGCGTCCCGGAAATCATGCGCTTGAATGTAAGCCAGCCCTCTGGCTTTCAGGGCTTCAATATCGCTCAAGTCACTGAGTATTTTCGTCTGACGTTCCTTTTCCCGTTGCTCCTCTACTTCCTGCTGCTGCGCTTTCGCTCGTCGATCGGCTTCTTCGTTCGCAAAAGTAATGACAAGCGTCGTTACCGAGTCAGTTTCCTCGAGCAGTGTCTGCAGTTCCATCTTGATCGCGTTCAGCAACGTGAGTTTTTCTGACAAAGTAGTGCTGTTTTTCCGCAATCGATCGATAGAAGGCTCCCTTAGAGTCACGATGGAGAGCAGCCCCATGGCTTTTGAAACAGGCGCGGCCTTACGCGCCTTTGTCCTGGCCGAGTACCCAAGATCCAGGACATGCATGGCCAGCTGCTTCATCTCTTGACCAGTGGTTAGGGGAGCTATGACATCACGGACCAGGTCCGTTCTATTTGACTCCGTTGTTTCACTAACAGTCGTGCCACCCTGATTGTCTTCATCCGCGGCCTCTTCTTGAATGATCGCTTCGAGCGTTGTGCCTAGTACGTCACGAACGGCGTCGCGCACGCGATTCTCACGGATTTCAAACTGAGCAGCAATTTGAAAGATGTTTGTTGCGGTGAGTGCTACACTGGCAGACCGCTCTTCAAAATCTGACCGTGCCGCTTCGAATTTGCTGCGCTTATTTTCCGATTGGTTTCTAGCCTGCCTTTGCCGATCGACGTAGAAACTGAACCAGATTCCGCCGCCTACAAGCACCAGGATCAGAAAAATGCTAATCAGAATGATCCGACGGACCCGCCTGCGACCCTCGGCAGCCTCACGCACCGCTTGCGCCTGGCGAGCCGAGGCCTCGCGCAGGGCATCGGCTCTTGAAGGTTCGGCGCCTCCCTCATCCCCTTCGGAAGCATCTACCACACCTGTTTTTCGCTTTTTTAAGACGAGACGTTTGCCGCTCGCCGGTGAACTACCGCTCTTTGGTTTTGATACGATCGCCTTCAGGCAGCGCTTCAAATCTCCGATCAGGGATGCGTATGTGGGATGGCGCCTTGCGGGCTCGCGTTCCAGCGCGCGCGCAATTGTATCCGATAGCGCCTGCTCAATGTCCTCTCTGACCTCAGTGAGAGGTAGGGGAATTTCGGTTAGGCGCGCTTTGACGACATCCATGGGTGTCTCGGCTTCGAAGGGAGGAATGCCCGCGAGCGCGTGATACAGTGTGGCAGCTAAGCTATAGATGTCAGAGCGCGAATCGCTCTTTTTGCGGCGCAACTTTTCCGGTGCGATGTAGTACGGCGTACCCCACACACCTTCGGTCGCCGCTTGATCAGAAAGGCTGGCGATGCCAAAATCTACAAGTTTTGCGTCCTTCTTGTCATCCAGCAGAATGTTTTCAGGCTTAATGTCGCCATGAACCAGGCCGGCGACCTCCGCCGCTTCGAGGCCTTCGGCAATTTCGATGCCGATCTGCAGCACGAATGCCGGGTCCAGGCCGCCTGGCTGATTTTCAATGAAGCGGTCCAGGCTCCTCCCCGGAACCAATTCCATGGCGATGAAGGGTTGCCCATCAACCTGGCCGAATGCGTATATCTGAGCCACATGCGGATGATTTAGTTTTGCAGCAGACTGTGCCTCATGCTTCAGCAACTCTACAGCGTTGGGATCTTCTGCGAATGTCTTGCTGATCACCTTGATCGCAACCAGCCTTCCCAACGATTCATCCCGGGCACGGTAAATGCCGCCCATCCCCCCGGTGCCAATTAGCTCAAGAAGGAGGAATTGGCCCAGGCGAGCCGGGACTCTGTCTTGATTCCCACACTCAGGACAGACAACTTCTGAGAAAGGCTCGAGTTCAGATACATCAAGAAGACAGCGACATTGCGCGCATGTCATTTCGCCAAGATGTTCGTAGTCGATCTTGGGAGGTTGGAACTCTGCTGAAATGGATGGAATCTCCTATTCTAGCAATGAACGTTCAAGAAATCTGCGATGACCGCCCTTGTGGCGTCGTCGGAACGGACTTGCTGGCTGTTTTCATTATTTGTAATACTGGAAACGGTGTCTAGCCTGTATATTGTATCCGATGTCACCCCGAAATTGCAGTCATGCATCCTGTTTTCTTTAACATTGGCGGTTTGACTATTCACTGGTACGGCGTCTTCATGGCGCTGGCCTTCCTCTCGGCGCTCATTATCTGGACCCTTGTGGGACGTCGAGAAGGGCGCGATGCGCAGTTCAGCTCGGACTTGCTTTTTCTCGTCATGATACTTGGCATTGTCGGAGCCCGAACCGCGTATGTGTTGTCGAATGCGAGCGTTTATAAGGAACACCCGCTAAGCGTTTTCTTTCTATGGCAGGGTGGACTTATCTACTACGGAGGTTTGATTGGCGGCATATTGGCAGTGCTATTGTTTGCGCGACTGCGCCGTATTCCGGGTCTGGACCTACTCGATTTTGCCATGACAGCGTTACCCGTCTCGCATGCGTTGGGACGCATTGGCTGCTTTCTGAACGGGTGCTGTTTTGGGGACATCTGCAAGGCGGGCCCCTCGGTTCGTTTTCCATCGGGTAGCGACCCTTGGCACCGACACGTTGACCTCGGTCATATTTCAGTTACCGCACACGAAAGTTTGGCGGTCTATCCTGTTCAGCTATACGAGGCGGCGGTCAATGTGGTCATATTTGCGGTGCTTCTTCGTATTTATCGCAAGCGCAAACGTTATGGGATGGTCACAGCGGTTTACTTGTTGACCTATCCCCTGTGCCGTCTGCTCTTTGAGAATCTGCGCGGTACGCATCGTGTGATGTGGGGAGCACTTTCTTCCGCCCAAGGGATCAGTATCGGATTGATGGCTGTCGGGGCGATCCTGCTAGTGTACATACTTAGGAGGCCGCCCATTTCAACAACTGCATCAGCGGCCTAGGCGCAACTCGGTAAAACAACGATCGAAATCAAGGCAACATTTGAAGACGCCGGCCAGAGGCTCGATGTGTGGCTTGACCGGCACATCCGAGAATTGTCGCGCTCTCGCATCCAAGATCTCATTAAGCAGGGTCATATAATGCTGCAAGGCCGGGCGGTTAAAGCACATCAGAAAATTTCTGAGGGGATGACTGTCACCGTACACGTACCTCCACCCGTCGAAACAACCCTTGTCGCAGAAAATATTCCAATCGATGTAGTACATGAGGATTCGGATATTATCGTCATTAACAAGCAGCCAGGCATCGTCGTTCATCCCGCTGCAGGTCATCCACGGGGAACGTTGGTGAATGCGCTGCTGTTTCATTGTAAGGACCTGGGAACCATTGGCGGCGAAATCCGGCCCGGCATCGTTCATCGGCTCGACCGGGACACAAGCGGCGTCATGGTTGCAGCCAAGAATGGCGGAAGCCTCGAATCGCTGGTCAACCAGTTCAAGGCAAGCGAGGTGTCAAAGGAATATGCTGCGCTTGTGCATGGACACCCCAAGTCGTTGAGAGGAACCGTTGAATCGTTGATCGGCAGAAGCACGCACGACCGAAAAAAAATGTCCGCTCGTCCCAAGCGCGGGAGAGAAGCAATAACACATTACGAAGTGACCGAGACATTTGACGAATCATCATTGCTGCGTGTCTGTCCACGCACGGGGCGAACACACCAGATTCGAGTGCACATGGCGCATGCAGGACATCCCATTGTCGGGGACCGTAGTTACGGAAAGAAAGGTGCATTGCCGAAAGCCGCACGGCAGATGCTCCACGCGAAGTCCTTGGCCTTTCGCCATCCGGGTTCCGGCGAAGAGGTCACGTTCAACGTCCCACTTCCTCCTGATATGCTTGAGCTAATTGAAAAACTGAGAGATAGCGCATGAAAATTAGACCAGAAGTATTGCCATTCGTGGTACCCGTACTGGCTTGCGGAATCCTGCTGTTTACCGTGCTTCTAACTATCGGATCAAAGAGTGATGCCTGCGTTGTGGGGGGCATCGCGCTCATGCTTTCCGCAATCCTGATCGCCTTTTTCAGGGACCCGGAAAGGCAACCACCGCAGGAAGAAAACGCGGTCGTAGCAGGGGCAGACGGCGTTGTCATGGCAGTCTGCGAGGAGGATGAGGGGCGTTACTTGAAAACACGTTCAGTTCGTGTTAGCGTCTTTTTGAGTTTGTGGGATGTGCACGTAACACGCTATCCCGTAAGCGGCACGGTTCGTGAGGTTGGATACCTCCCGGGGAAAGCCGTGCCGGCTTTTAAGACTGATTCTTCACTGGTAAACAGGCGCAGTACAATCTTTATTGAGAACGAGCGTACTGCCTGCCTGGTAAAGCAAATTGTCGGGTTAGTCGCTCGAAGGGCGGTGCATTGGACCGAAGCAGGACAGCAGGTTGAACGGGGGAGCCGAATGGGGATGATGAAATTCGGCTCGAGATTGGACATCTTAATGCCTGCTGCCGATGTGACGGTTATGGTGCAGCGCGGCGAGCGCGTGAGAGCGGGGGAAACCGTCATCGCCCGACTGAACGGAGCTGTATCATGACTTGGCGAAGTCGTTTTTTAACCCTTGTCACGCTTAGCGTTCTATTCCTGGGCATGCAGAGTATCTTGTTGTGCACTTCTGGACGTCATATCGAGGCCGCGTTGTTGATCATTGCGGCCGCAATTGTCGATGCGCTCGACGGCAGCGTTGCACGCCGACTGCGCAGTGAGTCAGGATTCGGCGCGCGGTTGGACTCTTATGTTGACGTCATAGGATTCGGCGTTGCGCCGGCCATCTTGTTGTACGAGTCGATGTGGAAGCATAATCCTTCGCTGGGAGGTGTACTTGCTGCCGCCGTGGCTTCCTTTGCTGTTCTTCGTTTTGCGCGTGGGGCGGAATCCGATACGCAGGCGGATAAACATCGATTTCGCGGTCTACCAATTCCGGTAACCGGGATGTGGATCGCTCTTTTTGTATTAATGGAAGAGGGCGCTGTGGTCGGTCTCGACAGTACGTTCCAGGGTGCAAAGGTGTTGTGGGGTTTCATGGCCGTGTGCACCGTACTATTTCTGTTGCTGCAGATATCGAATGTTCCCTACACGAAGCCCGGAGGCAAACCCTTTGTGATCGGGCTCGCAATTACGGCGGCGATCATGCACATCAGTAGCGGTCACGCGATATTAACATTGTGGTCATCCTTCTGCGTGAGCTCGGTGCTTTATGCCATCTTGAACCCTTTCCGCACACGTCACTCGATGCTGGCTGACGAGGCGGCGCACGAGCCTCCTGTATCGTTTAGTCATTAGAGGGGCTGGACATGCCCCTCAACGACGTGCTCAAAGACCTGGCAGACTACTTGGAGTATAGACTGGAGGAAGGTGAGGATGTCGCCGAACTCGACCCGGCCGTCCTCGAGCTGCTGGCGAACCCAGCTAGCGTTAAGCAGAAGCAGGAACAGCCCCCTGAGAAGTCCGCCGTCCCAGCCAATGTTGCAAGCCGTGGGAAGCCTCCGGCGAAGGAGGTGACTGAGGGCCTCGCACAAATCAGCGTTCGAATTGCGCAGTGCAGGCAATGCACGCTTTGCGAAGCGCGCACGAATACCGTGCCCGGTCAAGGCAACCCATCGCCTGACATCGCGTTTGTCGGAGAAGGGCCAGGCGCGGACGAGGATCAGCAGGGACTCGCCTTCGTAGGGCGAGCCGGTAAGCTCCTGACCAAGATGATTGAGGCCATGGGCTTGACCCGCGACGAAGTCTGGATTGGAAATATCGTAAAGTGCCGCCCCCCGGAAAACCGTGTCCCATTGCCCGATGAAATGGAGGCGTGTCTTCCATACTTGAAGGAGCAGCTCGCACTTCTACAACCGAAGGTAATCGTTTGCCTGGGAGCAACTGCGGTAAAAGGCCTACTCGATACCAAGACCGGAATTACTAAATTGAGAGGAAACTGGAAGAGCTTTGAAGGCATCGATGTGATGCCAACTTTTCACCCCGCATACCTGCTTCGAAACCCTCCGGTAAAGAAGGAGGCATGGGAAGACCTTAAAGAAGTATTGCGCCACCTTGGACGCCCCATACCTAAGATCAAGAAACAATGAACCGTTTGCATGGGTCCGCCCTTGGGCGGTTGGCGCGCCCACGGAGAATCGAACTCCGGTTCCAAGGATGAAAACCTTGTGTCCTAACCACTAGACGATGGGCGCCCGAAATGCGCACGGTTCGCAGGCAAGGCGGAAAACATTAACAAAATGAACTGGGGAAACAAGCAGAATATTGTTGGATTTGACTGCGGCGCATGCATACCATGCTGCGCTTTGTTTCGCAGCGCGCTAGTACTCATCAGATCGCTGCCGCATGAAGTGTGTGGAGGGTAGAGAGCAATGGATGGAAGATACAGAGGAATGGATCGGTGCTTATACGCAGCGGTATTGACAACTGCATGTGTACTGCTGAGCGGATGTGCAGGCATCCATGAATATCAGCCTAATCGCAGACCGACAGTCACACATGAGCCTGTGGAGACACTGAAGCCGAGAGCTGTTGTCCCTGAGGTGGCCGAAAAAGTGGAACCGATGAACGCGCCGAGTCCGTCAGTACAGACTGCCGTGGCATCGACTCCACCTTTGTCGGATATGGAGCTATTGCCATCCGATGCGCGTCCCGGCGAATGCTATGCCAGGGTCTTTGTGCCGCCGGTCTACAAAACCGTGGAAGAGAGCGTTCTGGTACAAGAAGCTACCGAGAAAGTAGAAATTATTCCGGCCGAGTATGACTGGGCGGAGGAAGACGTGATCGTTGAAGAGGCCTCGGAACGTCTTGAGGTCGTGCCGGCGAAATATGACATGGTCAACGAAAAGGTTCTCGTTACACCGGCCTCTGTTCGAGAAGAACAGGTGCCGGCTGAATATGAATGGGTGGAGGAAAAGGTACTTGTAAAGCCTGCACACACGCTTTGGAAGAAGGGCCGCGGACTTATCGAGCAGGTGGACAATGCAACCGGTGAAATCATGTGCCTGGTCGAGGTACCTGCGGAATACAAGACCGTTCGCAAACAAATTTCGAAAAAACCGGCTTCCGTAAAAACCGTAGAGATCCCCGCGGAGTACCGCACAATGAAGAAAAAGGTCATGGTCAGGCCGCCCAGCACGCGGACCGTGAGAATCCCGGCCAAATACGAAACAGTGAAGGTAAAGAAGATGGTGAAGCCGGAGCAAAAAAAGATCACCGGCATTCCCGCCGAGTATGACACGGTTACCAAAGAAGTTCTTGTTTCAGACGGCAAGGCTGCGTGGCACAAGGTATTGTGCGAAACCAACCTTTCTCGCGACATGGTGGCCCGTATCCAAAAGGCCCTCATCGAAGCCGGATTCGACCCCGGTCCCGCAGACGGCATACTGGGAGAACATACGCATTCCGCCATGGAAGAATTTCAAACCGCCAACAGTCTCGCGGTTGGCGGCCTCACGTTCGAGACCCTCAATCAACTCGGCATCGCGCTTCCGTGAATCTGTTCTCTGCATCCCGATTGCCTCGGCATCCCGATTGCCTCGGCATCCAAGCGGAATTGGCGATCCAGTGCCTGGTGTCGAGTTCGAAATCGGAATTTCAAGTGGCGGCGCAATACAACGCCTACAGGAACACCCTGCAAACACGGGACACGAGACATGCAAATAGATGAGAAAACCTACGCCGAGATATCCGAAATGATTCACAGCGATGACAGCCCCGTCGGCATCGATGCCAAGAAAACGCACATCTACATCATTTACAAACTGAGTGAGATCGAAAAAAAACTGGCTGCACTAGAATCCCTACTCGGCCCGGATTCTGCCAGGTAATTTTGGCCGACAGATGTAGCGGCATTTAGATGTCTAGCAAATCCTTTCTCGCAACTCGTTTCGAAAACGGCCAGATGCGCACATGTGAAGATCCGCTGACCGTAGAGCGCCCACTCCAGATCAAAATTAATGGTCGACCCTTTTCCGTCACAATGCGATCACCGGGCGACGATCAGTACCTGGTGAAAGGTCTGCTATACACGGAGGGTATTGTAAATCCCGACGCTGGTGATTACACCTGCACGGAAGAATATCTCGAGGATTCTCGCGAAGTCATTGCAATCAACGTCGAGGTGCCGGAAGCATACTTGTGCGACAGCGCCTTTGACAAACGATCGCTCCTTGCAAACGCATCGTGTGGACTTTGCGGACAACGACAACTCGATTTGGAGGAACTCGGCTCCCGGGCTTTAAAGCCACGCGCATCACTCGCCCTGAATCGCGTGTCAGAACTCATGGGTGCCATGCGAGACTCCCAGCAAACCTTTGACCAGACAGGCAGTACTCACGCTGCAGCCGTCTTCGGCCAGGATTATAAGCTCATTTTCTTACACGAGGACATTGGACGACACAATGCCGTGGACAAGTCCGTCGGACGGCTTATCGACTCGGGGCGTCTTGATGAAGCCGAAATCCTGTGCGTCAGTGGACGGGTCTCCTTCGAGATTGTCATCAAAGCGTATCGTGCAGACATTCCGTTTCTACTCGCGGTTTCGGCGCCTTCCTCATTTGCCGTCGAAATGAGTGAAATATGGGGAATTTCCGTTCTCGGTTACTGCCGTGAGCAACGTGCTACGGTTTATTCTCATACGGAGAATGTGAAAAGCTAGCCCGCATATCTCACGCTTTTTCGTCGCTGCCTGTCCGCCTATCTCTGGAGGAAGCGGATGGAGGTTGCGTCGAATCATGGGCTTTTTCCGGTTTGGCGGGCGAAGGCGTGTGTACACACGTTGAGGACGGCAAGCCGGGAAAAGCCCTCGAGGCGGCGTGACATCCACACGTGCAGCAGGAAAAGTGAGCGATATGCGGGCTGGGCCCCGTAGCTCACACGACATTCCCTTCGAGCACATCGTCGACCCAGCTTAGGGCGGCGGCGACGGTGGGGAAACCTATCGTACTCGTGAGTAGGACAATGGTGTGTCTGATTTCTTCAGGTGTGGCACCTTCTTGCAAGGCCCGTCTGGCGTGACTGTGCGTAGCGCCTTCGGAACGAATGCTGGCTGCCGCGGCAAGTTGCACTAGCTGCCCAGATTTTGCATCCAGGGGACCTGCTGACCGCACATTCGTTCCGAGCGTATCCAAGGCACCGGCAATGTCAGGGAATCGTTGTTTGATCGACGAATGGTGTTCCGGCATTCCGCTTTGTGATGCACACATGAATTCCTCCTTTAGCTTCCGATTGCTTTACTGATCAAAAACAGCGCCATGGCAATGACGACAATTCACCCACTGTGTACCGCCATCCGTATAGTGTTCTTTTTTCCAGATCGGGAGACACTGTTTAAGCTCGTCGATGACGTAACGACACGCGCTAAATGCCTCGCCACGGTGAGCCGATACTGTGCCGACCCACACTGCGGTGTCTCCGATCGCGAGGTGCCCTACCCTATGGGCAGCGCGAACATCAAGAAGTTCGTATTTTGATTGAGCTTCATTCAATATTCGCTGGCCTTCCTTTTCGGCCAGCTCGACAAATGCTTCGTATTCTAATGCCTCTACGGATTTGCCCTCATTCTGATTACGAACGCACCCTTCGAATACGACAATGGCGCCTGCCCCCGGATTTCCAAGCGATTCACGAAGGGCTATGACATCGATGGGGTCACTCGATATCGTAAACATTCTATTTCCTGATTCCATCAGCGACTACGACTTCACGAAAAAAAGGATCTGCCACAAAAAGGCTTAGGATGCACAAAGATCGGCGAGACGGCACCATGCCTACGGCTTGGCAAGCTCGCATCCCACACGTAGTTCATCAAAAGAGAATTTACCTTTCATAGTAATCGACTGAAGTCATTCAGCGCAAATTCCCACACCGCACACCGCACACCGATCTTACCCACCTGCAACAGGCGGAATAAAGACAATCGTGTCACCGTCTTTAAGGGAATCAGACATTGACGAAAATTCTGAGTTTAGCGCGACTTTGAGGATGTCCCCATCCAAAGTAAATCCGTGTTTGTCGGCAAGCTCTTTGTACAGGCCTTGCGGCGACGTCGCATCTGTCGTCACGGTCTCCTTCCCGATGCCGGCTTGCTCACGTAATATTGCAAAGTATTGCACTGTGATGTTCATGGCGCGGCAGATAGATTGGCCTTTGCTGCTTCGTAAGCAACCGGATCGTTTACGTTGTCCAAGGCCTTGGAATTGTCAAGTTGCAGGAGTTCGACGTTCGAATTGATCAAGACCTTGCGCGGACAGGTAAAACCGAGTGCCATGAATTGCAGTAGCCTGCTGCGGGCGTGCGGCTCATAGATTGCACAGAGCGGTTCCGGTAATGCATCGCTCGCGCTGACGTATGCCGTCGCTACCTTAAACGAATTCCGCCGATCCATCAGCTTGGTAAGTGTTTCTTGATCCAGATAGGGCAGGTCGCAGGCAACAACTAACCAGGCAGCGTCACGATGGGTGTTCATCGCCGTCAGGATCCCACCCGTGGGCCCACAAGCAGCGAATTGATCGTGAAGCTGTGGCAAAGAACTGAATCGTCCATCTGCCCATTGGTCCTGCCGGGATGATACAAACGACTTCTCACACATGTTCTCAACCAAGTCGAATGCGTGCTCGAGCTGAGTCTCTCCTGCGTACTCCAGCAAAGCCTTGTCCTTCTTCATTCGGGTGCTTTTTCCGCCCGCAAGCACGAGACCGTAGAGTGGCATGCTCGCAACCCGTTCCTGAAAAACCGCAAGAATGAACTCGGCGATTTCTCCGATCGCGTCACGCTCGAAATGCGGGAGGTCTGCCTGGGTTGATGCGCGGCCGCCGACTGTGGCAAGAACCGGACCGTCCTCATCATTGGCAAGATCGAGTAAAACGCTCTCATTGCCGTCGAGCACAACAATCTTGGGCAAGGCGCCGTGTCGCCAACCTTCGGCGATAACAAAGTCGCAGTCATCAAACGCGGTGCGCTGCTGAATGAAATCAACTGTTTCGCCAGTCGTCATTGCCGTTTTGGTGCCGTTGGTAATGAATACGCGTGTCGCACCGGCGTCCCGTGCTTTCGCCGTATCTTTCCCCTTGGAGTCGATATCGAAATCATGCCCACTATGTTTTATATAGCCCACCCGATAGTTCGGTGAAAAATATTCAATCAATCTTGCAACAAGCGTTGTTTTTCCCGATCCGGAATACCCGCACACTGCAATTTCAAAGGGATGAAACATCGAAGTCACGCTTCCCTCCCGACTTGCGCAATAACCTGGTCTCGCCAATCCTGATGTCATGCGATACCGATTTGCACATGTCGTAGACCGTCAATGCAGCGATGCTTGCACCGACTAAAGCCTCCATTTCGACACCAGTCTTGTGATGTACGCGAACGGTGCAGTCAATGACGATGTCCCGGCTGTCATCGACGTCGATCGATATCTCGCAGCCCTCAATTGGCAAGGGATGACACATGGGAATGAGATCGCTCGTTCGCTTTACAGCCATCGTGCCAGCAACAACTGCCGTTTGAAAAACGGGCCCTTTGGCGCTCTGGATCTCACCTTCACTGATAAGTGCCATGACCGCGTCGGGCACAAACATCGTTGTTCTCGCCGTCGCCACACGAAGGGTCGCTTCCTTTCCGCTAACATCGACCATGCTTGGCCTGCTGTCTTCTCCCACGTGTGACAATTCGGGTTTTCGCGAGTTCATGATATTTTCTTAGTGCAAAACGAGCTGCCCATATGGTTCCGACCATAACCATATCGGAAACGTCGACCCAGCTTCGAATACATCCTGGTGGGCCGGAAGCTCAACAAATCCGTCGCTTTCTGCCAGTCCTGCCAGGTCGCCAGAGCCACCCATTTTGTGTGGTGTCACGCAACGCGTGTTGCCTTCAGACACGCTGGTTGCTACCGGCTTGAAGAGCGTTAGCGACTTCTTGAAAGTAATGGTTTCAGAAAGTGGCGCTCCCGGCCTCTGTTCCGCCGGGCGGACGACAGCACCCATTGACTGCCACAGCGCGGGGAGCACGAAGCGCTGGCAGCAGATGACTCCGGACACCGGGTTACCGGGCAAGCCGAAGACCGCCTGGCCTGCCTGCCCAATGCCGAACCATAGCGGCATCCCCGGGCGCTGACTGACCTTGTGAAAAACCTGTCGGACACCGAGTTCGCGGAGGACTCCTGGGACATAGTCATATCGTCCCGCGGAAACGCCCCCGCACACGAGCAGAAACGCGCTCGAGTCCAGGAGATCTGCGAGTCCGCGGCGAATCTCGTCGGCATCGTCCATCATATGATGCAACTCAACGTCATCAAAACCCGCCTCCCGCAATGATGCACGCAGTGCGTAGCCGTTGGACCCGCGGATTTGATGCGGTTCGGGCACATCGCTCACTGACACGAGTTCATCGCCCGTGCTGACGACACCGATCCGCGGTCGCGCTGCGATCAGGACATTCTCTTTGCCCACCGTCGCCGCGATGGCGCACTGGGGCCCGAACAGAATCGAACCGCTGCCGAGCAGTGAAGCTCCGCATTCACGATCGAATCCCAGCATGTGAACATTCTGCATGGAAGCTATGGCCTGCATGTCACCAACTTTCGCGGTGCCGTTTTCCATTTCGATTTGTTCTACAGGCACCACACAATCACAGCCTTCCGGAAGTACCGCTCCGGTCATGACTTCGTAACAGGCATCGGGATTATCGAGGGTCCTGCTTGACTCGCCGGCGCGCTGTATACCAGCCACCGCAAATACGCGCCTGCCGTCACACCAGGATTGCCGGTTGAATGCGATGCCATCCATGGCAACACGATGAAAAGGCGGAAACGGGCGATCCGCCGTAATCGCCTCTCGCAATACTTCTCCGTGCACATCTGCGATGGGTGCGGACATTGTGGGCCCCAGAGTCATGTTCTCCAAGACGAGGCTCTCTGCTTCTTCAACTGAGATCATGGTTGGCTATTGGTTATCGGTTATTCGGTTCACTTGGAACGCTAGCGTAGTCCTGATCGTCTTCGTCTCGGTACGGACGGGTCGCTGGTTGCTTGTTCGCCAGGTTTCGTAGTCGTACGTATGCGTGAGATAGTACTGACATATAACCCCTGACTTCTGACCGCTGACTTCTGAACAGGTCTCGCCTCTAGCCTCCGATTTCGGACATGACTCGGTTCGTGGCGTATTCATCATTTGCGAGACCATGGCCCCAAGGCTTGTGCCAAATGCTCTCGATAATACGATCGTGAAGTTCTTCATCAGGTACGCCTGCACGCAACGGCGTAAGTAAATCGAATTCTCTGTCGCGTAGCAGACACAGCCGTAACTTTCCATCCGGCGTAAGGCGAGCGCGATTGCATCCGGCACAAAATGGTTTGGTCACCGAACTAATGAATCCGAGCGATCCTTTCGCGCCTTGAAGCTTGTAGATGCGCGCTTCACCATCCAGCTTTCCTTCATTCTGCATGTGCATCGGCCCGAGCGAGTCGCTGATTGTCTTGCGCAATTCATCCTCAGAAACGATGTGCTCACGCTGAAAATCATGGATTCCACCGAATGGCATGATCTCAATGAATCGGACCTGCCAGGGATTTTTGAGTGTTAGTTGCGCTAGATCGACAGCATCTCGCTTGTCATTAAATCCACGCACCACCACACAGTTCAGCTTTACTTCGAGACCTGCCGCCTCCGCGGCGCTGATGCCTTCGAATACGTCTCTCAGATTCCCCCACCTTGTCATAACTCGGTACTTCTGCTCGTCAATCGTGTCTAGACTGACGTTGATGCGCTGAATGCCGGCCGTCTTGAGACGTGCTGCAAGCTGATCGAGCAAGAGTCCATTCGTCGTGATCGCCTGCATCCTGATGCCCTGCATGGTGGAGACACTGCTGATAATGCCAGCTAGATTGTGACGAAGTGTCGGTTCACCTCCCGTGTAGCGTATTTTTGTAAATCCGACGCGTGCAAAAATGGCAATCAGTCGCAGCAGTTCGTCGTCTTGCATAAGTTCATCAGGTGGTCTAAAGACTATGTCGGTCGGCATGCAATATACACAGCGAAGATTACACATGTCGGTGAGCGACACGCGTAGATAGTTGATTGCACGGCCAAACCGATCAGCCACGCCATTTACCGACTGATCAAGCATCGGGATCGCCGTTACCGTCCGTACGCGAGTGTCGGCATGCCGTGTCTTAGTTTCGTCAGTAATTGTCGGTGTCATGTTTCGAAACGAAATGTGGTGATCTTATCCTCCGTGCACAGGCAGAATCATTGTAGACGGGAAGTATGCGGGGTACAAGGATTCCTTGAGTGTACGGACACTCAGGGTGTTGCCTACGTTGTGCCTCATACCCATTTGCCATCTGGTACCGTCGGGAAAGATCCGCAGTCTTGAATGTTGTTGCTTTGGTAGCGCACCTTCAGCGCGCGATATCAATTTGCATTTCCCACAATCCCCGGGCTGTGCCCATGGGCTGAAGAATGGCGGGCCTTCAGCCCGCCGCTGTTGACGCAGATGTGTGGTCCCAGCCAAAGTCGCAAATCACGCAGGCAGTTTAGCTGGAAGTATCAGTTCAAAACAGGCCCCGCCATTTACCGATGCTTCGATCCGCAGATCGCCTTTCATCTGGTGTGCCAGGCGACGGCTGAGCGCAAGTCCCAATCCGACGCCGGGCGCCGATTCGGCTGCATTCTTTGCCGATTTATGAAACGGACGAAAAAGTCTCCTTGCCTCGGAGGAAGCAATACCGGGACCATGATCACGGATGCGAATGATACCGCGGCGATTGCCGTTTTCCAGTTCGATGTGTATTCGTCTGTCATCGGCCTTAGCAGCGTACTTGCAAGCGTTATCCACAAGATTATACAGAATCTGCTCCGTCATCGAGCGATCCACATGCACCTCGGTCGCACCACCGGGGTCGCCTGACACAACAAGCTGCATATCTGCCTGCTTGGCACGTGTTGTTAGACGGTCGCGCATAGTCTCGACGAGATCCGCAAGTGTCGTGCGTTCGGGATGACCGCCTGAGTTTCCTTTTTCAATTCTTGAAAAGGAAAGGACGTTCTCAACGAGGTGTGACAATCGGCTACCTTCAGCACGTAGCGTCGCCAGGTACTCCCGCTGCCGATCCGGGTCGCCAACCATCCCCTGCTCCAGCATCTCCGCATACATTTGAAATGTCGTGAGCGGTGTTCGCAGTTCATGCGTGACAGCGGAAACAAACGCTGCGCGCCGCTCGCTAAGCGTAACCGCACCGATCAGCACCAGACCAACGGCGCCGGCAGCAGCTACCACGCAGAGCCAGGCAATCAGCAACGGCGCGCTCAAGGGGGATGAGGCCGTTGCAGTACGAAAGGCAGGTTCTCCCGGCTGCAGTTCCACCGGAAGCGCAGCCAACATTCGTGAGGGCACGCCTGCCTCCAAGTCCCGAACGGGGACAAGCTTGGCATCCGGAAGCAGATCGCGAACTTCGCTCAAGAGCTCCTCACGGATCGATTCCCAGTTCAGCCAGAGTCCCTGTATAAACGAATCGCCGTCTACCGTCACCTTGCGGGCAAGCACGAGAACATCATCCACCCAGAGCGGCCGCATGATGTCTTCGGAAATTGCCTTTGCAGCATTCGGGAGCTGAAAAGGAGTTTGTTG
>Ga0315336_1004586_pt1 | contig 16144 bp, 15 predicted proteins | sample ASW5metaG_FD_204512 | JGI IMG/M metagenome (GOLD analysis project Ga0315336, IMG submission 204512) | Ammonia-oxidizing marine archaeal communities from Monterey Bay, California, United States - ASW #5 | ecosystem: Environmental > Aquatic > Marine > Intertidal zone | place: USA: California...
TTGGCAGTCCTCAAAGCGCTTACTGAAGCGAAAATGCCAAACGTCACTACTCTTCAAGCAAAGTGCTTGCCTGAGACATCCTTTCTAACACTTTCTCCCGCCCGACGATTTCCATGCTCTCAAACAGAGGGGGGCTTACCCTTTGACCGGTGATGGCATTTCGCAAAATGCCAAAGAGTTGCCCAGCCTTTAACCCCAATTCTTCTGCCAAAGATCTCATGGGCGGCTCCATCTCCTCGGCCGTGAAATTTGATAAAGACTCAAGGATTTCGCGGGAGCGCCTTATTGCTTCTACAGATTCAGCCGATGTCATTTTCTTGCCAATCACATCTTCGGTTTCTACAGTTATGTTTTCCTTGAAAAGAAATCCAGCCAGTTGCGGGCCTTCATCCAGTGTGGCCATCCGAGTGTGAATGATTGGGCTAACTTCGATAAGTTCATCCTGCTTTACTTCGTAGCCTGCCTGCCGGAAGAGGGGGGCTAGCCGTTTTGACAGTTCAACATCGCTTAACGCCCTGATGTGCAAACCGTTGAAATGGTCTAACTTCTTAAAGTCAATTGCTGCAGGGGAGGGGTTGAGCCCATCCAAATCGAATTTTTCGATCAAATCAGCCATGCTGAAAAATTCTGTGTGATCATCATAACTCCAACCCATAAGGGCTATCCAATTTGTCACTCCCTCTGGGATGTACCCCATACTGGAAAAATCCTTAACAAATATAGATTGCCCGCTCAGTTTCATTTCCGCGGTTTCTCGCTTACTCATCTTTCCTTTACCGCTTGGCTTGAGAAAGACGCTTAGATGTACCCATTCTGGTTGCTGCCATCCAAAAGCTTCATATAGATGAGCATGCAGGGGCAGGCTGGGTAGCCACTCTTCCCCTCGAAACACATGAGTAATTTCCATCAGGTGATCGTCTACCATCGCTGCTAAATGGTAAAGAGCATGGCCGTCCGATTTCAACAGAATCTTGTCATCTATCGTGCGATTTTCAACGCTGATTTCTCCCCGCAAACGATCCACAACCGTGATCGAGCCATCCTTGGGAGCCTTGAAACGCACCACGTGGCTTTCACCTGCCTCCACTCGCTCCCTGGCCTCTTTAGCGTCTAAAACTCGGCAAACGCCCGAATAATGAGGGTGCTCTTTTCGTTTCTGCTGAATTTTTCGCACTTCGGCCAGTTCTTCAGATGTGCAGAAGCAATAAAAGGCATGTCCGCCCTCAATCAATTCTTCAGCATGCTGTCGGTAAATCTCACTACGCTCAGATTGGCGGTAGGGGGCATGGGGCCCGCCCACACCCGGTCCTTCGTCCCAGTCTAAGCCCAGCCACCTCAGACTGCTGGTCAGGTCACCCTCGGCCTCAGGATCGAATCGCTTCTGATCGGTATCTTCAATGCGCAGGATAAATTGGCCACCGCTCTGTTTGGCGAGAAGGTAGTTGAATAGTGCGGTACGGGCGCTGCCCAAATGGGTGAGCCCGGTGGGAGAGGGCGCGAAGCGCACACGCGCGGCCTTAGAAGATGTTTTAGCTGCCATACACAATTAACCTTTATGCGAAATCTAGCGCCCTATGTCGTGCGATCACGCTTTCGACAAGGCCGATACCCAACATCATAGAAAGCAAGGAACTGCCTCCAGCGCTGATAAAGGGCAGGGGGAGACCGGTAACCGGAAGCAATTGAATATTCATTCCGATATTTACAACCGTGTGAAAAGCAATAGTAGTCGCAACTCCATAGGCCAGCAAGGCGCCAAAGGTATCCTGAGATAGGCGGGCGGCGCGTATACATCGCCATACGACAAAAAACAGCAAAAGAATGACGGCTAAGGCACCGATCAAACCAAATTCGGCGGATATAGCCGAGAATATGAAGTCATTGTGGCGCACTTTCAAAAAGCGCAATTGCACCTGGCTGCTTTGCCCGTAGCCCTGACCCAATACACCTCCCGATCCAATGGAAATCAATGCTTGATTAACATTGTAATTTTCTCCGAAGGTCGCTTCTGGATCAGGGAAAATGAGATTGATCACCCGCTGTTGCTGATAGTCCTGTAATAGAGGAAAGGCTGCTGCCACAAAAATGATCCCACTAATCATGAATATAGCCAAATGCTTCAGTTTTAGGCCGGTTGCCCATAGCAGGGAAAACCAGATTACAAAAAGTACGATGGAAGTGCTTAAGTCGGGCTGAAGCAGAATTAGGCCAACAAGTCCCAGGGTGGGCAACAAACTCCGCCCAATCCAGGCTGGTTGCTTAATTTTCTCTCTGTTGCGCGCAAAAAAATCTGCAAGCAAAATGATCATTGTTATTTTTGCCAGCTCAGAAGGCTGAATAAGCACGATACCAATATCCAACCAGCGCGCAGCGCCAAAGCGGGCGCCTTCGCCACCGCCGCCAGATACGGCAATGAATAGTAGCAATATGGCCAGGATCACATATAGCACTCGGCTAACTGATATCCACAATCGGTAATCCTGGGTAGAGGCGAACAAAATCACAACCAGGCCAGCCAGGGCATAGATGATTTGCCGGCCAACCACATCAAGCTCAATTAACTCAATGTTGCCTGCTATCGTCGAACGAATCATGGCGACGCCGAAAATTATTAAGACGGCAACGGCTCCAAGGAGCCAAAAATCAAAATGACGCCAAATTTGTATTTTCAAAATTTCCGAACCTTAGAGTGAACCCCGCGAAACGGAGGATTATCTACGAGTAATGGGCTTGGCAGATTTCAAGGGGATATCCGCCATTAAGCGCTGAGAACGACCCTCGTGCAATATTTCAATCCTAACCGCATTGCGATCTACTGCCATCCGTCGGGATATCACTTCAATTAATTCTTCTCGAAGATCATCCATCATCCCGGGTGGCAGGTTTGTGCGGTCGTGAATGAGCAGCAATTGCAAGCGCTCTTTGGCTTCGTCAGCGCTCTTGTTTTTTCCAGACAGTCTCTTAACAAAACTCTTCATTGCTAATTGCTTCCTGCGCGAATAAGTTTGGATAAGCGGCCGAGAAAACCATTGTCTCCATTCGCTGCTGCGAATGGCACTTGCTCGCCGGTAAGTCGAGCAGCGATATTCCTAAAGGCTTGCCCAGTTTTGCTCTTTTTATCCAAAGCAATGGGCGATCCGCGATTTGTACTCACCAAAACCGCCTGATCATCAGGAACAATGCCGATTAATTCGACGGCCAGCAATTCCAATACATCCGATGCCGCAAGCATATCCCCTCTCTGCACCATTTCCATGTTAATTCGATTAATAACCAGTTTTGCTGGTCCTTTTTGCTCAGCTTCTACCATGCCAATAATACGATCCGCGTCTCGCACGGCTGACACCTCTGGATTGGTCACAATCACAACCTCGTTAGCTGGTGCAATCGCGTTTTGAAATCCTCGTTCAATACCGGCGGGGGAGTCAATGAGGATGTAATCGTAGTCTTTTCGAAGCTCATCGCTTACTCGCTTCATGTCACTGGGTGATAGCGCACTTTTATCACGTGTTTGCGCAGCTGGGATCAAATAAAGGTCTTCCAGGCGCTTATCGCGGATCATCGCCTGCCGAAGCTTACAGCGACCTTCCACCACGTCGACTAAATCGTAGACGATGCGGTTTTCAAGCCCCATCACAACATCTAAATTGCGCAGACCGATATCGGCGTCAATGCAAACAACTTTGTTGCCCAGGGCTGCCAGGGCAGCACCAATATTTGCGGTGGCAGTCGTTTTTCCTACACCACCTTTGCCTGATGTGACAGTAATTACTTTTCCGCTCATAATAAATTCCTGCTACTTATCTCTAGTCTCATGCCTATTAATTTTTAGACCAGGGTTCAGCAACTACCTGGCCCTCGCGCACAAAAGCCCTTTCGGGATGAGCTTCACCAGTTTCTTGCGGGGGGATGGCTATATGCCCCGCGATGCGCAATTGTGTGGGCGAAAGATCCAACGCGCAAACCACCGCATCTTCATCTCCCTCTGCTCCTGCGTGAACCATCCCCCGCAGGCGGCCCCAAACAATAACATCGCCACCTGCAATAATCTGCGCCCCAGGATTTACATCGCCTAAAACGGTAACATGCCCTGGATGAGTAAGATTGACACCCGACCTTAGAGTAGCCTTTACAAAGGTAGCTTCATCGCCATCTAAGTGAGCTGCAGCTTCTTCCTGAAAGACCTCAGGTTCCGCGTTGTGGATCCGCGTGGCAAAGCCTAAGTTTTGCGCCGTTTGTTCTGTTGAATGAGATTGGCTTAGCACTGCCCAGAGAGATAGTCCTCGCTCCGAAAATTGGTCGCGTAACTTGCCCATTTCGGCCGCGCCAATAATGTGCTCATCCACGTCCAAAATGAGTTTGGCCCCTTGGAGAAAATCAGCTTGCTTATCTATTTCTTCAATCAGAGCTTGCTGAACTTCTTGCCAATGGCCTTCGCCTAGGGAGACGAGTAAACCTTCACGCACTCCCTTTATCTGCACCTCAGGAAACATATCAGTTTGCCTCAATATGAGGGATTATAGCATTCGCAAAAATTCAGCGCTAAGGATTACCAAGCTCAGAATCTATGGCTTTTATCTCGAAGTAAGCCTCAATTGTTTTGCGAACAATGGGGCCAGCTACACTTGCGCCCTCGCCCCCGTTATAAACAAAAGCCACGACTGCGATTTCAGGGTTTTCATAGGGTGCGTAGGCAACAGTCCAGGCATGCGTGGGCCAGTTGCCCGGTATGCATAAGTTTTTATTGAATGCAACCGCATCACAGTATTCCGCAGTTCCGGTTTTCCCGGCGGCGGTGACGCTAACATCGGCAAATTGTTCTTCAAGGGTGCCGTAGTCCACTGCCGCTCGCATGCCCTCCTGCACAGTATCAATTACCCAGGGCTCCACTGAAGTCAGCTCCCCGGTCTCACTGCAGGCACCGATGCCAGAGGGGTTCTCATAGTGTTCAATAATCGGGTCCTGCGTAATGTCCCATCGCTCTGTTGGCTCAAATGATTGAACGATGTTCCCCTGCCCATCAACCAATTCTCGCAGAAGGGTGGGCTGCATCATTACGCCGTCATTGGCTATGACTGCCGCAGACATTAGCACCTGTAGCGGATTTGCCAGATCGAAGCCCTGGCCTACGCTGGCAATATAGGTGTCTCCAGTGGACCAATTTTCTCCCTGATTAATACGTTTCCATGTAGGGGAGGGCACCAGGCCGGCAGTTTCATAGGGCAGCTCGATCCCGGTAATATTTCCGTAGCCAAGAGCATTAGCATAAGTTCCCAAGCGGCAAATCCCCAATCCATCTATCCCGTCTTCTGCAAAACCGCCCCCAAGTTTATAAAAATACACGTTGCTCGAGTTGGCCAATCCCCCGATAAAATCGAGTTGCCCAAAGCCTTCTCGATTCCAATCGACGAATTCACGTCCTTGTCCCGGGTCACCCGCGTAGTACTGTTCCTGTACGGTAATTAATCCAGGTGTTTGTACGATCTGATTGGGAGTAACCACGCCCTCATTTAGTGCACCAACCGCTGTTACCAATTTGAACACTGATCCGGCCGCTAATTCTGCTCCAGCAGCATTGTTTACCAAAGGATCAGTTGCATCCGCGATGAGTTGCTCATAGTAATAAGAGGGGATAAATCGGGCAAAACGATTATTCTCGTAGCTGGGCCACGAAACCATCGCAAGTATCTCCCCGGTGGAAGGGTCAATCGCGATAACAACACCGCTGGTCATCCTGATCTCTCCCAGGAACTGGTTCCAGCCGTTGATTTCTGAAGTCAGGACTGATTCTGCCGCTTGTTGAAGCCGAGTGTCAATGGTCAGCACAATATTTTGTCCGGCTTCAGGCTCAATGGGGGCCTCAATATCTCTTAAGATTTCGCCTGCCACATCTGTTTCCACAACTCTACGGCCGGGTACACCAAGCAGCAATTCATCAAAGAAAAGTTCAACGCCACCATAGCCAACTTTGTCCCGATCGGCTACAAATCCCTGTTCCTGCAGTGCTTCCGCATCCTGAGGGGGTATCGGTCCAAGAAATCCGATAACTGTTGATGTTAGATCGCCAGTTGGGTAATCTCTCACTGGCTCAACCTGAACTTCCACGCCAGGCCAATCGGCGGATTTCTCAGCTAGAGCCAGCGCCAAATCCCGCGGAATATCACATTTGATAAATACTGGCTTGAAGGGCGAAAATGAGAATTGAATATCCACCATTTGAGATATTCCTAGATTATCCCCACATGGGATAAGGGGATCGTCGATGGAACCCAGGCTATAGGGAACTTGTGTTAACTCAGCTAGCGCCAATTCAATTTCAATAATTTCGCCATCGTCATCAGGGAGTAATGCGGGGATCACCGCAACATTGTATGAGGCAATGTTGCGTGCTAAAACGATTCCATTGCGGTCATAAATGACACCGCGTTGGGGGGGCAGACTAATTTGCTGAGTTCTATTATCCTCAGCTTGTCCAATCCAATCTCCATATTGAAGCACTTGGAGGTTGAATAGCCGAAATCCGAAAACAACAAAAATGAGGCCGAGTAAGGCTAAAAACACCATGACTCTCCATCCATCCAGTGGTCCCTTACTTCCTTCAGTTGTGAGGCTCATGGATTCACTTCAGCGGGAATCAGAATTTTGCTCAATTCATTGATCAATGTGTAGATGGGAAGTACCAATATCATATTAAAAACTATTCCGGGCAAAATGACTAAATTGAAGGCATCTAACAGACCTATGGGGCTTGCATTTAGCCAAAGATATCCTAGTGAAATTCCTTCGATGAGAAAAGTACCCAGTGCTACTGAAGCGAAAAGTGTGAGCAACCGCACTTGCCATACACGCTGTTGCAAAAATTGTGATAAAGCAGCAGCAAGGGTGTAGCCAACCAATAGTACCCAAACAGGCAAAAAAGAAAATAAGCTGAGGATTAAGCCGGCCACCACACCCCAGCGCCAGTCAGGTGTATTGAAATCGAGCAAGTTCCAGGCAAGCATCACGATCAATACCAAATTGGCAGGGCTGTGCAGCAGAGTAATTCGGCCAGCCAACGTGACTTGAAACAGAGCGGCCGAAAAGAGAAGAACTACGCCAAAACCGAGTTTCATGGACTATTGTGCGGCGTCGTCTTCACCCTCAGTAAGCAGCGGGGAAAGATCGAGTGGTTGGAAGTTTACGATGATCAGAACGATTTCCAGCCGTGAAAAATCCACAACTGGCTGGATAGAAGCAGTTTGAAACAGAGCCGTAGCATCCTGGCGAATAGTGCTGACCTGCCCAACAAGGATATTTGGTGGGTAGTTGCCCCCAAGGCCGGAAGTAAGCACTAAATCCCCAGCTGTAACTACTGCATCCTGTGGAATGAGATTCACAAACAAGTCACTGGTGACGCTCCCAGCCAATATCCCGTCAATATCGGAGGGCTGAATTTGCACACTTACTTCAGCAGCTGGGTCTGTAATCAGTTCAACTCGCGCAGCATTTGCGGTTACCTGAACTACACGGCCAACTAGTCCCTGCTGAGCAACCACAGGCATTCCTCGGCGAATTCCATCATCAGAACCGCGGTTTATCATCACATAATGGAGAAATGGACTTGGGTCCCGTCCGATTATGGCTGCCGCCTGATAGCTGCTTGCAGGTCGCGCGCGCGCGAAATCGAGCAACGCGGAGAGCAACTCCACCTCGGATACCTGCTGCTGCAATGCGATAATCTGCGTCTGCAGATTGGTATTCTCCTCGCGCAGCTGTGAGTTTTCAAGGCGCAAGCGGGTGAGATCGGAGCTGGCATTGAAGAAATCTTGGGCAGACTGGAATCGGCTGAAAAGCCAACCTTGAGCGCCGTACACAGGTTCAAGAAGGTTATTGAGCAATGGGCTCAGATAACCGCCTAGGGCAAGCAATAGCAGCCCTACAGCTACTAAAATTAACGTTATCGTCTGCAGGGAGGAGTTATTACTTCTGTTCATGAGCTAAAAGTTGAATCCGCCCTTACTCGTCGGGGGAGTGGGCTAATCGAGAGTTAAGAGCAAGTGGCTGTACGCTTCAAGGTCTTCAAGAACCAGGCCGGCGCCGCGTGCTACGCAGGTCATCGGGTCTTCTGCCAGCCAGCAGCGCAATCGTAACTCTTCACTCATCCGTTCGGGTAGTCCCTGCAATAGCGCTCCGCCGCCGCTGAGGCAAATACCGTTGTCCATTAAATCGCCCACCATATCAGCCGGGATGTCATCGATGGTTTCTTTGGCTGCCTGGACGATGGCATCTACCGAGTCGGAAATCGCATCGCGAATTTCAACGGACGACAATTCCAAAGTTTCGGGTAAGCCGGTAACTAGGTTTCTGCCTCGAACAGTAATCGTCCGTTCTTCTTTAAGCGGGAAGGCGGAACCAATTTTGATTTTTACTTGTTCCGCCATGCGAATCCCTATCAACAAATTGTATCTATTGCGAATATATTGCAAGACGGCATCATCCATTTCGTCACCCGCCATCCGCAGGGAGCGCGAAGAGACAACTCCGCCCATCGAGTACACCGTAATATCTGATGTGCCTCCGCCAATATCCACAATCACCGAACCGCCCACCTCATTAATCGGCAGTCCGACCGCTAATGCAGAGGCAGTCGGCTCTTCGATCAAGTAAACCGCACGCGCGCCTGCCAACATCGCCGCATCGTATACCGCTCGTTTTTCTACCTCAGTAACGCCAGAGGGTACCCCGATCACGATTCTGGGCCTCGGAAGAGGAACAATGCTTTGCTCGTGGGTCTTATTAATAAAATAGGCCAACATCTCTTCTGTGATTTCAAATTCTGAAATCACCCCATCGCGCAATGGGCGGATAACCACGATGTTTGCTGGGGTGCGCCCAACCATTACTTTGGCTTCTTGGCCAACAGCAATTGGCTGACGAGTTTTCTTTTCGACGGCCACCCAGGAAGGCTCGTTAATCACAATGCCTTTATCGCGAACATGCACCAGCGTATTGGCTGTGCCAAGATCGATTCCGATATCAAGCGAAAAAAATCCGAGAAACCAGTTTAAAGGATTAAAGGCCACAAAGTTCTCCTAGTGCGTCAATCATCATACAGAACCTATTATGTCGTTGAACCTTGTTCTTGGCAATCGCAACGACAGCGTTTCTCGATAGATTAAATTTCATAAAAGTGGGGAAAATCGATCAGTTTTTCAAAAGCAGGTTATTGTACCATGTGGCCTTAATCCGAGCTTAGAGTCACTTAAGAGCTTATAATCAGCCTTCGTCCCTTCACGGTATAATCCAAAGTACTCGGAAAAAGGAGCTGCCTCGCGGAAAATACAAAATAATTGGGAAAGTAGCGCATGGCCCAAGCTTGCTTGGGTGACGAGGATGAGGGTTCCTCACTGCAATGTGAGGCTAATTGGACCACAATGGTTCCAAAAAAATCGAAAGATCAGCGGATGCCCTCCGGGATCACCGTTCCCGACATTTTCCCTCCACTAGAAGCACTTAACTAACGTTGCGCGGGTAACCGGGCAAACAACCTTAAGTGCAGCGGATGAACAACGAGGGCAGTGAGACAATTTTCGCTTGCTGTTCAAAGATAACGGACGGAGGGTCCCCAAAATATGTGTGGAATAGTAGGTTACATCGGGCCGCAAGATGCCACTCCTTTTATTATGGATGGTTTGAAGCGCCTAGAATATCGTGGCTATGATTCAGCCGGAATAGCCGTACTCGAAAATAATCAAATCGAAGTCCGCAGAGATGCTGGCAAATTAGATCGCTTGCAGACAATCGTCCAGGAACAACCTCTGCATGGTCATTTGGGCATAGGCCACACCCGTTGGGCAACTCACGGTGAACCGAACGCCCGCAATGCTCACCCGCATATGGGCGCTACTGGCGAAGTCGTGCTGGTGCACAATGGCATCGTCGAGAATTACCTTGAATTACGTGATGAGCTGGAAGCAGAGGGGATCAACTTCAAATCAGATACAGATACAGAAATCATTGTCCATCTCGTTGAGCGCTATCTTTCAAAAGATGGTGACATCGAAGAGGCCGCCCGAAATGCATTGAAGCATTTGGATGGCCATCATGGCGTGGTTCTCTTCAATGCTCGGCAGGCTGATCGCATCGTAGCAGCTCGCATTGGCAACGCTGGTGGAGTAGTCGTCGGTTTCGGTAAAGAAGAGATGTATCTTGCCTCCGATTTGCCAGCCATTTTGGAACATACCCGCGATGTAGTTTTTCTGGAATCAGGGCAGATGGCCGTCGTCACCGAGAACGAACTATCTCTCAAGGATCTAAGTGGAGAAACGTTGAGTTTTGAGGTCGAAAATGTTGCTTGGGATCCGATTGCTGCAGAAAAAGGGGATTACCGCCATTTCATGCAGAAAGAAATTCATGAGCAAGTTCGTTCCCTAACCGATACGATTGCAGGCCGCGTGGATTTTGAAACCGGAGAAATCAGCCTTCACAACCTTAATTTGGACGAAGATTTGGCGAAACGAATTCGCAAGATCTATGCCGTCGCCTGTGGAACAGCAAGCTATGCTGGCATGGTGGGCAAGGTGCTCATTGAGCGCATCGCCAGGCTTCCAGTGGAAGTTGATATTGCATCGGAATTCCGCTATCGCGAACCTTTAGTGGAGGAAAATGATGTCGTTCTTGCGATAAGCCAATCTGGTGAAACTGCAGACACTTTGGCTGCAATGGCCGAAGGCAAAGAGCGCGGCGCCATGCTCTGGGCCATCATTAATATGATTGGATCTCAGGCAATGCGCATAGCCGATGGCTATGTTTCAATGCAAACGGGTCCTGAAATAGGCGTGGCTTCGACTAAAGCCTATACCGCTCCCTTAATTGACCTCTATATGATGGCAGTATTGCTGGCTGATTTACGCGGAGTGATTAACCCTAAAGAGCGCTTGGCCCTGGTGTCAGATTTGGGGAAAGTACCTTCCTGGGCAGATAATTGCCTATCTCGAGAATCCGAGGTAGAAAGAGTGGCTCGCAGTATAAAGGACATCAGTCATTGCTTGTATCTAGGCCGAGGGATTAATACGGCAACTGCATATGAAGGCGCGCTCAAACTTAAGGAAATATCCTACATCCACGCAGAGGGCTATCCGGCTGGCGAAATGAAGCACGGCCCAATTGCACTTGTGGATGAGGAAATGCCAGTAATTGCCATTGCCACAAAAGACCCCTGGTACGAGAAGATGATCAGCCAGATAGAGCAGACCAAAGCCAGAGGTGGTAGGGTGATCGCCTTGGCAACGGAAGGCGATGAGGTGATTCCAGAGTTGGCCGATGAAGTGTTATGGGTGCCCGATATGCCCTGGATGTTAAGTCCCGCAATAAACATTATCCCCTTACAAATGTTAGCCTATCATATTGCTGTAATGAGGGGGTTGGACGTGGATCAACCCCGTAATTTAGCCAAGAGTGTTACGGTGGAATAATGAAGATCAGGCAAGCAATTAACCCAGACAGATCGCTAGCATTTTGCAGCCAAATAAACCACTCGTTATTAAGGAAGAATTAGATGATGGCTAAAGAAGAGTATCGAATGAAGGGATTTGCACTAATCGGGGCAGGTATTTCAATAGCCCTATTTTGGTTGCTCGTAATTCCCTTTGAATCCTTTGCAGGGCCAGATGTGCCTCTTCATTCTTTGTTTGTTCCTGGTCAAGTCTTTCACATCCTGGGCGCTATTCTGGCTGTTTTTGGCTACATCGGCATTTATAGCTATCAAAAGGAAACAGCCGGTAATTTGGGGAAATTCGCTTTCGTGCTGGCAGTTATTGGCATGATGTTTTTCCTCGCTGATGCCATGATTGGAATTCTAGTGTTTCCTGAACTGGCACGCCATGCCCCCGAGCTGACCTCTGCTACTGGGCCGCTTTTCACCGGCCGGGCGTTAGGCTTTTACATCATGTTTGCCGCTACGAATATGATTGGCATAGTTTTGCTTGGCGTTTCAATGCTGCGGACAAAAATGTTTCCCGCATTGGCAGCTAATCTCTTTATCATTGGTGGCATCATGTTTAATTTGCCTCCATCTCCTGCATTGCATTTGATCCTGGTATCAGGAGGAGTAATTTGGGGGATTGGAGCAATTCTTCTCGGAAGAACTTTGATGTCTCAGCCATAGGAATTTTGACAATGTTAATCTTAAAGAGGCTGAATTTCTTCAGCCTCTTTTTTTGTGATAGTTTGCTTCATTTTAGTTGAAGGGATATCTAATGGGGAAAGTGACTTACCCCGTAAATTGTCTGGATTGGGGTCTTGTGGGAGTACACCTATGCTAGTTTTTCCCCTTCCTCCAAACAATCACACCTGCAACAATCCCCACAACCAGTGTCAGCAGCGTAGAGGCTAATTCCCAATCATGATTTAACAAGTTTGGGAAGATAATTTCAAATCCCTCTTCCCAATTTTGTGTGGCATGAATGATCAAGCCCGGTATCAATGATCCTCCACTTCCATTGAACATCAGGGTGAAAACAAAGCTTAATCCAAATGCTATGATTACGAAGGCCACGATTGAGACAATGTCTCGTCCGAGTAATACTGGAATATGCCAGGCAGCCCACAACGCACCGATAATCAAACTCGCCCTAAAAGGGCTGAGGTTTTTCTGCAAATGTGGGAGAGCAAATCCGCGCAAGCCCAATTCCTCGCCCATTGCTCCTCTAAAGAATAGGGAAACGAGAAATCCGTTCTGAATACTGAATAGAAGCGTTTTCAAGATGGAAGCATCGAAAACAGCCGTTCCGAAGATAGAAGGATCATCGCTATTTGCAAGGAATGCCGCGAGAAAATAGATAAATAGCGGGAGAATCGCAAATAGATACCATCCCCAATGAATTCTCCATTTTGTTAGCCTTTTCCACAATTCGGCTAGCCCCTCCTTGCCCATGAAATAGTAAATTGTGACCAAACCTGCTATTGAAAAGGAGAAGTCTGCGATCCTCGAAAGCAGGTACATCAGCCAAGCAGGTAGGGGAGGAACAATAGATCCAAAGTCAAGATTTTCCGCCATTGCAAGTAAATCAAGCGCTCCCACAGAGACTTGATCGCCCAATAGTTTAAAAACTCCTAGTACTAGCCAAACGACAGCATAAGCTAGAACCCAGAACATCGTCATCGGCTTATCAAATCCACCCTCAGATTTTTTCATTTTTCTTGTCGTCAAAAGTGCTCTCCTTAAAAGCTGATCAGTTAACTACCTCTTTGCCTTAACAACCAGGCGATTCGATCGTATGAAACTGCATAATGAATTAGAACAATGGTCGCAAATACCCACGCCCACTTTTCGCTGCCTAATGAATGCAGCGCATACGCTGCCAAAGCGAAGAACACCAACTCCAATATCAAGCGAACAAGCCCAGAAACAGGGATTGGTGCATTACCAGAACGGCTTGGATCATCAAGCACGGCAAAGCTTCCCCAAGCGGCCGCTGCCAGGAGTGGCAATCCAATTGCCAGCACATATTTCATCAAACCACTTGAGGAATCCCACCCCCAGTATCCAAATACAATTAGTGCAATCAACTCAAGAACGAATCTCACCCCAAGGTTTATCGGATTTGAACCCATTTCGTCTCCTCAATGCTAGTTACTATTTGATTTCAGGTGCTCCTTGAAGCAGCCATTTTATTCTTGGTAATCCTACGATTAAGCCTGCAATGACAACGATGAGCGCTCCGATGAATGCCCACAGCGGCCACAGATTCCAAACACAGATTAATCCCACAATATGTACAGATATTTCAAGCAATAAGCGCAGAGGGCCGGGTGTAGAAATGATTGTTTGATTTTTGTCGCCAGGCGTTGAGAATACCGTCGGAAGTCCGATCAATATAACCAATACTAGGATGCCTAAAAACGGGGATATTAACCAAGCCACCCAGGCACATGCGACCCACTCAATGATTTCTGAGAGGAATCTCAATCCTGATGAAACTGGTGTGTCAAAAGGATGATTATTTAATGATGTTTGTTCCATAAATGTTCCTTTACGATTGTTAGGCGAAGCGGCCATTGTAATCGCAAAATGTATTTTCTTAATTTCTGTACAAAATTGATAGAGTTTATCGATTTTCACTATCGGTTAACAGATAATTACTAATAATGGATTCATCTACATCACTATCTAAGCCAACCACCTTCCCCAGAGAAAAGCTAAAGAGCGGAGGAAGAGACAATATACAATACAATAAATCCTCTACTAGGAATCCGTAGGTGAAATCACATGAACTTTGAAGCCAAACTAGATCAATATGCTCAGGTTATTGTCAGGGTAGGGGTTAATTTGCAACCCTGTCAACGCCTTCTGATGTGGAATCCACCTTACGAAACTGCCCCTTTGGTACGAGCAGTTACCAAGGCGGCCTACCAGGCAGGCGCGAAACTGGTTGTTCCCATCTATCGCGATGAGCAATTGGATATTCTCCGTTTGAAGCACGGTTCCGATGAAAGCATCGAAGAATTTAATCATGTCGCAATGGATGCTGTGCAAAGCTTTTCGGATAGAGGGGATGCGCTTTTGAGTATCCAGGGCCTACCACCTGGTTATCCAAAAGATTTAGATCCCGAGAGAATTAAGAAATTAGGAAGGCTAAACACTGTTGGCAGCACTCCATACGTCGAGGCAGTCACCAGCGGAAAGCTTCAATGGAGCGCCGTTCGCTCTCCCACCCGAGCTTGGGCAAACATGGTCTTGCCCAACTTGCCTGAAGAAGAACGGTTGTCAGCCTTTTGGGAATTGGTACTTCGATTGTCCCGCGCCGATGGCCAGGACCCAGTCGCAGATTGGCAAGAGCACCTCTCCACTTTGGCGAAGAGAAAAGATTATTTGAACGAAAAGAAATATGCAGCCCTTAAATATTCCGCTCCCGGAACAGATCTCAAAGTTGGCCTTCCTGCTGGTCACATATGGGAAAGTGGAAGTGATCAGACAAAGAGTGGCAGGAGCTATACCGCCAATATTCCCACCGAAGAAGTCTACACCATGCCTGATCGACTGCATGTAGATGGAGTGGTTCGTAGCACTAAACCTCTTGAGTATAGCGGCATGCTGATCGAGAATTTCAGTCTCAGATTTGAAAAGGGCGAGGTTGTCCATGCCGAGGCAGAACAGGGTGAACAATACCTAAAAAATGCCCTGGCAGTTGATGAAAATGCCCGCTTTACCGGAGAAGTAGCCTTAGTCCCAAATAGTTCGCCCATTTCACAATCAGGTGTTATTTTTTATGATGGCCTGTATGACGAAAATGCCTCCAACCATATCGCCCTTGGGTCTTCATACAAATCCAGCTTGCTGGATGGCGAAGATATGAGTGATAGGGATTTCACAGCGGCTGGTGGCAATATAAGCGCACTTCACCTGGATTTCATGATCGGATCTGCCGAAATGGATGTAGACGGGACTACCCAAGATGGCAATAGTGAGCCAATCATGCGATCAGGAGAATGGGTTCACGATCTCTAGCAGCAAGGGATTATTTATTTAGCCAAATAATGTACAAACATTCAAGGGGAGGAATTTTGTTCTTTTATCGTGGATCAAGAATCCATATCAGATTCACTGATTTCTTTGAGCGCTTTCAGACGTTTTTCCCAATAGCCCTGATAGCTCTCCAACCAGGATTGCACTCTAGATAGGGGAGCAGGATTTATCTCGTACCAAATTTCGCGTCCTCTGGAATCTTTCTGAACCAGCTGAGCACCGCGCAATACTCGCAAGTGCTTGCTCACTGCGGGTCTGCTCATCTGAGGGAAATGTTTGGCAATGTCGCCAGCCCGGGTAGGGCCGCTGAGCAGCAAAGTGTCTAGGATGGCACGCCGCGTGGGGTCGGCAATTGCTTCAAAGGGGGAGCGATTAGAAATCATGGTTGACTTAAGATGCTTCTAGGCAGCTTCAACAACCTGTTTTAGATCAGAAAGTGTCGCAGAGCGCTCCCAACCTTCTATATGGCCTTCGAATTCCTTTTGTGCGATTGCCGCATCCAGTTTCTCGAATCCCGTGTGCCTAAGTGATACTCTGGTGCCCCTTGCTATTGGCTCTAACTTGAAGCTAACCAGCGTGGAAACTGGCCACGCATCCTTTCCCTTTTCATGCTCCGTCCAGGAAAAAGCCAATTCCTTG
>Ga0315336_1004587_pt1 | contig 16136 bp, 13 predicted proteins | sample ASW5metaG_FD_204512 | JGI IMG/M metagenome (GOLD analysis project Ga0315336, IMG submission 204512) | Ammonia-oxidizing marine archaeal communities from Monterey Bay, California, United States - ASW #5 | ecosystem: Environmental > Aquatic > Marine > Intertidal zone | place: USA: California...
AAGCAGCTGCCGAAACTCTTGGCGGAACTCGCCAAGCTCAACACGCCGCCTCCGGCTCAGGCCCGGGCGGCGTAAACTACAACCTGCGGAGAGCCGCTCGTTTCAACGGAAATCCGGATATCCTCCGGAGTCCCTGTTCATCCTGCTCACCGCCGAGAAGAGCCGCGAGATGCTCAAGAGCGTCCGCACGGTGATCATCGACGAGATTCATGCGGTCGCTGATGACAAACGGGGCTCTCACTTGGCTGTATCGCTCGCCCGGCTGGAACGACTTGTCGTCTCCGAGGGGAGTGGTCAGCGGCCGCAGCGTATTGGTCTTTCGGCGACCGTGAATCCTCTTGAGGAAGTGGCGCAATTCCTCAGTTCGGAATTTGTCAACGGACGTGGGCGGCTTGTCTCCCTTGGGCATCGCCGCAAGATGGAACTGGCGGTCGAAGTACCCAACGACGAACTTTCCGCAGTCGCCGCGACCGAGACCTGGGCCGAAATCTACGACCGGGTGGCGGAGCTAATCAAAGCCCACCGGACGACGCTCGTATTCGTCAACACACGGCGTCTGTCCGAGCGAATCGCCCATCAACTACAGGAGCGCCTCAAAGAGGGACAACTCAAGGCGGTGGTCGCCACGGCCTCACTCGAACTTGGCATCGACATCGGAACGGTTGATCTTGTATGCCAGATCGGTTCGCCACGATCGATCGCTGTTGCTCTACAGCGCGTCGGGCGCTCCGGGCACTGGGTCGGCGCTCTGCCTGAAGGACGTTTTTTTCCGACCACTCGCGATGAGCTGGTTGAGTGCGCCGCGCTTGTGCGAGCTATTCGTAAGGGGGAGCTTGACCGTCTCGACATTCCCGAATCACCGCTCGATATTCTTGCGCAGCAGATCGTTGCCGAAGTTGCTTGCGACGAGTACGCGGAGGCGGAACTTCTGGAGCTGATTCGCTCGGCATACCCCTACCGAAACTTGAGCGAGAAGGAATTTGATGAAGTGGTCGACGTACTCTCCGAAGGGATTGCTACGTCGCGCGGACGCAGGGGCGCCTATCTCCACCGAGACCGTGTAAACCGGCGGCTACGCGCTCGTAGGGGCGCGCGACTAGCGGCCATCACTTCCGGCGGGGCCATCCCCGACAACGCGCAATACGCCGTGATCGCTGAACCCGAGGGTGCGAAGGTCGGACGATTGATGAAGACTTCGCGATTGAGAGTGCGGTCGGCGATGTGTTCCTGTTGGGAACCACGTCGTGGCGGATTCGCCGCATCGAGTCGGGCCGTGTGCGCGTCGAGGACGCAAAGGGAGCTTCGCCATCAATTCCGTTTTGGCTCGGGGAAGCCCCGAGTTGCACCCTCGAGTTGTCGCGCGAAGTTTCCGCTGTGCGCGAAGACGTACTCACGGCGGTCGAACAAAGGCGCGCCGCCTCTTCCGGGGACGACTTCGCCGACGCGCGGCGGCTGCTGGCTGAAGAGTGCGCCCTCGATCGCCGGGGTACCGAGCAAGTCATTGAATACGTCCTCGCCGGCCGTGCCGCGCTAGGGGGCCTGCCGACCCAAGATCGAGTCGTGGCCGAACGTTTCTTCGACGAAGCCGGCGGCATGCAGCTTGTCATTCATTCGCCCTTCGGCGCGCGCATCAATCGCGCTTGGGGGCTGTCGCTGCGCAAGAAATTCTGCCGCTCTTTCAATCTCGAACTCCAAGCCGCTGCTACCGACAACGGTTTGTTGATCTCGCTTACCGAGCAGCATGCGTTTCCGCTGGAATTGGTTTTTGAGTTTGTTCGCCGCGCAACGGTCGATCATACGCTCACACAGGCGCTGCTCGATTCGCCGATGTTTGCTACGCGCTGGCGCTGGAACGTTTCGCGCGCTTTGGCCGTACCGCGCTTCAGTGGCGGACGCAAGACGCCGCCGCCGATCCAGCGCATGCGCTCTGATGATCTGCTCGCTGCCGTGTTCCCGGACCAAGCGGCGTGCGCCGAGAACCTGACCGGCGAGATTCGCATCCCCGACCACCCCTATGTGCGCGAGATGATCGACAACTGCCTCTATGAAGTGATGGACCTTGCCGGTCTGAGGCAGATCGTCGAGCGGTTGGAATCGGGCGACATGGAGACAGTTGTCGCCGAGACTGCCGAGCCTTCGCCGTTCAGCCATGAGATTCTGAACTCAAACCCCTACAGCTATCTCGACGATGCTCCGCTCGAAGAGCGCCGTGCCCGCGCCGTGCAGATGCGCCGGACGCTGAGCCCCGAGATGCTTGACGGCCCCGCTGCTCTCGACGCCGAAGCGATCGCGATGGTCGCCGAACAAGCCTGGCCCGTCGTACGCGACGCCGACGAGCTGCACGATGCCCTGCTGACCCTAATCACCTTGCCGCCCGTCCCTGAGTGGGACGACTATCACGAAGAACTCTGTCGCGACCGGCGCGCCACGACGCTCTGGGTGAGTGACAAGCCGCTCTGGGTCGCGGCGGAGCGACTCGCAACCGCGCGGCTGCTGTTCCCGGAAGCGCCCATCGAACCCAGCATCGAAGCGCTGCCCGCATCGCGCAACGAACCTGACTCACGGGACGCTGCCGCGGCCGATGTTCTGCGAGGCTGGCTCGATAGCATCGTTCCCGCAACGGCGTCAGAGCTGGCGGACCGGTTATCACTGGCTCCGGCGATTATCGAAGCGGGGCTCGTCCGGTTTGAATCGGAAGGTCGCATCCTGCGCGGCAGCTTCTCGTCCCGCAACAGCGACAGCGATGCCGACCGCGAGACCGAGTGGGCCAACCGCCACTTGCTGGCCCGCATTCATCGCATGACACTCGGCCGCCTCCGCCGCAAGATCGAGCCGGTCACCACGGCCGACTTCGTGCACTTCCTCATGCGGTGGCAACATGTCATGCTCGCCAGTCGCCTGCATGGGGTCGACGGTTTGCTGCAAGTCATCAGGCAGCTTCAGGGGTACGAGATCTCGGCTGCCGCGTGGGAGTCCGAGATCCTTCCGCGCCTCATCGCAAACTACAAACCCGATCTGCTCGATCGCCTTTGCCTGGCGGGCGAGGTTACCTGGGGACGTCTTTCTCCCCATCCGGCCTTCTCGGGTGATGCAGGAGAACCGGAGGAGGGTACCCGCTCACGCCGTGTTCGGCCTACGCGCGTTGCCCCGCTGACGATCTACTTGCGCGAAGACGCTCATTGGCTTCTCAATGGCGGTCTTCACGCCGATCCGCAAGGGGTGGATGCCCTTTCGCACCCAGCCCGTGAAGTTTGGGAGGCTCTCCGGAAACGGGGTGCTTCGTTCTTTGCAGGTTTGCGCCGGGCTTCGGGGCGTCGTCTTCCGCGACATTGTTCGGCGCGAGTCGCTCGCACCGCCCTGGCGCGACCTACTGGTCGTCCTGCGGCGGATGGAAGCACGCGGTGAGATTCGCGGAGGCGTTTGTTGGCGAGCAGTTCGCGTTGCCCGAAGCGGTTGACCTGCTTCGGAAAGTTCGCCACACCGAACCGAATGATGAAGAGGTTATTCTTGGCGCTGCTGATCCGCTGAACTTGGTCGGCGTTGTGCTGCCGGGCCATCGTGTGAACGCGAATACGGGCGAGATGATTCGGATCCGCAACGGTGTGGTCGTTGCCGAAGAGGAGCCCGCGCCGCGAACGTACCGCAGTGAGGGGGCGCCGGCGATTCGGTGAAGGTTTCCGCGGGGCTGCGCCCGCGGGCGCGCATATTTACATGCGCGCCTCCTTCCCTAGGTCTTGGACGCCAGCGCGGCCAGTACCTTCCCGGCCGCGTCGATCGTGCCCGCCACATCCTCATCCGTGTGGGCCACGGATAGGAAGGCTGCTTCATACTGCGAGCAAGGCAGGTAGCACCCCAACTCCAGCATCCGCCGGAAGAAGAAAGCGAAGCGTTCCGTGTCGCTTCGCGCCGAACTATCCCAATCCGTCACCGGGCCGTCGTTGAAGAAGAAAGTAAACATCGAGCCAACACGGTTCGTCGTCATCGCGACTCCTGCGTCGGCGGCCGCTTTCTTGACGCCTTCGACAAGCCGTCCCGACTTTCCGTCGATCTGTTCGTAGAGTTCTGGTGAATTCTTGAGCACCTTGAGAGCTGCTAAGCCGGCGGCCACCGCGAGCGGATTCCCCGAAAGTGTCCCCGCCTGATAGACCGGGCCCAGCGGCGCTACCTTGCTCATTACATCCTTGCGCCCGCCGTAGGCGCCGACAGGTAGACCACCACCGATCACTTTCCCGAGCGTCGTCATATCGGGCTTGATGCCGTACAACTCCTGTGCCCCGCCGAGCGATACGCGGAAGCCCGTCATCACCTCGTCGAAGATCAGCAGCGCGCCATGCTTCGCGGTGACTTCACGAAGCGCCTCAAGATACCCCGGCTGCGGGGGCACGCAACCCATGTTGCCGACGACGGGCTCAACGATCACGCAGGCGATCTTGTCGCCGTGATTCGCGAAGCACTCTTCCAGCGCTTCGACCGAGTTGAACGGCAGTGGAATCGTCGTTGCCGAGAACGCCGCGGGCACGCCACCGGAATCGGAAAGCCCCAGCGTCGCCACACCCGATCCGGCCTTGACGAGCAGCGAATCGACATGGCCGTGATAACAGCCGACGAATTTCACGACAAGGTCGCGCCCGGTGAATCCACGCGCAACGCGGATTGCGCTCATTGTCGCCTCGGTGCCGGAGTTGACCAACCGCACCATCTCGATCGACGGTACGAGCTCGCAAATCAGCTCGGCCATCTCGACTTCGCGCTCGGTCGGCGCACCGAAGCTCGTCCCTGTTTCTAGAACGCTGTAGAGTGCCTTCGTTACTTCCTCGCGCCGGTGCCCGAGAATCAACGGGCCCCATGAGCCAATGTAATCGATGTACGAATTGCCGTCGGCGTCGGAGAGATGCGACCCCAAACCGCTCTCGATGAACACGGGGTCGCCGCCCACGGACCGAAACGCGCGCGCCGGCGAATTCACGCCGCCGGGTATCGTTTCCTGGGCCTGTTCGAAAAGTTCGCGCGAACGCGTGTGGTGGGCTGGTTCCTGGCTCGTCGCGGAGCCGTTCGATTGCGACGCTTCTTCACTCATCGTTGTTGCCTTTGCGACCTGGCTAGTTTGATACCGGCGGATGCCCCTTAGGGAGTTCCTTCTGGGGCTGCTGTGACTCACCGCTGATCGGCGGATGGCTGGGCGGCATCTGCCCCCCGCCTTGCGGTCGTCCGCCGCCCGCCGGAGGATGCCCTGGAGGCAATCCCGAGGCCGGTGGAGCTGCTCCGCCACCCCCATGGCCCGCGCCCGCTGAAGGCTGCACCTTCCATTCCGAGTCGACGCGCCGCAGGTTGTAAGTCATCTGCAACTGGGCCTTCTCGTCGTTGCGCGCTTTGATGGTTACGGTCGCCGCCGCTTGATCCCCGTCGTACTTCACGTCGTCCAGTTCGACTTCCATGCGGCCGAGGTCGGTGCGCGTCGCCAGGTGTTGCCGCACCGCCTCGCGAATCTGGATGTCTGCTTTGTCGGGGTTACCGCAAGCGGCCGCTCCCATGAGGAAGGTGGCCAGAATTAGCGCGGCAAATGAACGGGAACGGCGAAGTGCGGTCACACTCAATTATACGGAATCAGCCGCACCGAGCCTTCTCTTTGACTATCCGGCTAAACTGGGGAATTCCATGTTGGATCTCAGTTTTCTCCGAAAGAACTTCGAACACGCGCAGGAGCGCCTGAAGGTACGCGCCGCCGCCGAGTTGCTTGGCCGTTTCCACGAGGTTGACGAGGAACGCCGCGCCGCCGTCACTGAAATCGAGAATCTCAAGGCGCGCCGCAACGCACTCAGTGCGGAAGTCGCCAAGGCCAAGCGTGCCGGCGAAAACGCCGACGAGGCGATGCAGCAAAGCCGAACGGTCGGCCAGCAGATCAAGGGACTGGAAGACAACGTCAACGCCCTTGACGGGTCGCTTGCCGAGATCCTGCGCGGTGTCCCGAACCTGCCGCATGAGTCGGTCCCCGCGGGCGGCGAAGCCGATAACGTTGAAGTCCGCCGCGTGGGCGACCACCGTGAGTTTGACTTTGAGCCCAAGGCTCACTGGGACCTCGGCCCTGAACTCGGCATCCTCGATTTCGAGCGGGCCGCCAAAATCACCGGTGCGCGCTTCGCCGTCTACTGGAATGCCGGCGCGAAGCTCGAACGCGCCCTGATGAACTTCATGCTCGACGTTCACACACGCGAGCATGGATACACCGAGGTCCTGCCGCCGTTCATCGCGAACTCCGCCAGCCTGTTCGGCACCGGGCAACTACCCAAGTTCTCCGCGGACCTGTTCAAGCTCGAAGACACTGACTACTGGCTCATTCCAACCGCTGAAGTGCCTCTGACGAACTTGTTTAGCGACGACACGATCGACGCGAACCGTTTGCCGATTAAGCTCACGGCGTTTACCCCGTGCTTCCGCAGCGAAGCGGGCTCCTACGGGCGCGACGTACGCGGCATCATCCGCCAGCACCAGTTCCAGAAGGTCGAGATGGTCAAGTTCGTTCTCCCCGAGAACAGCTACGACGAACTCGAATCACTCACGCGCGATGCCGAGGACATTCTCGATCGGCTCGGTCTGTCCTACCGCACCGTTGTTCTTGCGACGGGCGACCTCGGCTTCTCGAGCGCCAAGACCTACGACATCGAAGTCTGGCTGCCCGGCATGAACGAGTTCAAAGAGATCTCGTCGTGCAGCAACTTCGAGAGCTTCCAGGCCCGCCGTGCGAAAATCCGCTATCGCGATCCGTCGGTAAAGAAGGGCAAGTCGCAACTTGTTCACACTCTGAATGGCAGCGGTTTGGCCATTGGGCGCACCTGGGTCGCGATCGTCGAAAACTACCAGCAGAAGGACGGCAGCGTCATCATTCCCGAAGCCCTGCGTCCCTACCTCAACGCCGAGCGCATTCTGCCCGGCGGCAACCTCGAATAGATGCAAGCGCGCCGCGTCATCATCGACACCGATCCTGGTATCGACGACGCCCTGGCGCTGATCCTGGCCTTCCGCTCCCCTGAGTTGAAAGTCGAGGCGATTACTACTGTTGCCGGCAACGTCCCGCTGGAGGACGCTACGCGCAACGCGCTGCAAGTTCTGGAAGTTCTCGATCTCTCAGAGCCACCACCGGTCGCTCGTGGAGCCGCCAAGCCTCTGACGAGAGAACCGCTTGCCGCTCGCCATGTCCACGGAGAAGACGGCCTTGGCGACATCGCCGGCCTTCTGAGGGCCGACGGCAGCGTACGTTACCCCGAACCGACGCTCTCGCCTGTCTCTGAAAGTGCTGTCGAAGTGATTCTCGAACTACTCCGTGAGAACCCTGATGAGATTTCGATCATCGCCCTCGGACCGCTCACGAATATCGCGCTAGCTTTTGAAGCCGATCCCGGAGTCTTCTCTCAAGTGAAGGAACTTATCGTCATGGGAGGAGCTGTCAACGGCATCGGCAACGTTGCCGAAACCGCCGAGTTCAACTTCTATGCCGACCCGCACGCCGCTTCACAGGTTCTCCGAAGCGGAATTCCCATCGTAGTCGTAGGCCTCGATGTCACGATGCGTACGCTACTAACGCCGCAAGCACTCGAATCGTGCACGCGGGGCCGCAACGATCGAGTGGCGCAGTTCATTACGGACGTTGTCGGTAAATACTTCGAGGTGAGCCGACGGATTCGTGGCCTCAACGGCTGTGCGCTGCATGACCCGCTTGCTGTCGGTGTAGCGATCGACTTGAGCTTCGTCACGCTGGAACCATTCGCGGCTGATGTCGAAACGGAAGGGCGCCTTACCGCGGGGATGCTGGTCGCGGACCGGCGTAGGCGTGTCGCGCATGCCGGTACGCCGTCCATCCGGGCAGCGGTCGACGTCGACTCCGAGCGTTTTGTTGATTTCTTTCTGGGGCGCGTCCTGCCGTAGTTGTTATTCAATCCGCCGCATTGCCCAGATCGCGTAGAGCGATGTTCCGAGCATCAGGGCGACAAACGACCATATCACCCATGGATTCAACCCAGTCGCCTGCTCTCGACCCGTCTGGATCATCTTCCACTCGATGTACACTAACCCTGAGCCCTATGCCCTTCGTGACCCACACTCTCCGATTGCCTTCGCTCCTGCTCGCCGCGCTCCTTCTCATCCTCAGCGGTTGCTCGACCGACCAACCACCACCAAACATCTTGTGGATCGTTGTCGAGGATCAATCCGACCACTACGGTCCCTATGGTGAGACGCTTGCCAAGACGCCCAACGTGGACCGGCTTGCCGCCGAGGGAGTGATGTTCAGCAACGCGTTCGTCACCGCGCCGGTTTGCTCACCCGCACGGTCCGCGCTGATTACGGGGATGTACCAGACGAGCATCGGGGCCCATCACCACCGCAGTTCTCGCGGCACGGTCAAGAACGAGCTTGCCGCCGATGTCCATCTCATTCCCGAACTGCTCAAGGAGGCCGGCTACTTTGTCACCAACGGCCGGCTCACCGAGCCCGGCTCCGACAAACTAGGTCCTGGGAAGACCGACTACAACTTTGTCTACCCGGATGATCTCTACGACGGAAGCGACTGGTCCGAGCGCTCGCCCGGACAACCCTTCTTCGCCCAGGTCCAGCTTCGCGGCGGCAAGTTCCGCGACCAGCAAACCCTCGAACCACGTGAGGGCGTCCACACGAACGGCATCGACCCAGCGGACGTCACGCTGCCACCCTACTATCCCGACGACCCGGTCATCCGCAAGGATTGGGCGCGGTACCTCGAATCCGTCGAGCACGTTGATTGGGAAGTGGGGAGGCTATTGAAGCGGCTTGAGGACGAGGGCATCGCCGACAACACGGTGGTCATCTTCTTCACCGATCATGGTGTGAGCCACGCACGCGGCAAACAGTTTCTCTATGAGGAAGGCATCAAGATTCCGCTCATTGTTCGCGGGCCGGGTGTTTCGGTGGGCACTGCACGAAACGATCTGGTCGCCCACATCGATATCTCCGCGACGGCCCTCGACCTCGCCGGTGTCGCCGTGCCGGAGACCATGCAGGCCCGCCCGCTCTTCGGACCTGACGCTCAACCGCGCGACTACGTTGTCTCAGCCCGCGACCGCTGCGATGAAACCGTTGAATACATGCGCAGCGTCCGAACCGACCGCTACAAATACATCCGCAACTTTCTTCCGCAACGGCCGCACCTCCAGCCCAACCGTTACAAAGACGGCAAGGCGATCATCCAAGCCATCCGCAAGCTACACGCTGAAGGAGAACTCGATCCGCACCAGGAGCGCCTATTCACCGTCCCGCGTCCGGACGAGGAGTTCTACGAACTCGAATCGGACCCTCACGAGTTGACCAACCTCGCATCCGACCCCGCGCATCAGGAAACTTTGCAGCAACTGCGCCAAAAGCTGGACGAGTGGATCGAAACCAGTGGCGACCGAGGGCCTGAGTCTCCCGAAGCCTATGACTCGGATATGGCCGTCTACCTAGGTTCCCGCACCGGCCCGCAGCGGGATATCCTCGTCAAGAACATCGAGACGATGAAGGCCTGGGCGGCGGAGGGCAAGTAGACCGCTCTTTCTAGGCGACGGCCGATCTTGAGCGCGCGCTTCGGCATGCGCCGGGCGCAGTTCAATTCGTTCTGTCAGGGGCTGAACGTCTAGGTCCTCGGCCGCTTCCAACCGGGGGCTGCAATATCAAACCCGCTAGGTGGTAGTTAGACGCACGCGTCGGCGTGGTAGGAACTGCGCACAAGGGGACCGGCCTCGACGTGCCGGAAGCCGATTTGTTCGCCGGCTTGCTTCAGTTCCGCGAACTCTTGGGGCGAGTAGTAGCGATGGATGGCGAGGTGATCGCGCGAAGGCCGCAGGTACTGTCCCAGCGTCACAATGTCGACCCGATGCGCGTGCAGATTGCGCATGGCGTCGACGACCTCCTCTTCTGTTTCACCGAGGCCGAGCATCATGCCTGACTTCGTCGGGATGTCCGGAGCCGTCTGCTTGGCATGCCGCAGCATGTCGAGTGAGCGTTTATAGTCCGATCCCCGCCGCACGTCGAAGTACAGCCGCGGCACGGTCTCAACATTGTGGGTCAGCACATCCGGACGCGCCGCCAATACCGTCTCCATCGCCTCACGTGAGCCCATGAAGTCCGGCACCAGCACTTCGACCTTGCATTTCGGGATCTTCTCGTGAATTGCCGTGATCGTCAGAGCGAACAATTCCGCACCGCCGTCTTTGCGGTCATCACGGTTGACGCTCGTTATGACGGCGTACCGCAAGCCTAGCGCCGCTACGGCTTCGGCGACGCGTCGGGGTTCGTCGTAGTCCACGTCGAGCGGCGCGCCTTTCTGGACCGCGCAAAAACCGCAACGCCGCGTGCACACGTTGCCCAGAATCATGAACGTTGCCGTCTGCCGATTCCAGCAATCGCCTACATTCGGACACGCCGCGCTTTCGCACACCGTATGCAGATTGAGGTCAGTAACAAGCTGCTTGAGCCGCCGGTAGTTTTCGCCCACCGGCGCCGGCGCCTTCAGCCATTCCGGACGTCGTCCGGCCGGCCCCGGGTGCGGACCGTCATATGCGGGAACCATCGGCTTGGCGCGAGGCGCGCCGTTTCCGCCGATCTGAACCAGATCGCCCATTCGATTTCAGTGTAACGGTGGAATCCCAGTGCGCTGCCACCGAGCAACGCACCCCATGCAGGGAAGACCTACCTCTTGATCTTCTCGTCCTTCTCGACCTTGCCGTCGCGAACGTGAATCACGCGGCGGGCATGCATGGCGACGTCGAGCTCGTGGGTCACGACGATGATCGTATTGCCGCGGTTGTGCAACTCGTCAAACAGCGCCATGATCTCCGTGCCCGTCGCCGAGTCGAGGTTGCCGGTCGGTTCGTCAGCCAACAGGATGGACGGGTCGTTGACGAGCGCCCGCGCGATCGCGACTCTCTGCCGTTGACCGCCAGACAGTTCATTCGGCTTATGGTGCATGCGATCGACCAGATCAACCATCCCCAGCGCGTTCGAAGCTGATTTGATCCTCTGGTCCGGCGATACACCGGCATAAATCATCGGAAGCTCGACGTTCTGGAGCGCCGTCAGCCGGGGTAGCAGGTTGAAGGTCTGGAAGATGAACCCGATCTCCTTGTTGCGAATCATCGCCAGGTCATCGTCATTCATGTGGCTGACGAGCCGCCCCGCGATGTAATACTCGCCCTTGGTCGGCGTGTCCAGGCAGCCGACGATGTTCATCAGGGTCGACTTGCCCGAGCCCGACGGCCCCATGATCGCCACGTACTCGCCCTTGTTGATCTCGACATCCACGCCCGACACGGCGTGAATCTTCTGACCACCCATGGTGTACGTCTTCCACAGGTCATACGTACGGATGACGATGTCCTGCTCTTTGAGCTGTTTACCTGTCTTCTGTTCTTCTGCCGTCAGTACAGCCATATGAACGCTTCAGTGTCCGGGCGCACCTGCGCCTACTCCAAACAGAACTGACGACCACAAACCCAAAAGGTTTCCGAACCCGCCAACCCTGAGGTCAGTTTACCAAGGACCTACCAGAATTTTCGGCCATGCTTTCGGACCCGGTTCCCATGTTCCCGCATCGATTTCATCGCCTGATCAGCAGGCGGACGCCAGTCATCCATCAGCGCTAGGTTCTCTTCCAGCTCCTCGCGGTTGCCCGCCGCCATCAATGCCACTGCCACGGAATTGTTTGCCAGACAGAATCGATAGCACTCCGGCGCCGTCGGGGGTACAAATCCCTCGGGATCATCCGGCGTCGCGACTAGCAGGTCTTTCCAGCGCAGTCCGGTGAAAGTGACGACCGGTGTGCCGAGGTCGTCTGTTGTGGGAAACAGGTCGCTCTCAGCGCCACGGTGAGCCGCATTGTAACGGATCATCAGCATGTCCAGCCGCCGCCGGCCTGTGTTCGGGTTCGTGGCCTCAGCCCACTTCGCCGCCAACTTCCGTTGATGACTCGTTAGCCCGATCATCCTCAGCGCTCCTTCGCGCTTCCGTTGCGCCAAGACCTCCCAGGCTCCCCCTGGACCGACAATCGTCTCCCACTCGCCTTCGGATTCGACGTAGTAGAACGTCGCGATGTCCAGGTAGTCTGAATTGATTTCTCTTAGTATCCAGTCGAACTCGCGAGCTGCCTCTTCCCCGCCGCTCGCTTTGAATTGAACCGCTACCACAACATCCTTGCGCCGCTCGCCCAGCTCTGCGACGGCCTTCGACAAACCATCCGGCTTACCGCACCAATTCAGATAGTTGACGCCGCGCTCGACGGCATATTCAACGTCATCCGGTCGGCAATGCGTGTTCCCGCGGCTCGCCAGCCCCAACCGGCAAACCTCCGGCAGTTCCTCACTAAGTTGAGACGTTCGCCGCATCTCCGCGATCAGCCGCGCTTATGCTGCCACTCGGCGAAAGTTTCCCCCTCGCCGGCCAGGCGTGCCAGCAACGGGGCCGGTGTCCACCAATGCCCGTGTTGCGCTTCAAGCTCCTGAATCCGCGCACATACTTTGTCGAGCCCGAGCCAGTCCGCGTACCACATCGGTCCGCCCTTGTGCGCTGGGAAGCCGTAGCCGTTCACGTACGCGATGTCGACATCCACGGGCCGCAGCGCGATCCCTTCCTCGAGAATCCGCGCACCCTCGTTCACCAGCGCATAGATCGTTCGTTCGACGATCTCCTCCGCCTCGATCGTCCGCTGCTCGATGCCCGCACCCCTGGCCAACTCGGTCATCGCTGTTTGGATCTCCGGGTCCGGCGTCCGTCTGCGGTTCTCCCCGTAGCGGTACCAACCTGCTCCGGTCTTCTGCCCGTAGCGGCCCATCTCATAGAGTTTGTCTGACGCAAATGGCTGTCGTACGTCTTCGGGCTGGAGGTGCTTGGCTGCCTGGCGAATATGCCAGCCGATGTCGATTCCCGCTAGATCACCCACCGCCAGCGGCCCCATTGCCATTCCGAAACTCTCCAGGGCTCCATCGATATCGACGATCTTCGCACCTTCTTCCACCAGAAACTGCGATTCGCGGACGTACGGACCGAACATCCGATTGCCGACAAATCCGCGGCAGTTTCCTACCAGCACGCTGACCTTCTTCATGCGTCGCCCGAGCTGCATGGCGGTCGCGATGACGTCCGCGGCGGATTCTTTGCCACGCACCACTTCCAGCAGCCGCATCACGTTCGCCGGCGAGAAAAAATGCATTCCGATCACTCGAGTCGGGTCCGCCACCACTGACGCGATTTCATCCACGTCGAGTGCTGACGTGTTGGTCTCCAGAATCGCCTCGGGCTTTGTCGCGGCATCCAACTCGCGGAACACGGTCTTCTTCAACTGCATGCTCTCGAATACCGCTTCGACAGCAATGTCCACATCCGCGAACCCTTCATAGCTCGTCGTCGGCTGGATCAAGTCCATCCGCTCATTCACGTACTCCGGCGTAAGCCGCCCACGCTGCACGGAGCGGTCGTAGTTCGCGCGGATTCGCTTCATCCCCTTTTCGAGCGCTTCTTCGGACACCTCTTTCAGTAGCACCGGGATGCCCGCGTTTGCATAATTCATCGCGATCCCACCGCCCATCGTTCCCGCACCGACAATGGCCGCCTTAGCGATCTTCCGTGTTGGCGTATCCGCCGGTACGTCCGGGACCTTGCGCACATCGCGCTCTCCGAAGAACACATAGATCAGCGCCTCGGACTGCGGCGACCGCAGGCAGTCCATGAATAGCTTCGCCGTCTCAGTCCGCGCTTCCTCGAACGGCATCTTGGTTGCCGCTTCGACAGAATCGATCGACTTTTGCGGTGCCATCTGCCCGCGCCGCTTCTTATGAGCCAGTGCCCTCACCTTCTCGAAGATGGGAGCGTTCGTTGCCTCGTCGCCGAGCCGCTCGTCGTTGTCGCGAACCCGAGGTGTCTTCGCTCCGTCGGCGATTACTTCCGCCGCGAACGCTAGCGCGCCGTTGAGCAGCGCTTCGCGCTCGTTGCCCTCGACAATACGGTCCAAGACGTTGTGGTGGAGTGCGTCCTGAGCCGTGATCGGGTCGCCGATTGCACACATCTCCGCCGCCTTCGCCACGCCGGCCAGCCGGGGTAGCCGCAACGTGCCACCCGCGCCCGGCAGGATGCCCAGTTTTACCTCCGGCTGCCCGACTTGCGCCGACGCAATGGCGACGCGGTAGTGGCAGGCCATCGCGACCTCCAGTCCGCCGCCGAACGCTGTGCCGTGAATCGCAGCGATCACCGGCTTCGGGCTGTCTTCCAGCTTGAACAGCAGCGGATGCAGTCCCTCGCCCCGCTCTTTTTCGCCCGCCCGCACTTTCGCGAATTCCCGAATATCTGCCCCGGCAATGAAGGTCCGTCCGTCGCCGATCAGCACAATTGCTCGCACCGCATCATCCGCTGCGGCCTCGTTCACAGCCGCCGCGATGCCTTCTGGAACGCCGGGACTCAGCGCGTTGACCGGCGGATTCTGAACCGTCACCACCGCCACATCGCCTGTTTGGGAAACTGAAACCAGATCACTCATAGATCACTCTCACTAAGAAGCGAGAATTATCGCACGCAAGGCGTCCTTGTTTTTCTTGGCAAGATTTGCGGCTTTGCGAGAAACTAGTATATACATGCCCCTAACCCGCCGTCTCTTCGTCTCATCCCTCGCCGCCACCGCCGCCCAGGCTGCCCACTGGTCACAGTTCCGAGGTGGCACCTCTGGTGCCATTCCCGACAACCCCAAACTCCCCGAGACGTGGAGTCCGACTGAGAACGTCGCCTGGAAAACGTCCATCCCGGGCAAAGGTTGGTCGTCGCCTGTTGTCTGGGGGGATCAGGTGTTTCTCAATACGAATGTCAGCACTACCGGCGACGAAGCGCCTCCAGGCGGCTTCTACTCGGGTGGCGAGGCTCTCCCCATCCCTACTGACGAACACCGCTGGACTATCTATTCCATCGATGCCGGTTCCGGCAAAGTTCGCTGGGCGACTGACGTTCATCAAGGCGTCCCCAAAGCGCCCCGCCACCGCAAGAATACCTATGCTTCCGAGACGCCCGCCAGCGACGGCGAACATGTCTATGCTCACTTCGGCGATCTCGGTACGTACTGCCTCGACATGAAGGGCAACGTTGTGTGGTCCAAACCCTGGCCGCCGGTCGAAACGCGTTACGGCTACGGCACCGCGTCCTCCCCGGTCGTTCATGAAGGGCGTCTGTATATCCTCAATGACAGCCAGGAGCAATCCTACCTGCTGGCACTCGATAAACTCACCGGCAAGGAAATCTGGCGCACCAACCGCGATGAGCCCACCACCTGGTCAACGCCCTTCGTTTGGGAGAACGAGCAGCGCACCGAGATTGTCACCGCCGGGCGCAACAAAGTCCGCTCCTATGATCTCGACGGCAAGCTTTTGTGGGAAATCAGCGGTATGTCGGCGCTCTCGCTACCGACGCCGTTCGCGGTGGACGGTCTGCTCTACGTGACCTCCGGCTTCCACGTCACGCCCGAGCGCCCGGTCTACGCCATCCGACCCGGTGCGTCCGGTGACATTACGCCCGCTGCCGGAACCACGAGCAACAAGTACTTGACGTGGAGCCTGCCGCGAGGCGGCCCTTACCACCCCACGCCGGTGCTCTATGACGGACGTTTGTACGTACTGTTCGACCGCGGCTTCCTCACATGCCACGACGCACGCACCGGGAAGGAGATCTACGACAAGCGCCGCATCGATACCGGCGGGAACAACTTCACGGCCTCACCCTGGGCCTACAACGGCAAGATCTTCTGCCTTGACGAATCGGGTGACACGTACGTTGTTCAGGCCGGATCCGACTTCAAGGTCCTCGGCAAGAACTCACTGGGTGAGATGTGCATGGCGACGCCGGCCGTTGCCGACAATAGCCTCATCATCCGCACCTACTCTCACCTCTACCGCATCGCAAAGACGGGTGCCTAGACACCCGTAGCGCGGACCCCGGTCTTGTGGGGGCTGTGGCTCTTGTGGTTCGCATTCCCTTTGCCGTCGAGGATGTCCGATAGGCCGTAGAAAGTAGCGACTCTCCGGCCCGAGTCGATAGGCTCGGGTTGACTGATTCGTTTTAACGAAAAAGGAGAGTCGCTGTGAAGAAACGATACCAGATGG
>Ga0315336_1004588_pt1 | contig 16136 bp, 19 predicted proteins | sample ASW5metaG_FD_204512 | JGI IMG/M metagenome (GOLD analysis project Ga0315336, IMG submission 204512) | Ammonia-oxidizing marine archaeal communities from Monterey Bay, California, United States - ASW #5 | ecosystem: Environmental > Aquatic > Marine > Intertidal zone | place: USA: California...
TATTTCTTACATCTTAAAGGGATGTTTGGCCTGCACCTCCGCGTAAGTCTTTGACTTAGCCAGGAGCGATCACATCCTCCGAGCGCACCACCTCACAGGTCAGTTTTGAGGCTATTGGGCTCTCTCGCCCGCGCTGCGCGCGTGTCGCCCAAAATCCACATCGCGCTTGAAATCTGTGGGTGGCGTACCTGAAACGCTCGCTCCCGCGGAGACGATACCTTTGCACGCCCCCGACCAAGTTCCATAGTGTCAGCAAATGATTTGGCAACCAGAGGGGTCATCAATGTCAGCGCGTAAATGTTTCATCGTGGTCGCGGTCTTGATGACGGCGAGCGTCGCCCATGCCGAAGACATTCCAACCAACGCAGAACTGTTCCGCATGCTGAAAGCGCAGCAGCAGACCATTTCCGAGCTACGCACCGAATTGAAGCAGGCGAAACTGGCGCGACGCTCGGCAACAACGAAAGAGGTCCGCGAGGTCGTAACGGTGGCCAGGCAAGCCGGACGCGACGCTGCGAAGGAAGCGGTGGCGGCCACCGCGCCCGCGCAGGCTTATGCGATGTACGGAAATGGGTCCGCAGCGTCGCTGGCGGCAAGTCGCGGCGCTTATCTAGGTGTTTTCGGTGGTGGAGGCAGCCGTGGCAGCAGCGACGTCAGCCAGTTCGGCACCGTCTTTTTTGTCGAGGCCGCCGGAGGCCCGCTGGCCGTCAACGCCACGGGGCGCACCAATAGCGGCAGCGTCGGGTTTGGAGGCGCACATCTCGGCTATGAATGGGCGTATGGCACGCATCTGCTGCCCGCAGTGGAGATCGAGGGCTTCTATCTGGCGGGTAATAAGCGGCACGCGACGCTGGCGAATCCCTCGGACCGGCTTGCTGAACAGACGTTCGACAGTACTTTCCCGACGCGCACCGCCGTTGTTCTGGCGAATATGGTCGTCGGCTTTCGCACGCCTTATCAAGGCGTCACGCCCTATATCGGCGGCGGCATCGGGGCCGCCAACGTCTCGATCAAGGGCGCCACTTCTGTCCAGACCAACCCGCCGGAAGCCGGCATCAATCACTTCAACTCGAGCCCCGACTCCTCCGCCTGGACCTTTGCCGCACAAGCAAAGGCCGGCGCCCGCTTCGCCCTAGGCAACAGCGGCGCCTATCTGTTCGGCGAGTACCGCTATCTTTATGTCGGCGACGTCAATCATGTGTTCGGCTCCACCGCGTATCTCAACCATGCGCCGACCAGCCCGTGGACGACCAGCTTCGGCGGCACGTCCCACCATCTCGCCGCCGGCGGCATCGGATTTAACTTCTAGACGACCTGCGGTCTCTGCCCGCCGCAGCAGGCGTGATCCTGCGAGAGTCAATTCACAGGTTTCGGATCTTGACCCGTGCGGCTGCCGGTCTTGATTGGACTGCTGAGGCGGAATGTCCGATCGTTCGGCTGCACGGGCTGACTGCCCGGAACGCGCGCGAGGCTTGGCTGCCTGTTTACAGCTGGAATATCTGTGCGTGCGGGCTTTCCGTAGAGCGACAGACCGGACGACGGCTGCAATATGGCGGTTGATGCTCGCGCGGCTGTCTTCTGCCGCACCAGCCAGACTGAGCGTGCCGAACGCGGAGCGTCGTGGAGCGATGTCTCCACCGCACCGAACGCAAAGCCGCCCGGTGTCTTCGCGGCGACATTCGGACCGTGAATCCAATGTGGGACCCATTGCGCGGGATCGGTGACAGTCTTTGGCCGCTCCGGTGTCGCGGGAACGACGTGAACGATGCGGTAGCCGTGTGCTTTCAACTGCTGAAGGATCACGGGTAGCGCGGCTTGGGTTCGTGCCTGGATGTCGTGCAGCAACAGAACGCCTTTGCCCTTGGCCTCAAGCCGCGACAACGCGAAATGGACAACCTCGGCGGGTGAAATTCGCCGCCAGTCGTCGGCAGGAAAATCGGCGCTCCAGGTCATCAGTCCGCGTTTGCTGAGTTCTGCTTCGAGCGCGTCTCCGCGTCGAAGGCCGGGAATCCGGAAGAATGGCGCGAGCTGTGAAGGGTCGCCGAGGGCGGCGCTCACATGGGCGATGCCGTCATCGATTTCGGCTGCCATGCGCTCCGGCGGCAGATTGCCGAAGTGGAAGGGGTGGTTCTCGCTATGGGTGCCGATGGTATGTCCGGCGTCGTGAACGCGGCGCACGTCCTGCGGGAATTCCTTGGCCATGCGCCCGACCATGAAGAAGGTCGCCTTCACGCATTGCGCGGCGAGAATATCGAGAACGGCGTTGGTATGTGCGGGCAGAGGGCCGTCGTCGAAGGTCAGGACAACTTCGTGGTCCTCCAGCGGCAGCGTTTCGCCATACTGCATGGTGCCGATGCGTGGATGTTCCTTCGGATCCACGACAATGGTGCGCGAAGTGCCGAGTGCGTCCGGATTGCCGGGGCAATCAGCGGCATAGGCCGCCGTCGTTGCGAACGAGGCGGTGGCTGCAAGCAGGCCAATTGCCATCAGGATCGCGGCGCGGCTTCCGGTGGTGGTGGGGCGCATGGCAAACCTGTGAGCGGGGGCCGAGACTGACGGGCTTACTGCCGTGGCCGTGAACGGCAGATTAATTCGGCGGGGCTGGAAGCTATCGGTCATTCAAGGAACTCTTGATCGGCCGGGCCGCGACCAAATGAACGACCTTGTAGCCGTTGCGCCGGAGATACTGCAGGAATGCCGGCAGCATTTTGGCCGTCTGGGCCTTGGTGTCGTGCAGCAGGATGATGCCTTTTCCCTCGTATTCGAGGCGTTCGGTCAACAGGCGTAATTGCTGGTCCGGGGTCATCGGATTCCAGTCGCTGGCCCACAGATCGGCTCCGAACACGGCAATCCCGCGGGCCTGCAGGCTGTCCAGCAGCGCGGGCGTCGAAGCAAAGCCCGGAAAGCGGAAGAATGGCGTGGAGGGGATACGCTTGGCCTCGCCGTGAAGGGCCTTCTCGTCGGCGGCGATGCCACGGTCGATTTCCTCAAGGGCCTGCGGTTGGCCAATCCGGTCGAGCGGACGGTGCGACCATGTGTGATGGCCGATGCTGTGACCGGCTGCCGCGATCCGTTTGACGAGGTCCGGACTGGCTTCGGCGTTCCTGCCGATCAGGAAAAACGTCGCCTGAACGCATTCGCTGGCCAGCGCTGCCAGGACCTTGGTCGTGGTCGGCGGGAAGGGGCCATCGTCGAACGTCAGCACGACTTCCTTGTCCGCCAACGGGAGGGTTTGCGGAAAGCTTTTGAGGCCGACGCGTGCAAAGGCGTGGGGGTCCACCGTTATGACACGAGAGGTGCCGAGCGTGTCCTTGCGCGGACACTCGGCGGCGCGGGCAGGGCCTGCGGCCACGGCAAAGAGCGCCATCAGCGCTGCTCTCAACAAGATCATGACGGACTTCCGGGAACGGATTCGTTGCCGCGCACATTTAGCATTGCGTTGTGCAGTGTCGATTGGGTAATGCCTGAAACGCACACGCAAATCAGCAGACCTCCATTGAACCCCGCGAGGCACGGCATGGCCGACCATCAAGACCTCGCTGAGGCGTCCACCGCTCACGTTTCCGTGCTCGAACGTCACCCCATGCGGGATGCGGACGATCATCTTCGGCCCGATTTTGTCGCCCTGATTTCCGAAGCGGTTCAACGGGACGATTCCGCCTTCCTGTGCGAGATTGTCGGCGAACTCCACGAAGCCGATCTCGGCGACCTGATCGAAGCGCTGGAGCCGGATCTGCGGCCAAGGCTGGTTGAACTGACCGGCGCAGCCTTCGATTTCTCGGCGCTCAACGAGGTCGATGACGCGGTTCGCGAGGAGATCCTTGAAGAGCTGGAGCCGGAAACAGTCGCCGAGGGTGTCCGCGAACTGGATTCCGACGACGCCGTCGAGCTGCTTCAGGATCTCAACGAGGAAGACAAGGAAGAGATCCTTGAGAAGCTTCCGGAGTCCGAGCGCGTCGCGCTGGAGCGCAGCCTTGAATATCCGGAAGATTCCGCCGGCCGCCGCATGCAGACGGAGTTCATCGCGGTGCCGGACGACTGGACCGCGTTGCAGGCCATCGAATACATGCGCGACACCCCCGGACTGCCGGACCGGTTCTATGAAATCTATGTTGTGGACAGGGATCAGCGTCTGAAAGGCGCGGTGCCGCTCGACGCGTTGTTGCGGGCGCGGCGGCCTGGACCGATCATGGATCTGGCCGACGAGGATCGTCGCCGGGTGTCCGATCACGAAGATCAGGCAGAAGTGGCGCGGATGTTCGGCAAGTATAATCTTGTCGCAGCGCCGGTGACGGACGCCGACGATCGCCTCGTCGGTGTCATCACCATCGACGACATCGTCGACGTGATCGAGGAGGAGGCCGAAGAAGACCTCAAGGCGCTCGGCGGTGTCGCGCGCGACGAAGAACTGTCGGACTCCGTTTGGACGATTGCCAAGGGACGGTTCAACTGGTTGCTGGTCAACCTTGCGACCGCATTTCTTGCCTCCGGGGTGCTAGGCCTGTTCGAGGGCGAATTGCAGAAGATGGTTGCGCTCGCGGTTCTGGCGCCGATCGTTGCCAGTCAGGGCGGCAACGCGGCGACCCAGACCATGACTGTCGCCGTGCGTGCGCTTGCCACCCGTGAACTCAGCGCAAGCAATGCGTGGCGCGTAGTGATGCGCGAAGGTCTCGTCGGTCTGCTGAACGGCCTGGCATTCGCGGTAATCACCGGCGTTGCTGCCGCAGTGTGGTTCCAGACGTCGGGACTCGGCATCGTCATCGGCCTTGCGATGATGTGCAATCTCATCGCCGGCGCACTCGGCGGGATTCTCATTCCGATGGCGCTGCAGCGCCTGCGCGCCGATCCCGCCGTTGCATCGGGAACGTTCGTTACCACAGTGACCGACATCGTCGGGTTCTTTGCGTTCCTCGGGATCGCAACGCTGTGGTTCGGGCTGAAAAGTTAATGCTGCCCGTTTACGCATAGGTTCCTTGCAGTCGCGCGAAGAGCACATCTGTGCCTCATTCTCGCCACCTGCCGCTATGAAACCCGTCGCATCGCCTGCCGTAAAACGACGGTGTTTTAGCGGCTTTATGCATCTTTGCGATCTGGACCTTGTCGCGCGCGACCGTCCCTGACGCAAAATTTCCGGAGCTAAAAATTTTGATTCGAACAGTCACCGCCGTGGCGGCGCTTTGTGCGTTGTCATCGCTGGCCGAAGCGCGTGTTCGCGCACCGGCCGTCTCTGCCGAATGCAACATCACGATGCCTTGCGTTGGAGTCGATAACCCGGTCCATGCACGCCAGCGTAAGCAGCGCGGATCCGCGCCGGCATTTTCCATGACGGAGCCGGCAGCGCCTCGCCTCAGCAGGCGACAGCAGCGTGCGCTCGCGCGTGCGGAACGCAACGCCAACCAGACGCCGCGTGCGGCAGTGGAGCGCGCCGCTCACGCATCGGAAGGATATTCCACCGGTCTCGTCGGTCCGCTGCAAGCCAAGCTCTCATCGATCCAGGCGGCATGCCCGGGTACACACGCGATCTCGGGCATTCGGCATACGCGGATTGCAGGAACGCGGCGGATGTCGCTTCACGCGCAGGGCAAAGCCGTGGACGTGCGCGGCCCGTATGGCTGCATCTATGCGCAGCTCAAGGGCTGGAGCGGCGGTTACTCGACCGACTCCGGACGGGTGCAGCACATCCACATTTCCTATGACGATGCCGGTGGCCGTGAAATGGGTCTGCGGTTCGCTCACGGTGGCGGACGCCGTCATTCGTGGCGCTCGGCTTACGCCCGCATGCGATAGCCTGAACGGCTAAGGCCGTCCGGAAGGATCGACTTTCCGGACGGTACCCCGCGTTGTTAACCTGCGATTAACCGTGTTGGGCCGACCCTTCGATCCGCGGAGGGGTATACATGCAGCGGTTACGGCTGAAGGCGGATGGGCGGATCGTCGAGGTGCTGGACGGGCGGGAGACGCCGCTGGTCCCCGATATGCCTGACAGCTCTCCATTGCTCAAAGAGACTGCCGTACCGGTCGTGCGCGATCTGCGGCGGCGCGCAAAACTGACCCAGGCCGAGTTTGCCGCGCGCCTTGGCGTTCCTCTTGAAACCATCCGCAACTGGGAGCAGGGCAAGCGCTCGCCACGCGGGCCGGCGCGGGCATTGCTGACGGTAATCGCTCATGAGCCCGAGATGGTTTTTGCGGCCCTCGCGCGCAGGAGCTGATCGCGCCTCCTGCGAACTCAGGATTTCAACTCGCGCGTGTCTTGGCAGGACGCGCTGTGCGGCTCATGATGTTTCCATGAAGCTCATTCGATCCACGGGAATGACGCGCTGAGGCATGACATGCAGACGGTTGAGGCGAATGGCGCCAACATTCCGGCGATAGGTCTCGGAACGTGGGAATTGCGCGGACGTGCCTGTGCGCGCCTCGTCGAACAGGCAATTCGTCTCGGCTATCGCCATATCGACACCGCGCAAGTGTATGAGAACGAACGCGAGGTTGGCGATGGCGTGCGCGCTTCCGGCATCAAACGCTCCGATATGTTTATCACCACCAAAGTCTGGACGACCCATTTCGCGCCCAACGATCTGTTGCGGTCGACCAAGGAGAGCCTCGCGCGATTGCGTATGACGGAGGTCGATCTGCTTCTGCTGCACTGGCCGAACCCGCAAGTGCCATTGGAAGAGACGCTCGGCGGGCTTGTCGAGGCCCAGAAGCTCGGTCTCGCACGCCACATCGGGGTATCGAATTTCACGGTTGCGCTGATCGAGGAGGCTGTCGCAAAGGCCGCGGCGCCGCTGACCTGCAATCAGGTCGAGTATCATCCGTATCTCGATCAGAACAAGGTGCTGGCGGCTTGCCGTGCCAACGACCTCGCGCTTGTCGCCTACAGTCCGGTCGCGAAAGGCCGCGTCAAGAATGCCGAGGCGTTGCACCGGATCGGCGGACGTTACAAGAAAACGGCGGCGCAAGTCTGCCTGCGCTGGCTGGTGCAACAGGACGTCGTCGCCATTCCGCGCACCTCCAAGGTGGAGCGCCTGTCGGAAAATCTCGATGTGTTCGATTTCGCGCTGACCGATGAGGAAATGGGCGAGATCTTTACGATGGGAACGCGCGGTGGCCGCATCACCGATTTCGGTTTCGCACCCAAATGGGATTGAACGGCTTGATCTTGCCGTGCTGATCGCTCATTCAGGGTGATGTTTTTCACCCTCTCCAAGATACTCGGCTTTTTCGTTGTCCCATCGAATGCGGTGGCGATGGTTTGCGCGCTCGGAGCGGCGTTGTTGCTGACGCGTTTTCGCAAAGCCGGATTGCGCGTCCTTGCACTTGGTATCCTGTCATTGCTGGTCTTCGGATATTCGCCGCTCGGCAACCTGTTGCTGTTGCCGCTGAGTGAGCGTTTCCCGGCGTGGAGCGCGGCGGGGCGGGCGCCTGACGGAATCATCGTCCTCGGCGGCGCGATCGATCCCGAACGCAGCCAGGCGCGCGGTTCGCTCGAGATGGATGCCTCGGGCGAGCGGATCGTCACGATGTTGCAATTGGCCCGCCGCTTTCCGGCCGCGCGCATCGTTTTCAGCGGCGGTAGCGCCAATCTGATCGAGGAGCCTGTTCCGGAAGCACCGATTGCCGGCGATCTGCTGGAGGATTTCGGAACGCCGCGCGCCCGGATCGTGCTGGAGAGCGAATCCCGCACCACTGCCGAGAACGCGGAGTTCACGCGCAAACTGGTTTCACCGAAGCCGGGGGAACGCTGGCTGCTGGTGACCTCGGCATTCCATATGCCGCGTTCCATCGGAGCGTTCCGGAAAGTGGGCTTCGACGTCGAGGCCTATCCGGTGGATTGGCGCACGCGCGGCTGGCGCGATGGCTCGATGCCGTTCACCGCATTGAGCGCGGGGCTGGCCCGCACCGACGTCGCCATCCATGAGTGGATCGGACTGATCGCCTATTGGGCCACGAGCCGCAGCAGCGAGCTGTTTCCGGGGCCGCGCAAAGCCAACTAGGCATGATCCCGAAAAGTGGGCACCGGTTTTCGGATAAGATCATGCCCGTAGACTAATCGTGTCGCGGCAGACCGAGGCGATAGACGCCGCGAAAGTCATTTGGATCGGCAGGCTTGCCCTTGCGGTAGATCACAAGGCGGCCCGCCTGTGCGAGCGCCACAGCGGCCCGGCGGATCGGCACCAGCAGTCCATGCCAGTCGTCCCCGGCGGCGATGGCGTGGGCGATCTCAGGCGCGCTGAGGGTCTTTACGTCGGCTTTGGCCAGCACGTTGAGGATCGCGTCGTCCAGCGATCCGCCATCGGCGACTATCGAATCGGATTTGTTCATGACCATGCCATGACGCATCGGCGTCCGCGCGGCAAGCTTAAGCGGATTATTTCGACATCGCCCGGTAGGCGTCGGAATCGAATTGCCGGCGCCAAATCACGATCACGATGGCCAGCGTGGTCATCAGCAGCACCCACGGGCTGATGAACCAGCCGAGATAGCCGAGGGCAAACAGAAAGGCGCGCTGGCCGCGATTGAAATGCCTGCCCGCCGACTGGAACAACCGTGTGGTTCGCATCACATGCGATTGCGCTTCCGGTGTATCGCGTTTGTCGGCGAACGGCATCGCGCCGAGCAGGATGGCGACGTAATTGAACAGGCGATAGGCCCATGAGAATTTGAAGAACGCGTAGACGAAGATCACGATCAGCCCGACGCATTTGATTTCCCACAGGGCAGGCGAGCTTCGTATGCCGAGCGGGAGGGTCGCGAGCACCGACATCGCTTCCTCGGTCGAGCGCAGCAGGGTCAATCCGCCGCCGATGGCCAGCAAGGTCGTGGAGGCGAAGAACGCGGTTCCATTTTGAAGCGATGCCATGATCTGCATGTCGACCATTCGTGCTTCGCGGTCGAGGATCCGCCGCACCCAGACCTCACGGTAGATACTCATGCGCGCGTTCAGGCTGTTGCGTCCATGCGACGTGCGTTCGAGCATGATCGCGTAGGTACCCCACGCCAGAATGAAGAATGCGATCGCCGCGATGTCGGCCGTTGCGAACAGGTTCACGATTCGATGCCTTCCAGATGACCGCTGCCACGATAGAACATGATGCAGACAAGTGCGAACCGGTTTTAACCTTGCCGGTAGGGTTGGTTGCCTGTCGCGGGCCGGGCATGGCAAGGTCGCGCCGCAGGGAAATTCAACGAAGGCTTTGTAATGGCTTTGACGCTCGTGATCGGCAACAAGAACTATTCCTCGTGGTCGATGCGGCCATGGATGGCACTGAAAGCCACCGGAATTGCCTTCGATGAGATCGTCATTCCGCTCTACACCGGCGATGCCGACAAACAGCGAATTCTGGATGTCACGCGATCGGGCAAGGTGCCCGCGCTGATCGATGGAGACGTCACGGTCTGGGATTCGCTTGCGATCATCGAGTACGCAGCGGAGCGGTTTCCGGACGCCCGCCTTTGGCCGCAGGACAGCGCGAGCCGCGCGCGCGCACGCTCGGTCTCGGCTGAGATGCACTCCGGCTTCATGGCGCTGCGCAACGAATGCGGCATGAACATTCATCGGCCGGTGGGTCCGAAAAGGCTTTCGGACGACGCGCAGGCCAATATCGCGCGGGTCCAGCAGATCTGGACCGAGTGCCGTGCGCAGTACGGCGGGCAGGGGCCGTATCTTTTCGGCGCCTTCGGCGGAGCCGATGCGATGTTCGCGCCGGTGATCCACCGCTTCCGGACCTATGCCATCGAGGTCACGCCGCCAGTTCGCGAATACATGGACACGATGCTGGCGAATGCTGCTTTTCAGGAATGGACCAGCGCCGCTCTGGCGGAAACATTGGTCATCGAAAAGTTTGAGATCGATTGAGTCGTAATGTGGCTGATCGCGAAAACGTGGCCGCAACCCGTCTTGACGGTTAAGCCGGAACGGCGCTTGGCTTGCACGGGCGCACTTATCTCAATTTGAGGATTGAACCATGGGCATTATGGACATGCTGACCAGCATGCTGGCCTCGAAAAATGCAGGACAATTGGAATCTGCCGTGATCCCGGTCGTCCTGAGCGAAGTGCTCGGCAACGGTAGCCAGGGCGGACTGTCCGCCATCGTCGCCAAATTGCAGCAGGCCGGACTTGGCGATCAGGTGAAATCCTGGATCGGCACCGGCAGCAACATGCCGATCAGTGCGCAACAGCTTCAGGAGGTCCTGGGGAGCGATGTGGTCAAGCAGCTCGCCACGCGTTTCGGTATTCCGGTGGACCAGCTTTCGACGGTTCTGGCTCAGGTTTTGCCGACCACCGTCGACCAGGCGAGCCCGAAAGGGACGCTGCCGCACACGGCATGAGCTTGCCGGGCTAACGCACTGAACTTGCCGGGAAATCGTTCGCATGCACTGTGGAGGCGGAACTGCGGCGTTGCATCCCCCTATACCCTGCTTTGTCGCCAGCGCGACACTCTCTAAACTCGCTTAAGATATTGAAATACAGCATCTATTTTGCCATTACCCATGCATGGGTTTATCTGGCAATTTGGGGCCTCGGCGTGTTATACCTTTGGCGGGCGTCAAACTGGCTTTGCCGGGACAACGGCAGGCCGCCAAACTGCGCGTATTGCGTGATGGAGCAGGGTGTTGAAGCACAAGTACATCGTCGGAGAGACCGTTTATTTCACGGCAAGCAACGTCGCTCGGCCAGCTGCGAGCGGAACCTACGAAGTGATCCGCCTGCTGCCGACGGATGGTGACGACTGTCAGTATCGTATCAAGAGTTCGACCGAAGCCTTCGAGCGCGTGGCGAAGGAAAGCCAACTCGACGTCGCGTAACGCATTTTCGCGACGGAATTTTGCCGCGGTTGCGGCGCTTGGTCTGGTTCGTTGTGAAGGGGACCTCGCATGAACCGCGCTTGGGCATCATCGATCGAAAATCTGTGGCATTCGGCCAGCCTGCCGATGTGGCTCACCATCGCCGCGGCGGGTTTCTTTGCAATCGTTCTCCTCGTCACCCTGTTTCGCGCCGAGCGATCGGTCGCGAACGGCGCTCTGACTGTCATCACGCTGCTGTCGATCGGCATCGCGGTCACCACCATGATGCGCGCGTCGGGGGCAGGGAGCAGCGGTTCGTCGGTCGATCTGAAGTCAGCCGTGCAATCGAATGCGTCGCTTCCGGCGCTGGCGTGTCTTGACGGGCTCGCGGGTGAAAGCGTTGAGGCGGCGTGCGAGAAATCCTTGTTCGCCTCGGCGGACTCTGTCGCTGCCGGCGTCTCCTACACCGCAGCCCAGGTCACACGGCTTGCTGCGTTCGGCAATGCCGCCGCCGCCAATAAGGTGATGACCCCTGAACTCAACGCGCTGCGCCGGACCATCGAGCGCGATCGCTACGGGCTGGTGGCCCAGGTGCTCAAGACGCGAGAGGGCTGCACGCTGACGGCAGCGTGTCCCTTTTTCCAGTCGCTCACCAACTCAGGTCAGATTTCGTCCAACATGAGCGAAAATCTCTATGACAGCTTTGTCGGCCGCTACGCCGCGTTATGGGATGCGCCGCCAGCCGGTGCTGCTGCGGCGACACCTGTTGCGGCGCTGGGCACCGTACCGCCGCCGGGAAAGCCTGTTTCTGGCGATTTTCCGAGCGCCTCGTCGATCCCGCCGATCAACATCATGACGCCCGAGCCGGCCGCGCAGGGCTCCCATGCTTCGCAGCGCTCGTCGGAACCGGCAGCCGCGCCGCCGGCGCGTAGCGCGCCTGCCGCAGTGATCAACCCCCAGCCAGCGCCGCCAGCCGCAAAAAAGCCCGCGCCGCAGAAATCGCGTGCACAAGCTCCGGTGCAGCTTGCGCCTCCCGCAGCGAGCGATGATAACTGATCGCTCTTCTTCAACTTGAAGCGTGATGCTCTGTCGTTGCGCCGGCGATTGCGAACATGCCGCTTCATCTCGTCAAGCTCAGCGTCGGTGCCACGTCCATCAAGGATCTCAGGGGCTGGATCGCCGAACGCGTGAAGCAGGCCAAGGCGAAGGGCCTGCCGCCACGCCATATACACGTCACCCGAATGGCGCCCAAGCGCGTTGACGAGCTTCTCGACGGCGGATCGATCTACTGGGTCATCAAGGGAGAGATCGCGGCGCGCGAGCAAATTCTCGGCATTGAACCGTTTCGCGACAAGGATGGCATCGGGCGATGCCGCCTTGTGATGGAGCCAAAGCTGATCGCGGTATCGCCGCGGCCGATGCGCCCGTTCCAGGGCTGGCGCTACCTCGATCCGAAAAGCGCGCCGCCGGATCTCGGCAAGGCCGCCGCGAGCGTTGCGGCGATGCCGGAGCCGATGCGCCGGGAACTGCGTGAGCTTGGTCTGCTCTGAGCTACGGCTTCAGGCTTTGATATTGTCGATCAGCCGGGTCGTTCCGATTTTTGCCGCCACCAGCAGACGAACCGGTCCTTCGCTCAACGACGATACCGGTGCCAAAGTCTCGGCGTGCCGCGCCTCGAGATAATCCAGAGCGAAGCCGGCGTCTTGAATGAGAGAGGCGCCATCCGCTAACGCCGTTTTGAAATCGTCACCTGCGCGCATGCGCTTCGACGTTGCCTTGAGCGTTCGATGCAGCACCGGCGCGGTCCGGCGCTGGTCCGGGGACAGGTAGACGTTGCGTGAGGACATCGCGAGGCCATCGCGCTCGCGGACGATCGCGCCACCGATCACCTTGACGCTGAGATCGAGGTCGCGCGCCATACGCGTGACCACCTTGAGTTGCTGAAAGTCTTTCTCGCCGAACAGGGCCATGTGCGGCCGTACTTGCGTGAACAGCTTGGCGACGACGGTTGCCACGCCACCGAAGAAGTGCGGGCGGAATTTGTCTTCAAGCCCTGCAAGCGCAGGGCCTTCGGGGGCAACGCGGGTTGCGAATCCGTCCGGGTACATCGTCTTCGCATCAGGGTTCCAGACCAGATCGACGCCCTCGGACTGGAGCCGCGCGATATCCTCTTTCCACGTACGCGGATACGAACCGAGATCTTCATGCGCTGCGAACTGCGTCGGGTTCACGAAGATCGAGACAGCGACCTTCTGTGCGCGCTTTTTAGCGAGACGGACCAGCGACACATGGCCGTCATGGAGCGCTCCCATGGTCGGGACAAGCGCGAGCGTGGCATTGCGTTTGCAAAGTTCGGTGCGGGCGCGGTGAAGAGACGAGAGCGTGCGGGCGATGATGGGGGAGCGGGTCATTCGTGCCGGTGTCTGCAACGGGTGATTGTCGGGTGAGGGGTAGTCTTAACAAAGGTAGTGGTGCGAGCCAACGGCCGCACGCAGCCTTGGCCTGATCCGCCTCGCGATTCATCATGAAGTATGAGGCATTCGAATTTCGCTTGATTCTTTCTGCACTTGGCCGAAGATATCCACAGGGGTTTTTGCATGCTTTTGCAGACGAGTCAGGGCCAATCCGGGTCGGCGCATGTCGTCGTGCTGGGCAACGAGAAGGGCGGGTCGGGCAAGTCCACCACCGCGCTTCACGTTGCGGTCGCCCTGCTGAAGGCCGGTCAGCGCGTTGCGACGATCGACCTCGACTCTCGTCAAAAGAGTTTCACCCGCTACATCGAGAATCGCCGGGCCTGGGCCCAGCGCACCGGTCTGTCTCTCGAACTGCCGCACCATTGCTGTGTTGCGCTGGGATCGAGCATGCAGATCGACGACAACGAGATGTCGGAGTTCGAGCAGTTCTCTGCGGCTGTCAGCGCGGTCGAGCGGACATACGACTTCATCGTCATCGATACACCGGGGACCGACAGCTACCTGATGCGTCTGGCGCATTCGATGGCGGACACGCTGGTCACGCCGATAAACGATAGTTTCCTCGATTTCGACGTGCTCGGTTCGGTCGATCCGGCGACTTATTCCGTGATCGGCGAAAGCCATTACGCCACCATGGTGAAGGTCGCGCGCAAACAGCGCCGCGACCTCGATGGGGCGACCACCGACTGGATCGTTGTGCGTAACCGGCTGTCGATGCTGGGATCGCGCAACAAGCAACTCATCGCCGAAGGGCTCGACCAACTGTCGTTCAGGCTTGGTTTCCGGCCGGTCGACGGTTTTGCCGAGCGTGTGGTGTACCGCGAGTTCTTTCCACGGGGGCTGACTGCGCTCGACGATCTCGACGAGGCGACACTGGGCACCCGACCGAACATGGCCCATGTCACCGCACGCGAAGAGGTCACCAGCCTGCTGCGCCACCTGAAGCTTCCCATCGATGAACGGGGTCGCCGACGGGCCGCGACTCGGGCTGAATGGTTCGCGCAAGTCGACCGGCCACTGGAAAATCACGGGCTCACGGCCTAAATTCAGGGCGATTAGGCTCGTTTCGGTGGCAGGTTCCCGGCCGCCGGTTCCATCGCGAAAACAAACTTTACCTTAAAAGCTGAACTTATTGCCGTTTAGGCGCTTGGTTATCTACTCACGGTAGATCAAACGATGCGTTTTAGGTGCGATGGCACGTTTGATGCATCGCACAAAAAACGGGTCTAAGTCAGACACATGACGGGAAATTAAGCTGGTTTGTCGCGAACCTGTCATCATCTAACTAGACAAGTGCGAAGGATTCTAAAACACTGTGTTGTGACAGGTCAGTCTGAACGAGGTTTGGGCTGAATCTGGCCATTTTCGAGGACGTGATGAAGCGCGGAATTTTCATCCTGCTTGGTCTGTTTGCGATTGTCGTCGTCGCGTACTTCACCGCGAGCAAATGGGCGATCCGACACGAGACGCTGACGTTCTATGATTCAACGCGCGATCGGCCGGTGGAGGTCGCAGTCGCGGTTCGTCGTGACAAGGAGATGCAGGCAAACGCCGGCATGCTCACGTTGCCGGTTGCGATCGTCAATCACGGCAACACTGTCAAGTTCACCGAGTATTCCTTCCTCGCCAACGTGCTTGCTGCGCGCGGCTATCTTGTTGCGAGCATCCAGCATGATCTCGCAAGCGATGCTCCCTTGATGACCAAAGTGGGCGAACTGTATGTCGGCCGTCTGCCCGTCTATGAGCGCGGCGTGGCAAATATCGAATTCGCAGTGAAGCAGATGAAGAAAGTCCAGCCCAACGCGGACTACGGACATCTCACGCTCGTTGGACATTCCAACGGTGGCGACATCTCGATGTATTTCGCCAAGACACATCCTGAGGAAGTGAAGAAGGTCGTGACGCTCGACAACCTCCGCGTCCCGTTCCTCACCGATGGCAAGTTCAAGATTCTCTCGTTCCGCTCGAAGGATCCGGTATTCAAGGCCGATCCCGGTGTCGTGCCGGACGATGATACGTGCGAGCAGTCCGGTATCACCGTGGTCAACACCGGCTTCCAGCATACGGACATGAGCGATCGCGGGCCCGACAACGTGAAGACGTCAATTCAGGGTGTCCTCGATAAATTCCTGGAAGACGACAGCAAGCTGAAGCCCGTCGAGACCAAGAAGATCGCGGTGCCCAAGCCCGGCCCGGTGGCTCAGGTTGCTCCTCCCATTAACTAGCTCTTGAGCGCTAGTTTCGACGCCGGGTGCTTGTCCGGCGTTCGCACATTTGCGTGACAACAATCCGATAGCCATCGACTTACTTCGAACCGCCACATTACGCTGGTGGCATGACTTCTGCTTGTTTGAATTCACCCATTCATGAGGTGACAGTCATGGCTTACAGCAGTTTTTCCCCGTCTCCCGAACTTGCTCATTCGGCCGGTCAGCGGACAACGCCACCTCCGGTCAGTGACGACGAGTGCCTGTCGCGGCTGGCCAGCGCCGTCGCCGAACACGACGAGCGCCGGCTGAGCGAGGTTGCACGGCTCATTGGGCGCCTCGCAGTGCCGATCGAGTAGGGTCGGTTCAATATCGGAGGTTTCCGGCGGTCGATGAATTGACCAGCCGCCCGGCGCGCTCCACATAAGACTCGCACTTAACCGCGAGCACAGATGACGCGCGATCCAACCATCCCAAAATCCGGCGGACAGTCCATCACGGGCCGAGGTCGCGCTGTGCCGGACACGCAGGCATCGGCGTCCGCGGACATTGCCGCGTTCGTTGCGAAGGCACGCGCGATGACGCCGGGCAAGGCCGGCACGGGCCGGATGATCTTCGCGCTCGACGCCACCATGAGCCGTCAGCCGACGTGGGACATGGCGTGCCAG
>Ga0315336_1004590_pt1 | contig 16134 bp, 16 predicted proteins | sample ASW5metaG_FD_204512 | JGI IMG/M metagenome (GOLD analysis project Ga0315336, IMG submission 204512) | Ammonia-oxidizing marine archaeal communities from Monterey Bay, California, United States - ASW #5 | ecosystem: Environmental > Aquatic > Marine > Intertidal zone | place: USA: California...
CGCCGCTGGCTTCGTGTATTGATCCCACTGCACACCAGCCCCAGGCGGATCGCCTTAGGCGTCTCGATCGGCATTCTGATCGCGTTCACGCCGTCTATTGGTTTTCAGATGGGACTGGCTTTGGTGCTGGCCTCGATCCTGAGTGCTTCGCGCGTCGCGGCGGTCGTGTGTGTGTGGATCACCAACCCGCTGACGATGGGGCCGATCTTTGCGCTGACCTACGCGATAGGTCGCCCGTTCTGGATTGCATCACCGGAAGTGGGCCTGTCAGAACTCAGCCAAACGATCGGCGGGGGTTACAGCGTCTTCAGCATCGCTGCGGTATTCAGCGGCTTTCAAAGCATATTCAGCCTTGGCTCGCAGATCGTGATGCCGATGCTCATTGGGGGGTTGATGACAGGGGTGGTCGTAGGTGGCGCGTGTTACCTGCCCGTTAAAACCATCACATCATCCATACAAAAACAACGCCGCCGTAGGACACGAAAGGCCCGACGGGTTGTGTTCCAGAGCGCTAACATTCCCTCACGTCAGCCTTCCAGGCAAACAGTCCGTCAGAACGCAGGCACGAACATCGTGGATTCCAGACGCCGCGCCGCGTAAGGCTGTGTCACAGCGTTCAACAAACCCGCTTATTCAAGCGGTTCGTCCGAAGACTCGATATTCAATTCCTTGATTTTCTTGTTCAAAGTATTGCGGTTGATCCCGAGGAAATCCGCTGTGCGGACCTTGATGCCGTTGTTGTAGGACAGGGCCTCACGGATGAGTTGTTTTTCGATCTCGCCGACAACCAGGTCGTAGACCTCACCCTCACAGGACTGGTACTCCCGGACCGCGTGTTCGGACAGCCTGGCCGCCAGTGATTCGATCGAGGTGTCGGTTGTCTCGGACCGGGTCTGCTTGGAGAACAGCCTTATCTGAAGCGGGAGCAGGTCAACGGAGAAATCCTCGCCCGTCGATAGAACCACACCACGTTCCATCGCGTTCTCAAGTTCGCGTACGTTGCCCGGCCATGGGTATCTGAGCATGGTGTTCAGGACGTCCCGGCTGATCTTCCGAAGATTGCGCTGATTCTCCGTGTTGTATTTATCCAGGAAATAGTCGATCAATCTTGGGATGTCTTCCCGGCGTTTACGCAACGGGGGCAGGTTGATCTGGACCACGTTGAGCCGGTAGTAGAGGTCTTCTCGGAAGGTGCCCTTGCGCACTTCTTCTTCCAAATCCAGATTGGTCGCCGCGATGATGCGCGTATCGACCTTGACCGTTCGATGGTCGCCGACACGCTCAAACTCGCGCTCCTGCAGGACGCGCAGTAGCTTGACCTGGAGTTGAGGGTCGAGAGTGCCGATCTCATCAAGAAAAATCGATCCGCCTTCGGCCGCCTCGAATCGGCCGACCTTGTCTTTGGTCGCTCCCGTAAAGGCGCCTTGGACGTGGCCGAACAATTCCGATTCCAACAACTGAGGCGACAGCGCGCCGCAGTTGATCCGGATCAGCGGTTTGTCCGCACGCGGTGAATTGAAGTGGATGGCCTTGGCGATCAATTCCTTGCCGCAGCCGGTTTCGCCAAGCAGCAGGACGGTGGCCCGGCTGCTGGCGACCTGGCCAATCGTTGCCAGCACATCCAGCATCGCGGGGCTGGACCCGATGATATTGTCGAACTTGTACTTGCCCCGGAGGTTGTCCCGAAGAAGTTGGGTCTCCTCAAGCCATTGCCCTTTTTCGACTTGGATGAGGTGGTGGATACGGATCGTCTGGGCGAACGAGCCGGCGACAATCGTCAGGAGTCGTGTGTCCGCGTGCAGGTGGTCATCGTCAATATAGGGCTTGTCAATGCTGATCGTGCCCACGATCTGTCCGCCGTCGTTGACCGGGACGCAGATAAAACTGATTGGCTTGGGTTTTTCGCCGGTATCATTCAGGTCCCGGCTACCCGTGCGATTCAAGAACTCGGGGTGCCTGGCGATATCCTTGATAACCGCCGGTTCACCCGACGCCAGGACCTGCCCGGTAACCCCTTCGCCCACGGCGTAACGGCCGCGTTGCTGTTCCTCAGCACTCAATCCAATACTCGCCACGGTCCGCAGTTGGCCCGCCGCTTGATCCCATAAGACCAAGGAAGACCTCTGGATATGTAAGCGATCGCTTAGCAGCGTCATGGCGCGTTGAAAGAGTTGGCTCAACTCCAAGCCATCGCCAAGGATTTGGCTGATTTGCTCTAAAATGTCTAATTCTTGTTCAGCGCGGCGCATTACATGCTAATTAAATCATCAGTCCCCCGGTTTTGCAAGCCATCGATGCCATTTTGATGCGCACACAACCAAACAAAAACCATACAAATTTGCGAATAGGCTTCAGATTGTTTCGTGTTGCCATTTCTAGGCTTACCCGCTTTGGGCCAAGCCTTGGTCTGGACCTGTGCGCTGACTTCTGACGTTTCCGCCAAGGGTGTAGGGCAAATGAATGGGTGGTGATCCACCAGCCCTGATCTGACAAGCCATGTCACCTGACAGCGAGCGATATCTGATGAGTCAACCGGTTGGTCACACTATCACAGACACACTGCCCACGACCCTGCTGGACCTGCTGATTGAAGAGCATCAGGCAGTGACCGAGCCCAGGCTTCGCCGGCTCTGGGATTACTACCGCAATCCCTCAAAGCAGAAGACGGGCGGCAAACTCACACACCTGGCTCAGGAGATCGGGCTGCCCAAGCGGTTGGCCCGGGCCCGTGATGAAGATATCGCCCGGGGTTCAACAAGCCGAGAGGTCGTGATCGAAAACGACATCGCCTGGCGTATGCACACCCACGTGGATTTTATGTTCGGCAAGCCCCTGTCGAGGAATTCTTTGGGTCTGGGAACGCCGGATGTCTCGTCGGCGCGAGGCTCAGCTGAATGAAGCACATGAAAGGTTGTTGCGTGACAGCCATGAGCTGAACGCCCTGATCAAGCTCGTGCGTCAAAACACCAGCGCGATGGTTCGTTTCGACCAGACCCAGATTCAACTCAAAGAAATCCTGGAGAAAATGCATGATGAAATACAGCGCAAGGCGGCGTGATCATTACAATTTCCAAGCGATTTTATTGCTTCTTGTTCTTTGGTTGGTCGGTTGTTCTACGCCGCCATCTGTGGCGCCCTTGCTGCGTGTGACCGAGCGCGCCCTGTTGCAGGAATCACAGAGGATTCGTGATGACATCCGCCGAGACACCGAGCAGACACGCGGAACGCTACAGGCTTTGGAAGACGGGTTTAATCAGGACCTTGAGCAAGTCCAAGCATTAACACCGCAATGGGTGCGTGAGGCGACCGCGGTTTACGTAGCGGCGCGTGAAACGATTGTCAGATATCAGAATAGGGTTGCCCAGGACCGTCACCGCCGCGCGGACAACCTCCAGGCAGCGGCGTCTGCTACGAGAAGGGCGATCAATATGCTCGAACAGCAGGACCGGCTACTCGACGGCGTGATCGATGTGGACCTGCGCCGATTGATCGGGAAAACCGAGATGAGCCTTAAGGAGTCATACCCGTGACAACACGAGATCTACATAGCGTGATACAGGATCGAATCAACGTTCGTTGGTCTGATTGGGCGACAAGACACCCACACCTTGCCGCCGCGATCGACCGGACAATGCTGGTGGAGTCGACGACCGCGCTGTTGCGTGAAGACCCGGATTATATTGAAGCCATGCGGTCGGCCGATCTTGATGAGGCAAGGTTAGTGATGGCTGCAAACATCCTCGAGCGTGCTAATACAATCATTCAAGAAGCGTTGCCGCTTTAAGTACATGCGTACTTGTCGATTTCACGGCCCTCCGGGGTCGATTGACGAGCCCAAACCTTGATCGGCCTGTCAACCCAACGTATCTTCATCACTTGATGACACATGGACACCGATCAAGGGTTTGCTTTTCAGGCATGGTAATGCTGTGCGGCATCTTGCTGGCTGTATTTGCGCATGGCTGTGACGCTCCGGAATCCGTGTCCACAACTGAATCGGGTGATCCGGTGTCAGGTGCTCACTGGATGCCCGTCCCGACTTCGGTCCGTGTCTATCCTTCAACACGGTTTATCCGGGAGTCCGGCCGATCTATCCTCGAAGCACGGTTCGAGCTTTATGATGAGATGGGCGATCCCGTGAAATACGCGGGCACGTTTCAGATCGAGTTATTCAGCGTCGATGAAAACCTCGGCAATACACCCCGCAGGCTCTTGTATTCCTGGGACGCCGAGTTGTTGACGCTTGCATCGCAACGCGAGCACTACGACCCGATCACACGGGGCTACCTGTTTCGGCTGGGTGTGGATAATCTGAAGATCGCCAAGCAGACCACACTGTTGAAGGTGACTTTCTCGCCGATTGATCGCGCCAGACTCACAGAAGCCGAGGCAGAGGTACGCTCAGACTGGTAGCTGGTGTCCTGTACAGGCGGTTCAATTCATTAGCGTTCTATGTCAGGCCCAGCGCGCCTCGTACTTCATCAACCAGCGACCGTGCCTGATCTTCAGTCGCGGCTTCGGCGATGATCCGGATGATCGGTTCGGTATTGCTTGGCCGAACATGGACCCAGCGATCGGGCCAGTCGATTCGTACGCCGTCTTGTGCATCGACGTTCTGATCCGCGTATTTTTCATTCAGGGTTGGGCCGATCTGTTCAAGCAGGCTCTGGCTGACATCGGCCTTGTCTTTAACAATGGCGTAGGCGGGGGTCATGGCGACCAGTTCGCTAAGCGGCTTGCCGCGTTTGGCAAGCATCTCCAACATCAGCGCCATGCCTACAAGGCTGTCACGGACGCCGCAGACTTTTGGCCAGATGATCCCGCCGTTGCCTTCGCCACCGATCGATGCTCCGCTTGCCTCCATGCCCGCCGCGACGTTGGCTTCACCCACGGCGGTTCGCACGACGGAGGCCCCGACATTGGCGGCGATGTCATCAACCATCCGGCTTGTAGATAGGTTTGCAACTACCTTGTCTCCGGATTGCAGCATGTGCATTGCACACAAAGCCAGCGTGTACTCTTCCCCGATGTAGCTGCCTAGTTCATCGACCACAGCCAGCCGGTCGGCGTCCGGGTCCTGCGCGAAACCTATCGCGGCGCCGTGCTTAGTGACCTGTGAGCAGAGTTCGGTGAGGTTCTCGCGGGTCGGCTCGGGGGTATGCGGAAACAGGCCGGTGGGTTCGGGGTACATGTGGATCAGTTCGACACCCAGGCAATCGAGTAACGCCCGCGCTTCGTCACCACCCGCTCCACAGACGCTATCGACCACGGCCTTGAGTTTCGCGCCGCGTATGGCGTCCACATCGATATGTGGAAGGATGCGATCAAGGTGGACCTTCGTGCCGGACAAGTCTTCATCGCTTGGTTGAAGTGATTCAACGTCGACATAATCCAGATCGTTGTTCTTGAATCGTTCGATGATCTGTTCGGCTTGAGCGGCGGGGGGGGCGACGCCGTCGTAGCGTAGCGCTTTGACTCCGTTCCAGATGATAGGGTTGTGGCTGGCGGTGATGACCATGCCGCCTTGCGCCTTGTGGTGTCCGGCCATGATGGCGACGCCGGGCGTGCTGAGTATTCCCAGGCTTGTAACCCGGCAGCCGACCGAGGCGAGGCCCGATGCGGCCGCCATCTCACACATCTGTCCCGACGGGCGCGAGTCACGGCCGAGTACGACGTGTGGGGTTGTATTACCGGTTGATTCAGCCAGCCAGCTGCCGAACGCGGCCGCGTAGGTCGCGACCACCGGGGGCGTGAGCGATCGGCCGACCAGGCCGCGCATCCCGCTTACACTTAACATCAAAGGCGCTTCGCCATTCATCGCATTGTGTTCCAGTTCAGAGTTTTCATCATTGTCGGCCGGCGGATCAGCCGGTTAGTTATGCTTTCGGGCGTGGCGCTATGATTCCCATACCCTTATGGGTTTATCCAAACCATTGATGCAGTGTCTCAAGGGTCATCCCGTCCAGTCCCGGCTCAACACGGTTGGCACGGGTCAGGAAGGATGCGGGTCCGGTTGTCGCGATCCCCAGTGTCATCAGCCCGGCCCCGTTGGCGGATTCGATGCCGGCGGCGGTGTCTTCGATGGCCAGGCAGTTGTCGGGCGACAGTTGATGTTCGGGGTATTTCTCCGCGAGTTGCTCGTAAGCCATCCGGTATGTCGTGGGGTCGGGCTTGGATCGTTTGACATGGTCGGCGGAGACGATGATCTCGAACCGGTCCCGCCGATTCAGGCTTGTGAGCATCAGTTCGATGTCCAGGGACGTCGCGCCGCTGGCAATAGCGATCGGGATCTGGCTGTGGGCCTGGTCGATCAGCTCCACCGCGCCGGGGATCGCGGCGGCCCCTTGTTTGACCAGGTTCTCAAATACGACCTGCTTCTCCTGGCGCAATTCCGATATGTGGGCGTCCTCGGTCGGCATCCCGGCTTCGATGAGCATGGCCCGGATCGCGTCGCGGTCGTCGTATCCGATGTAGTGTCGCAAGTAGTGTTTGTAGTCAAACGCTACACCCAGATCTTTGCCGATCTCCATGAATGCTTTGTAGTGGACCGGTTCGGAGTCAACCACCACGCCGTCGAAATCAAAAATAATCGCCTTGAGCATGCCGAGAGTGTAGGGATGTGACGCGAGGTCGGCAAAGTGAATTTGGGGAATACGCCGTGAGGCTGCGATGCCTTATCATATAAGCATGGGTGATACGTCTCATACAACTGCATTGCCGGGATACGACGACGCATTGGGGAAGGTCCTCAAGCGGGTATCCGTTCTCGGCGAAGAGCTTGTACCTTTGGGTGGGGCATTGGGTCGGGTGTTGTCTCAGACCGTAGTGGCGGATCGTGACCAACCGCCGTTTAATCGTTCGGCTATGGATGGCTATGCGCTGCGCTGCGACGACCTATTATCGAATTCATCGCATCACATCGTGGCGACGATCCCCGCAGGTGGGGTTGCAGACCCGGGGATTGATCTATCCGCCGGCGTCGCCCGGATCGCGACCGGAGCGGCCGTGCCGGGAGCGTATGACGCGGTCATTCCTGTAGAGCAGGCCGAGGAATCTGCGGATAGTCAGCGTGTCACTTTTTTATCAGCCGATGTGAAGCCTGGGGCGTGTATCCATCCACGGGGTGCCGATGCCCAGGCCGGGCAGGTACTCATCCCATCAGGGACTTTGTTGGGCGCGCCGCATATCGGGATCGCCGCAGCCGTCGGTGCTGTGATGCTGTCGGTCAGGCACAAGCCCAGCGTGTCGTTGATCACGACGGGCGACGAGGTTCGACCGCCGGCAACCGCGACCAGTGATATAGAACCTCAACAGATCCGCAATTCCAACGGCCCGATGATGGATGCGCTGCTTCGAGGTCTTGGCGTTGAATTGATGGACCACGTTCATGTTACGGATGATCCTGAAGCGACGCGCGCTGCTGCGGAGGAAGCGTTAAGCAAGTCCGACCTGGTTGTAACCGTCGGGGGGGTTAGCGCAGGGCGACGCGATTACCTGCCCGGTGTCTGGGGTGAACTCGGCCTGGAAACACTGATCAAAGGGGTTGCGATTCAACCCGGCAAGCCGGTGCTGGTCGCACAACCGAACTCGGACCGCGAGAAGCTGGTCATTGGTTTGCCCGGTAACCCGGTGAGTGTGTTGGCCACTGCGCACCTGTTTGTCTGGCCGGTGGTCCGTGCGTTGCAGGGTCTGCCGCCGGCGCTGCCTTGGCGACGTGTAACGCTTTCGCAAGAGGTCAGGCCCAGCCCACGAAGAGAGGCGTTCCGCCCGGCGCGTTTAACCGGCGAAACACTCGATCAGGTCGAGATGATCCGATGGCAAGGCTCAGGCGACCTGACACACACGTCCGCTTCACATGGCTTCTTAAGACTCCCCATGGAGGAGCAACCCATGCCGGCCGGGACCGAAGCGTGGTTCCTCCCGATGATCGGTGGCGCGTTATGACGATCCGTGTCCTTTTTTTTGGCGTGTTGGCCCATGAGGTTGGCCAAGGCGAGGCAACGTTGGACTTGTCCGATAACGCTACCGTTGGTGATGCACTTTCCGCGCTTGCTGATGTGTACCCGCCGATATCCCGTTTTCAATCGCGACTGGCGACCGCGGTGAACCTTGAATACGTCGGGTCCGACCATTTTCTGAGTGATAACGACGAATTGGCGGTCATCCCGCCGGTTTCAGGCGGCTGAAGCCGGCAGTACCAATAACACACTTGTTTTATAGGCCTAAACGCTGCAGGTTCTGTCTGCGCTGAATATTCAAGACTTCTGCATTTTCCTTTTATGACGCCTTAATCACCTGGCACGCTTAGCCGATGATTCTGTTGCCGGGCGTCTGAAGGGGATGCCAGGTAGGAGTTTTCTGGAGAAAGGTGACCAGCGTATGCCAAGGCAAAAAGACATCTTGACCACCGGCGAAGTGGCGAAGATCTGTAACGTCGCGCCCCGAACAGTCAGCAAGTGGTTCGACTCCGGTCAGCTACGCGGCTACCGAATCCCCGGGTCGAAAGACCGGCGGATCCCGTTGAACGCGCTGATCAAGTTCATGAAAGCACACAGCATCCCCATGGACGGGTTACAGTCCGGCCAGATGCGGGTGCTGATCGTGGATGGCGAATCCGAGACCGTACAGGTCCTCGAGAAAGTGCTCTCCGAGCAGGCCAACTACGAGGTCCGCGTCGCGCACTCGGGCTTCTCATGCGGTGTTGAGTGTGAGAAATTCCGTCCGCACGTCATGCTCCTGGATATGCATCTGGGCGACGTGAAGGGCGAGGACGTCCTGAAACTGATCCGGGGCAATGACGATCTTCAGCTGACCAAGGTCATCGCGATGAGCGGCAAGCTCACCGATGGTCAGGCTCAGCATCTGGTGCAGAACGGATTCGACAGCTACCTGAAGAAGCCGTTCCACGTCCGCCAGGTCGTCGAGGTGATCGAAGAAGTCACCGCCATCGTTTACTGATACTTAGGTCCGGGAAAGAGAACCAAGGCCGTGTCGATGAAAGTCGGCACGGTTTTTATATAGGTATGTGTTATCGGTTTTGATTTACCGTGGCGGCCCGAGGATGGGTCGGATCTGGCCGTTGTGTTCCGCGAGCAGCCGGTTGGCCTGCTCGGCGCTGACGCCGCGGCGTTCCATGACTAGCGCGGTCTTGACCATGCCGTCAGCACGGCCCAAAAGTTCGGCGGCCTTGGGTCGGTCCAGGTCGGTCTGTGAGCAGATGATGCGTATCGCCCGGTCCTGCAGCTTCACGTTGGAAGCACGCAGATCAACCATCAGGTTTCCCCAGACCTTGCCGAGTTGGACCATGGTGATGGTGGTGATCATGTTCAGCGCGAGTTTCGTAGCCGTGCCAGCTTTAAGACGCGTCGAGCCGGTGACAACTTCTGCCCCGACGATCAGCTCGATCTGGTGATCGATCTCGGCGGGCAGGCTCGGCGGGGGTGGGACGTTGACGGTGCCGTTGCCCGCCGCGAGTTTGGCCTTGGGCCTTACCAGCAGACTTTTTACAGGGACACAGCAGATCAGGGCGGTGGTCGCTTTGTGCATTTTTGCGTAGTGGATCGCACCCCATACATAGGGGGTGGTCCCGCCTGCGGCGATCCCGATCAGTGTGTCGCGGGCACCGAGCTTGAGTTTCTCGAGTTCAGGTGCCGCACCATCGAAGTCGTCTTCCATCCCTTCGCTGCTCTTGCGGAGCGACCCGTCGCCGCCGGCGATGATGCCGATGACCTGATTGGGGTCCGCCTGGAAAGTGGGGGGGATCTCGCTTGCATCCAGCACGCCAAGCCGACCCGACGTGCCCGCACCGACATAGATCAGCCGCCCGCCGTGGCGCATCCCCTTGACGATGTCATCGACTGTTTTGGAGATTGCGGGGATGGCGTTGCGGACCGCGATGGCGACATCCATATCCTGGGCGTTCATCATCTGAAGCGCCTGCGTTGTCGATAGCGCATCCAGAGCCGCCGACGCCGGGCTTCGTTGCTCGGTGGTCAGGTGCCCGCGGTTAGGGAGTTCGCTGACTTTCTGGTTCATCGCTTAACTGCTCCTGGGAACACCCAATGCCCGGCCACCCCGGAACTGGTCGCGCCGGTGATCCTCGGCAAAGTGATCGACACACCGTCCTGACACAACGCCCCCAGCACTGCAAACCCCGCGGCCTCCCGCGCATCGACGGGGATGCCTAACTGGTCCGACATCATCACGTCCCGGCCCGGGATCAAGGCTTTAAGCCGTTCAACCAGCACCGGGTTCCTGGCGCCGCCGCCTGCGAGTACCACGTCGCCTTGGCCTATTAGCTCACAGCGACCGATCAGCTGGGCCACCGCTTCAACCGCCCCGGCGACGATATCCGCCGCGGCGAGCTTGTCTTTGAGTTGATCCACCAAGCCACGTACCCAGCCATCGGTAAAGTCCTCACGCCCAAGGGAGCGCTTTGACTGCCCGTCGATTGCTGGATGATTCTGCACCAAGCTAAAGACCTCCAGGTTGATCCGCCCATCTCGGGCGATCCGCCCATCGATGTCCATCTGCCGATCCGGGAACAGCTCTCGGACCACACCGTCAATCAGCAGGTTGCCAGGCCCGATATCCGCGCCCGTGACCCGCTGAGGGGTTTCATTCGCCGGCAGGTGGGTCGCATTGCTGATCCCACCAAGGTTTACAACGCACCGTTCATGCGTCGGATGTCGAAACATCACCCAATCGCTGATCGGCGTGATCGGAGCTCCTTCTCCACCCGCGGTCAGGTCAGCCTGACGCAGGTTGAAACACACCGGGACGCCCAGCCGCTTCACAACCGGCTGAGGATCGAACAACTGCCAACTCACCGCATCGCCCGGGGCGTGCCAGATCGTCTGCCCGTGGGCCACGACCATGTCCAGCGCCCCGTCGTTCGGTAGATGCAGTCGGCAAAGCTCATGCACTGCATCGGCGTGTAATTCGCCTAATTGTCGAGCCGCAAGCAGGTAATCCAGAGGTACCCGCGGCTCACCTTCCGCCATCGGCTTCAGCGCCGCATCCAGCCCGTCGAACCCCCGGCTGACCATACCGAGCAGACGTGTTTCAATGCCCAAGCCCTCACCGGTCACCTCGACCAGTGCCGCATCCAAGCCATCCAGGCTCGTGCCGGTCATGCAGCCGGCAATCAACCTGACCTGTGATGCGCTCATGTAATTCTCTATCAAGTATACCCAGTATATTCTATAATTAAAAGGCTTTAGCTTCACAATAATCACGCGAATTTCAAGAATAATGCCCGTAAGTGATTACTATTAAAAAAGTTGTATAGATATCGCATTTATTCATATTTCAGCGATCTGACCATACGAGAATGATGAGGCGATTCTGATGGTTTTCAGTCAATAAAATCGCGCAATAACAAGCTTACATGAGGAATGGCTCCCTCATTATCTATGAAATAATGCCACATCAATCGTCCCCCGGCGCGGTGGATTTACTCTTTGGGGGCTTCTTCCTTCTTGCCGCCCATCAGCCCGCCAAGACCCTCGCTGAGTTTATCAACGGCTTCGCCGGCTTTTTCTTTGGCCTCGTCGGCTTTCTCACCAAGGACCTCGGCCTGCTCGCCGAGTTTCTCAGCCGCTTCGCCGACCATCTCACCGGCCTGCGCGGAGACATCCCCGATGACTTCCATGCCGAAGTCTCCCAGGTCGCCTACCGCGGCGAGTCCGCCTTGCAGCCCCTCGCCGATCCCGCCGGGCAGCACGTCACCGGCCTGCTCGACCACCGTAGCCAGGATCGCGGTCAGGATGATGCCGCTGAGGTCTTTCAGCAGGACGCCCTTGTCGCTGTCCGTGCCGATGTCGGTCATACGGATTTCGGGGATCTTGATCGGCACGGAGATGCCGCCGATGACCTCGGCCTTCACGTTCACGTCCGTGATCACCAGTTCCTTGATGACAAACTTTTTGCCTTCTTCGGCGGTGTCTGGCGCAGGTTCTTCCCCGCCGCCTGTGACTTTAGCCAAGTGGTCAAGGATCACCTGGTAGTTGGCTTTGCCCTCGTCTTTTTCGAGAGCCAGGTTGATGTTATTGAGCTTCAGGGAGGGGACTTCGACCTTGTCGCCCATCAGCGAGCCCAGAGTGACATCGACGCTGCCGTCGCCCAGGCTCATGAAGTTTTCAGACTTGAAACCTTCGGGGTTGGCGATCGAGAGCCCGTCCAGCGAGACGCTGCCTGAGAACAGGCCGACGTGGATGCTGTTGAGCTTGGTCTCTACGCCCATCGCGTAGGTCCCGCCATTTTCTACCCCCGCTTTAGTGAGTCGATCGATCGCGATCACCCCGATCACTGCCACCAAGACCACGACCAGCACCAGCAAGACGACGACACGTTTGATCCATTTCATCGGTAAGCCCCTTATCGCTCCCGGATCGTTTAATGGTTAGTTTCCACGGTCACTATATCATGGTGGGCATGCGGGATGAAGTATTCATGCGTGAAGCCATCGCCCGAGCCAGGCTGGGGCAGGGGTATGTCGAGCCCAACCCGATGGTCGGGGCGGTGATCGTCCGGGACGGTCAGGTCCTGGCAGGGGGGCATCACGCCCGCTTCGGCGGGCTCCATGCCGAGGCCGACGCCCTGCGGGACTGCCTTGAGAAGAGGATCGACCCCGCCGGTTCGACGATCTATGTCACGCTTGAGCCCTGTTCGCATTTCGGGAAGCAGCCGCCTTGTGCACAGGCGGTGATCGACGCGGGCATCGAACGGGTCGTCATCGGGATCCCCGATCCCTTCGAGCCCGTCGCGGGTCAAGGTATCCCGATGCTTCAGGAGGCGGGGATCGAGGTCGTGGTTGGTGTCTGTCGTGAAGAAGCGGAACAACTCGCCGAGCCCTACCTGAAGCGCGGGCACGCCGGCTTGCCCTGGGTGATCGTCAAGTGGGCCCAGACCCTCGACGGCAGGACCGCGACCCACACAGGCGACAGCAAGTGGATCAGCAACGAGCTTTCCCGTCAACGGGTTCATGAGGTCCGCGCCCGGGTTGATGCCGTCCTGATCGGTGTCGGCACCGCTCGCGCTGATAACCCCACGCTCACCGCCCGAGATGTTGAAATCAAACGCAGGGCCCGTCGGGTTGTGATCGACCCGACGCTGAGCCTGCCCAACCGATGCAACCTGTTAGACACACTCGATGAGGCACCCCTGACGATCGCGGTTGATCAGAGGTTGTTTGATGAATCACCGGAGCGCCTTAAGCCTTTCGCGGAGCTTGGTGTTGAGTTGCTCGGCCTGCCTATACTCGACGACGATGCGGGGAATCAACTGGATCTTCGCCCGCTGCTTGAGCACCTGAGCAAGACGCATAACGCCATGAACATCCTGACCGAAGGCGGCGCACACCTCTCAGGTCAGCTAATCAAGCAAGGGCTCGCTGATCAGATACTGGCCTTCGTCGCCCCCATACTTTCGGGCGACCCGACCGCGCTGGGCGCAGCTGTTGGTCTGTCGCATGACACGATTGCCCAAGCAGACCAACTTAAACTCATATCGACCGAACAACTCGGTGAAGATGTGTTGTTGGATTATCGTGTGAAGTCACGATCTGATTAACGTAAATTTACGCTTCATCCACCACGATCCGATTGCCGTGGATCTCGACGATCTTGACGGGTTGTCCTGCGCCGATGAACGGGCCGACACTGACGACGTCGATGATGTGTTCGCCGAACTTGGCGGTACCGGACGGCCGAAGGTCGCATGTGGTTTCGCCGGCAAGCCCGACTTTGGCGACGCCCGCGCCAAGAACTTCGTCCCCGCTTACGTGGATTGATCGCCCGGTGACGTCCACCCCGACCGCGGCGCCAGAAGGTTGCTCGGTATCGAGGATCAATCGGTTCAGCCCCGGGATCTTCCCGAAGTGTTTGGTGATGTAGTAGAAGCCCACCCCGCTTGCCAGCAGCGCGAGGAGTGTCGTGAACATCGACGCGACGAGTTTGCCTTGCATTTCAGGGGGTGGCAGCCAGCCCGCTCCTTGGCCGTCAAAGCCTGATCCCGTTGGCACGACCGCCAACACGACACCCATAAACATCATCATCAGCCCGCCTATGCCCAGCAGGCCAAACGAAGGCAGGAACACGACCTCGATGATGACCAGGATAAACCCGATCAAGAACATCAGGATATGCCAGACCTCCGCCAAGCCGATGACAAACGGTGCGCCGATCAAAGCGATCAACGCGATGCCCGCGATCGCACCGGGGAGGCTTAACCCCGGGGCCTGTATTTCGATGTACGCGCCCAGCAGGAAGACCACCACAAGGATCGCGCGCATCCACCAGGACGTCATGACGGCGGCGACACCTTCACTCCACGTCACGGGGATCGCCGCGATATTCGCGGCCTGGTACTGCTGCTTAAGTGCCTGTTGTGTCGCGATGCTGGCCTTGGATAAGCCGATGTCTTGTGCACGTGTCTGGTTGAGTGTCAGCAGGGTTGTGCCGTCGTGGACCATGCCGCCGGGTGCTTTGTCGCCGCTGGGCAGGACTTCGACGCCGACCCAGAGCCCGCGTTCCGTATCCGTGACGGTCAGCCCCGGCGCACCAACATCGATCGAGATAGTCCCGGGCGTGGGTTGTGTGGCCGCAGCGCCCGGTGTGGTGTTACTGCTTGCAGGCGGCGCGGCTTGCGGTTTGATTTCACTGGTTGACTTGCCGTTGACCATCACCTCGTAGTCAACCTGGTTCACGAGACGTTGTTCGCCTGACCCGTCGTCTTTCTCGACCAGGTACAGCTCAACGCCCAGCACACACATCGCGTGGAACATCGCGTAGTCGTAGCCGTTGGAGCGTGCGCTGTCGCGGAACTCTTCCAGGATTGGCGAGAGGATCTTTGCCCGTTCAGTGGGCGCCAGGCTTATCCCCGGCGCGATCGGTGCGCAGTCACCCGTTGAAGACACGGGCGACATCACGATCTCATCACATGCCGCGGACAGCATGATTCCCGCCGAGTAGGCCTCGTTGTGGACCCATGCAACTGTCGGGACGGGCAGTCCCTTGATGTACTTGCTGATCTTCAGCGCGCTGGTCACGATACCGCCTGGGGTGTCCAGCTCGATCACGATCATGGAAGCGCCGCTGTTGAGCGCCATATCGACCCGGCGTTCAAGGCTTACGAGTGTGAAGTCGTAGATCATCCCCGATACCGGGATCACCACGATGTCTGAACCGGAGGGCAGCACGATGTTTGATGCCGACAACGACCGGGCCTTACTCACCGTGGGAGCAGTGGGGCTTGCAGGCGTGGCGGGTTGATTGACAGCTGGCGCTGCCGACGTATCAGAACTCGGCGGGGCGTCCACTTCCGGCGCGGTCGGGCCGGTCTGGGCGATCACCAACACAGCCAGCATCATCCACAGCAGCGATCGGGTCCCGCGGTATTTCATACACAGGATTATAGACCAAAAATCAGCCCGGGCCCGGGTTTTCTTCCATGGGGATTCCCGGGCCCGATGCGGCCGACCCGGCATTTGCGGCCTGACGGGTTCGGCTATACAACGGCCCGCTTCACCCCTGTTTTCAGGCTTCCCGCGGAGTATTGCCATGCCTACCAGCCCGACCCGTGTCACCGTCTGGCACGAACACGTCCACGACCGCAGTAACCCGGCGGTCAAGAAGCTCTACCCCGACGGGATGCACACGGTCATGAAGCAGGCCATCGAGGAACACCTCGGTGGCGATGTCACGGTCCGCACGGCGCTGCTGGAAGAGCCCGAGCACGGGTTGACCGACGAGGTTCTTGCCAACACCGACGTACTAACCTGGTGGGGCCATTGTGCCCACGACAAGGTCGATGACGCGGTTGTTGAGAAGGTTCACCGCCGTGTGTTGGAGGGCATGGGACTGATCGTCCTGCACTCCGGCCACTACTCCAAGATCTTCAGGAAACTGATGGGCACAACCTGTTCGCTGCGTTGGCGTGAGGCCGGCGAGAAGGAACGGCTCTGGTGTTTATTGCCCGGCCACCCGATCGCCGACGGGTTAGAGGATGAATACTTCGAGATCGAACACACCGAGATGTATGGCGAACTGTTCGACATCCCGACCCCCGATGAGTTAATCTTCGTCAGCTGGTTCGAGGGCGGTGAGGTCTTCCGCTCCGGATGCACCTGGAACC
>Ga0315336_1004591_pt1 | contig 16133 bp, 14 predicted proteins | sample ASW5metaG_FD_204512 | JGI IMG/M metagenome (GOLD analysis project Ga0315336, IMG submission 204512) | Ammonia-oxidizing marine archaeal communities from Monterey Bay, California, United States - ASW #5 | ecosystem: Environmental > Aquatic > Marine > Intertidal zone | place: USA: California...
CCGCTTCTCGAAGCCGTCATGAAGCACGCCGGCGACAACCAGTTGAGAGCCGCGCGGATACTGGGTATCAACCGCAACACATTGCGCAAGAAACTCAGTCTCTACGGATTGAAATGAGCCCTGCTGCAGCCTTGGCGACCTTTCCCCGGACGCGCTCAAACGACCCCATCATCAACTTTTATAGTAACTGACGCCATGAGTAACAACGAGTACGTGCCCGTGCGCCGGGCGCTCATCAGCGTCTCAGACAAAACCGGTATCGTTGATCTTGCCAGGCGGCTGGAGACGGCCGGCGTTGAAATCCTGTCGACCGGCGGAACTGCCGGGCTATTGCGCGATCACGATATCAGCGTGGTGGAGGTCTCTCAATACACCGGGTTCCCGGAAATGATGGACGGACGTGTCAAGACATTGCATCCGCGTATTCACGGCGGCCTTCTGGGACGGCGTGGTACCGACGATGCGCAGATGGCGGCTCACGGTATTCAGCCCATCGATCTTGTTGTGGTGAACCTCTATCCTTTTGCACAGACCGTGGCCCGTCCCGACTGTACCCACGAGGAGGCAATAGAAAACATCGATATTGGCGGCCCGTCGATGCTGCGCGCAGCGGCCAAGAATCACGCGGCGGTCACTGTGCTGGTCGATGCTGGGGACTATGATCTCGTCGCGCAGGAGATCGAAGAGTTTCACGGGGTATCAGAGCCAACCCGTAAACGGCTCGCAGCGTTGGCGTTCAGCCATACCGCCCGCTACGACGGCATGATCTCGAACTACCTGACCACCGATCCAGACGACGGCTTTTCCGAAACGCTCAATCTGCAGTTTCACAAACACCAGACGATGCGATACGGCGAGAATCCCCACCAGCGGGCCGCCTTCTATCATGATACCGAGCCGGCTGAGGGTACGCTGGCCCGTGCCCACATGCTGCAGGGCAAAGCGCTCTCATTTAACAACGTTGCCGATGCTGATGCGGCCCTCGAATGCGTCAGCGCGTTCAAGGAGACCGCTTGTGTCATCGTCAAGCATGCCAACCCCTGCGGTGTCGCGGTGGCACAAACCCCCTTAGGTGCCTATGAAGGCGCTTATGAGACCGACCCCACATCTGCTTTCGGCGGCATCATTGCCTTCAACCGCCCGCTTGATAGCGACACGGTCAGCGAGATTCTGGCGCGTCAGTTTGTCGAGGTCATTCTGGCGCCGCAGTTCACCGAAACAGCAAAAACTGCCCTTGCAGGCAAACCCAACATCCGGGCACTTCAAGTGCCTCACATCGATACCGACGTCCTTGCCCAGCAGAACTTCAAGCGGGTCGGTGGAGGACTGCTGGTCCAGGATCAGGACATCGGGCGCATCTCAACTGAAGAACTCAAGATCGTTTCCCGATGCGAGCCCAGTTCTTCACAGCTTGCAGATCTGCTGTTTGCCTGGACCGTGGCCAAGTTCGTCAAATCCAACGCGATTGTTTACGCTTGTGGTCTCCGGACTATCGGGGTTGGTGCCGGACAGATGAGCCGTGTGTATTCCGCCCGGATTGCCGGCATCAAGGCCGCGGATGAAAAGCTCGAGGTCGCAGGATCGGTAATGGCGTCGGATGCCTTTTTCCCTTTTCGCGACGGTATCGACGCCGCTGCCGAAGCTGGCATCCGGGCAGTGATTCAACCGGGTGGGTCCCAACGGGATGATGAGGTCATTCAGGCCGCCAACGAGCACGGCATCGCGATGGTTTTTACCGGCATGCGTCACTTCCGGCACTGACCATGCGAGTCCTCGTTATCGGCAACGGCGGTCGCGAGCATGCGCTTGCCTGGAAACTCGCAGACTCCTGTCATGTCAAGAAGGTCTTCGTCGCACCTGGAAATGCCGGCACCTCAGCAGAGCCGGGTGTCGAAAACCTGCCGATTCCGGCGGACGATATCGGCGCCCTGATCGGCGCGGCACAGGCCCATCAGGTCGACCTCACGATTGTCGGACCGGAGGCACCACTCGTGAACGGCATTGTTGACCGTTTTGAAGATGCCGGCTTGCCCTGCTTTGGGCCTCGCGCGGGGCCGGCACAGCTGGAGGGTTCGAAAAGCTTTACCAAAGCCTTTCTTGACCGTCACGGGATTCCGACCGCGTCCTGGCAAGCGTTCACGGATCCGGACGCCGCCCGTCAATATATCGAATGCCGCGCCGCTCCCATGGTGCTCAAGGCCGATGGACTGGCGGCAGGCAAGGGTGTCATTGTGGCCGAAACCCAGGGGCAGGCGCTTGGCGCGGTTGACGAAATCCTGGTCGACCAGCGCTTCGGCGGGGCCGGTCGGTGCCTTGTCATCGAAGACTTCCTGGAAGGTGAGGAGATCAGTTTTATCTGTGTGGCCTCGGGAACCCAGGTGCTGCCGCTGGCGACATCGCAGGACCATAAGGCACGTGACGCCGGCGATTGCGGCCCAAACACCGGGGGGATGGGTGCCTATTCTCCAGCACCGCGGGTGGATGCCGACCTGCACCGGCGCATCATGAACCAAGTGATCCATCCTACCGTCCACGGGCTCGTCGAAGAACGTATTCCCTATATTGGTTTTCTGTACGCCGGACTGATGATCGATGCGCAGGGGAATCCCCGGGTGCTTGAGTACAACTGCCGCTTCGGCGACCCGGAGACCCAGCCGATTCTCATGCGCTTGCGCTCCGACCTTGCCGGGCTCTGTCAGGCCGCGCTGGAGGGTGAACTCGATCGCTACACCATTGAATGGGACCCGCGCTTTGCACTCGGTGTCGTCATGGTGGCCGATGGCTACCCCGGGGAGTATGCCCGTGGCGACGAAATCACCGGACTACAGCACGTCAGGTCGGATAACATAAAGATCTTCCATGGCGGAACCCGTAGGGAAGCAGGACAGTTCGTCACCGACGGGGGTCGGGTGCTGTGCGTAACCGCGCTCGGTGCGACGGTAAGCGCCGCCCAGCAGGAGGCCTACAGTGCCGTCGGCAGCATCCACTGGCGGGGCGCGGATTGGCGTCCGGATATCGGCTGGCGAGCCCTGACCCGATGATCGACTGATGCGCCTGATAAAGAATCCGAAAACGGCCTTTAGCCTTTAAGAACTTTAAGAAAGAGAAACTATGAAAACATCTTTTGTTGCCGTCCTCATGGGCTCGGACTCCGACCTCAAGACTGTTCAGAACACGCTGGATACCCTGGATCTGCTGGGCATCGCGTGGGAAGTCCGTATTACCTCTGCGCACCGGACCCCTCAGGACACCCATCGCTACGTCGAGGATGCCACCGAGCGCGGCTGCGCCGTGTTCGTTGCCGCAGCCGGCCTTGCCGCCCATCTCGCGGGAACTGTGGCTGCCCTGACGATTCGGCCGGTCATTGGAATCCCCATGGATGGCGGACCGCTCAACGGTCAAGATGCGCTGCTGTCCACAGTCCAGATGCCCGGAGGCATTCCAGTCGCCTGTGTCGCGATTGGTAAAGCAGGTGCCAAAAACGCCGCTTACCTCGCCGCACAGATCATGGCCACCGCGGATACCGATCTGGCCGGCCGGCTGACGCGCCAAAGAGAAGCCGATGCGCAGGCCGTGCGCGACAAGAACCAAGCACTGCAGGCATCACTGGAATCGACAAGCGCCTGACAAGGAATCGGTCGGCCGCCGTGGAATGTCTCAAGCACGGCGGGGTGATTGCCTATCCGACCGAGTACTGCTTTGGGCTGGGCTGCGACCCGACCCACGAGCGCGCGGTACGCCGGATACTCGCGATGAAACAGCGGCCCTGGCAGCAGGGATTGATCGTCATCGCCGACCAGCCTGGGCGTTTGCGTACGGTGATCGATTGGCATCGTCCAGAACTGCTGTGCCCTGCTCTGGCATCCTGGCCCGGGCCGCATACCTGGTTGCTGCCGGCAAGACCGCAAGTTGCCCCCTGGTTGCGGGGTCGGCATCCCACGGTGGCCGTGCGGGTGACCGCCTTTCCCCTGGCGCGCGAACTATGCCGTGACAGTCGCATGGCTCTGGTATCCACCAGTGCCAACCGGTCAGGCCGCCCGCCGCTGCGCCAGGGCAGGGCAGTGCTGGCAGAATTCGGTGACGACATTGACTTGATCCTGGATGAGCCGGTCGGCACTGCGACGGAACCCAGCACGATCACTGATGCGCGAACCGGGATCACACTTCGGGGCTGAAACGCGGGTGACTCTCGAACACGACATGGACACCTCGGAAGCCCTTAAACGTGTAACGCAGTATTTAAGAGACCTTCAGGCGCGTATCTGCGCTGGTCTCGAAGAGGCCGACGGTGGTGCTGCGGGTTTTCACGAAGATGCCTGGCAGCAGGAAAATGGGGTGGGATGCACCCGGATCCTGAGTTCCGGTCGGGTATTCGAGCAGGCGGGTGTCAACTTTTCCGATGTGCACGGATCCGCGTTACCGGCCGCTGCCTCGCTACGGCATCCGGAACTTAGCGGCAGTCCATTTAAAGCAACAGGCGTATCGCTAGTGGTTCATCCGCATAACCCCTTTGTTCCGACCTCTCACATGAATGTCCGGTTCTTCTGCGCAGACACCCCTGATGGCCCCGTATGGTGGTTCGGTGGCGGCTTTGATCTCACGCCATACTATGGTGATGAGGCCGATGCCGTTCACTGGCATCAGACAGCGCTCAAGGCCTGTTCACCCTTTGGCAGCGACCTCTACCCGAGGTTCAAAGCGACCTGCGATGATTACTTCTGCCTGCGTCACCGGAATGAACAGCGCGGCATAGGTGGTCTTTTCTTTGATGACTTCAGCGAAGGAGGTTTCGATCACGCCTTTGCTCTGACCCGCAGCATCGGCGATCACTTTCTGCCCGCCTACCTGCCGATTGTTGCCCGGCATTGCGATACACCGTTTTCCGCCGAACACCGTGAATTTCAGCTGTACCGCCGTGGCCGCTATGTCGAGTTCAATCTCGTCTACGACCGGGGTACCCTGTTCGGACTGCAAAGCGGGGGGCGTATCGAGTCCATCCTGATGTCCCTGCCGCCCATCGTCGCCTGGCGGTATGGATGGCAGGCCAGACCCGGCAGCCCGGAGGACCGCCTGGTTCAGGACTTTCTCAAGCCGCGCGACTGGCTGGCCGAGGCAAGTCAACCGGGTTCGTCCTAGGCATCTAAGTGGCTCGTCGGCTTTATACCCTGCTGCTATGGCTTGCGTTACCGGTCGTGATGATCCGGCTGGGATTGCGTGCCCTGAGGAGTCCCGGCTATCGCGGACGCATCTGGGAACGGTTTGGTGGCGGCACAGCCGACGACCGGCACTGCGATCTGTGGATCCATGCGGTTTCTGTTGGAGAGGTGAATGCGGCAACCCCGCTAGTGCAGCGGCTCCTCGAAGAAAAAAAGCATCTGGATATCGTCATCACCACGATGACGCCGACAGGTGCCCGGCAGGTTGTCGATACTTTTGGCAACGACGTTCGTCATCGCTTCGCACCCTATGACTACCCTTTCGCTGTGAGGCAGTTTATCAATCAGTTTTCGCCGCGACTGCTGATACTCATGGAAACCGAAATCTGGCCCAACATGATCCGCAGTTGTCAGGAAAAAGGTATCCCGGTTGTGATGGCTAACGTCCGCCTTTCTGCACGCTCCGCTCGGGGTTACCGTTTTGTTCTGCCCTTGGTGCGTGCCGGACTCAACAATGTATCGTTGTTTGCCACGCAATCCGAAGCCGACCGGAAGAATCTGCTCTCGCTGGGAGTCGACGCATCAAGAACACACCGCACCGGCAGTATGAAATTTGAGATCAGGATGCCTGCCAGTGTGAACGAAGTCGCGCAGGCCGTCAGACGGGACTGGAGTCCCAATCGCCCCGTGATCGTCGCGGGTAGCACACACGATGGAGAAGAGAGCCTACTGTTACGCGTATTCCAAACACTGCTGCATGACTTTTCGGATCTACTGCTTGTGATCGCCCCACGTCATCCCGAGCGCTTCGACACAGCCGTACGGCTCTCCTCCCGGGCGGGCCTCGTAGTGAACCGACGCACAACACAATCTGGCGCATTGGATTGTGCGGTCCAGATTCAGATTGCCGACACCATGGGCGAGTTACCGGTCCTGTATGGTGCCGCGGATATCGCGGTGGTTGGGGGCAGTCTGATCCCGATTCGGGGTATTGGTGGGCACAACATCCTTGAACCCTGCGCAGTCGGGGTACCTGTGATTTTCGGCCCCAATATGGGAAATTTCCTGGAAATCAGTGAGATTGCTGTGGCTGCTGGCGCGGGATTTCAGGTCGACGGCGAAGCCGCCCTGGTTGGGCAGCTGCGGCGTCTTCTGGACGACGCCCACTTACGAAGTGCAGTGGGTGAGCGTGGGCGCACAATGGTGAACCAGAACGCTGGCGCAACACAAAAAACCTGTGAACTGATCACGCCGCTATTAGCGCCACGTTAGCGATACATCATCGTGATAACGCTTTTTCTATTTTATTTTTAACTTAAGTCAGCATTAACGATTACCGACGAATACCACGTTTTGCACTTTTGTTTTTATCAACAGTCTCGATGCAACTTCGTGTAGTTTCTTAACTTAGTTGTATCTGCACCATGTGCTTTGTTTTTATACCGTAATCAAAGCCAAATAAAACGCGCAAAGCATTGATGTGTTTGCTTGACATTTAACTTTGCATGGATATAGTTCGCCTGCAAGGAGTAACCTGAACATCGTTATTCCAAAGTTTACCGGTACGCTTCCTCGTTTCATTAGATCAAATCAACTTAATGTATACGGGAGACGCAAAGTGGTATTGCTGGCAGAGGCGGTGTGTCGATAAGCCAACAAAAGTGGGTCTGAGTTACGGTCCATAGGTACATCAACCCTAAGCAGGAGGCCATTATGGCGGCAAAGAAGAAGGCGACCAAGAAACGGGCAGCACCTAGAAAGAAAGCAGCGAAGAAGAAGGCAACCAGAAAGAAAGCAACAAAGAAGAAGGCAACCAGAAAGAAAGTAGCCAAGAAGGCGACGAAGAAGAAAGCAACTAGGAAAAAGGCTGCTAAAAAGAAAGCGACCCGGAAAAAAGCAACCCGCAAGAAAGCAACCAAGAAAAAGGCTGCTAAAAAGAAAGCGACCCGAAAAAAAGCAACCAAGAAAAAGGCTGCTAAAAAGAAAGCGCGGCGGCGCTGATTAGGCGGCTTACCCGGTTCGCCGGGTCAGCACAAAAGGCGACGGCCTATGCCGTCGCCTTTTTTATTGTGCTGAGGTCGGCTGGTAGCGGTGCCCCCTGACAGCGCGCACGGTGTATTGCCAGTCGGCCTCCCCGCGCACCTGAACCCGGGGGAAAGTGATGCTGACACTGAAGTCACGGGCCTGTCCCGGCGGCACGATCAGTGCAATCTGCGGAGTGGCAACGCCGAGTACCGGGCAGTTTCCGGCTGCGCGATCTAAGTCGTCATGGCAGTCACGTAACTCGACCTCAAGTGTGGCTTCTGATAACTCAGCATCGTCCGAGCGGTTCTCGAGCCGGCCACTCAAGTCGAAACCGCCGGCATAGGCCGGGGCAATATGAACCATCAAAAGCTGAACGTCCGATACGGACATCCGTGCAGACTCACGCTCCCTTTCTCCGGGGATCATTTGCAGCATCAGGACCGCTCCTGCGATAAGCGCGACCAGGATAGCGAATGCCAGACGCGGGTAACGGACTGCGGTCACCACCAGCGCCAAGGCAATAACACCCAAAAGTATCCAATGCATAATATGTGATCCCGGTTTACTCTCGATGGTATATATACCACTGTCGCCGTGCATCAAACGGATACCATCGCCGACCAAACTGCGGTAATTGCCCCTATGCCAACCCCCAACCAAAGCGCAAGCGTCAGCGTCAACATTGCTGAGAAAGCGAGGCAGACTCGAGCGGCGATACATGCACCTGTTGCGCCCGAGACGCGGCGCTCGCTTTTGCAACAGGCGACACAACTGCTCTCACGTGAAGATGCAGTGCTCGTCGCCCATTACTACGTTGACAGCGATCTGCAGGAGCTTGCTGAAGATACTGGAGGCTGCGTGGCTGACTCTCTGGAGATGGCCCGCTTCGGCGTCACCCATCCGGCCAACACGGTCATTGTTGCGGGTGTGCGCTTCATGGGAGAAACGGCAAAGATTCTGAGTCCGGAAAAAAGAGTATTACTGGTCGAACCGGCAGCGGAGTGCTCTTTGGACCTTGGCTGTCCCGCCGACGCATTCAGTGATTTCTGTGACCAGCATCCAGAACGGACTGTGGTCGTCTATGCGAATACCAGCGCGCAGGTCAAGGCGCGGGCGGACTGGGTGGTTACCTCGTCGATCGCGCTGGACCTCGTGGGGGACCTTTCTGCCAGAGGCGAACAAATGATCTGGGCGCCCGACCGGTACCTCGGAGACTATATCAGGCGACAGACCCACGCCGACCTCCTGCTCTGGGAGGGAAGTTGCATTGTCCACGAGGAATTCAAGGGCGAGGTACTCTTCAACCTCAGGAAACAGCACCCACAGGCTAAGGTTCTGGTGCACCCGGAGTCTCCTGCCTCTGTGATCGATCTGGCCGATGTGGTTGGGTCGACCAGCCAGTTAATCGCTGCGGCGCAACAGTTGGACGCGTCTTTTTTCATCGTCGCAACCGAAGAGGGGATTCTGTACAAGATGCGCCAAAGCGCCCCGGATAAAACCTTCGTCGCCGCGCCGACGGCCGGAGAAGGCGCCACCTGCATCAGTTGTGCGCGCTGCCCATGGATGCAGATGAATGATCTTCAACGCCTGATTGAGGTATTACGATCCGGAAGCGGCGAAGTGCTCATCGATGAAGACGTGCGGGCCCGCGCCGCCGTTCCCATCAACCGGATGGTTGAATATGGGCGGCAACGCGCATAACTATCCTGTATCCCCATGAGATACCAACGCGGACTTCTGCGTGAGGCGACAGATCGTACGGGGGTACTGCTGGTCAATCTGGGAACTCCCGAAGCCCCCACTGCGTCCGCTGTTCGGCGGTATCTTGGTGAGTTCCTGCATGACCAACGCGTAGTAGAACTGACCCGCTGGATATGGTGCCTTATCCTGCACGGCATCGTTCTGCGGTTCCGACCCAAAAAAAGTGCCGCGGCATACACGAAAATATGGAGCGAGACGGGTTCACCACTGATGTCGCTGACGCGCGCTTTGGCTGAGCGGCTTGACAGCCATTTTACGCAACACTACGGCGCCAATCCCTGCGTTGCCATGGCCATGCGTTATGGCCAACCCTCTGTGAAGCAGTCGCTGGAAAGCCTGGCCGACTCCGGCGTAACCCGCATGGTCGTATTGCCGCTTTACCCCCAGTATTCCTGCAGTACCACCGCTTCTGTCTATGACGCGGTCGGCGAGACACTCCGCGGCTGGCGCAATCTGCCCGCGATACATATCGTGCGGGACTATCATCTTGCCGAAGGCTACCTGGATGCTCTCAGGACCTCGGTACAAGAACACTGGGCCCAGCACGGTAGAGCCGAAAAACTCGTCATTTCTTTCCACGGCACGCCGCAGAGATACGACGACCAGGGAGACCCCTACCGCTTTCAGTGCGAACGCACCGCGACGGCACTCGCGCAGCACCTTGGACTTGGCCCGGAGCACTGGGTGCTGTCATTCCAGTCACGCTTCGGCCGTGCACCATGGCTACAGCCATACGTCGATGAAACCCTGCGTTCGCTGGCGCGGAACGGAACGAACCAGGTTGACCTGATCTGTCCCGGTTTTGCGGTGGATTGTCTGGAAACGCTTGAAGAGATTGCAAAAGAGAATGCCGACATCTTTCGTAAGGCCGGCGGTCAGGGTTTCGCCTATATCCCCTGCCTTAATGACCGAACCGACCACGTCAAGGCGCTCGCGGAGGTCATCCGTACCGAAGCCCCCAACTGGTTTTCCGAAAACACCGGCCTGCCTGCCGGGTCAGAGTGTTTAACGGACGCCTGATCTCAGGGCGCTGATCACAGGCACCGTCTGCGGTCGCTGGTGATGCCAAATCCAGAATGACTCGGCTGCCTGTTCCACCAGCATACCAAGACCATCTACCGCTCGCGCCGCGCCCAGCCCCAATGCCCAACGCATAAATGCGGTTGGCTGATCCGCATACGCCAGGTCGTAGGCAGTGGTACCCGAATGAAAGACGCCTTCCGGCAGCACCGGTACCTCACCGGACAGACTCGCCGCAGTGGCATTGATAACAAGATCAAAAGGGTCAGAAATCTCGTCGAGCGCACAGGGGTACACCTCACCGGGCGCGCCGATCAAAGCAGCGAGTTCGCGGGCACGTGATGCCGTGCGATTAGCGATGACCATGCAGGCGGGCCCGGTTTGCAGAAGCGGCTGCGCAATCCCTCGAGCCGCCCCCCCGGCACCGACAATCAGCACCCGTGCATCAGCACAGGAGATGCTGAGGTTCTGTTGCAGATCGCGCACCAGACCCATCCCGTCGGTGTTGTCTCCGATGACCTGATCGTTCCCCAAAAAAGACAGCGTATTGACCGCGTTTGCGATCCGGGCGCGCTCCGATACCTCGTCGGAGAGTCGAAAGGCCGCTTCCTTGAAGGGCAACGTGACATTCAGCCCTGCCATACCGCCGGCCTGAAGGTTTCGAACACCCTGTTCAAAAGCGATGGGGTCAAGCGCAATCGCCTCGTAGGAGAGCGATACGTTACACTGACGAGCGAAAGACTCGTGGATCTGCGGTGATTTACTGTGCATAACAGGATGACCCACAACGGCGAAGCAACGTTTGCGGTTCTTGAAGTCAAAAAGATCGGTCATCGGTATGCAGATTGCGGCGCTGCGACGCGGGGGACTATAGCCGAGTTTGGGACAGCTATCGTGACCCATCGCGCCCCGGGGCCTCATATCGTTCAAACCTGAAGGTCACAGATGGAATCTCGATTCCCTACGCGACAGCGTCCCGTGCGCGCCCTGCCACCTGAAGTAGAGACCCTGGTGCAGGAACAGCTCACCCGTCTCGAGAACGTTCGCCTTCAGCATGGGGCACAGGCCACTACCCAATCCCAATGGGTCGCTTTGCCGGACATCCTGGTAGGTAGCGATTTCATCGCCCGTGCGCTGATGGGCACACGAGCGGTGATGGACCGCCTTGATGCCGTCGGGAACCCCGCCGACCTTGACCACCTGCGGCAACGCATCGAGGCCATCAGCGGAACCCGTGAAGAGGTCGCTTCTGCGCTCAGAAGGGTACGCCAAGAGGAAATTGTCCGCATAGGTTGGCGCGATCTCGCGGGTCTCGCACCGCTGTCCGAAGTGCTGGAGACCTTATCAACTCTAGCCGATACCGCCATCGGCGTGGCGTTGGTGTGCGCTTACGCTGAACTGCGGGAACGCTTCGGTGAACCTATCGGCGAAGGTAGCGGTCATCCGGTCCAGTTAAGCGTCCTCGGACTGGGAAAACTGGGCGGGCGGGAACTCAACATGTCCTCAGATGTCGATCTTGTCTTTGCCTACCGGGAAAACGGGATGACCGATGGTGCACGGTCCATCAGCAACCATGAGTTCTTTATCAAACTCGGGCAGGCGCTGATTGATATTCTGCAGACACCCACTGATGAGGGCATCGTCTTCAGGGTCGATATGCGGCTTCGCCCAAACGGGGAAAGCGGACCGCTGGCGCTGTCCTTCGACGCCATGGATCATTATTTTCTAACCCACGGTCGGGACTGGGAGCGTTATGCGCTGATCAAGGCACGCCCTGTCGCTGGCGACATCGCCGGAGGCCATGATCTTCTTAATAACCTTCGGCCTTTCGTTTACCGGAAATACCTCGACTTCGGCGCCTTCGAGGCCATCCGGACCATGAAGACGCTGATTGAACGTGAACTCGCCAAAAAATCGCTTACCGGTAATGTCAAACTCGGCCGCGGCGGGATTCGGGAGATCGAGTTCATCGTACAAAGTCACCAGTTGATCTATGGGGGGCGCGACCCTGCGTTGCGTACCTCTTCCCTGTATGACGCGCTGGCGGTGCTGGAAGACACTGGAATTATCCCCGGCGGCGACTGCACGATGATGCGCCAGCACTACGACTTTCTGCGCGTACTGGAGCACCGCCTCCAGATCATGGATGATGCCCAAACCCACACACTACCGGTTGAACCGCTTGGCCGGACCCGTATCGCACTCGCGATGGGGTACCCAGAAGCAAAGGCACTCGATGCCGGACTCGCATCGGTCAACGACGATGTTCACCGGTTATTCCTCGCGGTTTTTCATCGGGAACAAAGACCAAAAGCCGAGGAGAACGATCCGCTTTATGCCGATATCTGGCAGGACACACTGGCACCCCAGGATCAGGTGGAACAGCTTCAGGCGCTTGGCTTTGGCGACGCGAAGCAGGTACTCACCATGCTTACCGGCATACGGCACAGCCGTTTCTATCAGGCTTTCTCGCGTGAGGGTCGGGAGCGGCTGGACACACTCATGCCGATGGTTCTCAAGACATGCGCAAATACCGACGACCCGGACACAGCCATCAGCCGGGTGTTGTTTGTGATTGAATCCATCGGCCGGCGTTCAGCGTATCTCGCCTTACTGAGTGAAAACCCCGTCGCACTTTCCCAACTGACCCGCCTGGTGAGTGCTTCCAGTGAAATCAGCCACTGGATTGCCAGTCACCCAGTGATCATGGACGAACTAATCGATCCGATCGCGACATACCAGGCGCAGGACCACAAAGATATCGAAGAGGAACTGCAGCGCAAACTCGGCTCGCCTGAGGGAGATGATCTTGAGGCAGCCATGGAAACGCTGCGCGAATACCGTCAGGCCTACAGTCTTCGAGTCGCTGCCGCGGATGTCGCTGGCCTGATTGATATCGATAGCGTGGCCGCATCACTCAGCGCGCTTGCCCAGGCGCTGTTGTGCCAGGCGCTTGCGCTGGCCGAACAGACACTGAAGACACGCGAGCATCCGCCATCGGATACCCAGCTTGGCATTATTGCTTACGGCAAACTCGGGAGCCGGGAGCTTGGGTATCACTCGGACCTAGACATCGTTTTCATTTACGAACAGCCGGAATCGGAAGACACGCCAACCGCCGTAGCGAGACGTCACTACTTTGGCAGGCTGGTGCAGCGGCTGGTTCACATACTGACCACGCATACGCCGGCGGGTGAGGTTTATTCGATTGATACGCGGCTTCGTCCCAGTGGCAATGCCGGAACGGTCGTCACTCCGATAAAGGCCTATCACGAGTATCTCTCTACATCCGCTTGGACCTTTGAGCATCAGGCACTGGTCCGCGCCCGGCTGGTGGCGGGAAATGAGGCTCTGAACGAACGTTTCGAAAACATCCGGCGCAGCATCCTGTGCCAGCCACGTGAGACAGCCGATCTGCAAAAGGCGCTTCGCGACATGCGGCGGCGGATGCGACAGCATCACGGGCGCACGAGTAAGCCCGGATTTGACCTTAAGCACGGTCCCGGAGGGCTGATTGATATCGAGTTTCTGTGTCAGTATCTAGTACTTCGATTTGCCCCGCAGGAGCAAGAGTTAGTTGAGTGCCGGGGCAATCTTCAGATCATTTCCAAACTCGCCCGTTCAGACAGGATTTCACACGAGACAGCAACCACACTTTCGCGGACGCTGCGCCTGTACCTTGCGAAAGACAACGCCCTCAAACTCAGCCGCCGTGAAGCACGCCTGCCCGCTGAGACCTTCGGACCGGAGCGCGAGGCAATCGGCAGACTGTGGCGTTGTTACCTGGAACCGGATTGACCCTGATCCCGCCAGTCGGAACATCGGCCACCGAACTGCGGGGGCTTTGATCAGATAGAATTCGAGACCTATCCCGCTCAACTGTAGCCCAAATGACCGACGGTTTTGCAATTTCACTGGTGGTGGGTGCATTTCACCGAGAGGCCTGTAAGACCATGGTCAGCGAAGCGCTGTCGGTCGCAAAGGCCTTAGGGCTTGATGTGCGTGAGGAGGTCTGGGTGCCCGGATCCATGGAGAAACCGCTGGCGGCAAAGCAGCTGCTCGCACGTGACGATATTGATGCGGTGGTGGTCCTCGGGATTATTGAGCGCGGCGAGACTGCGCACGGCCGGGTTATGGGGCAGGCCGTTATCCAGACGCTTATCAATCTGCAGTTGGAGACGAACAAGCCCGTGGGTGTCGGCATACTGGGGCCGGAAATCCTGCCCGAGCAGATCCCGCCGCGCCTTGGACCGTATGCACAGGCCGCGGTGCGGGCTGTGCATACCATGTTGACCCGTTAGCGCCCGGCCTGAGTCCCGTCGATTTGCAGGTTTTGTAATAATGCGCGACCGGCATTTTATGTCTGGGTATCAGGATGAAACTCACAACAGGAAAAGGCGATGTCATTTTCAGACCGTGACGGCGTAATCTGGTTCGACGGCGAGATGGTGCCCTGGCGCGATGCGCAGGTACACGTTCTCACCCACACCCTCCACTACGGGCTGGGCGTATTCGAAGGGGTGCGTGCCTACCAGACTGATCGGGGAACCGCTATCTTCCGGCTTGAGGACCATACCGACCGGTTTTTCCGCTCTGCGCATATTCTCGGAATGAACATCCCCTATGATGCCAAGACCCTGAACGACGCCCAGGTTGCGGTGCTTCAGCAAAACGGGCTTGCCAGTGCCTACTTACGGCCGCTCGCGTTTTACGGCTCAGAGGGGATGGGTATCCGCGCCGACATGCTGAAGACCCACATCGCGATTGCCACCTGGGAGTGGGGTGCTTATCTGGGCGAGGAGGGATTACAGAAAGGCATTCGTGTTCGAACCTCCTCATTCACCCGACACCACGTCAACATCACCATGTGCCGGGCCAAAGCCTGCGGCAACTACATCAACTCGATCCTTGCACTCCAAGAGGCGCTATCCGCGGGTGCTGATGAAGCGCTGATGCTGGATTCAACCGGGTATGTGATGGAAGGCACGGGGGAAAATATCTTTGTGATCCGCGATGGCGTGGTCTACACCCCTGATCTCACGTCCGCGCTGGAAGGGATCACCCGCGACACGGTTATCCGTCTCATTGCTGAGGCGGGGCTTGAACTCGTTGAGAAAAGAATTACCCGCGATGAGGTCTATGTTGCGGATGAGGTGTTCTTTACCGGGACTGCGGCTGAGGTCACTCCCGTGCGCGAACTGGACGGTCGGCAAATTGGCAACGGCGGCCGCGGCCCGGTAACCGAAATGCTGCAGACGCGCTATTTCGACTGTGTCCAGGGGCGTGATACCACGCACGACGATTGGCTGACGTTTGTCTGACCCCAAACCAATGGATACCTCCGACCCGATTGCTTCCGACAATACTGGCCTGGTCCCGGCACGGCGGATTCGGCGGATCGACCTGCCGCTGCACTGCCCTCCGGATGACAGCGAGTTGTGGAATCAGCATCCGCGGGTCTACCTACCCATCAACCCGGGCGAAACAGCGCTGTGTCCGTACTGCGGTAACCGCTTTTTCCTGCCCGACAACACGACCTGACAACGGCCTGGTCGCAGGATCCGGGGGCTAAGCATTATCCAGGCTGAATCTGCATCCCAGGTGCTGGTGATTGGCCCCGCCTGGATCGGGGACATGGTGATGGCGCATTGCCTGTTCCAGACACTCAAGTCAAGGCGGACAAATCCCACCATCACGCTTGCAGCGCCGCCGATCACCGCCCCGCTTGCCCATCGGATGCCCGAGATCGATGAGATCATTGAAACGCCTTTCCGACACGGCCGTCTGCACATGACCGATCGCTTCAGGATCGGACGCTCTCTTCGCGGGCACCACTTTGATCAGGCTATCATTCTGCCCGGTTCGCTCAAGGCTGCTCTAGTGCCGTTTTTCGCGAAAGTTCCGATACGTACCGGCTACCGCGGGGAGCCCCGGTGGGGTCTCGTTAACGACCCACGCACCCGGCCATCTGCCAAGGAGGACCCCATGGCGGCGCGCTTTGTTCAACTGGGTCTTCCCGCCGATGCACCAGCGATCGCAAGCTACCCGCACCCACGCCTCGTCACCCACCCAGGCAATGTGCAGGAGGTCTTCCAGCGAATCGGCAAGGAAATTGCACCGGCCCCGGTTATTGCGATCTGTCCGGGCGCGGAATTCGGCCCCGCCAAACGC
>Ga0315336_1004592_pt1 | contig 16132 bp, 12 predicted proteins | sample ASW5metaG_FD_204512 | JGI IMG/M metagenome (GOLD analysis project Ga0315336, IMG submission 204512) | Ammonia-oxidizing marine archaeal communities from Monterey Bay, California, United States - ASW #5 | ecosystem: Environmental > Aquatic > Marine > Intertidal zone | place: USA: California...
AGTTCGTTGGCCGTTCCGACCAGGCTGCCCTCAGCACTTCCTCCGTTGTCTCCGGCGATGTAGATGATCAACGTGTTGTCGGTCTGTCCGATCTTGTCGATAGCGTTGATGATACGTCCGATCTGGTGATCGGTGTACTCGTAGTAGCCGGCGTAAACTTCCATCTGCCGTTCAAAGAGTTTTTTCGCCTCGGCATCGTGACTGTCCCAAGAGGGGACCTGCTTCATGCGCGGAGTGAGCTTGGCATCCTGCGGAATCACTCCCAGCTGTTTCTGTCGCTTGAACGTGATTTCGCGCTGCTTGTCAAAACCATGCGCGAACTTCCCCTTGTACTTCTTTGCCCACTTTTTCGGCGGATGATGCGGGGCATGCGTTGCCCCTGGTGCATAGTAGAGAAAGAAAGGACGATCCGGTGCAATGCTTTTTTGATTGTTCATCCATGCAATCGCTTTGTCGGTCTGATCAGCTCCCAGGTTGTAACCTTCCTCGGGAGTGCCCCAGGGTTGAACCGGATTCAAGTTCTCATAAATGGTCGGACGCCATTGATCCGCCTCACCCCCATTGAACCCGTAGAAATAGTCGAACCCCAGATGGTTTGGCCAACGGTCAAATGGACCAACGTTGTTGAGCATGTTGCTCGGAACGTTGTGATTCTTGCCGATCCAGGCCGTGCTGTAGCCGTTGTTCTTGAGAATCTGTGCTATGGTAGCGGTGCTCCGCGGCATGATGCCAGTGTAGCCGGGGAACCCGGTCCCCATTTCCATGATGACACCGGTGGCGGCCGAGTGATGGTTGTGGCCGGTGAGCAGTGCCGCACGTGTCGGAGAACAGAGTGCCGTCGTGTGGAAGCGGTTGAAGCGGAGGCCGCCATCCGCCAGCTTGTCGAGTACTGGTGTATTGCACGGGCCGCCAAATGTGCTGGTCGCACCGAACCCGGCGTCGTCGATCATGATCAGCAGAATGTTCGGCGCCCCCTTGGGTGCCGTGGGCGAATTGAACAACGCTGGATCAGCATTTGAGTCATGGTAGGTCTTACCAATCTTCCCGCTGAACGTCGGGTCGGGTTGCGGTAAGTTGCTCTGGGCCAGTGCCACTGAGGTGGCCGACACAATGCTCACGGCGACAGCAAGACACAATAGTTTCTGCTTGGCGTTCATTTTCAGCTCACTTGCGTAATTGTGTTGGTTGGAGTTGCTAGTTTGGATCTACTTCGCTGGCGGAAACACTTCCTTCCAATCGTTCTTCATGTCAACGATCGTCCAGCCACCTTCTCTGGCTAGCGGCATGACCTTGTCGGTGTGCTTGTCGTATGCGTATTCGCGATCGCCATCTGTGTGGTGAATTAGCAGTGCGAGCGAAGGTGTTTTCTGTCCGGCGGTCCACTGCAGCATGTGGAGATCGCCGTTGGAGTTTCCCGCGGCAAAGATCGACGGTTTGCCGATCGACTGAAAGATAAGCCGCGGCTTGGCGTCCCAGTTGTCAAGATACTTGGCGTCAGCGGTTCGCATGAGCACAGGGTCTCCTGCGTTCACTTCGTACCTAAGCTTGATGGAACTCCCGTGGACGTTGCTTGGTGGAATCCCGTAGAGGTCCGTAGCCACGAGCTTGAGAAAGGCTCCTTCATCGGCAGTGAAGAGATGGACGTCAAACTCGTTGTCCCGCAGATACCCGATCAGTTCCACCATTGGCTGATAAACAAGATTCCTGTAACCAACCTTGAAACGAGGGTGTTTCCAGGTCGCCAACCAATTTCGGTTCCACTTGGCAAACTCATCGGTACTCATGCCTTCAAACGGCACGCCGAAGATGTCGCCGACGATCGTGTCGAGCTGGCCTTTTTCAAGCAAGTCCATGAAGAAACTTAGATCCTTGGAGGCAATGGCCTTGTAAGGTTGCCGATCCGCCAACTTCGGATCCGCTTCCATGAGCTCCTTGAATCGATCGAGGTTGGCAAAGAGGTGGATGTAAAGCGGCTTCTCAATCCAGCAGCAACCGTCGTTGTCGAACGTGGCGATGCGGTCTGCCGGTTCGACGTAATCCTTGCCGTTCTTGTCCGTTACGAGAGCAACGAAATCCAAAACCGTTTTCTTCGATGGCCCGTCGTACCACGACGGGAGCGGATCTGCTGCGTTTGAAGCAGAGCAGAAGCCAGCTGCGAAGCACACAACAGAACTCAACACAATAAAACGAACTCCGGACAGTGTCGGAAGTTGAGTCGGGTGGATGATGCGTCTCATAGTGAATCCTTATACCAGGCAGGCAACAAAGAGGTGGGCGCCCTTTTCGGGCCACCCACTGGTCTTTCGCAACTAGACAATTACTGTGCATGTGCGGCTTGGGTAGCCAACTGGTCAATGTTAGGCGTGCGCCCCGCCATCAGACCGCGGTGGTAGGCGCCGATGTTCCACATGCCGATGTCGTCACCCATGATCACCACGATGTTGGGCTTCGTGTTCTGTGCCCAGGTCGGAGTGACGAGACCAAGGCCTAGGACTGCGGCTCCCAAGACGGCCATTCGTCTGATTGTGAAAAATTCGACGATTGTCATGAGCTGATCCCCTTTGCAAAGAAATGAACATTGGCACTCTGCCACGATCATATCACATCGGTTTCCCGCTGGAAGATGGTCGTGCGGGTCGTGTTCTTTATGCGTAACATCCTACTGCTGACGCCACGACCGCATCAACCACTCTAGCAGCAGATTGGACCACGGGAATGGGCTCTTGAGCAAGAATTAGCCGAGATTAAACGGTCTCAAATCTCTAACGAATTCAGCGAGACTTGGCTGATCGGAGACTCACTATAGAGCCAGCTAATATTGCCCAAATGATATCTCGTTTCTGTCTTCGCACAATCTATTCACAACGGGAGAAATGGTTGTTTTAGCGTGAAGAGGCAGTTAAGCTGTGTGCTCGTTCAAGGGCCTAACAGCCCGGCTATTGCCTTGCTGCGAAGTCTCAAAGGGGGTTGAAGATGCCTGTTGGCTGGTCGCGTCGTCGGTTTCTTGGGTCTACCGCGGCAGCGGCAGCAGCGGCTACGTTGGGATATCCCCTGAGTGCGCAGGCGAAGACCTCACAGGCTGGCAACGTCGGGCGGTTTTCGATCGGTATTCAGAGCTACTCGTTGCGGGGTTTCTCGGTAGAAGATGCGGTTCGCCACTCCCATGAATTAGGCTTCGCCCACATCGAATTCTACTCGGCCCATTTCAGCCAAGATTCGACTCCCGCTGAGATCGCCGGCATGAAGAAAAGTATGAGCGATGCCGGCATGAAGATGCTGGGGCATGGCGTGCATAGCTTTTCTGCCGACCATGAAGCCAACCGAAGACTTTTTGAATTTGCCAGGGCAGTAGGACTACGATGCATGTCTGCCGATCCGTCGCCCGATTCCTTTGAAAGCCTCGACCGGCTCGTAAAAGAGTTCGACATTCGAATCGCAATCCACAATCATGGCCCAGGACATCGATACAACAAAGCGATCGACGTATTGGGAGCTTACGAGCCCTACGACCAACGGATCGGCGCTTGTGCCGACCTGGGACACTATATCCGGTCGGGTGAAGATGCAGTGCAGGTGATACGCCTGCTCGGCGACCGGTTGTACGGCATCCATCTCAAAGACTTTGCCGACATGCGAAAAGAGACTCGCGGTGTGATTCTGGGCGAAGGTCACCTCGACGTGGAAGGCGTATTCGCGGCATTGGCCAGAGTGAATTTTCCGGCAGATGGCTGCTTGTCGTTGGAGTACGAAGAAAACGAGGCCGACCCCATCGACGACATTCGCCAGTGCATGGCTATCGCTCGCAAGGCAGCGGCGCAAGTTTCCGGCCAATTCGCTTCACAGAGTCCGTCGCAAACAGTCACAGGCGCCGCAGTTTCGAAACCCTGCCTCTCGCCACCCACTCGGCGACGAAAATATTGCCGTCCTTATCGAAGCAGGCGTCGTGGGGGTGGATGAACTTGCCCGGCTGCCACTCCGACTCCTTACTGCGAATACTAAAACCGCCGGTTTCTTCCCGATCTTGCCGAATCCTATCGGTATCGACCCCCAGTTCGGCGACTACTTCGTTATTTTTTCCAAGCAGCGTAACACGAGCGACGAGTTCCGGGACGAGCAGCAAGTCTTCGTACGTGTCGAGATTAGCCGGCCAAAGAAAGCCATCTTGGGTGCGGCGATGCTCGCCGTCGAGCGTGAACCACTGCAGCCGATCGAACTCTCGGTCGGCCACGACCACCAAAGGCTCGTCGCCCCGCTGGTCAATCCAGATGCCATGGGGCAGCTTGAACTTACCCGCGGCACGATCATCTTCACCACCAGGCTGGCCGAACGTGCTCACCCAATTGGCGTCACGATCATAGCGATGGATCCGATAGGCGCCGTAACCGTCTATGAGAAAGAAACCGCCGTCGGCTAGGAAGGCAATGTTCGTAGGCAGGAACCGATCGCGTCCCCACGGGCAATCGTCTTTCGCCCGCGGAAACTTGTCTTCGCCCTCTGCATAGATACCCGTTTCCATCGGTGCGCCCTGACGCCACACCTGTTCACCCAGCGTGTCCAGCTTGGCGAACGAACGCTGATGTTGATAGGCGCAGACGTAGAGAAAATCTTGACCGTCTTCGTTGCGAATTTCCAAACCGTGTCCGCCACCCTGGAACTGACTCCCAAACGAGCGAACATACTTGCCTGCTTGATCGAACACGAAAATGGCAGGATGATCCTTCAGCTCAAGGCGACCTTCGTGAATCACGTAGAGCAGCCCCTCGCTATCAATCGCCACGTTGTGCGTCGTCTGCCACGTGTATTTTTCAGGCAGCTGGGGCCAGAAGTTATTCACCTCATACTGGTAATCGCCGGTGCCGAGAATCGGACGGCTATCGGTCTTCTTCGCCGTTACAATTGCCGGCGCGACGACGGCCATGGCAGAGCCAGCGACGGCTGACTTTACGAACTGACGACGAGTCGGCTTGGCTGGGTAATCTTTCGACATGACGTATCTCCCTTTTGTAATTACCACCAATGTGGCATAACTTGGCGATATTGCAACCGTTGTAATCTGTCGATTTGTCTGCTCTGCAGTCTCTGAACTGCTGTATGATTCTTTTTCCTATTTACCTCTGCGCAGCCAAAAAGCCGACAGCGCCCAACGGAAGCCCGGTTTTAGCGAGTGAAACGCTAGCGACAGAGTTCAATGGCTGCGCAGCCCTCAACAAACAATCGAACTACCGATGGCTCAATAGTTGCGTTAGCTCTACAGCTTCGGAAACTCGTCCCGCAGCGCCCGGTACAATCCCTGGTAGACGGGAAACTTGGCATCGTAAAGCTTGCGGTGCTTGAGGATTGGCTTGGTGACTGCCGAAGACTTGACGCTCGACTCGCACGCTTCGCGGATGTTTTTGAACCACCCCGCTCCCACCGCGGCCAAGAGAGCAACTCCGTAGGCGGGGCCTTCGTCGGCGACCATCGCGGTGACCGGTTTGCCGAACACGTCGGCCTGCAGCTGACGCCAGAAGGGGCTCTTCGAGCCACCGCCCGACGCGCGGATTTGCTTGACCGGTACGCCCAGCTCCTGCATGATCGCCAGCGAGTCGCGGAGTGAAAAGGTGACCCCCTCCAGAATCGCCCGCGTGACGTGGCCCCGATTGTGTTTTAGGGCCAGTCCAATCAGTGCGCCCCGGGCAAGCGGATCGAGGTGCGGGGTTCGTTCGCCGGAGAGATACGGCAGAAACTGCAAACCCTCGGCACCGGCGGAGGTGGCCTTTGCTTCTTTGGTGAGTTTGTCGAACTCGACGTTGGGGCAGAGCGCATCTCGGAACCAACCCAAGGCCCCCCCCGCGTTGAGCGTGACGCCCATCATGTGCCACTTACCGCGCACGGCGTGGCAAAACGTATGCAGCCGCCCTTGCGGATCGAATTGCGGCTGGTCGCTATGCGCGAATACAACACCGGAAGTACCGATCGAAGTAGAGAGCAACCCTTTCTTGACGATTCCGTTACCCACGGCCCCTGCCGCACAATCGCCCGCTCCGCCCACGACGACGCAGTTGGTGGTGAGTCCCAGCTTTCTTGCGACTTCCTTCGTTAGCTTGCCAGTGACCTCCTCTGATTCGTAGCAGGTAGCAAACAGCTCCGGGTCGAGCTCGAGCTTGCTGAGCAGTTTTTTCGACCAGGTCCGTTTCACTACGTCCAGCAGCAACATGCCACTGGCGTCGCTCACATCGGTAGCACATTCGCCGGTCAGCCGGCGACGAATTTCGTCCTTCGGCAGCAGAACCTTTGCAGTTCGCTCAAAATTTCTCGGCTCGTTGTTCCGCAACCACAGAATCTTCGGCGCTGTAAACCCGGTGAGCGCCGGATTGGCTACCATCTTGATGAGCTTACGACGACCGCCGGCCCGCCGCTCGATTTCCTCACATTCAACTGCCGTGCGCTGGTCGTTCCACAGCAGGGCAGGGCGGATGACATTGTTCTTTTTGTCGAGAAACACCGAGCCGTGCATTTGGCCTGACAGACCGATCGCTACCACGTCGGCCGGCTTGAGCTTAGCCTGTTTGACGGCTGCGCGAACCACCTTGACCGTGGCCTTCCACCAATCCTCGGGATCTTGTTCGCTCCAGAGAGGCTTGGGATGGTGGCAAGGATAGCCGGCCGAAGCCTCAGCGAGAATATTGCCGTTGGCACGGATCGCCAGAGCTTTGGTGCCAGAGGTGCCGATGTCAATGCCGAGACAAACGCTCATTTGGGGAGTTCCTTGCTTTTGTCGTTTCACAAGTCGTAACTTGGAACAATGATCAACCCAGTGGAAACGATCAAGAGTCCAATGCTGCTCACTCTCACAGATAAGAATTGATCAAATTCTCAATCATCTCTTGCCGGCCACTCTGATTAGCAGTGGGCTCGCCCTTATCCAGCATGATTTGATCGAGCGACGCGAAGCTGTGCTTGCCGGCTTCGATTTCCGCGCCCAGCCCGCTATCCCAACTGGCGTAGCGTACTGCTCGCATCTTCGCCAAGCGACCGTCCGCTCGCATCGCCGCAGCGATCTTCAGGCCGCGGGCAAACGCGTCCATGCCGCCAATGTGGGCGTAGAACAGGTCGATCGGCTCGAAGCTCTCGCGACGAACTTTGGCGTCAAAATTCAAGCCGCCGGTCGTGAACCCGCCGTACTTGAACAACGTGACCATGCACTGCGTGGTCAGATAAATGTCGGTCGGGAACTGGTCGGTGTCCCAGCCCAACAGCAAATCGCCCGTATTGGCGTCGATCGAACCGAGCGCCCCTGCCGAGCCGGCCACTTCCAGCTCGTGTTGCATCGTATGCCCGGCCAACGTGGCGTGGTTCGTTTCCAGATTCAGCTTAAGATGGTCGAGCAAGTCGTACTGCCGCAAGAAGTTCAGGCAGGAGGCCGCGTCGCTGTCGTACTGGTGCTTGGTCGGCTCTTTCGGCTTGGGCTCAATGTAAAACTGCCCTTGGAAGCCGATCTCCTTGGCGTAGTCGACCGCCATGTGCAAGAACCGAGCCAATTGCTCCAGCTCGCGCTGCATGTTGGTATTCCACAGATTCTGATAACCTTCGCGGCCTCCCCAAAACGTGTAGCCCTCGCCTCCCAACTGGAGCGTAACTTCGAGAGCCTTTTTCACCTGTGCGGCAGCATAGGCAAAGACCTCGCTATCGGGACTGGTCGCTGCGCCATGCATGAACCGCGGGTTGCTGAACAAATTGGCAGTTCCCCATAGCAGTTTGATACCGGTGCGTTGTTGTTCTTCCTGAAGCACCGAGACGACCGCGTCGAGTTTCTTGTTGGTTTCCGACAAAGAAGCGCCTTCGGGGGCGACGTCGCGATCGTGGAACGCATAGAAAGGCGCACCGAGTTTTTCGATGAACTCGAAGGCAACGCGAGCCCGATTCTGAGCGTTGGCTACCGAGTCGGTGCCGTCCTCCCATGGCCGCAACGCCGTGCCTGGCCCGAACGGGTCGGCGCCCTGTCCGCGAAATGTGTGCCAGTAGACAACGCTGAACCGCAAGTGGTCGCGCATCGCTTTGCCTTCGACCAGCTCGTCGGCATCGTAGTAACGAAAGGCGAGAGGGTTTTTGCTCTCCGGGCCCTCGAACGCTATACGGTCAATATCGGGGAATGCGGTCATCGATCAATGTCCTATCGAAACAGTAATTGTAGGTATGCTTTAGGATGAAGTCTTAGGATAGTGTTCGAGTTGAAGTCTGCTACCCGCGGAAGTAGAGGTACGCCGCCAGGATACCGGCTACCAGGGCAATCGATGCGAATACGTCCAGGCCGCTCCAACTGCTGCGCGATTGCTCGCGGTGTTCCTCGGTGACCGTGCCATACGTGAGGCCGCTAATCTTCCCGTAGTCGGGCTTGCTGGTCATGTAACTAACGACAACCATCACTACTGAACTGATTAAGAATATCAACAGGCTGAAATATTGAAAGTAAATCCTGTTGGCAATCCAGAGAAAAGAGCCTTCCGCATACGCGAAATCATCGTAAACCTTCACCGGCGTATCGACTGCTAACCGAAAGACGCCCAGCGCAAAGCCGACGATCAGAGCCGCCAGGCAGCCCTTGGCGTTCAGCCGCTTCCAAAATATTCCCAGGAAGAACACTACAAAGATCGGCGGGGCCAGGTAGCCTTGCACCGACTGCAGGTAGTAGTACAAACCTTTCGAACCCTGGATGACAGGAATCCAAGCCAAACCAATGAGAACCATCACCACCGTAGCCGTGCGACCGATTTTCACGAGTTGATGCTCGGAAGCGTTCGGTCGAAACTTGCTGTACAAGTCCATGGTGAACAAGGTCGAGCAGGCGTTAAATACACCGGCCAATGAACTCATCAGAGCGGAGAGCAACCCGGCGACCACGATGCCACGAATCCCGGTCGGCAGCACGTTTTTCACCATCAACGGGAACGCCTTGCCACTTTCTTCGATGACCGGTTGGCCATCTTCCGGATCGGCAAGCATCTCGCCAAAGTCCATCTTCGCGATGACGGGATTGATTTCCGCCACGTTAGGATCATTGGCCTTGAGGATCAATCCCCAGCAGATCATCCCCGGCACAATGAAGATGAATACAGGCAGCACGTAACGCGAAGCGGGCGAGAAGCGGCGCTCCAAAAACTCTGGCATGGTGAACACGCCCGAGCGGGCATAGAACGGCACCAGCACCCAACCCAGCACTAGCAGACACCAGGCGTGCAGCTCATAGTGAGCCATCGCCACACCGTCGGAGGTGCCCGAGCCAACCAGACCCACCAGGTGTTCGGAACCGATGTTCGAGGCGAAAATCGATGACCCAACAATGAACCAGCCGAGGCTGTGTCCTGCGAGGAAATAGTCGGCCGAGGTATCTTTGTTCCGGAGGATCACCCACCAGGTAATGCCCAAAAGCAAGACAAAGTAGCCGGCAATGATGCCCCAGTCCAACGGCTGCATAGTTCACGCCTTTCTAGAGGTCGTGTCGGTCTGCGTCTTCTCCCCGTTCTTGGCAAGTGTGCGGAGCATTCTTCGAATATCGAAAAAACCCCCGATTGCGACCACCACGGCCAGCACAGCGAACAGTCCGAGCGTAAGCACCAACAGCACGGTCCAAAAGTCGAGCCAAGTCATGTTGTGGACTCCTGTTTAGACATGTCGGACGGGCAACGGTCGGGCAGTAGAAGCGAGCCAACAACCATCAGTACGATCGCGGCAGCTGTGGCGAACAAGCCGATGTGGGCTTCGCTCAAGTTGAATCCAAGCGACTTTTCCAGACGGTCGAGGCCGACTGCATTCTTGATCGGATCGAGACCCAACACCGCCAGCAACCCGGAGGTCAGGGCCAAATAGGCGCCTGCGCGACTGGCGCGCTTCCAGTAGATACCAAAGACCAGTAAGGCTGTAGCGCCGATAAAGTAGATGGCGCCGGTGACTGCCATGTAATCCCAGAGATCTTGCCCCAGCGGATACCAGAGACTCCACACCAATAAAAACAGACCGATCAGAAAGATGAACACCCGAGCCAGCATGAGGCGGGCTGCCGTGGAAAGCCTACCCTTGCTAAGCGGACCGGCCACGTCTTCGACAAGCACCGACGCCCAGCAGAGCAGGTAGCTGTCGTGTGTCGACATGAACGCCGCCAACATGCCGGCTCCGATGACTCCGATCAGCCCGGCAGGCAACACCTGGCTGAGGAAAAGTGGCAAGGCGGACATCGTCAGTTCGGCATCGTCAATCGGAAGACCCTCGGAAGTGAACAGCACGGCCCGACCCTCGGAAGTATGCCAAAAATAGGCCAGTGCACAGATCCCCAGAAACTGGGGCAACAGGAATCGCACCAGAAATCCGATCGACGACCAGATATAGAGTCGACGAACGACTTGCTCGTTCTCCGCGGCACACGATCGCATGACGGCAGTCTGCCACACAGCACAGCTGACCAGCCCGGCTACGAACAGCATCCAGACGATATACGAAGGCCCGAACCCCTCGCTGTCGAGCGGGGAGAAGCCAGCTTGGCCATGCACCGTGCTAACGGTCTTGGTGATGGAGTCCCATCCCAGGTTTCTCACAGCGAAGAAACATGCCAGCAACATGCCGAAGGAGAGCACGATAAACTGGAGGTAGTCGGTAATCACGACGCTGACCATGCCGCCCAGGATCGTGTAGACCAACACCAGCACAATCAACACGGTCATCACGACTTGAACATAGAACGGGTCGTTCAAGCCGGTCAGCGCGGTGACGAAAATGGCGCCTGCCTTGAGAAACATGCCCATGTTCAGAATACCGGCACCAGCCAGCAGGAGGGCGCCATAAACGCGAACGCCGTTGCCGAAACGCTTGCCATAGAACTCTGGAATGGTCATCACTTTCATGCGGCGGAGCGGAACCACGATGAAACCGGTCAACCCTACGATCAGCGATACCACGCCTGCCGCCAGACCGATATGAAACGCGGCGAATCCTCCGGTAAAACCTTTCTGTGCGGCATACATCACGGTCACTAGTCCCAGCTCTGTGCCGGTCATTGTCGCTACGCCGATAAAGGTCCCCAGCGACCGACCGGCAACAACGTAATCGGCCATGTTGCCGATGAAGCGATTGACGTAGATGCCGATCACCACGGTGACGGAAAGATAGCCCGCCACGATGCCCCAATCGAGCCAGGTGAAATTGCTTTCGACGTTTAGCACGCTCGGTATCCTTGCTCAAACTGGTTTGCAGCTGTTGTCTATCTTCCAGCGGGCCATTCGTCACCGCTCGCTATGCCTGCCAAACTCCTCAGATCGCTGCAGAACATTTTTGTCGGTCAGGTCCGGCGTTAACGATCGTTCCAATCAATCCCCGATATCGAGGCCAGTGCCAACTGCAGCGCGTGGGTGCCGTCGCGGGCGTGTCCTTGCTCGGCCACTGCCTGATAGAGCTCGGCTGCCAGCGCCAGGCCCGGCAATTTCAGCTCCATCTGCTCGGCCTCGGCCAACGCGATGCGCATGTCTTTGATGAAGTGCTCGACGAAGAAGCCCGGCTCGAAGTTTCCGGCAATGATCCGAGGTCCCAAGTTCGAGAGCGACCAGCTGCTTGCCGCTCCAGAGGCGACCGATTCGAGTACGGTCGACAGATCGAGTCCAGCGCGATAGGCGTACAACAATGCCTCGCAAACGCCGATCATGCCGGCCGCAATGAGCGTCTGATTGACCATTTTAGTATGCTGTCCAGCCCCTGGTCCGCCTTGTAGCACGACCGTCTGGCCCATCGCCGCCCAACACGGGGCGAGCGCTTTGACCACCTCCTGGTCGCCGCCGATCATGATCGACAGCGTGCCGTTTCGCGCGCCGACGTCGCCGCCCGACACGGGTGCATCGATACTCGTCACTTCCAGGCTTGCCGCACGCTCGGCGATCTCGATCGCCAACGATGGCTCGCTGGTGGTCATGTCCACCACCACGTCGCCCGCTGAACATCCGCCAAGCACGCCGTTCGCGTCGAGATACGTCTGCCGCACATCCTGCGGATATCCGACGATCGTGAAAACCACGTCGGCCGCCTCGGCCACCGCTCGTGGACCATCGACCCATACGGCGCCTCGTTCTAACAACGGCTCGGCCTTGGCCCGCGTGCGGTTGAACAGTGTCACCGCAAACCCGGCGTCCAACAGATGGCCACACATGCTACGGCCCATCACTCCAGTACCGATCCAACCGACGCGAGTTTCCCTTGGAACGAACTGACCGACCATAGTTGAATTTCTCCAAACAAATTACTGAGCACTTCTGCAATTGAGTTTCTCGATGGGCTGTGGCAACCGGGACTCTTCCACAAAGATGCAAGATAGACTGTAATGGTTCTCAGAAGGTTTTCCACAGGAACTGCGCCGTGAAAACGGCAATCGGCCATAATGTTGGAGTGCGCCTGGCACTAGCACGCCTCGACTCGATAGACACCGACCCGCTGGCTCTTTCCACGAAGTTCCAGATCACCGACCAGCTCGCAGCTCAGGTGCTCCGTTTCCGATAAGGCTTCTTTGAGGGCTTCAGTGATCAATAATCTAGCGTTATGGCTTCGACACATCGATTCAAGTCGAGCAGCGGTGTTGAGCACGTCGCTCAAGTAGGCGATGTCTCTCTTGAAAACCCCAATCTCGGCTACAGTCGCAGGGCCAAGGTTGGCCCCTGCCTTGAACTTGGGGAGTACGCCAAACTGGTCGCGGTAGAATTCAGACCGACGCAACAAGGATTGTTCGAACTCGAAGAAAACACGAAGGCAGTTGGAGTCCTCTAGTCCGAGCGCAGGACTCCACGTCAAAATCGCCTCGTCGCCGACATACTGATAGATTTCGACGTTTCGTCCAATCCCGACGTCCGCTAAGTCGCGAAAGCACTCTTGAATCAGCCGACAGAATGCTTCGTGTCCCAGCCGTTCGGCAATCGACGTCGAGCCTTCCAAATCGAGAAACATAAAGATGCGGGTCTCTACCTTGGGCTGACGGTACTTACCCAGCAGCAGGTTCACCATGATTCGCGGACCGACCATAGCAGACATTTGCCGAACGAATGAGAATGCGACGGAGGTCAACCACACGTAAAGTAGCGTCACTCCCATCAGCGGACTCAGCAACATGCGGCTGCTGTTTGCCCAAGCTTCGGAGGACGTTGAACCAACGACCGCGATTTCGATCGCAACTCTGATGCCCATGTAACATAGCAGGGCGAACAGCATCGCAAACGACTTTACAAGGATCAGCAATCCATACGGCTGGGAACGCAGGGCGCTCGCCTCGGTCGCGATGGTGATCAACCAGAAGACGGTACCGAACACCAGACTCGCAACACACCACAGCGAAAGCATCGTGAGGCCATCCGGGTCCCAACCGATAGTCGACCGCGTGCCGATGTGGTGGACGAGGACTAAAACTCCCAACGAAACGGCCCAGGCAACAATCGACAGAAGTAGCAACCGGAAATGTCTTCGAAGGAGCAGCAGGGGACCTCTTCGTCGATGTCTCATCCCACCTAACACTCCAAGGGAAACGAATACGGAACCTGGCTTAATGATGCCGACCAGGGCCAGCCACAGACATATCGGCGGCTCTGATCGGTCAACCAATCAGCGACGGCCGACGAAGCTATTGACCCCTGCGCTGCCATTGAACCGAGGGCGCCCAGCGGAAGCCTGGATTTAGCGAGTATAATGCTGGCGTCGGGGCTCATTCGCTGCGCATCCCTCAATAGAACCGGTTTCAAACGCGTTTGTAGCTCGCAGAAGCAACGAAAGGCGATCAGGCACACCTGATCTTACAGACTTTCGTTGCTTTCGCGAGTATTGCTAGCGAGAGAATAGGACTTTTGAAACCGATTCTAGAGTGGGTCTCTAACGAGTGTTCCGCTTTTTCCTCAGGAATTACACGGTGAAAGCTGCAACACGCCGACATTTGGGAATCCACTTTGCACTAACAGGCAAGTGACTATTGGATTGAAGCGAGTTAGAAGGGACTCCGTCAATAGAGTCAATAAAATGAGAAAAAATCCGCTGCGATAGGCACGGGAGGGCCACATACTGCTACAATCGGCCAGATTCCGATCCTGAAGCATGATTCACCACGGAGTCGCTGATATCCTAGTGCAGCCAACGGCCGCAATTAGAAAGCCATGGAATATGAGGAAACTGAGGTAACAGAGAGGAAGATAAGATTGTGCGAAGTGATCACATTCTGTTGACTCTGCGACCTTCTATTCAGAAACAGTTGCGCAAGCGACAAAACCTTTAACTGTTAATATCACGATGAGAATTGCTAATCTAATACTTCCGAAGTTTGCAATGCCAAAGTGTGGATTCACTTCGGGCCGATGGTGCACCGCTGTGGCCTTGGCCCTATTGGCTTCGACAACTTCCGCGAGGGCGGCCGAGCCAGAAGCCGGCGCAGCGGCCGAGACCAATGCAGGCGAGTCGCTCCGCTATCCTGGGAAGGAAAAGCGTGACTCCCTAGTCCGCTCCGCTGAGCAAATCGAGGCGTGGATCGAGAATGATCCCGACGAGGCTGACCTCTACGTTGGTTTAGCCGATGTCCAGACGTTTCTCTGGTGTTACGGTTTCGAACCACACTCAGAGGTGATGCCACGTTGCCAGACGGCAGCGCGGCGGGCGCTGCAGCTAGATCCCGATCGGGCAGCTGCTCACACGGCGTTGGGAGTGGTGTTGCTCGGCCAGCGGGACTGGGACGCCGCCGAGCGCGAGCTGCGATTGGCGACCGAGTTGGACCCCGGTCGTGCCGAGGCACGCCATTGGTACGCCCTTTATCTGGCCGCAATGGGTCGGCACGACGAAGCGAGTGAGTACTCGAAGCGGAGTTTCGAACTCGACCCCTCGCCCGGCATGAGAATTGCGCGTAGCTCGATTCTTTACTTCAAGCGAGACTGGCAGGGCATGAAGGATGTACTGATGCCCTCGATCGAGCAAGATGCCAACTACGAACCCGCTTACGACTGGCTCGGCATGGCCTATATCCAAGAGGAACAGTTTGACGAGGCGATTACGACCTATCGTCGCGCGGTGGAACTTGCCGACGGCCTGGCGGAAGTGATGGGCGGACTGGGCCACGCCTACGCCATCGCCGGTCGCGAAAAAGAGGCCCGAGAGGTGCTCGACAAGCTGCATCGGATGGCCGAGCGCTGGCACGTGCCGCCGGTGCAAATCGCCTTTGTCCACGTCGGGCTCGGCGAAAAACGACAGGCGCTCGACCTGCTCGATACGGCCTATGAACAACGATCGTGGGAACTGGTCTTTATACAAGTCGAGCCATGGCTCGATGATCTTCGGGAAGAACCAAGGTTCATCGAATTGGTAGAGAAAATGAAGTTTCCCAAGTGATGTTCCCCCGCAGTTACAATTGCTCCGCTACCCTTCTCTAACCCAGCAGCAGGGCAAGAATCCAAAGCTTCAACTCGGCCAGTTCGCCATGTTGACAGGTACTCAGCGTCCCGCTCCCGTTAAGCAACCTCCCTCTGGCTCTAGTCTCTACACACTGGACCCTCGACTTTCCATTCCGCAATCCGCAATCCGAACTCCGCATTCCAAAACGTTGCAGACCGCGCGGCCAATTGCGAGAGAAACATTTGGCCGGTGGGGATTCAACACGGAGACCGCCGAGGGCACAGGGTGGGTGCGGCACCCACCATTGCCTTGAAGCCTAGTCGGTAGGATCGGCTACGCCGGGAGCTACTTCGTCACTTCAGCCATAGCGGAAGCGACAATCACACATTTGGTATATTATCAGTTATCCCCAGAATCCATCGGACTTCTGGGCTCGCATCTTCATGGTTCATCGCTTACTTCCATTCGTCAAGCACGCGGCGTCCGGGGCTTCGAAGCGGTCTTGGCGCTCGTCACTGAACGCGTTTTGCAAACTACCATCTTCCGCTCCGGTGTTTCACGCTCGCGTAGTTTCAGGGCGATTACTAAGCAGCCCAGGACGATGCCTCCTTGGTCAGGCAGCCAACTTCCGTTTCCTACAGCGGGTGTGCACTCTCATCGTACTACACAAGTCTCGTATGCACTGCTATGCCAGCGTCTTGTAGCAGCATTGCTATCGACCTTGTCTGGATCTGTTTAGCTGCGAAGGATTCGTTGGCTTGTCATT
>Ga0315336_1004593_pt1 | contig 16129 bp, 15 predicted proteins | sample ASW5metaG_FD_204512 | JGI IMG/M metagenome (GOLD analysis project Ga0315336, IMG submission 204512) | Ammonia-oxidizing marine archaeal communities from Monterey Bay, California, United States - ASW #5 | ecosystem: Environmental > Aquatic > Marine > Intertidal zone | place: USA: California...
ATAACCCCATTAGCACGGCACTCATATCGGTTCCACCGCCTCTAATCTTCTTGTTTTTGCGTATGGTTCGTCTTTTTACCTGGTTTGTTTTACGCCTTTTACGTAAACTTCTTCGTTCCATATATAGTATATTATTATTTTATTTCTCATCAATAATTTTATTTAGGAAATCTTGTGATGGTTTATCCAAATCACTTATATCGTCATCTAAATTTTTTTCTATATCGTTGGTTTCCTTATCCTGTGTGTCAGTACACGTGATGTCCTTATCGTTGGTTTTCTTAACGGCTTCGGTGTTTTGTAACATACTGACTAGTTCTACATGGACTTGTTCTTTCTTCTCTATTTCGGTCGTAGGTCGTTTCATGACATTACTCACTCTATTTAAGGTAGTTAAACTCTCTAATTCTTGTCTCGTTTTTTTGCGACCGGTTGATTCATGAGATCCATTAGATCCAAAGACTTTAGCCGCATTAGACACGATGTTTGCGACCTTTTCTTCGGGTGTTGGTTTATATACGGTGCATTTATCAAGTCCATTACACATTTCGGGTTTATTGATATCACTATCCTTAAATTTACCGTGAAATTCTTTTAGGATCACATCATCTATCATAGGTGATTGCTCAATCAGTCTGTCATACTCCGCCCTGCATATGTTCAAAAAGTCACCGGCGGGTTTCCTCCTAGGAGGATCCAAGGCTAATTCAACACAGATATCTCTACTTAATTTGGACCACGATATACCTGCCGAACGATGGGATTCCATCAATTCAGCGTAGCGTAAGAAATTCTGTAGGGTAGAGATTATCCCTGCCAAAATATTGACACCGCCCACCGACGCCATCGCCAACTTCTTGTGTTCTTCTGGGACAAACGAATCCATCGCAAAATTGGCTGTTCCCGTTAACGTAGACATAATGATTACAGGGATCGTAAATGAATAATTAGCTCGTCTGTATTTTTTTTCGGCTCTGCCATGTAACCATCGGTAACACGAACCCTTTTCAGACCATTCGGCTAATAACGTCTCTTGTTCCTTCGTCCAGGTAGCGAAAAGCGCCTCTTGTTTGATACTTTTCTTATCCTTCTGTTCCTTTCGTTTATGGATTTCGGCTTGGACTTCATTCATTTTATAAATAAATGTAGATTTAAAAATATGATAGTAAAATTATAATGTAAGGATTCGTTTTATTTTATGAATGTGTTGTGGGTTATACTTGGCTTTTCCTGTTTCAATATCGTTGATAACCGATACTTGAAAATTACACTTTTGAGCCAATTGTTTTTGGGTCCATCGTAACTGACTCCTCTTTTGTTGGATCTGCTTTCTCAATTCAGGTGAAACTTTATCATGTTTTAAATCACCTTCTTCGTCTTTCTTGAATAGTTTACGTTCTTTTTGTTGAGCATCGGATAACTTCTTTAATTGGACCCCTTGTTCTTGGTCTGTAGGCTTCGTACGAATGACGACCGGACTCCAATCTTGATGTTCAAGACGTTTATCAAGCGCTACGAAATGTTGTTCCATAGTTATAGTATACATAGGTACTATATATTTAAATCATTATTCCAACGGTAGTGTCTCTTCATTACAATCGCCTGTATAATTAGGTGTCCCTTCACTAGAATGGATCCCTGCACCCGTCATGGTACCTTCAACCAAGCATTGTGTACCATCGGCTTTCCTAGCCATGAACGAATATTGTAATTCATCCGCACCTTGGAAATTTAATTTATCTGTTATGTAGGCTAAGGGAGAGGATTCGGTGGGTGGAACAATCGCTATATCAGTTTTAGATGCGATAGTGGTCAAGCCAGTATACAGCAAGGTAGCGATTAACAACCAGAATATCCATTCCGAAAACGCGTTCCTAGAAAATATGATCCCATACATAATCCCTAAGCCTGTTAAAGTAGGGACGATAATATAAGCTAATATTTCGGAGGCGGTATATCCCGCCACCACATTAGTATCTAGGGCGTCTTGATATATTTGTTCGGCAGCACCTCCGCATAATATATCATCGGTCGCATATTTTGACCATCTAGTTCCTAAATTTTTACATTTCCCATCCGCGATTTCATCCGCAGCCTTCGCAGGACAATCGTTTTGAAGTTGGCTTGATATAGGTGTGAATATAGATAACGATAGCCATGCTTTCGTAGTACAGCCACCGGGACCCCAATAATTGACAATGTTATAAGGCGTGATAAACACGATATCTATCATAAGTAAAAAGATAAATATATACACTAGTACCTCTAGTAATTGAAAGGGAACACTCGTGGCATACATATTTTCACGCATACCTTCTAAGGCTCCTCCTTTATATTTTCTCATTACTATCATCTAGATAATAATTTAAAGCGTAACTATCTTTTAGCCACGGGAAATTTGATTATTTAAAGTTAATTTATGATACCATAGTATACATGGATCCATCAAGCTTAACGGAAACCGGTTTCTGTGGTAAGAAGGTAGATAACGTTACTAATAATGAACTTAAAAAGTTTATCTTACATGATATGAAGGTAAAATGTAGTGGTATTCAGTATAATACGCGGTATGCAAAGATTTATAATGATCAATATTCACGTAATCTCAACAATCCACATATCATTTGTTTAAAATCATCTGGAACGCCTTATTTATTGTACTGTACACAAATCAATGGGGTTAATTATAGTTTTCTCATAGATAAGAAAGTGAAAGAAGGATATGACTACCCTAAAATCTTTGTGACGCACTATAAATTCACATCTGACTCGTATAAAGGTACGCTCTTTGAGACAGAGCTGTTACGTGACAAACAAAATAACTGGTGTTTATTAATCGGTGATATCTATTTCCACAAGGCACAGAATTGCAAGCAGCAGATCATCATGGATCGTATGGATACTATTCATCAATTACTTGAAACAGATTATGAATCAGATTCCTTTTGTGATATCTGTCCTATTCAAGTGAAACGATACTTTGATTTCAAAGATAAAGAATATATTTTCAAGGAATTTATCCCTGGGTTAAACTACGGGACCCGCGGGTTTTACTTCGTACCTATCAAAGCGAGTTATTCCAAAATCTTGTACTTGTTCAAAGAAGGAGAGGGTAGACCTGCGAAAGCCACGCAGAGTGCAAAGGTTTGCAAAACCACCTTACAGTTCCTGATCCAAAAAACTATGAAACGCGATGTATACGACCTCTATTTACAAGGACCAACTAATATTGAGAAACAAGGTATCGCATGTGTCCCTAACTTGGCGTGTAGTCAGATGCTTAGAGGCCTGTTTAGAGATAGCGTAGATGAAACAGACATTTGCGTAGAGTGTAGATATAACGACAAGTTTAAGAAATGGGAACCGTTAGCTAAGAGTATTACACCTATGAGTAAGGTTAGCGATCTACCGTAGGTTGTAGACTTACCGTAGGTTGTAGACTTACCGTAGGTTGTAGACTTACCGTAGGTTGTAGACTTACCGTAGGTTGTAGACTTACCGTAGGTTGTAGACTTACCAACGATGGTTAAGTAATGTATAAAAACGCTTACGTTGTTCATCATCAAAGCTATCCCATAAATGTACCGCAATAGGGTTACCTAGAGGTACTTCATCAATCACACCTACCTTAATTGACTCAGCTATCACTTTCACTTCATCTCGGGTAGCACTAGTGTTAATATCGTTGAACCTTGTAATAAACTCTTCCATGGTTAAATCACCACCTATCCTTTTTCTAGTCTTTCTCTTAGTCTTACGCGTAGTGGTCTTACGCGTAGTGGTCTTCATTTTTCTAGCCTTTCTCCTAGTCTTACGCTTACTAGTCTTTCTCCTAGCCTTACGCTTGGTTTTCCTGTACCCCCCCTCTAGACCCCTACGCCCCCCCTGTGTAGAGGATGATGGTTCACCATTCGCCTCCATTACCTTACGCCGTATCCAAGGGTTGCTTCTCGTTCTAAACCATTCCTCTATAGTAGCCCAGGTCAGGTCGTATGTACGGGCCATACGCGTATTAAATATAATGATACTGTTAATATTTTTAAATTCATCCGGAGGGGTCTCAGGTAGATCATCTCTAAACGGGCACCCCGATTCATTACTTTTCATCCATGACCAGTATTCATCTAGTATTTCACTAACTGGCATGTAGTATATATATAGTTATATTTTATTAGTGAACCTGGTCTTTTTTCTTCTGGTCTTTCTTCTTCTAGTCTTTTTTCTTCTGGTCTTACGCCTAGACTTTCTCCTAGCCTTACGCCTAGACTTTCTTCTAGACTTTCGTTTAGTGACCTTTTTATACCCTCCTATACTACCTTCGCCGTATATTTTTTTAAAATCCTCCACGCCATAGAATGCCCTCCTTAAATTCACAGGTGGTTTCCCGCCTTCCTCTTCGTCCTCAACCCCTTCTTCCTCTACTATAGATAGTGATGTATCCATCCAGTTTGGATCGAATGTATGTTTAATTATCGTATCAAGTAGTTTGTCTATGTTATCACCATTAAACATTATAACACTACTCAACAACGGGTCTGTAGATACATGTTCTGTTATATTAGTGATGGTAGCTCTAAATATATGACTACTTAGTGGGTCAATTAAATAACATATGTCAGGTGAGGTTACAGGTATATAACACGACCAATGATTACTGTCATAATTATCAAATACCAAGGATATACACATAGGCCTGAGATGCATTCTCGTCCAATTTTCTAAAGAATCAACCTTAAAAATCCCTTTAAATGGACATGACGGACTTTCTAATGATTTCAACATGTCTATAGCTGACACACCTCCAAGTTGAATTTGTGTTTCTAAGAAGTCTCTAAGTGGAATTATAGCAGGTAAAATAACTGTATGTAGTAACTCTAATTTATCACTATTACTTCTTAGAAATCTATTAATAATTAATATAAGGATTGATGTAGGTCCACAACCTTGTGATTGTGTCTGCATTAGGCCATACAGTAACATACCACTAGAGGGATCCATGTAAGTTGTATAATTTTCTATATCGTTATATTGTACTACCGTAGAAACTTTTTGGGGATAAGGAGGTGTCTTATTTGAATACCCTAATCCTTCCCTCTGTTCACGCAAACGTGTAGGTGTCTTAGAAGATTGTCGGGTTAGCATGGATATACTATAATGTATATTATATATTAGTGTACCTTTCTAGTCTTCCTTTTTCTAGTCTTCCTTTTTCTGGTCTTCCTTTTTCTGGTCTTCTTTCTCCTAGTCTTACGCTTAGATTTCCTGGTCTTTCGTCTTGGTCTATGCGTCCCGCCACCGGTACTCGGGATCGCTACACGTTGAAGTAATTCTTCGGCCAAGTTTATTCTCTCTATGAGTAATTTCGCTTTGGAACTTGCACCTATAATTTGTAAGTTAAATAATTCTTTAATACCTGGCTCGCTCATTATAGGAGTGAGAATTTTATATAACCCTGTCTGTGTCAAATAAAACGTCCATAGGAGACCGTACTTCCCACCATGGAGGAAAAATTTATCCGAAACCCAGGAGGGAGCACTGGGACCTACTGTGATTTCACTATCAGGTTTTTCGTTGAGTTTTAGTTCTAGTACATTACCAGGTAAGGACGGGATTGTGGACCAAGTACCTATTTCAGGTGGAACGGTCCCCTTGACCTCGGAAAGTAATGTAGCAGCCCGTCCTGGATTACCTTGATCTTCCATATATAATAAATTACACAAAGTCATGTACCCGGTTCTCCCGTCTCCACTACCACAATGGTAAACCATGTTTAGGTTACTATCTCTACAAGTTTTACATAATTCAATCCAAAATGTAAGTTGTTTCATCGTAGGCGCTGTATAGTCTACAATAGGGATCCAAAAATACATACACTGTGGGTCATTACAAATTATTTTGAATATTTCACGTTTAATGGAATTCTCACCCTTATATTCATTAAAGTTCACATATACGGTAACACCAGCTAATTCTACTAGACCTCTCATATATTTAAATACTAATGGTATATTTGTTCTTTGGTGTTGGCATGTTATATCAGCGGTACCTTTAGTTACCGGAAGCTCGGGGTTGTCCTGATATATAGTAGGTTTATTGCTGTAATCCATAGGTACCTTCCTTACTATACGACTGAATTCTTCCATATCTACCGGATCTACATCACGTAATGAAGCCATTTTACCTGAATCGTCTACGAGAATGGGGTACGGACGAATACCTTTTTCAGTAAACTCCATAGCATTTGAAGGTTTAGTTGTTTCACCGTAATCAAAACTATCTATGAGGTGTGTATTACTGTCATCTTTAATGTCAGCTGCATCTATTTCTTGAGTGATACATCCGCTTTTATCCACGACAAAGAAGGATTTCAAGCCGTCGTCAAACTCCTTTCGTGACACTTTACCATCCTTATTTGTATCTAATTTCGCTATATCCGCTAACTTCAGTTCCTCTGCCGTAGTCAGTTCACCAGCCATATATCTATATATATAAATAAAGTTGCTAGGTAGAAAGTTGCTAGGTATAAAGTAGCAAAAAAATATATAGTCTACTTATATAATGGATTTCGGGCAACAGAGATTACAACAACAGGACGCAGCAAAAATGATGATGTATCAGAACCCTGGATACCAATTTGAACGAAGGACCAATAAGTCGTTGATAGTCGAAGTGACTATGGGAACATCTCCTAATACTTTTGACGTGGACTTATTCGAACCTCTACTCATAGATAAATTAAGTGATATCTATCTAGATTCATTCACTACCTTCAACGCCATAGATAATAATGCGATAGAGAACTCATTTATTGTCTTACACATTAATGAATTCAATGTGCAGAGCAATATAGCCACCAACCTCCATACAGGAGCAACTTCCTTTGATAGTACGAAATATCAATCGATCCTTATCCCGAACGAGGCGACGGACGAAACCAATACCCACGTCCATAAAGGCAAAAAAATGAATTATGTTTGTAGTAGTAATCCGACCAAACTAACGAAACTATCTGGTAAAATAACAAACGCAGGTACCTCAGCGAACCCCCCTGTATATGGTACTGCGTTCGCGGGAACTGGTAGATTCGTAGCAGAATTCGTTATCGTGGCACGCGAGTAAACTAGTCTTCATCGCTATCTATCAAGTATCCTTTCAAGGGTTCTTTGATCTCAAATACTTTTTTTCTAGGTCCTCGTTTCCTCCCATCAATCCTTTTCTGTACTTCTTCATTACCCACCTCACGATAATGAACTACCTCTTTCCAAAATTGAATGATATCGGGTACTACCGAAAGCCACCATGCTTTATCCCGTCTCACTAAGGTACATTCATAGCGTTCAATGCTCCACCATTTTATTTCATAGATTACGTGTTCTACCTCTAACTCTTGTAAGACTTTGTCACGCCATTCCACGATAGTTTGTAAGGGAGCTAACCAAGGACTATATTTATAGTCAATATGTTCAGAGTCTTTGGATGTGTACGCGATAAGTAATCCTTTAGGGAGCCCCGCTTTGGTTTTACCATGTTGGATACATTCGTCTTCTAGTAGTTGATCTTCTTCATAGTCACCGACATTATCATATTCGTCTAATTTCACTTGGAAGAAATCACATTCGTCCAAATCACATACCTCTAGCTGACCTTGCATCTGCATCCAATAATGTTTGGGGACCTCTTTAGTAAATTTACGTTTAGGAGGGCACTTGATCTCTAGCATTCTTCCTGTGTATCCAATAGGAGACCCAATATCACAGATACCATCAGGAGACGCCCCAAACACCGATAGCTCAGGATGCGGGATCAATCCAAATTCTATAATGTTCACGTGATTCAAGTATTCATAAAATTCTGTTGCGACGGGTTCGTATTTAACACCCCATTGCATGATATCTCTAGACGCCTTGCTAAACGTGCTTTTCGTGTCGCTTATTTTACTGAGTAATAATCCATCCCTAGTTTGAAAATGACCCTTCCCTAACGCATCGGCTAATGAACTCGCCGTCAATAAGTTTTCTCTAATTTTATACCACTCTGTGGAGCGTTGCTCGGGTAAGTCCAAGCGTTTTAAATGGACCATATTGGCTTCCAGTTGACTCCTCCTCAAGTGTAAGTTATACATTACCTCTACACTCTCTCTAAACCATACATCTAGGTAATACTGACAGTAATACAGGACATCATTTGTTGTATCTGGTACTGTTTGTAGTAATTGGTCTTTATAGGTTTGTTTCAAAGTAGCTAATTGTGTATCTTTTAGTAACTCATCGCAATCACTAGACCATGACGATGTGAGTTGTGTTAATTCTCTCTCTAGCTTTTCCTTGTTAGAGGTAAAATAAAGTATAATGTCTTCCATACTATAGTTATGTAGCCCTATGTATTTAAGTACAAAATCAAATTTGATTATTTCAAATGTTCTTTCTACTATATACAATATGTCTTTATCCGAAGAACAACAACGCGTTATCCAATTAGTAAAAGAAGGTAAGAATGTCTTTATGACAGGCCCCGGAGGAACAGGGAAAAGTTATCTAATCAATCACTTGCTACGTGATTTAGGTTCTAGTAAAGTGATACAGGTATGTGCTATGACAGGTGTAGCGGCCGAACTATTAGAGTGTGGAGCCAAAACGATCCACAGTTGGTCGGGGACAGGTATATGTACCGACCAAGAACGAGCGTATCAAAAAGTCTTGAGTAACAGATTAGCAAAAAAACGTTGGAAACAAGTGGATCTCTTGATCATCGATGAAGTTAGTATGATGTCTGTAACCCATTTAAAGATGTTGGATTATGTAGCTAGGAAAATCCGTAAACAGGATCATCCATTTGGTTCCCTTCAAATCCTCTTATCGGGTGATTTCCATCAATTACCACCTATTGGAGCAAAGAATACAGCTGTAACACATGATTCTCATAAATTCTGTTTTCAATGCGATCTATGGCACGCCTTATTCCCTCCAACAAATGTCGTATCCCTCACGACCTTTTACCGTCAAAAAGATCCATTATTCACGAAGTTATTGATGCAAGTTCGGAAAGGGAAAATATCACGGAATAGCGATAAGATCTTACAATCTAGGCTCTTATCACATGTCACACCCGATAAGGAACCTACACTACTTTCTCCTATTAAACATAAAGTGACCTTCATAAATGATACCCATATGGCACGGCTGACAACCGAACCTATAACCTTTACGAGTCAAGTAGTTAAGAATGAAGAGTTTTATAAACATAAAGAGGAAGAGTTACCGGTATCGTATATACGAAATGAACTATCACGTATTACACATACTATGAATGCACCACCCTCGGTAACCTTGAAGGTGGGAGCTAAAGTGATGTGTATCGCGAATATTGATATGATATCAACGAATCAGATTGTGAATGGTAGTCAAGGTGTCGTCACAGATATCATAGAAGGTATACCCATGGTGTTATTTAAGAATGGAGTGAAACGTTTCGTTGAGCGTCACAGTTGGATGAGTGAGGATATCCGTGGCCTGGGTATACAACAAATACCTCTTATCCTGGCATGGGCGATCACCATCCATAAATCTCAAGGCGTCACGTTGGATTCGTGTATCGTTGATGCGGGGTCCAGTATATTTGAATACGGACAGGCGTACGTCGCTTTCTCGCGAGTCAAAACACTAGATGGTTTATACTTGAAAAACTATAGTCCCTACTCGATCAAGACAAATCCCGTCGTTCAAACCTATTACAACGGTCTAGGATAACTACTACGATCAAAGAAGAGACCGGGTGCCATATAAGGTTGATTATATTCGGTCGCTGTGCTAGTATGATCAAATACACACGTAGGATCCTGGTTAGTGCAGAAGAGGGATGAAGTGAACTGTTGTTGATCGGGGGGAAAAAACATGTCTACTTGTCCTAATACACCTTTCATTTGTAAATTACTTTCTGATTCGGCTGATAGCGTAGCGGGTACATAATTATTGAGGAGACTCTTGAGGGATAACACATTTTCAAATTGATAATTTTTGCTATCCAAATACTTCGATTGGAAGGCGATTAACGTATGTTTTTCACGATATTCTTGATCTAATAACGATCTAATATTCGTAGTGAAGTTATTGTGGTTGAATAAGATACCTTGGTCTTGGAAGACTACATCATACCGATCAACGATATTATTATTGGAGGCGTTATTAACCGAAATAAAATTAATGAATACTTCCCCATTAATGATTACTATGTCTAGTATGACGCGTGTCGTATAATAATGTTGGACGGCGTTCAACGTCGCATCTATGATGTATCGTGAATTCCCTAAATGATCTGTTTGTTCATAGATATTATTGAATTCTTGGACGTTGAAGCGTTCTTTTGTGATGTTATAAATACTCGTAACTATCTGGTTGAGTAATCGTCTGAACTGTTCTTTCATTTCAGCAGGGATGATATGTTTCGTATAGAGGTTCACGTTACACTGTCCTGCTAAATATAATTTTGAGCCGCTAGAATATTGTCGGAGTAAATCATATAATGAATTTTCAGGTTTGACGTGTTTAGGAGGCGCTAGTTTGTGAGATCCCGATAAGCCATTCGTTAACTGAGTCCTGACAACCATAATGGTTAAGACTACAAAAAATATAAATACTACTATTGATTCCATTATATAGTATCAATATATTAAATTATTATTATCATATAATGTGAAACATTGATGAATTAACATAGTGTTAAGATATCCTTTCTCTCTCCAATAAACCGAGTGATAAAATCATACGCGACGTTTAATTGTTCACGCGACCTAGCACCCGTGATGATAGCTTGTCCGCTTTTAAATACCGCCACCGTAACCTTCTTACAACCTCCATCCGAACAACCATCACCTTTTCCATTACACATCGTCTTACATGTACAGATACCATCTTTTTGTAGGGTATTGTAATAATACTTACTATTCACCCCTGGGTAGATACATGGTTCATAGGATGAATAATACCCTGCTTTCACGATTTCTTCGTGTAATACATCACGTTTAATAGGGAATCCTAGTGAGAAATCGCTGTTGATTAATACAATATTCATAGGCGTGTAGTGTATGTCGCTATGTGATAGTACTGTGTTTTCATGTGATTGATCCAAGCGAAGTAATTCGGGTACGAGGATATCCAATACTTTTGATCCGTGATCTTCATATTTTAGCCCAGTCATTTGAATCTTCCCGTTATTGAATAATTTCACGTTGACGATTTTTTCACACTGGACATGTAGGGTCACTTGATTGAAGAAGGTTTTCTTCTTTTGGGGTTTCCGTGACTTGCGTGTGGGTTTTTTGATAGAGCCCTTGGAACCATGGGCTCCATGTTGAATATAAGGGATCACTGAATCGGTTGTTATGTTCTGATATAAATTATCTAGGTTTATATCGGAATTTAGAGAAGAGATAGCGGTCATGGTAGAGATTCGAAGGTTGTTCATAATCTACTTTAAGTAGTAAGTGTAATCTTTAAGTCAAAATCAAATTATGGTATTATTTTCTATACACTAGTTATACTATGGGAACAACGATACTGTCTAATCCGTTTGTACAGATCCTCTTGGTAATAGTCGTCCCGATTATCTTATATATTAGTAAGTACGAGGTTTATCCTAGCATAAAACAGAATCTCGGTATAAAGGATGAAGAAGAGCCTGATAAAGGAGGGACATGGATAGTGATCACGGGTTTTAGCGTGTTAGCCGTGATACTAGCGATATTTGCAGGGGTAAAAAGTGGTATAGGAATGCCTCCTGCCTGGGTTATAGGATCAGGAATCCTAATCATCGTACTCCTTTTAACATATCTTCTATAAATTTCACATACCGTAACATATACGTACGTGTAAAGCGTCTCTCAATATAGCGTAGTAATAGTTTCCGTGGTACATCGGGATTTAAGATTCGGTAGTGTAGATAAAGAATCGTCCACGTAACACATAAACCCGAGTACGCATCTAGATTCATTTGCACACCCTCTTTGCGTTCGTAATCGGAGGGTGGTATAAATGTAAATCGTGGAAAATACAATCTAAAGAATCGTTCCACATTTTGAGCCACCTTGAAGTACGCTTGACTAACGCTTTCTAATTCGCTATCTTTACCCCGATTACCATGAGGTTCAAATAGTTCTATCGTTTTCTTCTTTGAATCTATCAAGATAATATTCATATGGGCGCCGACACCTGGGATCATGATCTCTAAGTTGATCGGTACTAGGCGATGTTTCATACAGGCTTCAATCTTGGCTATAAACTTAGTCTTGCTATTTTTGGAATCCACAGGTTTAACGGACACCTTACTTGTAGCTTTGACTCCACGTAAGAAGTGTATCTTGATCGCGGCTTTTGCCCATCCTTCACCTATATCAGGTATACAAACAACCTTGGATAAGGTAGGGTCACCTTGAATGATACGCTTTATAAACGCGAACGTATTATAATACCTTTGATAATGATAATTTACGGAACCCTTGGTAGCCTTTGATCCCAGACTAATCGTATCTGCTAGCGGCACATCAACGATCGTTAGTTTATCTAGTTGACTCTTTTTCTTGGATGTCTTCTTCTTAGATTTCTTAGATTTCTTATATTTTGATTTCTTCTTCTTTTTGGTAACCATATGTAGTTTGTGTTTCCCCATATAGTACTAGTATACATAAAATTACAAAAGTAAGTTAGTCAACCTTCTCGCTATCGTTTTCTGCGCTATTCTCAGCGCTATCATCCTCAGCACCATTCTCAGCCCCATCACCAGCAGGTAGAATGGACTCTTCTTTCGTCGCCGAGCTAGGATCTGTGCGAGGGGGAGGGGGCATACCCATCATTTGCATCATTTTCAACATATCTACCCCTTCTTCCATTTCATCGTCGGAGTCTGTCTCCTCCTCATCCACGAATTGCTGAACTAACCTGTCTTTATTCATTTGATCTACCGGTGAGTACATATAGGTCAACGATTCCATCGCGTCCCGAAGGTGATCTCTGTCCATCGCGAAACAATAACCATCTTTGATCATCGCAAGGATCATTTCAACCATGTCCTCATAGGTGTCTACCGATTTACCCGACTTTTCAACATACGAATGAACCGCCTCGTATACATCATCTATTACGACTTTCTTTAACTGAACCATTTTATAATAAGGGTACTTATATAATATTTCGTAAATTAACGCGTTCACGTGAATAAGTCTTTTAATACTTTACGTGAGGGACGAAAGCCGTGTACCGCATCTAGTAAATTCATACACGTGACATAATTCATATCACCGTCCCTAACATTATCCTTATACGATAACATGATCGTTACTTCTTCGGGAGAATGCTTACTAGGATTACAAGGTTTATCAGTTACGATGGTTTCATAATCTAATATCGGTCCTCTAGATGTTTGTTTCCATCCATAGATACGTAGCGATCCATACGTAACTTTATCGTGACACGACTTACAGAGAGGGACTAAATTATGCTTGTTATGTTTATGATGATGATCAATCATTCCATCGGAATCAGCCGTACGTTGTTCTTTGATATGATGAGTTTCTTCGGCACCACCTTGACAGACTTTACACTCGTCCATAAATACCTGTGAATTATATTGTGATTTCTTTGAATCTATCAACGTATGCTTGGATTTTACTAAATCACGTAATATACAGTTCGCACCATGAATAAAGGAGGACGATAGACCCATCGCCTCACATACCTTGAGACCATATATCGCGGGTCCAGCACCCTCTTTTAATTTACGATCGTATGTCAGGATACCATCATCATTTGTGATTTGCAGATGATATATATCCACGTTGGGTAACTCTCGGACGAGAGGAATTTCGTTTAATTGGTGAAGGTGTGAGGTGATTATATAGGAGGCCTTCTTAGCAGACAAAATATCTAGACTCTTGCTGACGATGGAGATAGCGGATAAGGTCTCTGTCCCGGAACATAATTCGTCACCCAGGATCAACGAATTTTCATCCGATAAGGTAAAGATTGATCGTAATTCCATCATCTCCACGGCGAAGGATGATTGCGAACGAAAGATATTATCGTTATTCAGGATCCTCGTAAAAATTTTCGTGTAGGGTTTAAATTCAAACGAAGAACAGGGTACATAGAGTCCTGCTTGCGCCATAATAACCGATAAACCCACGGCCTTCATCAACGTTGATTTTCCACACGCGTTAGTCCCGAACAATAACATCCCATCTTTCCCATCACCCAAGGTAATATCATTCGTGATATATTCGGTATCTACCGAAATCCGCTCTACTATCGGATGTCGTATATCTCGCGCCGAAAGATAACTTTTGGAATGGTCACGTAAACATGGTTTACAGTATTTATTATGAATGGATAGTTTCGCCGCGGTAGTTGAGATATCTAGATCAGCGATATAATAATGGAGTTTTCGCAAGGCCTCGTGATACTCACTATATAATGATTCATGAACCTCGTTGTAACGAACTTGATTGAGGGTTGTAAGCTCAGATACATACGTATGTAACTTTGAGGTGAGGTCATTTATCTCGGAACATTCAATAAACACATTTTGAGTATCTTTCGGTTTGTAACAGAAATCTAATGCGGGTATTTCGTAGATGATTTCATGGTTATCTCTGATATTAATAACGTGATTGGGAATATTCTGAAAACGCTTGTCTAAGATCTTTGATCGTTTTTTGGTACAATATAAGAAATATCCATATTTATCATTTGAATCTACCTTACAACTGCTGTCTATCTCGACTATCCCAGATAACCGCTGAGCGATCAATTGTAAGTTGTGTTTCACTTGATTGATCTTTTCCTGTAACGCATCAATATCTTGATAGTGCCCCGGTAGAAAATAGGAGCTCTCTGTTTCATAAAAGGAAGCGAAATTAAACAGTTTCGTTATCTTATCATAAAACTGCTTATACGTGTCTACTATAGGATCGTATTCAGAGTATAATGTGGCTAACTCTGTCAGACTAGCGACATCAGCGATAACACGATTCATAAAATCATACGATAATTTCATATTCATAAACTGAGCTGGTTCTAACAGACCCAGGCCCATTTTACGTAACAGCCGGTCCAGATCAGATAATTTACTTATATGTCCTTTAATATCTTTGTAGCTATGATCTTGGATAAGCAGGTCAATTTTATCATATCGTTTCTGAAGTAGTTCAGGTGAAATAGAGGGGTATATGAGTCGTTCTTTTAATAACCTACGACCACCTACACTACCACATTCATCGGTAATAGATAATAATGATTCATTCTTACCCTTGTAATACGAGTAATTACTGACAACATTTAATTGTCTCACCGAATTAGATGTCAACGATAAATAATGAATGTTATCGATATCCTCGGGTAGATCTATGTTCCGCACGATATCTACTTTATGTTCATAGATGTACTGGAGCATATAGATATACGAAATACGTTGTTCGTTATTATGAACCATGTGTAGATTCTCTATAGCCGAGAGGCTGTTCGTAAATTGAAAGACCTTTTGTAAGAGTTCATTTTGATAGGTAATCGTATGATAACAGGAGTCGGTATAGTGATTGATCTGGATACTAGCCTCGTTAATATCCCAATAGTTGATAATATCATCGTATGTGAGCTGAATATTCTGTAATTGAAATAAGCACTCACGAGGGTTGTAACACGTGAGTAATCTATGTAGTTCATCTTTCCAATAGTTATGATCAAGGTTTTCCCCGATTTGATAGATGTAGTTTTTACCGGTGGAGATATCTATGATGGAGATACCCACCGATACAAACGTATCGGTTATACCCTCAATATACACGGACATCATGTAATTATTCGTGTCCTTGAATCCTTCTAGATAGGTGCCGGGACTAATGATTTCGGTGACTTTCCGTTCGGGGTTAGGAGGTTCGGTAACCTGAGTCACTAACACAACAGAGTAATTATCGTCAATAAGTAGTTTGATAAATTTTTGGGCGTAGGGTACTTGAAACCCTCCCATCAATATTTGATTGGTCTTTTTGGCTACGGCGATATTCATGATGTTTTGACAGATATGATAAATACTTGTTTCACCTAGTTCCTGATCTCCTTGTAAGTAGGCATATATCTCATAAAAG
>Ga0315336_1004594_pt1 | contig 16128 bp, 14 predicted proteins | sample ASW5metaG_FD_204512 | JGI IMG/M metagenome (GOLD analysis project Ga0315336, IMG submission 204512) | Ammonia-oxidizing marine archaeal communities from Monterey Bay, California, United States - ASW #5 | ecosystem: Environmental > Aquatic > Marine > Intertidal zone | place: USA: California...
TTGAATCGTCTGACTTGGGCTTCTTTGAATCGTCTGACTTGGGCTTCTTTGAATCGTCTGACTTGGACTTCTTGGAACCGTCTTCTTTGGGCTTCTTTGAATCGTCTGACTTGGGCTTCTTTGAATCGTCTTCTTTGGACTTCTTCGCACCGTCTTCTTTGGACTTCTTTGACTTCTTCAAACCTTCTTTGGACTTCTTTGACTTCTTCAAACCGTCTTCGGTGGACTTCTTCGTGCCGTCTTTGGAAGATACTGTGTCCACTGTTGATGTTTGTATATCTATTTGTACGGATTCGGCTCCTTGTACGGATTCGGCTCCTTGTACGGATTCGGCTCCTTGTACGGATTCGGCCTCTATATTATTTTTTTCAATTATTTTATATATATTTTTATAAATTGAATCTATTTTTTGTAATGATGGTCTATCGTGAGATCCGTTTACGTATGATTTACGTTCGGTAATTATTTTACGTTCCAAGTTATTTATATGATAACTTAATTTTAAATATGATTCAATAGTCATTATAATATATATCATATTTTAATTAATTTTTATATATATATGATAATTTACTTATTGGTTATTATTATTGTTATATGTATTTATCTTAATACTAAATCATTAGGTGTAAATTTCTCCACGCCGTCAATATTTAATTCTTTAGTATATACTAAACCATTTCAAAAATATCTAAACTCTATAAAACATACTGAATATTTTTATAGATATCATACTAAAAATATAACAAATATTAACCAAATATATAGCAACAATATTGAAATATTTTCAACGGACGAAAAAAAATTAATATATGAAAAAGTTAATGAAGTTATACTTAAAATACCGAAATTTATAAACAAACAACATTGGAATTTTATAAAATTAAATTCAGCTATAGACAATGGCATGCCCTTCACAATAGGTAATTATATAATATTACCTAGTAATTTTTCAATATTAAATAATATAGAAGAAATACTTTTTCACGAACAAATCCATATCCATCAATATAATAATCCAAGTTTATACGAAAACATATATTTAAAATCTGGATTTAAAAAGCTAAGTAAAAAAAGAAAAAAATATATTGATAATTATTTTAATATAATGACTAATCCCGATGGGTTAGATATTTATATATATAATAAAAAATATGTTCCATTATTAATAATAAATAAAAATAATAAATTAGAAAACATCGTCTACGATCAAAACGAAAATACTGTCAAATCAATTGATATTTTCAAAAATATATTTAATATTAAGCACAATGCTTATCATCCGGCCGAAATAATAACCGAAATAATTATTAATTTATATTTTAATAATATATGAAATTTTTTTTATTTTCTATGATTATTGTAATAATATATTGTTACTATACCAAATATGCTTATGAAGATTTTATAGTTGAAAATTCAAGAAATGCTTTAGCCGAATATGATTTATCGCCCACTCATCCCAAACTGGATATGGCTGCTTAAATCATAATCCGGACGCAATACGTTCTCCCATTTAAAAAAAACCGGAAATACAACTAACATCATAAACACAGCTATACATGCGATACTGACGCCGAATATTGAAGCAACGCTTGGTGGAACTCCTTTATTATTGTCACCAGTATTAGCTTTTATCCACATAGCTAAAACAAATAATAGCAATCCCACGTTGACAATATTTAATAGTGTCATTTTCCAAGTACTCGGTTGATTAAATTTACTCCTTTGCATATGGCCAGTAAAATTGGTCAGTTGCGTTGCGGGGACGGTGGTGGCGGCGCCGGAGGCGGAGGCGGAGGAGTTTTTATTAACTGTCATTCTATATATATATATATATAAAAAATAATTTAATGAATATTTTTTATTTTAACTTATATAATATTCTAAGGATAATAATCATCATCATCTAATTCCTCTATATGTCTTTTCTCGGTTTCTATACTACATGGACCGTCACACACCCACGCTATGCTATCTAATTGATTACTGATAATATCGTCACTGAATCGGTATTCGCATTTGAAACACCAATGAGCATTACACGTTTCTCCGTTATCCATTTTCGCCGTACAATGCATATGGTCACATCCATATGAAAAGCTTATTGCGTTTTTACATTTGAAGCATTGTTTAATGGAATCGTCGTCTAAAAGTGATTGTTCGTGCTGTTCGCATTTATCGGGCACGTGAGATGGCTCCATGCCGCAACCTAATAGACTCTCATATATTTTTCCACACCCGGGTTCAGCGCATATTCGTAGCACAATATTGCTCGGTGGAACACCCTTGTGTTTTTCAAAAATCGGTTCTAATTCTGGACACCCTCTACAAGTCGCGTGACGACAAACCGCGCAACAATGTAGCGACTTATTGATAATATCGCCCGGTGAATATTTAGTGTGTTCGTTATAGTAACTATCGCACTCTATGCATACATCGTGACAACATCCTCCGAAGAATGTGAAATTACGAAAGTGCGATTCCTTTCCACATATAGGACATTCCTTAATATTGCTTGTAGATACACTCTTAATTTTAGAGTCAATCATACCCTTTTCGTATAGTTCATATAGTTCGTCGATCTCGTCATCGTGTACTAAGTAATCTATTTTGTTCTGTAGTACTGATACTTTAGGCTTAATTGACGGGTCGCATTCCATATTCGGAAAGGAACCTATTTCAGTATCTTTGCGAGTAAATTTCGCATTTGATTTCAATAAACTTTGAAAGTGCGAATTAAATCTAAACTTGTTCTTTAGTATATCGACGAGTTTATCGGTCGGTATAGGAATATCTATGGGTATGGTGCGAGTCACGACTTTATTATCCGAACAATGTTTAGTCATTAGAGTTTCGACATATTCTTTCAATTCGTCATCATTCACCTTTCGTAAGTCAGTTTGCCAGGCATCTGTTTTCATTTGAGACCCAAGATCACCCTTGTTACCCTTGTATATACCAGAGGCGCCTTCTTTTTGCATTTTTACAAGGTATTTATTAACTTCCTCTATAACTATCGGCGTCGGGGTGTCAGCCAAAAGTGTAGTATAACTAATATTAATATACGGACTGTTATCTACCACATTAAATGGACGGTCTAAAAATTTAATTCGTATTTTCTTAGACCGACGCCGAATATCAGTGACTACGCCAACCGCGGGAAGATTGACCTGTGACTCGAGGTTCCAAGGCATCGTCACCGATACAATATCCCCTCTTTTTATACTCGTTCCGATTATTTCAGTCTTAGTTCTTTTAAGAGAATAATCCAATGCCTTAAAAGATTTTAGCTTGTTGTGCATATTTAGAAATTGCGAAAACATTTCAATAAGTTCTAATACTTGCTCATTCATATCTTCAAATAATTCATTTGGGAATCCAATAACACATTTTGCTAAAAGGCGCATTATAATTGGATTCCATAGAATATCCGGAATGAATAGTTTTTTATCCTCTGGTTTAAATCCAAGCATTTGATAAGTGTATTCAGCGTCACCGAAGATTGACACTTCGGCGCATTTTTTAAAAATTTTATGAATGGTGCCTTCGGTATGTGTAATAGTTACCAATCCGGCAATATACGCCCGGGATCCCTGTATTAAATAATGACCCCACTGGAGAAACAAGGTTTGGGCCGCCATGCGCATAAGTTTTTTATATTCTAAAGTTTTGTCTTTGACCGACGGTCTCAATATTAACATTCCTTTACCTAATTCTATATGTTTAGTAGTCTTCTTAATAAATTGGATTTTATGTAAATTGGACTTGAGAAATTTCATCAAGGATACACAGGTCCCATCTTTTACAATCGTCATTATATCTTTATGCGAAATATTAACATCGGGGAATACGCCATACCCGATACAAAATGGTTGTATTTTTTTTATAATGTCATCTATCTCGGCCTCCTTATTATACGATTTATCAATCAATTCAACCAAAGCCTCCAATTGAACACCGGTGGCTTTCTGCTTAGTTAAACTGATCCAATTCATATATTCTTCACCCACGACTATTTTCAGAACATTGTGAAGTTTACCTAAAATTGAATTTTCATCCCTGAGGAGAAGGCTTGGTTTGGTTTCTATTATATTTTTCATATATTCATATAATTTCGGAATAAGGTGCTCGCGTTTTGAAAGAATCTTTGCTATATTTACATTAGTTAATCTCTTATCTATAGCAAATAGAGTTCCCACCAGACAGAAATTCGGCGGAATATTTACAGAAGTATTCGCGGCCTCCAGTATATCGTTAAGATACGAAACATTGGCATCGCCGAAACCAGCGGTAAGTTTAGGTAATTCAATTGAGCTAAATTCAATGGCATTCGTACATCGCCCAATTATATTCAATATTTTATCTGTAAGATTATCCTGAATCGCTTTACCCGTGCCTCCGGTAAACAGAAGTGTTATGGATTGTATGTTAAGATCGACTGTTTCTAAATTATCTAAGAATTTTTTTTCTTCTACTTGTCGCGAACAGTGTTGACCATTACTATATCCACCAAAATCCCCGTCGCCCTCTATAAAAATTCGGGTGTATCCTTGTTCGTTTACTTTATTTATGAAATTATTAAGAGACACGGTAAGTGTACCATATGAAAAAGAGGCATTGCTGCAAAAATTGTTATAGAAATCACGGATATTTGAATACGGCGGCATTATTTGGTCATCGCCGAATGGATATATGGCCGTATCGTTGGATGATTTCGATTCAGTACATTTTGATATCAGCGGAATCAAACTTCTACCGGCTTCCCCTTGCTGTGATCCACTTACGTCGAACGCAATAGCTTTTTTAGATTCAATATGATCTAATTCATCGTACAGTTTAAAAAAGGCTTCTGGGTTGTTATTAGGATTCATGTCGACGGGTTGGACAGACGACATCTTTTCTTTCGGTGACGTATTTTCTTTAGTCATTAGTTGAATGGGCATTGTTTTTATTCAATATATAAATAATCAATTTTACCGACATTATTTATATATTATATATATATATATGAGTATACTAATATTTAGTTTTTTAGTTTGTATTGTGATATGTTTATTTATAAACAAAGCTGACAACTTTAGAAATCATCCATGGCGAGGGCGAGGGCGGAATAGATGGCGAGGGCGAGGGCGAAATCGGCGTCCAAGATACGATTGGCACAATCCATATGATTATGAAACATTGAGACGCTGGAACGTGGGTATGATACCTTATTGGCATTATCCACCTGTTAACGTATATAGTAATCCTGGGTGCGACTACAAGTCGTGCGGCGGCTACTGTACGCCATATAATTCTAAATGCTGCGGCGGAACTAATTCCGCGACGTGTTCACTCAAACGGTGTAAAGATAGCCAACTGTGTAATTAATTTAAAATTAGTAAATAAAATAATAATTTAAATAAAAATACAATTAAATAACTTTTTAAAATAAAATTGACTGATTTTTATTTAAATTAAAAAAATGGTTAAAAATTTCAAAGGTGGTAAAAAATCAAGAAAGACTAGCAGAAATTATAATAGAGTTATTGAATTTCCTAAAAAAAAAGACGATGAGCCGGAGGAATATGGAATAGCTACTACGAAACCAAACGGTAGACATTGTACAGTTCTATTGCCGAGCGGAGAACAAGTATTGGGGGTTATACCGGGTAGTTTTAAACGTAAAAAAAAATTTATTGATAATAAATCAATTCTATTAGTACAATTACGTTTAGATATGAATAGAACTAAACCAAAAGTAGATATATTACACGTATATGACAAACAACAAGTTGATTCATTAATCGAATCAAATGAATTACCCGATAAAATTAAAAAAAAAATGAATGAAACAATTGAGGATCGTTACGAAAACGACTTATCCAAAGAACTTGAAGTAAGCGATGAAGAAACTGAAGAACCGGAAGACTTTTATGAAAGTTTACGCAAAGCAACTGTCCAAATTAATATTGACGATATTTAAATATTTATTAATACCATTCTCAAAATTTACTTCTATCCCAATCAGTCAATTTACATTTACAACAATATACGTCTCTTTCGTATGGTCTAATTTCAGTAACCCACTCGTGCTTACAATAAGTTTGTTTTTCTTTAATTAGTTCATCTATATCATGATTACATTTATTCAGTTCACAACTCAATTGTATTTTTTGTTTATATAACAAGTCTAATTTATTATCAATTGATTCTACGATGGACGCCATTATTATTATTATTATTTTAAATAAATTTTTTTATTAAAATATATTTAATACATTATGAATAATATATTATTAGTATCTATAGTAGAATCAATATATATTTTATATATGTATAACATTTTTAAAACTGTGTATTATATACATAATCCAATAGAATTATATTTACATAAACAATTTCTAAATAATAGTGATATATTTAGGCATCCTATATATAGCGGTTCCTATAAAAATAAAATATGCGTATTTGGTAAAATTTGTAGTGTAATTTTAGTATTATTAATTTATGCTCGTTATTATATTATTAAAAATAATCTAAATGATAAAATAGACATTTACTATTATACCAAAATAGTATTAATATTCGCAATCGTATTGACCTTTGTTCTTAATATGAATTCTTTCGTATATCTCCTCCCAGTAATTTTATTTGAGTTATATATTCTATATAATAGACTACTATAAATTATTACTATTTTTTTTTCCTATATTTGCTCAATAGTATTTTTTCAGACAATTTTTATATTTATGCAACGACAATATATATATAAAATATATAATGTTAATAAATTATGGAATCGGTTATAAAACATATTGAAACACAACACGCGAATACATCGTCTTCCAAAATAAAAAGTATCGTGTACGGTGGCGTAGACGGAGTGATTACGACGTTTTCAATTATAGCCGCCAGTTATGGCGCTTCGTTGGATTACAAAGTTATTATAATGTTAGCTTTATCTAATCTATTCGCCGACGCATCCTCTATGGGTATAGGTGACTACGTAAGCTCTAATTTAGAAAAGCAATATATAGACAGCGAACGGTCGAAAGAAACCTATGAATATCATTGTAATTTAGATGATGAAATTAATGAATTAATATGTATATATGAATCAAAAGGTCTTAGTGAAGAAGATGCTATCGTAATTACTAATATCTTTTCAAAAAATGAGGAATTATTTATTCAACAGATGATGGTATTGGAATTAGAATTAGATCCATACATAACAACCAAGCGAGAAATAATTGTAAATTCTATACATACATTCCTATCTTTTATATTTTTTGGAGCTTTTCCTATTTATGTATATATATATGCCTATACTAACGATTTAAACTACAAATATACGTTTATAACTTCGTCTATACTATCCGGATTGACTTTATTTGGCGTTGGGGGAATTTCTGCTAAAATCAGCAAACAAAATATATTTAAAAACGGATTTGCCACAATGACCAATGGCATTATATCCGGCAGTATAGCATATTTAATCGGTTATTGTTTCGATAAATGGTTATAATTATTTAAATTATTTAATCCGCGTGGCAACTATATTCTTCGCTATATGGATCACGCGTAGGATTATCGCCGGTTTGAAAGCAACTTTTATTAGTAATTTGATTACTGAAACTATCAACTACGTAAGTCCAAGGTAGGCAATATTTATTAGCAATCGCATGTTTACAATGCTCGTCGTAGCTATCTGCACACTCGGGTAACTTAGACTGCGACCATATGCTATGTTGGGATGGACTACCTTTTTTATCAATAGAATAATAATTCTTATCTTTATAATTAGGATACATATCCAAGTCGTGTGTATTTGAATTAACTTTTACTAAATCTAAGTGTTTACCTATATTATGAATATTTATACAATAATTCGAATCACCGTGTTTAAAATGTTCCCAATAATCCGGACAAATTGGAGTAAACCCATAATCAATTATTTGTGTTTTTGGAACTAACTTACACAATATATTTGAAGTATCGTCAAAATTTATATTTGTACATTTATTATCTCTTAGATATTTAAAAGCTATCACAAAAATAAAAAATATACCGAATATTATAATAAATAAAAAAATACCTTTATACAGTAGTAATAATGAAAAAAATAAAAAAATAAATATTATTAAATAATAAACACTATTTGTAAAAAAATATATTATTATATTTAAGATTATTATATACAATATATATAGCGCATTATCTATCCTAAATATATTTTTAAAAATACCTAATAACATATTTGATATAGACATTTGTATTATATATATAATAGAGTTAATTATTTTGATATTGCAGTATTTATTTTATTAGTTCTATATTTACCTCTTCTTCTTTTTGCGCCTCTTCTTCTATATTTACCTCTTCTTCTTTTTGCGCCTCTTCTTCTATATTTACCTCTTCTTCTTTTTGCGCCTCTTCTTCTATATTTACCGCCTCTTCTTCTATATTTACCGCCTCTTCTTCTATATTTACCTCTTCTTTGTGTACCTCTTCAATAGAATCCTTATTATAAATTTCAATAAATTTACCATAAATATACCCATTGGGTTCATCGGAATAGTATTTTGAACACGTTAATTCGAATATTTGCGAATCATCCATGTACATTAATTTGTTTAAGGAATCAAATACAAATTTAACAAAGTTATCAATATCTCGCTTTGACACATTATACTCGGGGGCGCTGGGCTTCAATTGATTACTAAACTTACCGGTACGATAGTGTGATTTCGGTCTCTTTTCGTAAAATCTCAGTTCGGCTTTGATAGGGCCGGTCATAGGAACAGTAGGAAGCCATTTGCTCATTTTCGACACAAATTCTTTTTTTTCATTAGCGCTTGGGTCATACGTGTGCTTACCGAAGCGACTGTGGCGATGACGCTTTAGACTGGTCGGGGGGTATATAACCGTAAATTCAAGTGTGGACATATATTAGATAAATATGATTATTTTTAAACTAATATAAATTAATTAATAAAAAATATATATTAATTAGTATATATACTATGGAGAATACACATGTTTTTAAAAATAAAGACTATTCCAGTAATGATGGAATGTTGACATATATATGGGGACCGCCTTTGTGGCATTTTCTACACACTATGAGTTTTAATTATCCCGTAAAGCCAACAGAAAGCGATAAGAAAAAATATAAAAAATTCATGATGTCCGTTGGCGATATTCTGCCGTGTCGGTATTGTCGTGAAAATTACAAAAATAATCTAAAACATATAAATTTTGGCGAACACTCTTTTAACAGTAGGCTTACGTTCTCAAGGGCGATATATAGATTACACGAAGAGGTAAACCGAATGTTAAACAAAAAATCACACTTATCGTATAACGAAGTTCGTGCGCGTTACGAAAATTTCCGCGCGCGCTGTAATCTTAAAGATTTGAGAGAAATAACCACCAATGAAAATAAAGAATTAGGTTGCACCGAACCGCAACATTCTATTCCGAAACACAAATGTGAATTAGTTATAAAACCACTTACTAAACACAATGAAGGCGATTCTATTAAATTTGATAAAAACTGTGTATTGCAAGGCTGTGAAAAATGAATTGAGTGACAAGGTTAAGTTATTAAAATTGATGGTGTATGTAATAATAAAATGAAACACTGTTCGCATAAAATCGTATTTGGTACAGCTAATGACAGTTATACTAAACGTGTGTATTCTCCAAAAAAAACAGCATCGTTACAAATAAAAACTAATAATTTTGATTGTATATTAAATAATAAATTAACGGAGAGCTACCATGAAGGTATTCGGCATTACGATACGGCTATATGGTACGGAACACAATCGGTATTAGATAAGTTACTTGGCGATAAACCCGATATAGCGTTTTTCACTAAATTAATTTTCCCCAGTAAATGGAAACTTACGGAGGACGGGATTTTCTGGAGTAAATTATACGATAGGCATAATGAGTCTTTATTGCGAAAAGAATTTAATGATCAATATAAACTTATTTCAACTATTGCTGATGATGATGAGCTTATTCGTAAATCTATCTATTTATTTAAATTATCGTTTAAGAAATATTTAAATCATAGTAAATTCAAAGCTATATTTATTCACGATTGCGATTATGACCATATCAATACAGTGGAATTGAAACAATTATTACTGAAAATGTCAACCGAATTAAAAACTCTCACTCATTCAATTGGATTATCTAATTCTATTGAACGAGTTGATTTAGAAGAAATAATTAAGTATTGTCTTGAGGAAATAGGATTATCAACTATATATCTCCAAGAAGATTCCGAACTATTGATAGCCAAAGATATGGAAAAATATATAGCCATTATTAAATGTCTAAAAAATAAATACAAAGAGCGATTGCAAATAATGGCGTATAGTGGCTCATTTATAAAAAAACATTGTCAGAATACTCCATCGGAGTATGACTATATTGATTATATAATATTTAAAACCCACTCAAATAAAAGTAAAAGATATATAAAAGATTGGGTAAGTAATTTCTTAGTATAAAATATGAAGGACTGTACGAAGGGCGACGCGAAGGGCGACGCGAAGGGCGACGCGAAGGGCGACGCGAAGGGCGACGCGAAGGACAAATGTCCTAATTTACAAATAATAAAATACACCATAGGACTATTAACTGTTTTCGCAATGTTTTATTTTATCTATATATTAATTAATACTAAACATACCCTAGATAAAATTATAGTGATTATAGGAATATTAGGTCAACTATCATTATTAGTAGGATTACTTATCGATATTAACATCCTTTGTACAATATCGCATTTGTTATACAGCATTGTATTGATAATTGCGCCTTTTATTACAAATAACAGAGAACTACTTTTAATATGTGTCATATTGTCGCAATTCACAATTTTTACACGTAAGCAATATGATTGCTTGTTTGAATACTTACATAATCCACTATCAATAAGTACTAATATTATAAATTGGGATTATTTATATATATTACCCGGCATAGTTGGGTCTATACGATTATTCAAATGCTAAATTAATTCTTATCATATTTCTTTTTACTGAACTTTTTTTTATTTTTGATGAGTTCGCGACAGACATTTTCGTCAAAGTCCTCTATATTATATTTTTTTGATATTGAGGCGTTCGTCTTGCCGTCGGTCACGTACATACCAAATTTACCAGTCTTAATCTTATAAATACCAAATTGTTTTTCTTCGCCTTTAGCATTTATCAAAGTAATCGCTTTTTCTAAAGTAAAATCATTATCGTCGCCTATCGGATAATTCGTGCCCTTAAATTTAAAATACTTTCCCCATTGGCCAGATTTTATAACGATTTTTTCATTTTCAAAAGTACCGACAATGACGGGCAAAAGACTTTCAACTTGATCAAAGGTCAACGTTTGGATATTATTAACCTTGAACGGTATATTAATATATATTTTATCGTCGTCGACGCCCCATTGAAGAACCGGCCCATACGGTCCTATATATGCCTTTAGATTTCGTCCCTGCACTTCTCCTAATTCATTACATTTCTTATTTGCTCCACCCTCTTTTGTGGATTTAAGTTGTTTAACAATTGGTTCAAAAGTACAGTATGTCTCGTGTACTAATCTATGCCACACTAAGTCACCTCCGGCTATTTTATCCAATTCCTTTTCAATATTATTAGTATATTCATAATTCATTATTAATTCACTGAAATGTTTAATTAAAAAATGACACACGGTTATACCTAACTCACTGATTACCAGTTTATTCTTCTCATTATTCGTTGTCTTAGTTAATTCTGTTTTAATCACCTTCTTATCTTCAAGAACGATTTGTATGTATTTTATAATTTCACCAGGTATAGACTGTATTGAAGCATAGCCCCTCGAGACCAACGTCTTCATTATGGATGCGAAGGTGGACGGACGACCTATTCCTAATTTCTCTAATTCCTTAATCAGTGAGGCTTGGGTATAATTTGTTTTAGGATTTGTAAAATCCTGCGTAATGGTAGTTTTTATGCAATCGTGCTCGGTTCCTTTTTTAATATTCTCCATTATTTCAAGAATTTCATCCTGACTATCGGTTTTGCCGCCGCGCACAATGGTGTATCCTGGAAATTTAATTTGTTCAAACGAAGCGATAAATAAATAGTCATTATTGAGTTCTTTCTTCTTACTGAGTTTTATCTCAATCTTCAATACATTCGTAAGCTTATCGCTCATTTGGGACATTATGGCCTGCGAATAAATCATTTTGTACAATCTACTTTCGTAGCTGCTGATTTCGCTGTCTTCCGACAGGTCCGAGATAGTGAAATCAATCGGTCTAATACACTCGTGGGCCTCCTGTGTGTTTTTAGATTTACTCTTATATGTTCTATAGGTATAGTAGGTCTGTCCATATTTCTCAACTATTATATCCTTTGCCTCTTCCTTAGCATCTTCCGACATGTCGGGAAAATCGGTCCGCATGTATGTAATCTTGCCCTTTTCATATAGCCCTTGCGCATTCTTCATACACTGATCGGGCGACATGCCGAGTAAATTAGAAGCATCCTGCTGTAAGGACGATGTTATATAAGGAGCCGATGGGGAATTTTTAGATTCTCTGGTCTTAATATTATTTATATATCCTGTTGATTTATTAATTGCTTTCAATATAGATTTAATATCGTCCTCATTTTTCAATTTTTTGTTTAAAGTTCCAACTAATTTATGCTCGCCGAATATTGTATTAACATTGTAAAAAGTCTCTTTAGTGAATTCTATTTTTTCATTATTGCGGTCGTATAGAAGCATGAGTGCAGGAGACTGACATCGGCCCGCTGATAATTTATTTTCAATATACTGCCATAACACGGGCGATATCATGTATCCAACATATTTATCTAAAATAATCCTCGCTTGATACGCATTGACTAAATAAATATTAAGCGTAGTTGGATTTTTAATAGCTTCTTCCAGTGACTTTTTCGTTATTTGATTAAAAATTATACGCTTGGTAGTATTTATATTCAGCTTTAATTTATTCATTAGATGATACGCGATCGCCTCACCCTCTCTATCCAGATCCGTCGCTATAATAACTTCTTGACATTGCTTACTATTAGCAAGTAATTTAATTTTACCGAACACGTCTTTCTTAGTTATTATATAGGAAGGTTTGTAGTTGTTTTGTATATCGATACATTCTAAACCTTTTCCTAACTCACATATATGGCCAAAACTCGCCACCACCTTATATTTTATTTTGGGATCAATGGAGTTAAGATATTTTTCAATAGGCATACATTTTTTAGGAGATTCAACAATAACCAATATATATTTATTCATTATATTTTTACTCATTATATTTATATAAAAACTGTAATCATTTTTAAATTATTTTATATATAATATACTGATATGGAGGAATTACGAGAAATTCTGGTAAAATTAAATATAAATTTTAACGAAGGTAATCCTAAGTTTAATACTATTTCGGAGGTAGAGTTGCCTGAAAAAAAAATATCTCTAAATCATATTAATAATATATCTCTAAATATTGAAAAAATAAAAAATAAAAGTGAATTAAATTACTCCTATATAGAGCAATTATTAGATTTGGAATTGAATAATTTTGATGAAAAAGATATTTCAAATTATTTGGATATGATTATGTTACACGACGATAAAGGTAACTTTAAAGAACTGTATAATCATAATATCCATAATATAAATGATTTACTAAATAGAAGAGATCTGGCTATAAAATCATCGGTCACACCTGTCGATACATCGGAACAGGACGACGAGTTAAACTATTGTGAGTTAAACTATTGTAGATTGTTTAAAGTACTTTATGAGAAAAAATATAATCTAAATATTAAAGACGAAGGCGAAGAGCAAGATGCTGATATCAATTGTAATAAAGGATACGAATGTAAAAAAAACGAAGTCTGTTCAAAGACGGGACGTTGTATAAATACGCCAGATTATAATTATTATGATTATTTGAAAAATAAATTCAATACCGGCATTGAGGCATTGATTGAAAATGGAGATATTCCTCGCGGCGTGCCTTGGCCTAATTCAGTCATATCGCAATACATTGGCGTATTAGCAGATATTCCTAAATCACTATATTACACTAAAAATAAATTTGTATATGATAGTGAAAATAAATTTAAACGATTAGCATTTGGTCCCATATTGAAATATACCGAACAACAAGGAACTGATATACCATCAAGTACAAACGTATGTTCCGGAACATTGGAAGATATAATGGATATAAATAAGACAGTCGTAGGTCCATTACTGAAAGAAAATATAAATAATGGCGAACAGATGTCAATTTCAAATATAAATAAGGTATTCACCGATAATTATATGTCAAATAGTAAAAGTCATTCAATTGATTCATTCCACAAGAAAATATTCATACATAGCGCCGATATTCCAATAAATTATTGTATTTTAGATAGTCTGAATAAACATGACGATAAAGATAATATAATGAATATTTTAGGAGAAGATAAACGCAATGTGAATACAGACAACGTTAACGAAATAATATACGAACAGATTAATACAGTTTATAAAACCGAATTGAATACATTATTAGAAGCAAGCGATATTTATTCTATGACCGATTTGACTCACCATTTACATATAAACGGACATGAGCTACCAACTATAGACGATAGAAATAGTTATAGTTTATCTAAGAAGGAACACGGTGATTTTATAGCAAAATACACGGAAAAATTATATTTATACCTACAAAATATTGATATAAATGATCAACAAGCAATGGATTATATTAATTCTAAAAAAAATAATATTGAACTGGTTACACAATTATTTAATGATATCATATTATCATCGTCTGGCCAATCGAAGGAAGAATTATTAACGCAATTGGACGATAAAATAGATTCTCTGAATATAAATTTTAACAGAGACGATCTAGATATAGATAGTATATTTTATAAATTATTCCAAGTAGATAAATTAGTAAAAGATTTTCCCGAGTACGAAACTATTATTAAAACGAGCATACCATCAATTATTATTAGTTTGAACGATAAAATAGATTTTAAGATTACTAATTTAACCAATATTAAAAATAAAAGCAATATTGAATTATTAGAAGAATTTATTATATATATTTATACTAAAAAATTATTAAAACATATTAAAATAGATGCTGATATTCAGGACGAAAATATCAAGGAAATTTTGGAAAAATATAATGACGTTTTGACCGATATTGAAATTATAGAAACCAACCGCGACGAGTATGATAAGAATAAAGAATTATTTATTCAAGAATTAATTGAATTGGATAATTCAAATATGGAAGATATTGATAAATTAGAATTCACTGATGCCGGATGTAAATTGTTAAATATTGTAAAAAAATATTACAATAAACAAGATTTACTCAACGATTGCGGTCATGCTATATACATTGACGAGAATTTAGATTATAAATATAATATTTTTAAAAAAATAAATACCATAAAAGAAGAAAACGGAATATTCAAGTCATTAGAATTATCGATGAGCGATATTACTAAATTATTAATTTATTATTCGCCCGATAAAAATATAACAGTATCGGATTTCCACGATATGAATATCGAGCGTACCGTAGTTAACGAATGCGACTGGGCATTATTAATAGGCGAACAAGAGCATTCGGATAGTACTAAGTTTTTTAAACGCGTTAATAATGTATGGGTTCACGATCCTACCCAGACTTCGGAGCATATTAATCATTGTTATAAAGTTGCAATCGGCGAAGATATCTCAGCTGAAGATACTCCGATTATTCCAGAAATTGATATTTCGCAAGGGGGCTTTAAAGAAAATTATAATAACGCCGATAGTAATATTAAAATGGTATCTATTAACTACGCCGAAGATGTAATCGGCGGTTCAGCATTATCTGGACAAGGAGGTAACGAGGAGGAGGAAGCTAAAGTAGTGAAGGAGGAGGAAGCTAAAGTGGAGGAGGAAGCTAAATTAGTGGTGGAGGAGGAAGAACCGAAAGTGGAGGAGGAAGAAGCTGAAGTGGAGGAAGAAGCTAAAGTAGTGGTGGAGGAAGAACCGCAAGTTGAGAAAGAAGAAGCTAAAGTAGTGGTGGAGGAAGAACCGCAA
>Ga0315336_1004595_pt1 | contig 16127 bp, 12 predicted proteins | sample ASW5metaG_FD_204512 | JGI IMG/M metagenome (GOLD analysis project Ga0315336, IMG submission 204512) | Ammonia-oxidizing marine archaeal communities from Monterey Bay, California, United States - ASW #5 | ecosystem: Environmental > Aquatic > Marine > Intertidal zone | place: USA: California...
TCATCCAGTTTCTTCACGTCGTTGGTCGCGAGGCCGCGTTGCAGGTCACGTGCATCTGCTAGAACTGCGTCGAGTACGCTGCGTTTTTGCTCCAGCAATTGCTGACGTTCTTTAAGAGACGTGTTGTCTGGCGAGAAGAGCCGATGAAATAATGCGAGCGGACTGTTCAGACCTGCCACCGGCTTGCCGCGGCGATCCCAAGCCATGGACAGTCCTGGCCCGTGTCCGGCTTGCCCCATGTCAGGGTCTGCGCCGTTGAGTTGAATGGACGGAAACCGAGTGAATCGGCCGAACTGAGCCGCCGCCACTTGATCGGCGGAGATCGTGTTGCGAAACGTCGCGCCGCCCTCAAACTGATTCGCGCCCGTCAGCCAGAACGTGCTGCCGGCATGTCCTTCTCTCGACCATCGGTTTGTCAGTCGCTGGACGATCGTGAAGTCGGCTCGGTGCCGCTGGAGTGGCTTAAGTCCGGGCGGTAATTCGTAATCCGTACCCGGCTGGTCTTCGCTGGGAAACCACGAATCTTCCGTGACGCCGTAGCCTATGCCAAGAAAGACGAGTCGCTTCGGTGGCACGGCGGGCGTCTTATCGGCTGCTGATGCAAACGGGCGACAACCAAACGATTCGAGGACCGGCAGAGCGATCAAAGCCGAGCCGGAGCGGAGAAATTGGCGGCGGGAGTTCATGGGTTCTTTCATTGTCGTTGTTTGGGCTTAACCGTAGGTGGACTTCGCCAGAATCCCTGTCGTGGGGAATTCTGGCGCATTCCACTCCGACGTCTACTTGGATTGAAACTGTTTACTCTGGATCAACGCATGGACAAATTCACGAGCCGCATAGTTTTTCTGCGTCGCGCGTTTGACCATGGTTTCGATCAATTCACGATCGCTGAATCCGGCGGGTCGGCCCAACGCATAGGAAACGAGGGCTTCGGCAAAGCCCGTCGCGAATGCTTCTTCACGCGCGGCAATCAAGTCGCGTAGCTCGAAGTAGTTGGCGAACTTTGGGCCATCGTGAAACGTGGCCGCTGGATCAATCTTCCACGTCTTGAGTTTGCCGCGGTATTCGTAACGATCTTCTGTCCGCCACCGACCGGCTGCATCAAAATTCTCCAGCCCGAACCCAATCGGGTCGATCTTCCGGTGACAGCTCGCACATTGTGGCTGTTCCCGATGCAGTGCGAGGCGCTCGCGAGTCGTCAGCAGACGGTTGCTCAGGCGGGTGATCTGCGGGACGTTGGCCGGCGCGGGCGGCGGCGGATCGTTGACGAGTTTGCGAAGCACCCACGCGCCGCGTTCGACCGGATTCGATTCTTCGCCGTTGCTGCCCATGGCAAGAATCGCCGCCATGCCGAGTAGTCCGCCACTTGGAGATTGTTTTGGAATTTCTACGCGGCGAAATCCGTCGCCCACAACACCTTCGATGCCATAGTAGTTCGCTAGCAGACTGTTCACGACCACGTAATCCGCTCGCAGCAGGTTCGTCACGCTTTCATTTTGCCGCAATACATAAGCAACGGACTCGAAAACTTCCTGACGAGCCGCTTCTTTCGTTGAATTGTCGAAGTCTGGGTATCGCCGGACGTTGAACTTAAAGAAATCGAGACGCTCCATACTCAGCCACTGATGGGCGAACGGCGCGACGAATCCGGTTGTGAATTCGTGCGTACTCAGCAGGCGATCCGTCTGTTTCGCGAGGACGTCCGCCGTCGCCAGTTCACCGTTGGCGGCAAGTGTTCGAAGCGCCCGATCGGGCGGCGCGCCTCGTAGGAAAAACGAAAGCCGAGTCGCCAGTTCCGCATGCGGGAGCGAACCTTTACCCGGCTCGGCCAGATATATGAACCGCGGAGATGCCAGGATGACCGCAACGGTTTCGATCAACGCAGCCTGATGATCGTCACCCCCTTTGCGACGAGTCTCGTAGATTTTTACTAGGCGATCGAGAAACGCGTCTGGTAACGACTTGCCGCGACACGCTTCGATCGCGAATCGCTGCAGCGCGCTCCGAAATTCGGTCTTGGCCTCTTTCAAAGCCAGGACTCCGGGCGCCGTCACGAAATTCGACTCCGGCAGCTTTTGAATTTCCGCCCAGTCAACCCACAGCGCGAAATCCGGGCCGAGACCGTTTTCCTTTTTGCCGAGGTTGTGTTTGTAAGCCGCTTGTTGGCCGGTATCGAACGTCCCGCGTTCCCGCACAAAAAAGTTCAGGTCGCCGCCGGTTGTAATCGTCGTTGGAATCTCGATGACTTGCGGATTTTCCAGCGTGCCCGTGACTTCGTATGTGCTGAGATGAATGAACGCCTGACTGCGTCGGCCGAACTCGACAAACTTACGATGCGAGTCCGCTTGCTTGGCTGCCGCGATCCTTACGCGAACGACATAGTCGCCTGCCGGAGCACGATCCGCCCAAAACGTGAACCATGGATTGACCGCGTTGTCGCCGATGCTCAGCCACGCACCGGTCTCGTTTTCCGGCTGGACGAGGAACCACGACATGTAGGGAACCGCATTCCACTGTCCGACACCGATGTGCGAAGCGTGATTGCCGTCGGTGAATCCAAATTCCTTCGGATCAGGAGCACCCGGCAACTCCTCCCACCAATGATAGAAATCATGTTTTGGCCGCCCTTCGTTCAATTTCCGCATCCGCGCCGCGGCCTTCGCATTCTCAGGCAGCCGCGCGCGTTCGTCGATTCGATTCTTCCATTTGTTGTATTGCCGATGGCCTTCCATCCGCCGATGCATGCCTTTTCGGACTCGCTCCAGCGTGCCCTCTTCCGCCTCGAAACGTTTGTAGTACTCCGTGCCCCGATTGGCTTCACGAACGAAGGCCTCTTTGAGCGCTTCGCGCCCCAGAGCCAGATACTGTTCGAACTGATCACTCGACATGATCAGGCTGGACGACGATGTATCAAACGCGGTGGAACTCGTGTCGGCTGGCAACTCACTGACATTGATCTCAGCGCCTAGAAGATCGCGAAGTGAATTTGCATACTCTCGCCGGTTCAGCCGCCGCATCGGGATCGCGCCGCCCCGATCGGCCAACTGCCGTCGCGCATCGACCATGACGTTGGCCAGATCATCCAGAAAGTCCGCTTTCGCTTCGGGCTCGAGTTGTTTCTCATCCTCTGGCGGCATCTCGCCTGCGTTCAACGCATCAAGCACGTTCTGCCAGTATTCGGCCGTCTCGTTGTCGGCAATCGCAAACGATAGATTGTCAATCCGAAACTTGCCCTTCTGAAGTTTCGCCCCGTGACATTTCCCGCAGTGCTCAACCAGCATCGCCCTGTGCTTTACAGGTACGGCTACGGGCTCCGTCGCAAACGCGAGTTGCGAGCTGGTCAAGAATATGAATAGTGTGAAAGGTCTCATGTACGTGTCCCATCTCGACTAGGCTTCATCATCTGAACGTCCTACTCACCTAGTTCAATCCGGTCCCAGTAAGCGGCTTCGAAAGCCCAGCCGCTGGCCCGGTTTTCCAGTTCGATCTTGATCGTTTCTCCCGCGTGCTTCGTTAGATCAATCCGAAACTCTTGCCATTTGGAGTCTTCGATTGATTTTCTTAGAACTTCGTCACCATTGATTCGTACGACCATTGTCCAATCTCCTTTCGGATGATTGGTGACTGCAAAACGGAGTGCGGTCTTCTTGCCGGAAGGTATTTTGACGCGGCGAGACAAAACACAGGGAACTTCCCGACTGCGAGGGTGTGTCAGCAGAACATTGCTGCGGCCCTGCCACGTTTGACGCAAACCGGGCTTCATCGCCGGGCCGCCCCAATTTTCTACCTTCCAGCCAGGAGCGAACTTTTTGACATCGGCAGGTAAGTCGACGTTGGCCGACTTGGCTGGTCGCGCAACTCGCGCTCCCGGAGCCGGCTTGGAAGTTGCGGTTTTGGGATAGGGCATCTTGGCATCGACGTCGTCGCGCCAGTCGTGAAGCATCTTCTTCAGCTTTTGAGCGATCTCGGGTTGTGACTTTGCGAGGTCGTTTTGTTCGCCGATGTCCTGTTCGAGGTCGAAGAGTTGAACGACTCCGTTTTCGTAGTATTCGAGCAATTTGTACCTTCCAGAACGAATCGCTCCACCCGGACTTTGGAAGCCATGATTGCTGTAGTGGGGAAAGTGCCAGTAGATCGGTCCGCGATCGTAGTCTTCAGCTTTCAAAGCAGGGACAAAGCTTCGGCCGTCGACATGTTGATCCGGCAACGCGGGAAGGTTCAACATGTCGAGCAGCGTCGGGTAGTAATCCGTTCCCGTGACGACCGCGTGCGAAGTGGAGTTCGGTTGAATCTTGCCGGCCCAATGCACAATCAACGGGACTCGAATTCCGCCTTCGTAGTTCCAGCCTTTGGCCCCTCGAAGCGGAAGGTTGGAGCTTGCGAATCGCGAATTCAGTGTCTCACGAGGATGATTGATTCCGCGATACTGGTTCGAAGCCGCCATGCCTCCATTGTCGGACGTGAAGATGATGATGGTGTTCTTTTCCAGTCCGAGTTCTTTCAGCTTCGCGCGGATTCGACCGAGGCTTTCATCTGTCGCCTCAACCATTCCCGCAAACTCGACGTTGTCCTGCTTTTGCTTGACCCACCATACACGCTCCTTCTGGTGGAATGTACTATTGTCGTTTTCTTCGAGGGCTTTGAGCTTGTCCGCCGAGATTGCCGGCGCATCCGGGTTCGGCTCCAGGATGTAATCGGGGCCTTCCTGCTGCGACATCGACGCGAGTTTCTTTTGGTACTTCTGAACCAAATCCTTGCGGCCCTGGATTGGATCGTGAACGGAGAAGTGTTCCAGATGCACGAAGAACGGCCGGTCTTTGTTTCGTTCAATGAAATCAATGGCCGCATCCGTCAACTTATCTGTGTAGTAATCGCCCTTTGTCGCCGGCAGGGTCTTGCTGTACGTCGGTGAAAACGGATGGTAGTAGGATCGCACCCAACCCGTGATCGCTTCATCGAATCCGTAAGTTTTCGGGTCCTTGTTCAGATGGGCCTTGCCGTAGTTCGCCGTGGCATAGCCATGTTTGTGTAATGTCTCCGCCAGCGTTAGTTCCTCATCAGGCAAGGCGGTCAGCTTCTCGCCATGATGCAACTTCTCGTAATCCCGTTCAGGACGCCCGCCCAGCCATTCGGTCAAATTGGTACGCGCTGGATATTTTCCGGTCAGGATACTCGCGCGGCTCGGCGAGCAGACGTGGCATGTCGAGTAGGCATTGTCGAAGAGCATGCCTTCTTTGGCCAATTGGTCAATCGCAGGAGTTTCATAGAACTTGCTGCCATAGCAGCCCACATCCCGTTGCCCAAGATCGTCGACAAGAAAGAAGATGACATTGGGCGGTCTCGTTTCTGCCAGGAGAGTGCCTGGGAAAAGGCAGATCATCAGGCAGGTGAGTAACTTCTCAGCGTGGCTTCTCATCAACTCTCCATCCCTTCGTGCTGATCTTTCCATAGTACGGATAGTAGTCCCAATCGACCTTACCACCAACGACGCGCGGATCGCGAGTCTTGCTGAGATGATCGAAGAGTCGCCCGCGAAGCGACGCCTGCGCCTCTGCCATTGCAGTCGATCCCGCGACGTTCAGCATCTGGTGTGGGTCATTCTTAAGATCGTAGAGTTCCTCGGCCGGCCGTATTCCGAATGCCAGCTCTGCCACGCACCACTGTGCGCTTTCAAAAAGTACACGTAATGGACCGCAGCGTCAGACCATTCAGCTACATCTTGTGATTGTTCATCGAGCCATTCGTTTATGCGGTCAACAAATGGTTTGACGTCGTGCCAAAACTCGCCGATGTCATCTTCAGGCTGGGAATCGAAGTAGTCACCACGTGTGACGTCGCAAGGGATGGCCCACCGTTCAACTACTGGAATCAAGTGGCGAAGGTCTTGTGGAACCTCTTCAGGATTAACATTGATGACGGGCCGATTTTCGGCATTCATTCCGTACTCATCGCGCAGGATGTGCGATGGATATACGTCACCATGTTTGAGCGGAGGTTTCTTCATTGTGTGGTCCGGAAAGGACGTTCGAACCACGAACACAGAGCCCATCTTTTCCGAGCCTCCCTGTGGCAATGGCGCAGGAAACAACGCCGCTGGCTAGGATCAATGAGGGACTCATGTCTGGCTATCAACCCGGTATGCGTCGCCGCAACGCGGGCATGAACCACCCCCGATCGTTGTACCACTTCGACTGATGGAGTCACGACTCACTGGCAATTCTCACACGAGCAAGTCGTCGACAACACGTCCGTGCACGTCAGTCAGCCTGAAGTCTCGACCGTTGTGGCGATACGTGAGCCGCTTGTGATCGAGGCCCAGGAGATGCAGGATCGTAGCGTGAAAGTCATGATGCGAAACCGGAGATTCAACGGCGTGCATTCCAAAGCCGTCGGTGGCACCATAAGTGAAGCCGCGTTTGACTCCCCCGCCAGCCATCCACATTGAAAACCCGTAATGATGATGCCCGCGCCCGATCTTCACTTCGCGATTGGCCTCTTCAAACGGGGTCCGTCCAAACTCCGTGGCCCACACGACCAGCGTCTCGTCCAACAGGCCTCTGGACTTGAGATCCATAATGAGCGCCGCGATGCCCTGGTCGGTTTTGGCGGCGTTGTTACGGTGATTATCGATGAGCCCGCCGCGATTCCCGTGAGCATCCCAGCGCCGTCCTTGCGAGCCGTTGAAGATCTCGACGAATCGCACGCCGCTCTCTACCAGCCGTCGCGCCGTGAGGCACTGATTGCCGAACGCAGTATCCCCGTACAGTTTGCGTACGTTTTTCGGCTCGCGGCTCAAGTCGAACAATTCCGGAGCCTCGCCTTGCATGCGAAACGCGGTTTCGAACGAATCTATGCGTGCATCCAGTTCGGCCTGGCTGGCGTGCTTGTTTCGATGCAGTGCATTCAGCCTGGTCATCAGTTCCAGTTGTTCGCGTTGTTGGCTAAGCGAAACGGATTCTGGTCGTCGCAAATGATCGAGTTGGAATTGGCCTGAACTCGTATCGATGACCGTCGCCTGATACGTTCCGGGCAGGAAGCCGGATTGATGCATCGTGGGACCGGCGGATGACACGCCGTCTCGCAAGGCAACGAAGCCGGGCATGTTGCGGTTTTGACTTCCCAAGCCGTACGTCACCCAAGCCCCCAAACTGGGAAAGCCGGGACGCAGATATCCGGTGTGCATCGAGATCTGTCCCACCGAATGGATGGATGACGCGGCGCGCATGGAATTGATCATCGTGATCTCATCCACAACTTTGCTCAGGTGTGGAAAGATCTCGCTCACCCACATCCCGCACTGTCCGTGCTGCTTAAACGAGAATACGGGCTGCAGGACCTTCGAATTGGAGTAGTCTTTCTCGGGGTTGAGACCATCCAATTCATCTTTGGAGAAAAGATCGGAGGCGTTCTTCCCGGCGTATTTCTTCAGCAGCGGCTTATGGTCGAAGGTTTCTATCTGGCTTACTCCGCCGACCATGAACAGGAAGATGACATTCTTAGCCCGCGGTGTGTGATGCGGTTGTTTGGAGTTGAGGAGCGATCGAGAAGGAGCGGCCGTAGCGTGCTCTTCGGCCAACAGTCCTGCCAGCGAAATACCACCAAGACTCAGTTCGCTCAGGCACGTACGGCGATTCACTTTCCCCGATGTCGGTTTGTCGATCGAAGACATCACAGTATCCACTCCTACACGTGGGCCAGGTTTGTAACCTGCCGAGTGTTGTCGGTTTGTGGCAGGTTGCAGATCCGCCCACGACGAATCAAATCAAGGGATGTATATGAATTCATTGAGTCCCATGATGGCGTGACAGTAGTGAACCAAAACGCTGATGCCAGCTTTATCTGGAGTGCGATCCAGGAATCGCACTCCCAACTTGCGCTCTGCGTCAGTCGGCGGTCGTGCAAACGCAATTTCGTAGATATGTTCGACCTGAGCGTCGAGGTCTTGGCCTGTCTCCCGCTCGATCCGGGCAGCCATCAACTCGGCCTGCTGCCAGAGAAATGGCGAGTTGAACATAAACAGCGCTCCTGACGGCGTCGTACTGACGGTCCTCGCTCCAACGCTTTGAAAATTGTCCAGGGCATCAAACACTCCCAACACGGGATGCGTGTTGAAGCGTGGAGTCAGCATGTATACGGAGCGTCGCCAGTTCTCAGGCTTCTCTCTGCCCGCATTCCCCTTCTTGATCGAACCGATGGGAGTGCTCGGTCCGTACATCTGTTTCTTGAGCGCGCCGGAAACACTGAGGATGTTGTCGCGGATAATCTCGGCTTCGAGGCGGCGGGTTTGATATTGCCAGATCAAACGATTGTTGCGATCGAGTGCGACCCATCGTTCACTTGACGTCTGGCGGTACGCGGCGCTGTTCATGATCAAGCGGTGCAACGGTTTTAACCGCCAGCCGCCGCGAATGAGCTCGTTGGCGAGCCAATCCAGTAGTTGCGGGTGCGTTGGCTTGGCGCCGAGGAAGCCAAAATCGTTCGGCGTATCAACAATTCCGCGGCCGAAATGGTGTTGCCAAAGGCGATTGACGACGACCCGTGCGAGCAGTTTTCCTGCGCCGCGTTCAACATCTGTCATCCACAAGGCCAGGCCGTAGCGAGGATCCACCGTCCTCGATTCCGACTTACCCTTACCGGATTGTACTGAGAGCCAACTCTCCGATCGGTTGCCGGGCCGCATCAACACTTCGACGAATCCAGGCGTCACTTTCTTTACGGGCCGTCTCCAACTACCACCCGCCAGCAGATGAGGCTCACGAATCTCCAATGGAATCGTTTTGTCGCTGGCACGCGGCGCCACCTTCACTTGACTGAAAAACACAGCCGTCAACCGGTAGTACTCTTCCGCGGTAATGGGATCGATTTTGTGGTCGTGACAACGTGCACATCCGATCGTCAGTCCCAAGAAGGCACTGCCTGTTGCCGAAACCATATCGTCCAACTTGTGGAACATTTTGTCGTTGGGATTGTCGCTCCTTTTCAGAGTCGTCCCCAACTGAGGAAAACGGGCCAGGTCGGCAGCCAGCGCCGAGTCTTCGAGCAACCCGCGTCCAGCCACCTGATAGGCAACGAATTCATTCCAGGGCAGATCGTCGTTGAACGCTTTGATCACGGCGTCGCGATACTTCCAGGCATCGGGACGAAACTTGTTCTCATGCACATCCGAACCGTCAGTTTCACCAAACCGTGCAACGTCCAGCCAATGCCGCCCCCAGCGTTCGCCATAGTGTTCGCTGTTCAATAACCGGTCGATCAGCTTTTCGTAAGCGTTTGTCGACGGATCCTCAACGAACTGCTTGACCTGCAGCGGTGACGCTGGCAAGCCGATGAGATCGAAATGGACGCGGCGAATCAGCGTCCGCCGATCAGCCTCATCGGCAGGAGTCATCTTTTGCTGTCCGAGTTTCGCCAATACATAACGATCCACGGGAGTCCGGATCCAAACCGTATTGCGCGGCTTGGGCAAAGCACGTTTGCTCAGCGGCCGAAACGCCCAATGCTCTCGACTGGCCTGAAGATTCACGGCTCGCAGGTCCACTTGCCGGCCGTCGCGCGGGTCCGGAGCGCCGATTTGAATCCATGTCACGAAGTCACGAATGACGGTTTCGTTCAGCCGTTCGTTCGGCGGCATTTCGAGTGACTCGTGCCGCAGTGCCTTGATCAGCAGACTTTGTTCCGGCTTCCTCAGAACAATCGCTGGCCCGCTTTCGCCGCCGGCCAGAACTCCCGCCCGCGAATCCAGCAGCAGTTTGCCTTTGAGCTTTTTCGCTTTGGCCGCAGCCTGCGAGTGGCACGCATAGCACTTTTTGACCAACACCGGACGAATCCTGGACTCGAAGAACTGGACGCCTTTGCGATCAAGCGGCGCGTCCTGTGCGGACAACACGGGATTCGTTACAGAGCAGATGACCAAGAGCACGACAGCCCGAAGCGGGCGCGAGGGACGGCTCTGCAAGAGCTTAGCACTTAGTGCCTCGCTCACACTTTGCGTCATCATGTTCAACGCTTCAGGAGTCATCACTGGCTCGCACTCAGCCTTGGGCTCATGATTCCTCTTCCCTCCAGCCTCAATGTCTCGCGCGTTTTGAGCTGAAGACATAGAGCAGCATGCAGTTTAGCACAGACCGCCCACCAGGTCCGCGTCGGGTCAAACAATGCCCTCAAACTCACAGCACCGCATTTCACATAACTTCGGGCACGCCCATTATCCGAGAAACTCTTCGGTCGAGCGTTTCTGGTCGATCGTCAGCGCGATATCCAGCGCATCATAATGGTTGATGTTGTTACCGTAACCGTTCAGCAGCGTGGTGTACCAGTTTCCTTCGCCAACACGCGATCGCTAATGAGCTCTCCTGGCAGTGGAATCTTTTGCCATCCCCGCGGTCAAATTCGCCGGTAAATTGTTCCTTCGGGATGTTTTGATTGCAGTGGCCGTATTCTTCGGCGCACAGGCCACAGCAATCTTTTTGTTCCGTTGAGGTCGCGCTGCGCCAGCGACAAGAAGGCTGCCGAGCATTTCGTTGCTTCATGTCGACCTTGACTCTGCAATTCTTCACTTCAGTCTTGATGCGTTGACAGGAAACTGTGCGGAACGGCCACCCGACTTCCAGGAGTCATTCGCCAATTTTCACGCGTGTGCCAATTTTCACGCGTGTGTAGGGACAGGAGAGATAAGTGGCATAGCTTTTACCGGCATACCGAACGGTCTTGCGGTGATTACTGAAAAAGTCGATACGGTCCGCCTTGGAATCGAGTTCGATTTCGGCGACCCAAAGGCCGCGCCTCGGATCGTGATGCATCTCTACGAAGTTGTCTTCAGGAATCAGCTCACTGAGATATTGAGGACTGCCATCGGGGGCGCGATCGAACATCCACCAGATGCGACCACTCTCTTCGTTGGAGTCTGCAGGGAATCGGACGGTGACTTCAAGTGCGCCATCCACCAACGCATGCTCAACGGTCGGAGGCCCGAGAAGTGGCCCACTGACTCTGTCGGGAAAGAAATGGCGCAGGAGAAACGCGGCCCTATTTTGCTGATCGCGTTCCAACCTGGGATGTCCTCTTTTCCCATGACCGGTGTTGGCTCCGAGGTAGATTGGGATGTCCGAATGGTGGGCTCCGCCCCAGGCCATGTCGAACGCGACCATGTCATGTGTGCCTGGATGGAAGAGCATTTCGACCCCGCGATGCCGAAGTTGCTTCAGGTTGCGGGAAATGAATACGTCATCGGAAATGTTCCGTGTGAATGTCTGAAGATCTTTCCAGGTGTGCCCCGTGGCGAGCGCGCGCCTGTTGAAGTTGGGACCGAAGTGTCCGCCGGAGAACCCGCCCCGCCTTCCCGGCTGTGATTCCAGTTCATTCCAGGCGGCCCGGTCGCAGAGTCGCAGCGGCGAATCCCAGATCGGTGACACCGTGGCGTGAACGGCGGTCATGCGCTCGTCGTGCAGAATCGCCATCGAGGGCGACGCACCGTTCTTCGATCCGCCGGTTGCGGCGACTTTTCCTTTCTGGAAACGCTCCGTCTCAGCGTAAGCGGTCGTAATCGCCCGCATCAAGGTCGCGGGCCAGGCCCAGTATTGAACTTTGTATCGCGGGTTGAGCGATTCGGCGAACCGCTTCTCGGCAGCCTGCGCCATTTCTCTTTGCCCGTACGTTCCCGGTTCCTGAACGACGGTGAATACCAGCCCGACACCGCCCTGCAGCAATTCCCGCTCCAGCGAATTCGGCTTCGCATCCTGTCGCAGACGCGTTGGTGTCCTTCCGCCGGTGAGATGAAAGCCCTTGGCCTTTCGGTCCGCGGGAACCACCATGCGAACCGGTACGCGGTATTCCTGACCGGGCCACATGTCTCCGACGTTTATGGTGACGAGCTTCTGCCGCGTGGCGACTAGTCCCTGAACGACGTGCCACTCCTGGAGAACCTCGACGTCGAGGGTCTTCGGATCGCGAATGACGTCCATATCGAAAAGCTCGCCAGCGGCTGAGGCGCCACGGCTTGCAAAAAGGATCGCCATCAAACAGGCAACGACACCTGGGCTAATCCTGTGGAATCGCCAAATGGGTCTTGTTGACTCGTCGCTTCTCATTCAGCCTTGCCTTTCAGACAGTTCAGTGTCCGTGTTTCATTTTCAATGCGAAGTCATTCGTCCGGAATGGGCCTGCTGTTTCTCAGTACATTCTGGACTTCCGAGCGCGAGTTCTCAACACTGACCTGCTCCTCATGAATTGGTCCACGATCAGGCCCCGGCCGCCTTTGCGGCCAACTGTGTTTTGCAGGACTCGGCAGCGCTGGAGCCTGCAGATCACAGTCCGACCACGGAAACCGGATTTTCTCGCTTGGGGTGGTACAACAATCGGCGGTAGGGTAGCACAGGATTTCGAGTTGGTCGCACTCGATGGAACTGCTAAGTCCATCCCATAATCCGAGAATCTCCGTTGTCTTTTCTATCCCGTCATCGCCCATTCTAACTCAGGAATAGCCACCGAATTCATCCGAAAAGGGTCTGCGATGATACCCGTGCGATGTTTCATGCTTTGCCTCATCTATTTTCCAATCGGTTGCAGTTCCACCCTTCCGGATGGGAATTCCGAGACGGATACGGAGTCCACGTCGGATACGAACACCACACTGGAGCCGAGCGTCTCGGACACGAACGATCCCAGTCGCGTGAACGCCGACCCACGTGACTCACCGAAGCCAGAGACTCCTGGGGAAGCGTTTCAAGCCATCAAGCAGTCCCTCGAGGCTGGAGACGTTTACGGATTTGCAGCGTGCCTGTCCGGCGACTCACAGGTCTTTCTTGTTTCAAGTGTGCTGCCCGTGCTGCACTCGCTCCCCGCTATAAAACTGGAAAGGAAAGACGAGGTGTTCGCACTCATGAGTCGGCACCAGATTTCGCCAGGCGGGAAGCCGAAGATCAGCAATAACATTGCTGAACACGAGGCGATGATGGCAGACATGCGCCGCCAGGCAGGGCTAGTCAAAGACAAACCGAAGTTTCTCGCCGAGTTCGACAAATTCTCTGCGGGCATCATCGTGGATCTATATGGATCCCTGTCCCTCGCAGAAATCATTGACGTCACGATTGATGGAGACTCGGCCTCGGCACAGATGACAATCGGCAAGCGGAATGACCGCGTGAAGTTCAAACGCGAAAATGGTGGCTGGCGACTGCACATCTACAACAAAGATGGGTCGGCTGCAGAGTTAAAGAGCTCGGCCGACCGGAAAGCGAGTTGACAAACCGGCTTGAAAGAGAGAAATCGACCGTGATTTCGGTCGATTCGTGCTAATCGAAAGCTATCGAAAGGTCCGAAACCGCTGTGGTGCCGGAACCAAGTCTGGTGCCTCGTATCGTTTTGACACGGCGCGACCATCGGAGTCAACCATCCGGTCGTGCCAGATTTGTAGTTTGTGGTGCCCAATGGCCGATTCAATTGTTAGAACCTATCGTCCCCCCACAACCTTTACCCGTTTGTCCATATCAACCAACACAAAAATCTGCCCTCCGTCAGAAGGAGTCTTTAGCTCCCAAGTTATCATCCAGTGTTGACTTGCCATAAACGAAGAGGACGGGACCAGCCGCATTGTACCAAGGTGGTGCTTTGATAAGTCTCTACTTTCCTGACGAAGGTGTCGCTCGGCAAGGGCTTGTGCCTCATCCTTCTGCACAGGAAGCGTATCTGTAGCCACGTCATTCTTCTTGATCGTAGTCTTAGGCTGAGAATGCGTAGTACGCTCTTGCGAAATGTCACTGCAACCCGCAAATGCTAAGATAAGCGTGAAAACAACGATGTATTTCATTCTATCCTCCTGGTTCTAACGACTGAGCTAACCGGGCGGCGGCCAGCGACTTTCGGATTCAGAACACACGTCCAATCGCCGCTCCGGTTGAGCGATTTGTTATGTTGGTTTTCGCGAGCACGCTTTCAATTGTTGAATGATTTGTCGGTGCACCGTGCCACGAGCCACCTTCACGGTTTCGTCTGCGACGCAATCCGATAGAGGTGCTTCTCACTCCGGATGAAAAGCGCACCCTGATCGATGGCATACGATGCCAACGTGCGTTCTCCAATCGGGTTTTCAGCCAGCAGTTCGTACTTCCGTCCGGCGGCCAGCACCACGCCGTTGCCTTCCTCGCTTTGCGTGTAGATCCGACCATCGGCGTACACCGGTGAGGCCGAGTGGTTGCCGCCGATCCGTTCCTGCCAGTGGACTCGGCCGGTCTTCGCGTCCAGACAGCTCGCCAGTCCGTTGTCCGAAATCATGTACAGTTCATCACCGACGAGAAGCAGCGAAGGTGTGCCCGGAACGCCGCGACGCGTGGACCAATTGATGTGTGTGTCGGTGACGTCGCCCTTACCGTCAGGGCGGATCGCGATCAGGGTAGGCGAATGATACCGCGTCGTGACGAAGACCAACCCGTGTCCGAACACTGGTCGCGGCACGATGGAATCGCCCTCGTAACGCACTCGCCAGATCTCCCGGCCTGTTTGCGGTTCATACGCGACCACCACATCTGTTGCCGGAATGACCACTTGGCGGCGACCGTCGACGTCGATTAACAGCGGTGTGCAAAATGAATACTTCAATCGATTCTCGATCTCCGGACGAGGCGTTCTCCAGAGCACCTTGCCGGTTTTCTTGTCGAGGGCGATGACGAATTGTTCTGTGCGTCCGTCACAACTGAAGATCAACGCGTTGTCCACTACGATCGGCGACCCGCCATTGCCCCACCCCGGATCGAATCGGATGTCTCGGTTTTTCCAAACGACCTTACCCGTCAGTTCGAGGCAGGCCGTCCCCTGATGACCAAAATGAACATATAACCGCTCGTCCTCGATGAGCGGCGTGGCGCTGGCGTGACCGTTTTTCTTGTGAATGCTTGGGGCGGTGGCGCCGTCCTGAACGAACATTTGCTTCGACCAGATGACCCGACCCGTGCCCGCGTCAAGGCACAACGCCATGAGCGATTGGTCCCCGGTCGCACTACCCTCGACAGGTACGCCGCTGGTCAGGTAGATGCGCGCGTTGTAGACGACCGGAGACGACCAGCCGGCTCCCGGAACCGCCCGCTTCCACGCGACGTTTCGGGTGTCCGACCACTCGATCGGCAGATTCTTCGCGGTCGAGAGGCCTTGACCAGTCGGTCCACGGAACTGTAGCCAATCCTCACCGCGGACGTGAACGGCGACGAGTAAGTCGGCGGTGATGGCCAGAGTTACTAGAATAGACAAGCTTCGTCGCATATTACGCCTCTTTTTATAGGAATTGATGGTGCTGATTGACGGTGGAATTGTCGAGTGTGGCTGGGACGAGAGATGATTGTCTTTCGGCGGCCCGGATGCCGCCGTTTGATGGCGAGTGAGGCGAGGCAGGATGCCGTCTTTAGGAACATAACGTCCGCGATAACCGAGTCGCGGTGGTTGATTGTCCATTTCAAAGCCGCCCGGCTCCCCGACTTCGGTTGATCGCATTGTTATGTCGCGTTTTGCCTTGGGTACGGTTTTGAACCCGGCATTACTTCAGTTGAATGTGCCGTGCCGTCGAAGCGCCCATCTATCAAATCAAGAAATGCGTATCCAATATCGAGGAGACAACTACGATCAATTGTTTGATTAAAAATACACCCCTCAGTTCCGAGAAAATTTAACATATTCGGATCAAGCGCTGAGTCGTCTTTATTGAGGGCTTTCATCAGCGAGTGGATTGCCGCCTTCACTACAGTCTGGTTCTCGTTTGTTGAGCAAGCAAATTCCATGTCGTGCGGAACACAACCATTGAAGTACCCCTTTGATGCCAACATCCAACGATTACGTATCTCCGGCGTCGACTTGTGGTCGCCAAGGTCGTTGGGTTCTGGCAAGTGAAGGGAAAGCAATCGAAGCCAAAGCTCCAGCATCGAGTCTCTCATCCAGAAACCGGGCTCGTCTCCGGTATTGCCATCTGTAATGGTGACGAAGGTAGTTCCCATACTTGATCAAGCGGCATAACGTCCAAGATCACCGGGCCGCGACGAGTGATTGGCCATTTGAAAACGCCCAGCTTCGCGGCTCCGGTGCATTGCATTGTTATGTCGCGATATCGATTCGTGTGTTCAACTCGTTGTCGCCAGCTGTTATACGAT
>Ga0315336_1004596_pt1 | contig 16119 bp, 16 predicted proteins | sample ASW5metaG_FD_204512 | JGI IMG/M metagenome (GOLD analysis project Ga0315336, IMG submission 204512) | Ammonia-oxidizing marine archaeal communities from Monterey Bay, California, United States - ASW #5 | ecosystem: Environmental > Aquatic > Marine > Intertidal zone | place: USA: California...
ACCGCAGTTTGCGGCACAGTTGCAATTAGCGAACGTCCGGCTCTTGATCATCCACTGATCCGTCATAACAATCACTCCATTTCCAATGTCTAATGTGCTGTTTTTATAGGCCGATCAGCCAAAACTATACAGCCGGACGGAATTCTCAAGAACTAACGAGTGATCTAGAATGTCCGCTTTGGGTCAGTAACAGACGCTGCCTCACGGTCCGAAGTCATTATTCGCTGGATGTAGAACGCCTGCTAGGTTGGCTAATCGATCGATGAAAGAAACTCTGCGAGAAGCGCATTGAACTTCTCGGGATACTCCCAAAACATCATGTGGCCACCGAAAGCTTCTACACGCGACTTCGGGCAGTGTTTTGCGAGGAACGGTTTCGCTGTTTCCGCCCAATGGCTGGCGACACAGAATAGCGATGCAGTTTCGGCATCCACCTTCTTTGCCTCTTCCAGATAGTTTGCAAAACACACGTCCGCAAAAAGATTGGCGGCGATCAACGGCGGGGTGCCTAGCGACTGCTCAACGATCCAGGCCGTCAGCTCCGGCGACATATCCTGTTCGATCATGACCTGGTCGGCGTACGAAGTGATAACACCACGTTGACCTTGCGCCGTATGAGCGCCCCGATAAAACCGGGCAAGATCGGGAATTGTCCCCTCGACCCAATCGAGCGGGTCATAGCTCATACCAAGCGGCGGCATATCCACGGAAACAAGGCCTCGAACTCCATTGGTGCCCTGATCGCGGACATAGTGCCACGAGGTGAGTGATCCTGCGGACCAACCCACGATGACCGGGTTCTCAACACTCAAATACTCCAGAATCTTGGCAAGATCGACGGCGTGAGTCGCGTAATTGTTGCCATCGCTGGTTACCGTCGAGCGTCCATGGCTTCGCGGGTCAAATGAAATCACCCGATGGGATTTGGAAAAAGCTGCAAACTGGTGATCAAACACTTTTGTCGTGAAAGTCCAGCCTGGAATAAATACCAGAGCCTGTCCTTCGCCTTCGTCTTCACAGTAGATATCGACACCGGGCGCGACTTCGACGTAAGTACCTGTGCGTTTAGCAATTTTGGCCATTGGACGTTTCTCTTCCATCGAGTCGTATTATGAAATTCTGGAAGTTGTTGATGCTTTAAACCCTGTGTTAACCGTTACGATATGTGTAGCTGTAACCGTTGAGGGCAGGCGCACCGCCCAGATGTGCGTAGAGAATTTTCGATCCATCGGGGAAGAAGCCCTTCTTGTTCAGGTCAATCATCCCCTGCATGGATTTTCCCTCGTAGACCGGATCAGTGATCATCGCCTCGGTCTGGGCAGCCAAGCGAATGGCTTCGTTGGTCTCTTCACTTGGCACACCGTATGCGGGATACGCGTAATCTGGATTGATGACGATCTCATCGTCGCGCACCTTGCGGCCCAGCTCTACAAGCTCTGCTGTGTTATCGACGATCTCGCGCACCTGAGCTCGTGTTTGCTCAATCGTGCCCGACGCATCGATGCCGATCACTCGATCTGCGCGATTATCGGCAGCAAAACCTACAATCATGCCAGCCTGCGTGGAACCGGATACAACGCAGACGACGATGTAATCGAATTTGAAACCAAGCTCGGCTTCCTGCTGCCGAACCTCTTCAGCGAAAGCCGCGAAACCGATGCCGCCATATTTATGCACCGATGCGCCAGCAGGAATGCCATAGGGCTTTCCTCCTTCTCTCTTCACATCTTCAATGGCTTCCTCGTAAGAGGTGCGAATGCCAATATCGAAGCCGTCATCGACAACGCGGCTATCGGCACCCATGAGGCGGGTCATCAATATGTTGCCAACACGGTCGTAAACCGCGTCTTCGTGAGGTACCCAACTCTCCTGCACCAAACGGCACTTCAATCCAATTTTGGCGGCCACCGCAGCGACCATACGGGTGTGGTTGGACTGCACGCCGCCGATAGACACAAGAGTATCGGCGTTTGACGCAATTATGTCCGGCACAATGTATTCCAGTTTACGCAACTTGTTGCCGCCCATGGCGAGGCCGGAATTACAGTCTTCGCGTTTTGCATAGATTTCTACATTGCCACCCATCGCTTCGGACAATCGTGGCAAGTGTTCGATTGGCGTGGGCCCGAACGTGAGCGGGTAGCGCTCGAATTTGTCGAGGTTCATAGCAAGAGTCCCTAATTCCGGCCCATTTGAGGCGTCATCAGCCTACCAAATTGCATTTGAAATATGCTCTCGAAATTCGGCTAAGAATTTTGCTAATCTCCTGAAAAATGGTTATTAATTTTCGTAACTCGAAAATTTTTTCCTATTTTATGGAGAATTCTTTCATGCCCCCAGAGATAGATCGTATCGACCGGAAAATTCTGAAGCATCTTCAGACGGATGGACGGTTGACGAATGCCGAGCTGGCAAATCTTGTTCATGTCAGTCCTGCAACCTGCCACCGGCGAACTCAGAGACTGTTTGACGCAGGATTCATCGAGTCTTTCCGAGCGCTCATCTCGCCACACAAAGTGGATCGTGGTGCTCTGGTTGTCGTTGGTGTTGTTCTTGATCGCTCGACACCGGAGAGCTTTGGGGCTTTTGAAGCTGCTATTAGCAAACTCGCGTTTGTCCTGGATTGCCATCTGGTCGCGGGCGATTTCGACTATTTCTTGAAGATAAGGGCGAGCGACATAGCGGATTTCAGAAGGCTCCACGGCGAGCAACTCATCGCACTGCCAGGTGTACGGCAGACCAGAACTTTCTTCGTCATGAAGGAAGTTACGGACAATGCACCGCTGGAATTCTGATGTCTGCTTTGGGTCGAAAGCGGACTCTCTGTGATCCGGAGACGATGTCCATTGCTGGTGGTAAAGCGGATATTGTTTGGCAGCAATAAACTACAGAAACCCTGTGGCCGAAAATTCGCCTTCTATAGCGGGAACCGATAGATGAACGCCAAGTTTAAGAGAGAAGCGACGGGACGGCCAATAATTGACCGGTATCAATTCCGCTTCGCCTGACCTGTGTAAACATCAATAAAATATGATCGGTCTGTCTTTCGTGAATAGGGAGGTAGCGTTATGGATAAGCCTATGACAACCGGCGTGCAACACGTCGGGATCGGTGTTCGCAATCTGGACGCGAGCAGAAAGTTCTACAAAGAGATACTGGGCTGCACTCAGGAGTATGCAGAGTTCGGCAAGTTATGGAACGCGATGCCGGACTTTTTCCGCAACTCTCCCCACGTCTTCGACGGCTTTATGGTCTTTCAGGAGGGGAACGGGATCATCGTTGAGTGCGTACAACGATATGAGCCTACGCCGCGTCCCATTCACAAGCAGCCCCTGTTCGGCGACATTGGCGTCAACAAGATGACGGTTGAGGTTTCCGACATCGAGCGTTTCTGCAGCGAATACGGTGATCGGATCAAGTTACTCACGAAACCGCAATCGATCGCAATCCCTGGATGGGGCGATTATGACTTCGTTTACGGCGCGGACCCGGACGGGTGTCTGATCGAATTCATATCGGGTTCGAACATTGTATCGGATAAGACGCTCGGCAGAATTCGCTCCGTCGGGATCAGTGTTACCGATCTCGATCGTTCCATCGAGTTCTATCAAAACTACCTTGGTTACGACACGGTGGTGGTCGAACCACACGAGAGCTTCTCAGGCATGGTCGGCGCCATCTCTGGTAGCGACAAAACCGAAGTGCGGTCTGTTCTGCTCGGCAACGGCAACGGCTATCACATGGTTGAGCTTTACGAGGTGTCGAAACCACGCGGGCGCTCGATCCCCATGCATACGCTGTGGGCCGACTATGGCTACCTCGAGGCGTGTCACTGTTGTGATGATATCCTCGGACTTGCGAAGTACTACACGTCCGAAGGTATCGAGTTTGCCTGCTCGCCGTCGCCTATCGATGTCGATTCGGAAGCTCTGTCGGGTACGGCCTGGTTCATGTACATCCGAGATCCGGACGGCATTCCGATGGAGTTTTTGATGGCGTGATCGACGGCAGTAACCGAACCTGCCCACCAAATCCGGAGTCATGAATCTTTACACGAGTGAACTATTTCCAATATTCGGGTAAAATGGTGACAACAGGGAATTTGGTAAGATACGCGCATGTGGGACAATTTGCGTAATGCCCGACGCAGTATACAGAACGTTGGATTTGCACGGACCCTGCAGCGGGCGTTTCAAAATGCGTTACCGTCTTGGTTTATGGATTTCAATTCTCTGATTGCGACCCAGAGCGATTTCAAAGACCAGAACATGGATCCCAGCGCTGAGGAATGGCCCTACCGGTGGGCGGATAAAAATGACCTGGAACTTCTCACTCAAGGCGGGTTGTCTGCGGATGAAGTGCACGCTTTTTTCGATCAGGGCGCGTACGGGGCCATGTGCGCAAAGGACGGCAAGCTGATCGCTTGCACCTGGTACCTTCCTAACCCGTACATTACTTATGACTGGATCTGCGTCGTTCTAGACCAAGTTTTGTATGTCGCCGCTGCCTATGTGGCGCCTGAGTATCGTGGCCGGAGAATTCAATCCCAAACCCGAAACTTTGCCTACCCTGCGCTTTCAGATCTTGGGTACACCGGCGTCTTTTCATTTACCGAGTACCTGAATCGAAGCAGCATACGGGCCAGGGGAAATAGTATCTTGCACCATATTGGCCGATTGTCCTATGCGCGGATTTTGGGCCTCGTGATCTATAGCCTAGACGGTAAGTGGGGTGCAGGTCTCTGGAACCGCAAGCGTCCGTTAGACCTATCCGTCGATCATAGCGACCGGGAAAACATTCGCCTCACACACTAGGGTGTTCCCGATAATCCCACACAGGACATGACTTCCATCAAATAAAGCACCGCCCAGCATGAAAATCGTATGTCCATACTGGGCGGTGATTGGCTACGTCACTTATGGGTCGTCGCCGAGAATGAGTGGCAAAGACTCGTCTCTTGTCCACTCGGACATTGATCCGTCGTAAATCGCTACGTTCTTTTGGCCGGCGAGAAATAATGCGAGCGCATCCAGCGTCGCTGAGATCCCGCCGCCTCAGTAAATGACGACCGGCCCCGGATCCAGGGACCCGCTCGCTCGGAACCGCTCACTTAAGTCCTCGACCGGCAGGAAGGTGCCCGCGTCCGGGTCGATAAGACTGCCATAAAAGACATTTTGGCTGCCGGGAATGTGCCCAGCGCGTCCATAATTGTTTAGCGTGCCGTTGTAGACCTCGGGCGCCAATGCGTTAAGAGAACACGCACCACCCTCGTTCATGACGCGCAGCATATCGTCCTTATCCACCCACATTTCGGGTCGCGGGTTTATTGTCAAACTGCCACCTGCCGGATAAGGCGTGTCGGTGTCACTCACAGGGAGGCCTTCGCGGCTCCACTTCTGCCACCCGCCGTCAAGAACGACTACGTTGTCGAAACCGATCGAGCGGAACATCCACCAGGTTCGGGTCGACCACATGGGAACGCCGTCGTTATAGAGCACCACCAAGCTGTCATCTGAAACGCCGTGTTGAGCTGCCAGCTCAGCAAAGCGTTCGGCCGGCAACATGGTGAACGGTATGTCAGTCGTGGTGTCGGAAAACTCGGACACAAGTTCCAGAAAACCGGCGCCCGGAATATGGGATTTTGACCAGTTGTCGAGACCGCTCTCTATGTCGTAACCTCCGCCGCCCTCCTTGGGTTGCAGATAAAGTGTGGTATCGAAAATCCGAAGATTTTCGTTATCGAGGTTGTCTGCCAGCCAGTCGGTGCTGACCAGGGCATTATCGATTTTCATCGTCGCGTAACCTCCCTCTGCCTAATTCAAGCTTTACTTTACACGTCTATGTAGGGTGCAGGCTATACGTCAAGGCGATACGTATCGCCGTCGCGCACCAGTTTACCCGCCGTCGGGCCGGCGAAGTGGGTTCCAATAATCAATGTTGGCGAGTCTGCATACTCGCCGAACACGCGGCGGCGGGTCGCGACCGCAGCATCATTGTCCACGTCGAACGGACTGACCAGACCAGGATCGTTAAACTGAATCGGATGGTGGACAAAATCTCCGGTAATCATCGCGCTTTCACCGGCGGATTCGATCATAACGGAAACGTGGCCTGGGGAATGTCCGGGCGTCGGCATCAGCCGGACGCCTTTGCAGACTTCGGTTGCGCCGTCGACCGGTTTGGCAAGGCCCGCGTCGAGCACCGGTTGGATCGAATCCTCAAACACCCGCCGCTGAATCTTCAAGAAATCGTCTTGCTCGGCGGCATCGATCGCCCCCCATAGATCCAGGTCCTTTTCACCCATAAGGTAGGACGCGTTCGGGAACGTCGGGACCCATTTGTCACCGACTTTTTGGGTATTCCAGCCCACGTGATCCAGATGCAGGTGGGTGCACAGAACATAGTCAATACCGTCCGGGTGATAGCCCGAGGCTACCATGTCCTCCATGTAGGACGTCGACAACATGTGCATGACCTCGAACGGATCCCGGTCACGGTCATTGCCGATACAGGTATCGACGACAATCTTCGCGTCGGGCGTATCCACGATAAGGGAATGGATACTCAGCGTGAGATGCCCCTCTTCGGTGACGAAATGGGGGAACAACCACTTTACTTGTTTGACCACATCCGGTGTTGCCGCCGGGATCACATCCGAAAACTCCGGAACAACGATCTCTTGCAGCTTGGTTATGGTTATGTCGCCGATTTTCCACTTCATGTATTTAGTCCTTCGTTTGAATGCCCAGATATTTTGTTAGCTAGTTATTTGTTGGTGAGTTCAATTGGCAGAAAGCACGCAATTCGCCTTACCTCAAAATGCGTTTTTCCATTGCTCGGTGTCTACGAACCAACGCTCCTCATACATCTTGTCACCTCGAAACCGAAACAATACGGCAACCTGCGACGCCGCAACCTTCGTCGACTTCCACGCGCAAATTGTCACCACTTCGTCTTCGCTCTCGATGTGTCGCAGTCCTGTTACTTCGAAGCCAGCCGGCACCGCAGCGCCAAGGTTCTCGACCGCAGCACGGAAATCCGGGATGCCCTCGATTAAGTCCGTTTGGCCGGGCATGATAAAAATCATGTCCTCGGTGTAATCCGCGACCAAGGTGTCCATATCCCCCGCCGCAACGGCGTCCCAGCCGCGTTGCACGATATCTGATAATGTCATTTCAAAGTCTCCCCTTTAGACTTTAGAAAAGCGCCATCTATATTTTCCGGCTATCGCTTGATTTTCACGGATACCAGCATTTCCGATGTCCGCTTTCAAAATCAAGTTGGCCGGGTCTGCCCCCCGGTCGGCGCATCCAGGTGTAGATTTGATTGAACTTTACGGCCATGGCTTTTCGGGCGAAAGAGCCTCGATCCGCTTTTCTTTGTCCTCCTCCATGACCAAAGGATCATGGGCTGGATAAATAATATCTCCGCGAATGGCAATGTCACGCATGGCTCGCTGCATTTGCTCAAGGTCGTAATAGAGACCTGGCGGCACGGCTTTTTTTACATTCAGATCAACCTTCCGCACCATATCGCCGACCAACCCCACAACGCCGTCCGCTGTATCGACGTATACGCACTGGCTGCCGGGGGTGTGACTGTTGGGATAGTGAATACAATCGATGCCCGGAAAGAGCTCGACATCGCCCTCGATCAGCTCAACCCGGTCCCACAATGTATCCACCAGTGCCGCCACATCCTTGCGGTCGTAAAACAGTTCACGGCTGCCGATGTCCAAATGCCGTGGGCCCATCGGCGCGGCTGCCGCCGCCAATTCACTGCGCTGAACGACGATGCGGGCATTGGGCAACTTCTCGCAGCCACCCGCATGATCGTAATGCAGATGGGTCAGAATACAGGTGGTGATTTCCTCGGGTTTCACCCCGACTTTGGCCAATTGCGATTCAAGCGACATTGTCTCCGGCATCCAATGCGGCCCTAACTTGTGAATTTCGACCGCGCGTTCGGCACTGCGCATGCCCGCATCGATAATAATCGGATCGGGTCCACCTTCGATCAGAAACGCAAAAACCGGCACTTTAACTTTGCTGGTATCGGTTGTGAGGCTCCAGAACACATCCAAAATACAACCGACTTGTGCCTCACCCAGCAATAATGGGTGAACCTTGTACTTTTTGCTCATTGGCTACTCCCCGCCTTTCAATACGCCCATCTGACCCGCTTTAAGCGCAATTATCAACATGGAACACGGTTGAATTTCTTGTGATCCATCGTCGTTCGGTGATTTAGAGCTGGATCAGAACTTTCTCGCCATCCATTGCCCCTTCGTCTTAGGATTAGGGGTTATTCGAAAGGCTCTATTGCGGGAGGCAAACATGACCGGCGAAAAGTGGGTTGGAAAGCGGCTCGAGCGAAAAGAAGACCTGCGCTTTGTCACCGGACACGGAACCTATACGGATGACGTCACTTTGCCAGGCATGCTTCACGCGGCAATGGTGCGGAGCCCCCACGCCCACGCGAAAATTAAGTCCATCGATTGCACAAAAGCTCAAGCACTACCCGGGGTTCACGCGGTTATCACCGGTGAAGACGCGAAGAAGTATTGGGGACCATTGCCCAAGTCGGTTGATATCGACATGAAAATCCCAACGGTATTCGCTCTTGCGGTCGACAAAATCTACTACATGGGCGAGCCGGTCGTGGCAGTCGCGGCCGATACGCGCTATCTGGCGGAAGATGCGGTTGATCTGATCGAGGTCGAGTATGAACCGCTCGAAATTGTAGTTGATACCGAAAAGGCGCTCGCCCCGGACGCGCCGTTGCTCTACCCGGAATGGGGAAACAATATTCAATGCGAATGGGGGATGTCCGTTGGCCCGGTGGAGGAGATATTCGCAAAAGCCGACCATGTTTTCGAAGACCGCATTCCGCATCACCGGTACAGCGGCGTACCGATTGAAGGCAGAGCTGCTTTGGCCGACTACGATCCCTACAACCGAAGTTTGAAGCTTTGGTGTTCGACGCAAACGCCCTTAATTGTCAGAACCCTGGTCGCGCAAACCTTCGATTTTCCAGAGCACGATGTGCAAGTGATCGCACCTGACGTGGGCGGCGCGTTCGGCAACAAAATCCAGGCCGACGCGGAGGTTATTCCGTGCCTGCTATCGATGATCACCGGCAGGCCTGTTAAATGGACCGAATCCCGACAGGAAAACCTCTTGTCCGGCATTCAATGCCGGGACTATGTATGGAACATAAAAATTGCCGTCGATAACGACGGCACACTGCGTGGTCTTAAAGGGGAAGTGCTGGGGAACGTCGGCAAAGACGGAACCTGCCATGCGGCAGGCGCGGGCAAATTCCTGGTAGCATGCGCCTATCTGCCTGGCCCCTACAAATGGCAAGCCTACGAAACCAACACCAAAGTGGTCGTTTCGAACAAGGCACCCAGCGGCGCCTATCGGGGCTACGGCAAAGATATCGCCAACTACCCCATGGAAATCATGATGAACAGGATCGCCGACAAGCTTGGCATATCCGCAGTTGATCTTCGCAAGAAGAATATGATCGAGGCCGACGAGTTCCCCTACCAGCAAATTTCAGGACCCATATACGACAGTGGCGATTATCACCTGTGCCTTGATAAAGCACTCGACCTTATCGATTACGACGAAGTCAGAGCCCGTCAGGCGAAGCAGAATGGCAAAGACGGAAAGTACATTGGGGTCGGTATTGGATCGATGCTGGAGCCTTCAGGTGGTGCGGTACCCATGTGCATCTTCAACAGCTATGAAGTAGCCACTGTTCGCATGATGCCCGAGGGCGGCTTTCACGTGTTGACCGGACATCAAAACATTGGGCAGGGCATTGAAACCACCCTATGTCAGGTGGTGGCCGATGAAATGGCGTGCACCCCGGATGATGTCAGAATAATTTTTGGCGATACCAACGCCGTGCCCTACGGCCTCGGCCCCTGGTCCAGCCGGGGCGCCACGTTTAATGTTTCTTGCGTGGTGGAAGCCGCCAGAAAGCTGAAAACAAATCTCCTCGAGGTATGCGCAAATATTTGGCAATGCGACGGCGCGGAGCTGGAGTTTCAAGGCGGTGCCGTTGTGCACAAATCCGACACCATTAGGCGCATGACGCTAAAGGAAATTGGCAATCAAACCCATTTGTTTCCGGGGGCGTTTGGCGTCGTTCCCGAAAGCGTTTCCAATCCGTTTGAGGCCACCCATTATTGGACCAGTCCGGTTGCTTTTTGGAAGCCGGACGAGCTTGGCCGGATTAGCCTCTATACAACCCACCCTAGCGGCTCAAGCGCCGTGGTCGTCGAGGTTGATACCGACACAGGCAAGATCACGGTTTTAGATATCGCCATGTGCGAAGACATCGGCACACTTATCAATCCGACAATTTGCGAAGGACAAGTGCAAGGCGGCTACGTACAGGGGATCGGCGGCGCCCTTTTGGAGGAGTTGGAGTATGACGAATACGGTCAATTGCTGAATACTGATCTGACGAGCTACCTGCATCCGCTTGCCTCAGACGTGCCGGATGTCAAGGTAGTCCACATTCAATCCCCTTCCCCGTTCACGCCACTTGGGACCAAAGGCGGGGCCGAGGGCGGCACCCTGATGTCGTGCGCAGTTGTGGTAAACGCGGTCGAAGATGCCCTCAGATCCTTTGACGTAAAAATTTCCGACTTGCCGCTCACCCCTGAGCGGGTGAAGGGCTTGCTTAATGCAGCACAGGCCAAGCGGGATGCCAGAAAAACCGAAAGAGAGCGCAAAACAGCACCCGAAAAAACGCCGGTCGAAGTTTGATTTTGCGCGACCCAGAAAAGAAATAAGAAAAGAGAAAAAGCGTATGAATGTCACGGGCGAATACATTTTGGAATGTTCGAAAGAACGGACTTGGCGCGCGTTAAACGACCCGCAGGTACTGAGCCGGTGCACGCCCGGGTTTCAGTCCATGAATGTTGTCGCGCCGGACCACTATGAAGGCGTTGTCAAAGTTGGCATCGGTTCCATATCCGGTACCTATAAAGGCGAAATGAAACTTAGTGACAAGGTCGATCAAGAAAAATACACCATCATCGGCGAAGGCGCGGGTCCGATCGGCATCATGAATGTCACGGGCAACATAGAACTTCAAGAACTGGATGCACTAACGACCATCGTTTACAGTTTCGAAGCCCGCATCGGCGGCGCCGTCAAAGGATTGGCGCAACGCGGCCTAATCCCGATCGCCAAGTATCTCATCAAACAATTTTTCGGCAGCCTCGCGGAGGAACTGGCGGCAGAAAAAATTGAAAATCGTTCGGCCCATATTCCGGAGACCAGCACATGAAACCTTGTGCATTCAGCTATGTGAAGGCGTCCTCTTTGGATAACTTGCTTGCGATTTTGAGCGATAATTCCGACGCGAAAATTCTAGCGGGCGGGCAAAGTCTGGTCCCCATGATGAATATGCGTTTGGCCAGACCGGAAATGCTCATCGACATAAATGACGTTACCGAGCTCCGGTTCATTACCGAAGAGCAGGATCACATACGGGTCGGTGCACTTACTCGATACAACGAAATTATCGAGTCAGATCTCATCAAAGCCAAAATACCGCTTCTGTCAGACGTGACTGAGTACATTGGTTACATCGCGATCCGCAATCGCGGAACCATCGGCGGCAGTCTGGTCCACAATGACCCGTCCGCCGAAATTGGCGTTGCTCTAGTTTGCTTGGGCGCCGAGGTGGTCCTGGTGAATAGTGACGCCGAGGAACGCGTTGTTCCGCTTGATCAGTTTTTCATCACCACTTATCTGACCGACATCGCGCCCGATGAAATCCTGCGAGAAATCCGAATTCCGATACCTGCAGCCCACTCGGGACACGCGTTCAAGGAGGTTTCCAGGCGGGTCGGTGACTTTGCCATGGCAAACGCCGCAGCATTGATGCAGGTGGGGACCGGTGGGGAAATCACCAGTTTGTCATTTTCGTTTGGCGGTATAGGTGACGTCCCCATGCAAATCGATCTGAATGCTTTGGTCGACAATGGTCCACTTGTTGAGGAGAAGCTTGATCAGGCTGTCACGAAGGTTCTTAGAGAAATCGATCCGGAATCGGACAATGTCGCAAGTGGTGATTACAAAAAGCAATTGGCGGGTGTGCTGCTGAAACAAGTCGTGTCGGAAGCTTACGATAGAGCGACAAACTCATGAGGCGCATTGGATTGCGGGGAGATCAGAGATGAACGTGGAAGCCAACGCGGACAAAATAGAAGTCACGGTTTCGGTAAATGGAGAAACCTATCGGCGTACGATCGAGCCGCGGATGTTGCTCGCTGACTTCTTGCGTATAGAGCTGGGGTTAACGGGAACGCACATCGGCTGTGAGCACGGGAAATGTGGTGCCTGCACCATTTTGTTTGATGGCGAACCTATTCGGTCGTGCTTGATGTTTGCCGCCCAAATTGACGGTCACGAGCTCACGACCATTGAAGGGTTGGCGGAGAGCCCTGAGCAGCTTCACCCCGTGCAACAAGCATTTATTGACAACCACGCCCTTCAATGCGGTTTTTGCACGCCTGGCCTGATTATGACATCGCATGCGTTCCTCGAGGAAAACGACAATCCCTCTGAGGCCGAAATTCGACGGGCCTTGTCTGGGAATATTTGCCGGTGCACGGGCTACACGAATATTGTCAAAGCAGTTTCGGATGCCGCCCAGCGGTGACAGCTATTCGACCGAGCGGTTCACCTATTCCTAGAGGATATATTCGGTGCGGCCTTTCTGGCCGTAAAGTTGGAGATACAAACCGGAAATTCGACATTATTGAGATCCAGCTACTGAAAAATGGGGAGAGCGAACAATGATTACAGGAATGCCGAGGATCGCCATCGCGAGTGCCGATTTGCCGAATATGGTCACCACGTTCAGGGACAAACTGGGCCTTCCGGTTGTCGAGCTTAAAGACCTGCCGGCGGTGAAAACCTTTGGTGCGAATTTGGGCATGTGCGTGCCGATAGGCGGCAGCAACATCGAACTGATGGCGCCGGGTGACCTCACGCTCCCCCTCAGTCAAAGTCTGCAAGGGTTTATTGACCGGCGTGGCGAGGGCCTTTTCGCCTTGATGCTTGAGGCCGCGGTTCCCGACGAGGAAGCCGAGCTTTTAGCCGGCAGAGGCCTTCAGGTCCTGCCCACCATGGCAGACGCCTTCGGCCGCGACGTCCACCCGGCCACAACCCATGGGGTGCTGATCCGGGTCTATCCGATCGACTCGTTTGAGGGGCACTACCCGGAGCCCTACGATGATCCAAACCCCACCAGGCTTACCGGTATTCAAAAGGTGATCATCGCCGTCAAAGACATCAATGCTGGCTCTGACACTTACGGGGTTAAGTTTGGTATGCCGGTTTCCGAACCGGTCAGCGACCCGGATCGTGGCGTGCGAAGCGTCATCTGCACCCCACCCAGGGGTGGTCTTATTGAGCTGGTCACCGCGGAAGATACCAGCAAGGAATTTGCCGCCGAGATCGACCGGTTTATCGCCACGCGCCGCGAGGGCATGTACGCGATCATCCTCGGCACCGATGACTTGCAAACGACGCTGGACACGCTCGCCACGCGCGGCATGACCTCGGCGGAAGTTCCCGGCGTCGATGGCACGTTTGAGCTCGACCCCAGCGCCACGTTCGGCGGCCGGATTTGGGTCGCGTGATCGGGCCTGGGATCTAGCGAAATTAGTCGTTCCAATACCGGAGAGACCCCTATGCTGAGTTCGAGAAAGCATCTCATCAATGGGGTCAATTACCGCGTGGCCACCCATGGCGATGGCGATAAGACCGTCTTGATGCTGCACGGCATGCCGGACACATCAGCCGTGTGGAAACATCAAATCGCTCCGCTGGTGGACGCTGGTTACCAAGTCATCACTCCGGATATGCTTGGCTATGGGGAGACGGAAAAACCCCAGGATCCGGCAAGGTATGCGGGCGAACGGGTCATCGCCGACTTGACCGCCTTACTGGAAGAACTCGATGTGGGTGAAATGGACATTGTCGGCCATGACTGGGGCGCCTATGCGAGCTGGGAACTGGTAACCCATCTGCCCCAGCATTTCCGCAAGCATGTCGTCATCTCCATGGGCCATCCCGCCATATTTTTTTCCGATTTGTCGATAAATGTCCTTAAGAGCAATTGGTATATGTACCTGGCGACGCAACCGAAAGCGGTCGACCTCTATACCGCGGACAATTGCTCCTTTTTCCGGGAATTCATCATACCGACCCATCCGGACCTGAACGAAGTCTGTGCTCGGCTATCGGACCCTGTCGCCATGCAAGCCAACCTCAATTGGGATACGGGCAATCCGCTGTCCGTGTCCTTCGTGGTGGCACGCGCGGGCGGCCTTGATTACCCCAAAGTGACGGTTCCAACCCTGGGTATCTGGAGCGCGGGCGATGCGTATCTTCTGGAAGAGCACATGATGGCCTCGAACGCCTACCTGGACGCGGAATGGAAATACGCGCGCCTCGACGCGGGCTCCCATTGGTGCATGCTCGACAATCCGGCCGAAACGAGCCGTGAAATCCTAAGCTGGCTGTCAGGTTGACACCTAGCTTGTCGGCCCCAAATAGAATCTAGTCGCACCCATCGGGTCGTTCCCCCTCACCTCCATTTTGGCGATCGCGTTTAGGTGCACTTCGTTCGGACCATCAGCGACCCGCATGACCCGCCCCCATGTGTACATATCAAGAAGCGGGGTGTCGGAGGAAAGTCCCATGGCGCCGTGAACCTGCATGGCGCGGTCACAGACCGTGCACACCAATTCCGAGGCCAAGACCTTGATCATGGCGATTTCCTTGCGCGCCGCCTTGGGGCCGACTTCGTCCATTGTCTTCGCCACCTGGAGAACAAACAGCCGCGCCTGATCAATCTCGATGCGCGAGCGGGCAATGGGCTCGGCGGTCATGCCGTGTTCGTAAAGGTACTTGCCGAAGGCCTTGCGCTCGCCGCTCCGCGCCACCATCAGCTCCAACGCGAGTTCCGCCATGCCGATACACCGCATGCCGTAGTGGATCCGGCCCGGCCCTAAGCGCCTTTGCGCAATTGCGAAACCGTCGCCTTCCTCGCCAAGAAGATTGCTAGTCGGCACGCGCACGTTGTCGTAGACGATCTCCACATGCCCGCCGGTGTGGGCCGCATTAAAGACCGGCACGTCACGGATGACATTGACCCCCGGCGTGTCCTTGGGCACCAAAATCATCGATTGCTGGCTGTGACGCTCGGCGTCGGGGTCTGTCTTGCCCAAAACAATCGCGAACGCGCAATCGGGATGCAGGAAATTTGACGAGAACCACTTGCGGCCATTGATCACGTACTCATTGCCGTCCAGCTTGATGCTGGTGGAGATATTGGTGGCGTCGGACGAGGCTACATCTGGCTCGCTCATGGAAAAGCAAGACGTGGCTTCCCCCTCCAGCAAAGGCATCAGATATTTTTGGCGCTGTTCCTCATTGGCGGCGGCGTGCAGCAGCTCCATATTTCCGGTGTTGGGCGCATTGCAGTTGAAAACCTGAAGCGACCAGGGGATCCGGCCCATGATTTCCATGAGCGGCGCAAAGTCGTAATTGGACAAGCCGTGTCCGGGCTCGTCTTCACGCAGGCCAGGCATAAAGAGGTTCCACAACCCTTCGGATTTTGCCAGCATCCTGAGATCTTGGATGAAGGCCAGCGCCTCGGGGTCATTCTGTTTGCCATCCTTTTCGAGATCATGAAATTGCCGGTTGCGGGGAATTACATACCGGTCCATGAAGTCCTGAACACGAAATTTAAGATCCTCCACTTCGTCGCTAAATTTGAAATTCATGTCTCTTCCTCCCGACGTTTGTTCTGCCAAGGCTAACCCTTGCGGTTCGTAATTGCACCAAATCTTCGGTGGATTTTGGCCTTTCAGACAACCGTGTGTCAGATATTTTAGCGAGACCGAGCAGCACTAATGTGAGAAGCATCCGGGTTCAGAGGCACAATCGATACTAGGCAGTGTAGGCGAAATATTCGAGATTAGCCGGTGCCGGTAATGCAAAAACCCCCTTTACGAAGTCTCGAATACATTTCGCTCCCTCGCTCCGATAATTGCTGAAATTCGAACATTCGGACCAA
>Ga0315336_1004597_pt1 | contig 16110 bp, 8 predicted proteins | sample ASW5metaG_FD_204512 | JGI IMG/M metagenome (GOLD analysis project Ga0315336, IMG submission 204512) | Ammonia-oxidizing marine archaeal communities from Monterey Bay, California, United States - ASW #5 | ecosystem: Environmental > Aquatic > Marine > Intertidal zone | place: USA: California...
TTTCCGCCATTGGTGGATGATCCGTATGTTTTCGGCCAGATTGCGGCTGCGAATTCGCTGAGCGATATCTACGCCATGGGGGCGCGTCCGAAGACCGCGTTGAACATCGTCGGTTTTCCCGATGACAAATTGCCCCTGTCGGTATTGTCCGAAATCTTGAAGGGTGGAGCGGACCAGGTGTCGCAGGCTGGAGCCGTCATTGCCGGTGGTCATACGGTGCGCGATGTCGAAATCAAATATGGATTGTCGGTAACGGGCGTGGTCGAGCCGAGTAAGTTGATAACAAATCGACGGGCGCAGGCTGGCGACGTGTTGCTGTTGTCCAAGGCTCTCGGAACCGGGTACGTGACCACCGCCTTCAAGGCCGGGCGATGTCCGGACGACGTGTTGCGGCTGGCGACGGACGGCATGAGCCAACTCAACCGCGCGGCAAGCGAAGCGGCGACAGAGTTGGGCGCACACGCCGTAACGGATATCACCGGATTTGGGCTGGCGGGGCACGCCGGCGAAATGGCTCAGGCCAGCAATGTCACACTCGTGCTGGAAGTTGGCAAACTGCCGATCTTGTCCGGCGTATTGGAACTGGTCCGCAAGGGGTTTCAGACTCGGGCCAGCGCCACCAATCGCGGTTTCGCCGAATCGACGATGCGGATTGCGGGGACTCCCGATCCCGAACGACTCGAGCTGTTATTCGATGCGCAGACATCGGGAGGCTTGTTGATGAGTGTCCCTCCCGACGCGGCTCAAGAACTCGTCGAACGAGCCCGCAACGGTGGTGCGGAGCAGACGTGTGTCGTGGGGCGGGTTGAACCGTTACAAGACGTCAGCCTGTTGATCGAGGCGTAATGCTCCGACTTCGAGTCTGTGGCCGCACCGTGACCGTCGTTGCTGTTGGAGAATGTGGTCGTTGTGCGGCAAGCACTCAACCCGAGTCAGACGGTGAGGCCGGCTGACAGCCAACCAGGTCGACGGCTCGGTCGAAGTCATGGCCGCACTCCGCCTCGACCGAAATCGTCTCTCCGGAAAAAGGCTGTTGAAATCGCAGGCCGCTGGCGACCAGTAGCAGACGCGAGATTCCGAGTTTCGATGCGAAGAAACGATTGTGGTCGCGATCACCATGCGTGGTATCGCCGACAACAGGATGGGAAATGTGTTTCAGGTGTCGACGGATCTGGTGTCGTCGTCCCGATGCCGGTGAGATGTCCAGCAGTGAGTAGCGGCAGGTGTCGTAGCGGCCGACGGCGAACGGCAGTTCATTGCGGGCCAGTGTCTGGAATCTGGTGAGCGCGGATTGGGCGTCGTTGGGTTTGGACTGTTCCCAGCGATCGCGTACTGGCTTCAACGGGTGGTCGATCGTCCCCAGGTCGGCACAGTAGCCACGAACCAGCGCGAGATAGGATTTGTCCACTTGACGCTGTTCGAACTGCCGCGACAGTCGCCGCGTGGCTTCCAGGCTGAGGCCGATCAGCAAGACGCCGGACGTTGGCCGATCCAGGCGATGCACGGGAAATACCAGGCGGCCGAGCTGTTGCCGCAGGGCCGGGACCACGCAGGGGCCGCTGCGGCCGGAACCGCGGCTGTAATGCACCAGGACACCCGCGGGCTTATCGATCACGAGGCAGTCGGGATCCTGGTACAGGATGTCGAACGGCAGCATGGCCCTACCCCGCTGTTGAGCGCTGGGGTCGGTTGCAACGTGTCCGCAGCTGGTCACTCATCCTTCGCACCACCTAGAGTGACGGTGATCTTGTACTTTGTCTGCAGATGCGCGTGCGCTCGACTGGCATGACCGTCCTTGGGAAATTGTTTGCAGACCTGCTGAAAGGCCCGGATGGCCAGTTCCTTCTTGCCGGCCTGCTCGCGCGTGTAGCCGATCTGCAGCAGGGCCCACGGCGCCGATTGAGGCGCTCCGCCGATGATCTGGTTGTACAGCAGGACCGCCTCGCCATACTGTTTGAGTGTCCGGTGACAGGATGCCATCTCGCTGTAGTTGCTGGGGAAATTGGTGCATTGCCGGAAATGACCGATCGCCTGTTTGTGGTTTCCGGAATCGCGATAGGCCGTGGCGATCGACCACCGCCAGCGTTCGGGCTGTTCGCGATCTTTGGCCAGTAGCTGTTCGTAAACCGCAATCGCTTGCGGATACTTTCTTGCCTGCCGGTAGGTGGCGGCGACTTCCGCCAGCCACCGCAATGCGTTCTCGGCATCGCGGCCTTGAAGTCGTTGATATACGGGGATTGCCAGGTCGAATTTGGCTTGTTGTCGATAGCTGCCGGCAATCTGGCTTTGGCCTTCGATCTGATTTTGAAACCGCGCGTACTGTTGCCGCGCCTTGTCATACTGGTTCTTGGATTTATACCAGTCGGCCAGCCGTGAGAGTGTCGGATCGGTGGCTCCGAATTGCTTGATAATCTGCTCGTAGGTCTGCAGAACCTTGGCGTCGCGCCGCGAGGCGATCTGCACGTCCGCCAGATAGTACCAGTGGGTCGTGGCGGCGAGCTTGGCTTCGGGAGTCGTACGATCGGTCGGAGCGTGCTGGATCAAATAGGCCACTGTCTGGTCAGCCAGCTTTTCCCCCTTGGCTCGGCTCTCTTGCTGGGACGTCAATTGGCTGATCGGGTTACGGATGTAATTCTGGATCCGATAGGCGAGTTGTTCAGGGCCGTAGGTGGTCGCCAGCGACTTGACGCCTTCGTTGAAGGCGGCCTGCTGGAAATAGTGCGTGGCCAGTTGGCGGGAGGCGGTCTGGCACAGACTCTTGGAGTACTTTCCTCGCTGGGTGTCGAAAGTCAGACGCTTCCACAAGCTGACCCGCGTCTTGAGATCTTTCTCGATGGTGGTGATGTCAATCAATTGAGTTGCCGCGTTCACAGCGGCCAGATGTTGCGGATGGTCCCGCAGCACTTTATGGAACGCCCGTTTGGATCGGCGAATCTCTCCCATGTCTTTGTAGGTCTTGCCGATGTAGAAGTCGGCGGAGATGGCCTCAGACGAATCCGGCCAATAGTCGATGACGGATTGGAATCCCTCTTTGATGCTCGTGTTGAGTTTTCGTAACTGAACCTGACAGAGGCTCCACTTCAACTGCGAGTATGCCGCGCCTTCACTGCGCTCGTAGAGCGTCAGGAACTTTTCGTATTCGGCTGCGGCGACCTTCCATTTTTGCTCTTTGTAGTATCGCTCGGCGATGTTCAACTGATAGCGTTCGACCTCCCGCAGCTTCTTCCAACGGTCCAGCGGCATCTGGTCGAGCGACTGCGCATAGCCGGTGGCCGTTGACAGGACGAGCAGGGTTCCGCAGAGCACTCGGCGCCAGACTCCGGTTTGTCGCGGGTCAACGCCGCCGACTTGTCTGGGCAGTCCGCTGAGCGTCATTGTTTGGATTGGTAGACCTTCAGCCATGTGTTGTACTCCGCGTGCGCGTAAAAGATCACGTTGGTACCCAGTTGATAACAGGCCTCCCAGATTTCGGGAGACACACCGGAGTGATCGTCGGTCCAAGCGTCACCGATGTCTCCTGGATGATAATAGCAAACCAGGCGGCCGTCGACGCGCCAACCCAAGGCTTCCTTGCCACCGTGCGGCGCCACGTACGGCAAGAACGGAATCTGGTAGGGGATCCTGTGGATGCGGTCGTCGAGTGGAACGGGAGTTGGGCGAACTGCGGGCAGCACACGACGCATCATGCCCACAAATTGATTGTGGAAGTGTGGGCTGCCGCCGTTGTCGCCGAAGATCATCCCGTGTTTGTCCAGTAGATACTCCCTCAGGATCTTGACCTCGTTGTTCGACAGTGAAATGTTGCGTTGTCCGGTCAGATACACCATGGGGGGACTCTTGCCCTTGGGAAATCCCTTGAGTTGCCGGATGGTTCGTGATTCGGTTCCTGAGGCGATCTTGTGCTGAGTGCGTTTATTGTATTCCAGCAACATGTTCAGGTCGGCGCTGACTCCAAAGTCCTGGTCCCAGTCTCCGCCCGTGTATTCCAGTCGGATGAATCGCACCTTACCTTTGCGGGTGCCTGCTGAAAATCCGGCACCCGCGCCAACTCCGTCTCCCACGACGTGGCGGTGCTTCGTGAGCTCTGAGAGATTCAACTTGATGTTCTCTATCGGAGGAATTTTGAAGCTGATCGCGCCGTAGGGATTGATGACAAATTTGCGTTTGATGATTTTTTGAATCTGCACCGGGCGCGGTAACGTCTGGGACACACCGCCTCCCATTGGCGATTCATAGGTCTCTTGGCAGCCTCCGAGCTGTGTGGCCAGGATGAACGCCAGTAAGAAGGCCAGGCTGTAGGAGATCAGGACCGTCATCGATTGGTTCAGCTTCTGGTTCCGCGGCCCGTAGTACCACGCCGCGGCATCCAGCGGATTGCGGCTGCGGATGCGGCCGGCGGCCGATGCCGAGGGAAGCTGTCCTGTGGTGATGCGATTCAGCGCCTCGTGGGAATCTTGGTCACGCCGCATCCGTTCGAGTTTCTGTGACTCGCGGTCGACGCCCCAGACAGCCCAGGCGAGCCCGAGGAAAAACAGGATCAGCGTACCCAGCAAAGCCAGATTGGCGCGCAGATCGAACCAGTTCAGCGTGTCACATAGAAACACGCTGGTTTGCCAGACCGGTATATACAACAGGCTGGCTATCGCGGTTCGTCGGATGCGTGTGGCCTGGGGCTCACGGTAGAACTTCTGGCCCCAGTAGCCGAACACGGGCAGACTCAATGGAAAAACCAGCACGTAGATCCAGTAGGCACGCGTCAGCCACTGCGACCACATCCAGTCGGCCAGGCACAACAGCCACACCGCCGCGAAAGCGACTGTCAGCTGTTTGGGCCGAGCATGCTGGCGGAGAAAGGCGATCGTTCGTTGCTTGGCATTCATCGGGAGCGGTGGTTCAATCCGGGTCTTCCAGGAGTTTTTCGAACTTGTCGGCCAGCGGATTCTTGTCCGGGTCGGCGGCTTCGGTTGTGTTGAGTTGCATGGCCTCGCTGGCGCGTTCCAGATCGGGAACGCCGTTATCCGCAGTTTCGGTTGCCGATGATTGGGGCTTGTCGGCCTCCGTTGCAGGGGCGGATGGCTGTTGCTGGCCCCTGGATACCTGGCTGCCGGCAGGTTCACCGGACGACAGGCTGTAGGGGACGATGGTCAGCACCAGGATCAAGGCCGCGATTGCCCCCGTAGCCACACCAATGCTGCGAATCAGGTCGCTCTGAGCAACATGCCCCATCACTTCCTCGGGTTTGCGACCTTTAAATTCACTCATGAACTCACGCAGTTCCGCGACCGAGGCGGACGTGCTGCCTTTGAGCTGATTCCGGTCTGTTCCAATTTCCGGCGTGGATGCCGATGAGCTGCTCGTGGTGTTTTCCATGCTCGGATAGTTCCTTGTTGAATGGCGATGACCGTTACGGCCGCTGCTCTTCGACCACGTGGACAAGATCTCCACCGGCTTCACCGATCGCTTCGATGATGGGTTCAAAGCGTTGGGCGAGTGTTTCGCGGTGGACTTTCAGCAGGACAATACGTTGGCCGGCGGGCCGGTCTCCGAGTTGATTCTGGATCGCGTCTTTCAGTGAGGCGACGCCGATTTGTTGACCATTGAGATACAATTTGTTTTTCGTGTCGACCAACACACTGACCGTGGCCGGACGGGTGCTTTCGATGTTTGCTGCCGTCGCCGGATTCCATTCCAGGTGGCTGTCGTCTTGGGCCCGAGCCAGGATGACGAAGAAGATCAGCAAGTTGAACGCGATGTCTCCCATGGCCATGCTGGGAACTGTCGCTCGAGGTGTACGTCGCTTGATCTTCATGTGGATTCGTGCGGAACAGGTGTCTGGGGGCCAGTGAGATCCGGCGGCCGAGGCCGGACTGGTGTCGGGACCATCGTGGTTCAGTTGGGAATGTTCACCGTGCGTTCTTCCTCGATCTGTAAAGTCACCGTACCGCCGGCATCCTCGATGGCGGTGGTGATCGCGATCCAGTGATGGTAGGGAGTTTCCGGCTTACTCTTGACCACCACAATCCGATCTTCAGCGCTCACTTTTCGAGACAGCAACGACCGGATGTTCTTGGAGAAATCTTCAATGCTGACCTGATCTCCATTGAGCAATACCGCAGTGCGGGTCAGCTGCACTTCGATATTCTTGTTCTTGGGCTGCTGCTGTTTGGTGCTTTCGCTGTTGGGCAACGATTGTGACCGTCCGCTGTCGGGTTGTACCGAGGCACAGACCAGGAAAAATACGATCAGGTTGAATGCGATGTCCCCCGTGGCGCTGGATGGCGGTTCGGCGAGCAGTTGGTTTTGGCGGCGAAGTTTCATTGAGCCTGGTCTATAGGGCGCGCGTGTTTCGATCGGATGTGCCGACAGCGTCCTACGGGATGATCTATTCCAGGGCAATCTGCAATGTGACTGTCTCGATCAATTCCGTAGCAGATTCTTCGACATCCAGGACAAAACGATTGATCACGCTGGTGAAGTAGTTGTAGGCCACAAAGGCCGGAATTCCGACGATCAGGCCGAAACAGGTGGTTAACAGGGCTTCGCTGATGCCGGACGCAGCGGCTTCCACGATATTCGTGTCTCCCATCAATCGCACGATGTCATCGAAGGAGTTGATCATGCCCGACACCGTGCCCAGAAAACCCAGCATGGGGGCTGCGCTGGAGACCGTGGCCAGGATCGGCAGGTGGCGTTCCAGCGACGCCACGATGTGCACACTGTAGTCGTCCATGGCTTTGACGACCTGAGCCTCGATGCGACCGGCATCGTAGTTCAATTTTCGGAGGATATAGAGTTTTCGGAGTCCGGCCGACAGGATCGCGGGCACCGGTCCTTGTTGCGAGTCACACAGCTTGAGTGCATCCTCAATCTGGTCCTGTTCCAGGAGCGATTGCACTTGATGTCGAACACCATCACCGTCGGTGCCCAGCATTTTCAAACTGCGATAACGCTCGATGATCACTCCGGCCGCCACGACACCCATCAGCAGAATGGGCCACATGAACAGCCCGCCTTGCCGAATCAGCCCGATCGCGCCGGAATTCATGAACTCGCTGAAGGCCGACGGCGTGTCCTCGCTGTCGGCCTGTGAGTCCGAGTCCGAGTCCGAGTCCGAGTCCGAGTCCGGATTCTTGTCGTCCGGTTGCTTTGCCGCTTGCTTGTCGGATTCGCTGCCGTCGGCCGTCTTTTTAACAGCAGGCTGCTCGTCGGCCTTGGTCGGGTTTTCGTCAGCAGGCGCCTGAGCCTCAAAAGTTGTCAGCAGCAGGAACAGCAGAAGATGAGTCATGGATATCGATTCGGATTACTGGTTTTCGAGTGAGCTGGCCTCGGCTTCGAACTGTTGCAACATCTCGGGCAACGCCAAGCGGCCGCGAGCGAATTTGGCCGCTTCGCTCGACGGAAAATCCCAGCGACAGCGATTGTAGCGCCGGAAAGCCTGCTGGTTGTTTTTGGCCATCCGGAAGCTCTCGCCGGCCCAGAACAATGAGTAAGCGGTCAAAGAATCCTCGGGGAAAATCTTGGCGAATCGGTCGAAGGAGTCGCCGGCTTTACTGAACGAATCGCTCTTGTAAAAGCACTGGCCGATACGAAAGGCCATCCGTGATGAAAACTGGTGGCCTTCAAATCGCTCCAGAAATTTCTCGCCGACCTGAGCGGCAACGGCATACTTTTTGGCTTTGTAGAAGTGGTCGCTGATGCGGATCATCACGTTGGCAATCAGGGGGCTCTTGGGGTAGGTGGCTGCCAGCGTAACGTAGGCTTCCAGAGCCGCATCGAAATCTCCGGACTCTTCATAGCTCTGCGCCAGCTTGTATTGTGCGTCCGCTGCCAGAGCGTGTTCTGGAAACTGTCGCACGATCAACTGGTACGATTCCATGGCTTCTTCCCATTGCTCCAGTTCCTGCGCGAATTGTCCCAGCAAGTAGGACACGCGCGGTACATATTTGGGGTCTGGAAAGTCCTGCATGACTTCTTTCAAGATGCGGCGTCCGGCTGCCAGGTCCTGACGTTCTTCCTTGGTGCGTTTCAGGCTGCGATGACTCTTGAACAGCTCGAAATAGCTTTCAGCAATGTGGAACTTGGTTTCCACGGCCAGGTTTTCGTCGTTGAACGTTTTGCTGAAGGCCGCAACCAGGCCGTCGGTCCCGACGACCACCGGAATCTCCTGACTCAATTCCAGTTTTCCGGTGTCCGTGCTGGCCGCGGGATCCAGATAGTGGATTTTCAAAGTGTCACCAAAGTAACACTCGATCACCGGTGTCTCCGGATCCAGATTTCCCGGGGTGGGCTTGTCTTGGGATTTGAGTGTGAACGAACCGGTGAAAACTCCGCTGTGCGCCAGTGTCTCTTGCAGAACCACGGATTCTTTCTCACCAAATTCAGAAGTGATGGTCACCGTTGTCTGATCGCGTTGTTCCGAGCTGTCGCGGTCGGCATCCGTGACCATCAAAAACAGCTTCTCTCCCACATGAAGTTGCGTGACATTCTTTTCGTAATCACGGTCGGTGCAGGCCAGCCGCGCGTTGGAAATCAAGCGTGCCTGCGCGGTCAGGATGGATGACTTTCCTGACGGTCGCAGCTTATCTCGGTAACCGGCGGTGATACGGTCTTTCCCGGTCAGGTTCAATACTTGCGTGACCAGGCTTTGGTCCAGCGGCGAGACGTTGTCTTTGGTGTCTTCAATCAACGGGCGCCCGACCAGGTTGCGAGGCATATTGGCGGTCATCGGCACGATTTTGGGGCTGCCCGAACTGCCCAATTGCATGATGACCTGGCCGATAAAACGCCCTTCTTCCAGTGCCCAGTCGGGAACGTTGTTGGCTGCGGCAAATGCGCTGGAAACGACGCAGCGGACCTTGACCACGGCACCGTCCGTGGTTTGGATCGCGACGGTCACTTCGCTGCGGCTATCTTTGGCGGCGTCCGGGTCGATCACTTCAACCGTCAGAGGAGCCTCAAAAGCCACGCGACTGAGTTCGACGTCGTCATCGGGGCTGACGTAGGCGATTTTGGGGGCGTCGCTACTGCCGGTCTCCGGTAGAGTCACGCGACTTTCCAGGACACGGATCTGGCCTTCTGTGGGTTTGTTGGCGTACACCACCGTTTCCCGGGCCACTTCGTGTCCGGGGAATGTGTTCTGCTGGTCCAGGTAACGAACCTGAATCTGATCTCCGGGTTTGATTTGCAGTTTGCCTGGTTTGGCTGTTGCCGACGTGTCGACTTCCTTAGTGAATATTCCGGAATAGGCGTCGGTTTCCGTTGCCGTCAGCCGCATGCGTTCCTGGTTGTTCACCAGCACCACGATGTCCACCGAGTCGGGTTCCGCAGTTTGATCTCGGTCGTAATCGACGACTTCCACCACAAATCGCTCGCCCGGGTCAACGCGTTTGAGCTGTTTGCGAATGGTGTTCACCCCTCCGGCATTGCTCTCCACCAGGTCGTAAGAGATCGGAGTGACCGAACCATCGAAATATGTGGCGGTGAGTTTTCCGGTCAGCAGTCGGCTGGTGCCGGTCGTGGTCTGCGTCTGCTCGTCCGTGTAGGTTGCGGTGACGACATCACCGCCGGCGATTTCCAGCACGTTGTTGGAAGCCAACTCCAGCAGATCATCATCGGTGGGAATGTACGTCGTTCCATTTTGAGGACCGCGAATCTGCATGTGATTCACAGCGACAGCTTCTCCCAGATATTCGTCGATCATGAATCGCACGTGGCGAATCTGGCGCGGTTCGAAACGGAATTCCCAGCGTGGACCATAGGCCACGGCCCGTTCGCCGCGCGCGGCGGCCACACGGACGCTGCGCAACTGCATCAACTCGCCGTTTTGGATTTGTAATGGCTTGATGGTGATTGTGTGGCGACCGGCCGTATCGACCCGCAACGTGGCGACGCGGCTGGTGTGGAATGTCTGCCAGTTGCCGGTGTTGGGGACCACGGCTTCGATTTCCCGAGCGTTGAATTCGACGCGAAAACGTGAACCGCCTCCCTGGTGCGAATATTCCAGGAACAGGTCGTAGTAGCCTGGGTGAGCGAAGTTGGCATCCCAGGACACCCAGTCACCGAGGTCTTTCCAGGAAGCCAGCTGCGTCTGGCCGTCTTTGCTCTGAACTCCGAATTCCGGTGTTTGCTTGTTCAAGCGACCGGTGTCGGGGCTGAGGATCTGTTGTGGTTTCTCCGGCTGTGGATCTTCGCCCAGTGCGGCTTGAGCCACGGGGTGTTCCAGGTCGAAATCGCTCTTGGTGAACGGCGTGAGTGCTACGTTCGCCCGATTCACATCGGCCCGGGCCCTGACGACCGAAACGGCTTGTTTGCCATTGGCCACCGCGGCGAACACGACCAATTCATGCAGGCCGGCATCCAGCCACACATCGATCGATCGGTTGCCGGGGCCCAGCGGCAGTTCGTTGACGCCGTCGAGTACCAGGGCCGAACGGGCACCGCGGATCGCGATCCGCATGGCTCCATCCCTGGGCTGGACCAGTTTGCCGCTCCAGATCATCGCATAGGCCGGGCGTTCTTCGTCAGCTGCCGCGGCCGGCCGGGACAACGCGTCATCGACCAATCCTTGTTCGGCAGGTTTGACGGTCCGGCCGAGGCTGACCACCTGGTTCCAGTCGGCATAAGACGTGTAATTGCCCGAGAACATGCGGTATTGCATGTTTTCGAACGACTGCGCCACGGGAGCGACGGTCTGCATTTCCGGAAAGCTCGCCAGGCGATACCAGAATTCACCGTCGTTGCTGCCCAGTACACGGCCCCGGACGGGGGCCCGTTGTTTCGCATCCGGAGTGGAAATCCAGACCTGTCCCACGGGATGCACATGCTTCATATCGACCGTGAGAGATTTCGGAGTGGCGCCGTCGGGTTCACTGATCCAGGACGACTTTGGGTCCTGGTCGATGGCCATCAACGGGCTATGTTCAATGGCGGTGTCGCTGGCCAACGCCCCGGCGGGCAGCTCTCCCGTCGACAACGAACCCTCGAACAGTCCGGTGTGAGAACCGGTTTCTTTCAGCGGAACTTGCACTTGGTCTCCACTGTCGGCGACCAGCTTGACGATGATTTCGTCGACCGCGTCCGTCAGATCGCGATCCACGTCTGCCACGCGCAGATGGATGGGGTTCCCGGGCTTGATCTGATTGGTCGGCCGTTGTTGCGAAACCCGCGCATCCTCGGCGGCGCGTTCCCGTGCTTCACGCTCCAACCGTTCGCTGAAGGTCTCTTGTTTTTCGTCGACGATCTTGCTGCTGGAAACTTCAAGCACACCGTTGGCCGCGATTCGGATCTCGACATCCGACAGGGGCACGCTGCGAAATTCAGCTTTGAACTTCTCGGGATAGTCGCAACGGATCACGTCGTTGCCCGTCAGTTGCAGAACTTTGTCCTGTTTCACGACCTGGCCCAGTTGGGTCTCAACGTCGATCCGAAACAAGCCTTTGCCGGCACCGCCGCTGAGCAGATACACCATTTCCTCGTCGCCGCCGGGGGCGGTGCGAATGATGACGGGGATCTTGTTGTGGCCACGACTGATCCCCAGATCGCTGTCCTGCACCACGATCGAAAGTGGCATTCCGGGAGTGTGTCGGCGCTTGCTGGTGCGTCCCAGGCGGCCGACCGTCTGCAGCAGGTTCAGTTGTTCGATATAGCGTTCTTCGGCGCCATAGACTTCAGCCAGGTTGAACAGGGCTCGGTTGGCAAGTTCCACATTGGGGACGCGTTCCAGCACGCCGCGGAAGATCTGTCGAGCTTCATCGTGATCACCGCGTCGATGCGAAAGCACTCCCCGCAGGAATTCGGCGCGGACCACCGTGTCGGCGTCTCGGCTGCTGGCCAGCTTTTCGAAGACGGCTTCGGCCTGGTCGTAGACCTTTTGAGCCATGAAGGTTTCACCGATACCGAATTCCGCATCGAGAGCGAAGGATGTGTCGGCGTAGCGGTTGATGACCGTTGTGTATTCGCTGCGGGCGATGTCGTATCGCTGGGCCGAGAAATAGTTGCGCGCCAGGAGCAACTGCACTTCGGCCTTGGCCGAAGTTTCAAATTGAGCGGACTCGCTGTTCTTGACCAGCCAGGATCGCAGAATGTCTTCGACCTTGGCAAAGTTCGGCTCACCGCCGGCAGCCATCAGGTTCCGGCAGACAAACAGCAATAGATCGATCGGTACTTGATCGCGATGCGTGTCGAACAGCGTTTGATTGGCCGTGTAGGCTTCCAGAGCCAGTTGTTGATCACCGAGTCGCAAGTACAGGGCGGCCTGAAGCAACGGAGCCAATGGGCTGGTTTCGTCGATGGTCAAACCCACGGAGCCCAGGCGGGCATAGCTTTGCGAGACCATGTTCCGCGCTGAGGATTTGTATTCCGGGCTGACATTGGTGAGGTTGGACAACATGCCTGTCAGCAGGGTGGCCGTGGCGACGTAGTCTTCGCGCTTCATCAAGCTTTGGGCAAACGGCATCAACTGGTTCCAACGATGGGTGTCGTTGTAGACCATCTTCGTGGTCCGCGCGTAGCTGAGCAGCCGGGGCATCGGTTGTTGTGCATCGCTGGGCGTGGCTTCCAGTATCAGCAGTGCCGCCACCGCCGACGGCCAGTCAAATTCCAGATTGCGGATCACGGTGTACACCCGCAGTTTTTCCTGATCGGTCCACTCCATCTGGCCACGGGTGGTATTGACCAGGCCGCTCAGATGGTTCGCCTCCAGTGAACGAGATCGCAGGGGACGTTGCAGACGTCGTTGAATGCATGTGTTCAGAACTTGTTCGAAGCGGGTGATGTCCTTGCTGGCCAGGAATTGTTCGGACAGCAACTGCGCAAAGCGTTCGTGCAGGTCGGTATCGTGCTTGAGCAAGTCTGTCAGCAGGGCGATCTTGGGGGCGGGTTCGGTCATGCGGCCCAGCAACCGCAATGCACACTCCAGTGATTCCGAGTGTTCACGGTGGGTGGTCATGTGACGCGTCCACCAGGCCACCGCCTCTTTTTCCATCTTGCGTCTGAGCAGCGCATCGCCGATCGTGGCTGCGTAGGTGGGATTGGTGCCGAATTGAGTGACGGCTCCCTGAACCCAGGCGTGGACACGCCGCGCGAGCTGGTCATCCTCGTTCTTGTCACAAACGATGAACAGGCGTCGCCAGATGTCGCTGTTGTTCGATTGGGGTTTGAGCCGCAGCAGGTGCAGCGCGGCTTGTTTACACACTTCCTTCGGCGCGTAATCGGTGGCGGTTTGCAGGTAGGCCACGGCTGCCGGGAAGTCGTTCGGCGACAGGGCGCACAGCTGTCCGTAAATGCTGGCGGCTTGGTCCCGCTTCTTACCCCAGTTGCGCAGGAAATAACCCTCGGCGTTCAATAGAGCGCGTTTCTGGTCCAGGGAGTGTCTGTTGAACAATGCCGGAACCAGCAACTGCTGCCTCAACTTGGAACCCCCGGCGACGTGCGCCGGTTGAACCAGCTTGATCCACAGGGGGATCACCGGATCCGCGTTTGACTTCTGCAATTCAGCGGTGACGTACTGCGCCTGCGATTTGAGTTCCTTGTTGCGCCTGGTGTTCTTAGCCCAGGTGGCCAGATGCATTCTCAGTGCGGCGAGGTGAATATTCTGGCGGCGGGCTACCAGCATGCGGTTCACATCCGCGCGAAACTCACCGTCGTTCTCCGCGCTGCTCAACAACCAGGACAACGCGTTCCAGCTGTTGCCGTCGTTGGGAGGATGATTGGCAAACATCTCCCGCAGGATCTGCTTGGCACGCGCCGGATTCTTCAGGCCGTCACGGTACACTTGAAACGCGAGCACGTATCTCAGGTACCAGGCGTTCTGCGGGTTCTTGTTGCGGCTGATTGCGGTTTTCAGTGCGCGTTCGCTTTGAGCGAATTGCTGGGGAGTTGTGCCACAGGTCCGAACGTAGAGCCCGGCGGCGTCGTGAGCGGTGGCGTCGATCGCCAGGGCCGCGTCCAGAAGTTGCAGCGCCCGCTGCGTGTTCTTGTCCCGGATGTAGGCATGTGCCAACAACACCAGCATGCCCCCCCGATCGATGCGGGTTGGATATTTGCGAAGATAATCCTGGACGACCGGTTCCATTTGCTGGGATTTCGCTGCCGCCTGGTGCAGGCGTTGAATCAGCGACCCGTGGAGCGCCTGATCGTCACGGATGGTTCGCGCGGTCACAAGACTCTGAACGGCGTTGGAATGCTGTCCCAGGCTGACGGAGTTTTCCGCCATGTATCGATGGACAAATCGTTTTTCGTTTGCGGTGAGCGGAGCGGACGAACGCAGCAATTTGTGTCCCACCACGTTGCTGTGCGCCCAATCGTTGATGCGGCGCCATTCGCTGAATGCCCGCAGTCCCATATGTCGCGCGAACTGATCCTTGGGCAACTTGTCGAACATTTCCTCGCACAACGCGGCGCCCAGCTCAATCTGCTCGCGTTTGCCCGTGGCGTAGTGTCCGGCAGCCCGCGCAGCCCAGCGTCGACCGTTGACGTTGGCTTCACGCTTCCATCGCTCGTGGCCGGCCTCGGCGGCGCCGATCCGATCGCCCTGTTTTTCCAGCGTCAACGCCAGTCGTTCCAGTATGGATCGGTGGGATCCGGACTGCGGGTAGCGCACGAGGTACTGGCGACAGTTGATGATCAACTCTTTGTTACGCGACATCGATTCCAAACCGTCGATCAGTTTGAGCATCACGTCGTGATGCCGTTTGTCGGCTGGATGCGCCGCGACGAATTTCTGGCCGGATCGAATCAGGCCAAAACCACGTCCGTGGCTGTGGTACAGCTCGACCAGCTTGACCAGTGTGTTGGCGGCTTCGGGCGATGTGTCTTTGAATTTTCCGAGTTCGGCTTCCAGACGCGAGGCTTGCTGGCTTACGGAGTCAATCGCGTCGGCGGGTTGTTGCTTTTCGTCGGCCAGACAAAGGGGCAATCCGCACTGCAAACTCAACGCGATGATGATGGTGATTTGCCGCATGGGTTCTCAGTATCCGGTAGGTGTGATGGAATGAGAGAGTGTGCGCGTGAGGGCGTTTCGCGGTCAGAGACCGGCCTGGCTCAGTGCTTCCGAGATCTTCTTGGCGTCGCCGGCCAGTTTGCTTTCGGGGTAGTCCGCGATCAATTGATCGAAGCGGACCCGGGCTTCGCGGCGACGGTCCATGCGATACAGGCAGCGGCCGTAATTGAACAGGATGACATCCAGGAACTTGGCGTCCGGGTGACTGGCCAGAACCGTTTCGAACGTGTCGATCGCTCGAGCATAGTCCTTCTGACGATAGTAGTAGTTGGCCATGCGGGCTACGGCTTCGCCGACACGCCCGCTGTCGGGAAACTGGTCGAATACCTTTTTGTATTCCTGGAACGCGCGGTCGTGGAGCTGGGATGAAGCGACACCCTCGGCGGCATCCGCCATCGCCGTGTAACACTCGGCAACACCAAATTGTGCCTCACCTCGCAATTGGCTGGTCTTCATGTTGACCAGCCGGTTGTAGACACCGATCGCCCGATTCAAGTTGCCTTGCTTGCGCGCCACATCTGCCAACTGCAACAGAGCATCGTCCACGAATCCACTATTGGGGAATTTCTGCTGCAGGCGCTGAGCCATGGCGGCGGCGAGTTCCAGTTTGTCCATCTGGAAATAGATGTGCCACAATTGGACGTAGGTCTCTTCGAGCAGTCGGCCGCCCAGGCGATTGGCTTCCGTCATGATGTCTTCGCACAGCGTGAGAGCCTGTTTGTATTTCACATCGGCGTTCGCTTTGAGCCCGAATTCTTTGTAGCGGTTGCCGATGTTTGTCAGGGCGTGCGCGGTCTTGAGCCGTGTGCGGACGCGCAGTTCCTGGTCGGAAATCTGAGCCCGAGTGACACGGACACCACCCAGGTTGCCCTCGATGCAGCGCGCGGCCACCTGGACTTGCTTGATGCCTTCACCAGTGTGCCGTTCGTCGAGGTACACCACGTGCACCATGTCACCTGGCAGTGCTTGCAGGATGTCGTCGTTGGGAATTGCGGTTTCGGCTTTGACCAGCGAAACCGTGGCGCGAAAGACACCACTGTGAATGCTGTCGTCCTGGGCGGGGGCGTCCGGCGTGGGCGCCTTCGGCTGTGGCGGCTTCGCTTTGGTTTCTG
>Ga0315336_1004598_pt1 | contig 16110 bp, 5 predicted proteins | sample ASW5metaG_FD_204512 | JGI IMG/M metagenome (GOLD analysis project Ga0315336, IMG submission 204512) | Ammonia-oxidizing marine archaeal communities from Monterey Bay, California, United States - ASW #5 | ecosystem: Environmental > Aquatic > Marine > Intertidal zone | place: USA: California...
CGCTGCCGAACCCGTGGAAGTTGGATTGGATGAAGCTCACCAGTTGCCGTCCATCGCTCACACAGAGGAGCACGGTTCCGCCGTCAATTCCCGGCGGCGCGGGTGAAGGGCCCGCGCGTTCGCCGACGAGGGCGCGTCGACGACCGAGATGGGGCTCCTCGAGCAGATCGTCCAGGCGGATCCGGATGTGTTCCGGGTCGGAAACGCTGGCGTATGCGTCGGCAAACGCCAGCTTGATAGCCTCTATCTCGTAGTGTTCTCCACCTGGCAGACCGGAGAGGATCCCGAGCGCCTCCAGAGCCACCACTCCCTGAGTGGGCGCGGTCATCCCGTACACAGACCAGTCGCCGACCTCGATCTTCAGGGGCTCTACCCAGCGGGCCTGGTGGGACGCGAAGTCCTGCTCGCGCAGAAGCCCGCCAGTGGCCCTGGCGAAGTCGGAGATCACCGCACCCAGCTCGCCGTAGAAGGCCTCGGCGCCCCCATTGGCGATGATCTCGAGGCTGTCGCCCAGGTCCGGATTCGCGAACCGTTCGCCGGCGTTGGGAACGGGCTCGAACGTCTGCCTCCAACTCTCGAAGACGCCGAAACGACCCTGTGCTCGCAGCCACGCTGCGGCCGTGATCGGGCCGACCTCGAAGCCCTTACGCGCCAGGCCGATAGCGGGTTCGAGGAGCTCGGCGAGGGAGCGGGTGCCGAAGCGGTCGAGGATTGCCGACCAGCCGCTCACCTGCCCGGGAACGGTCACTGGCAGCCAGCCCGTGAGCGGCATCCGGCCGTGCTCTGCGCGGATGGCCGCCACGTCGAGGAGTCCTGGAGCAGCCCCATTTGCAGCCAGGGCGTGTACGCCCTCGTCCCAGATGAGGGCGAAGCAATCTCCCCCGAGGCCGTTGCTTGTGGGCTCGGTGACCGTCAAGGCTGCGGCGGTCGCCACCGCTGCGTCGACGGCGTTCCCACCAGAGGCGAGGATCTGCGCTCCGACATCAGCGGCGTGGCGTTCCGATGTGGCGACGATCCCCTGCATGCTGGCTAGTATCGGACAATGAGAATCGAGGCCCTGCGCGCCGACCATTGGCCCGATGTGCGGCGCATCTACGAAGAGGGGATCGCGACCAAGCTCGCGACCTTCGAAACCTCAGCTCCAACCTGGGAGGAGTGGAACTCCCTTCACATGAGCGCCGGTCGGATCGTGGCGATTGACGACGGTATTCACGGATGGGCTGCGTTGTCGTCGTACTCCAGCCGGTGTGTGTACGCCGGCGTCGCAGAGGTCAGCGTGTATGTCGGCGCCGACTCCCGCGGGCGAGGTGTGGGGCGCATGCTCCTTCAGGGTCTGATCTCATCGTCCGAATCCGCGGGGATCTGGACTCTGAGAGCCGGGATCTTCCCCCAGAATGGCGCCAGCCTACACCTTCATCAGCGGGCTGGCTTCCGGGTCGTCGGCGTCCAGGAGCGACTCGGACAACTTCGCGGAGAGTGGCGCGATGTCGTTCTCCTGGAGCGAAGAAGTGAGACTGTGGGTCGCTAGGGCAGGCGCCTGGCGATCTGATCGCGGAGCTCGTGAACGAACGTGAAGCGGGTGTCGGGCATGCGGTAGTCGGTCAGCCCGCCCCTGAGATCCGGTCGCGGCGGTGAGGCCTCGAGCAGCGCCGCCATGCACCCACAGAGATCCCGGTTTTCCCCGGCGGGATCGCATGACGCCCATGGGGCGCCGTCGTCGGCGTAGCCGAAGGAAATCGAGAACTCTCCCCCATTCGCCAGCCAGCGGCATTCGTAGACCGGCTGGTCCCAGTACGATTCCCCATCCGGCGTGAAGATCACCCCGAACAAGGCGCTGCGAACACGGCTTTTGTCGACGGTCTCCGCTTCCGGCGACCCGGCGTCCGTCACGCGCGCTCTCGGGACTGCGGGCTGCGATTCGACCACGGTTGGGGCGTCCGCCGCAGGCGCTGAGATCTCGAACACCGGGGCCTGGGACACCTGCCAGAGCGCACCGACGGCGACCCCCGCGACGACCACGGATCCGCCCAGCCCGTACTTGAAGGTGTCGCGCAACCAGCCTCCGACTCTGTCCTCTTAGCCCACCGTCCGATTTTCAGAAATACCGGAACCGGGCCCCCGTATACCCATCGTACGTATGGAGGAATATTGGAGATCGTCTACATCATCATCGCCGTTGTGGTGTTCCTCGCGCTGTTCTTCGGCGCGCAGGCCATCCTGACCCAGTGGGTCGGCCACAACCTCGCCTCCGCCGAGTTCGGCTTCGGAGTCGCGTTGATGTCGGTGTTCGCGGGGCAGGTCGCCGGCTCGTTGGCCCAAGGGCTCCTGGCCGTCGCGACGAGTTCGTTCAGCTGGGCCGTGCCCCTAGGAATCCCAGTGTTCTTCGTCGCCTATGGCGGGGCACTGGCGGCACTCTCGGGCGAGTCCTTCGGCAAGAGCGTGGTCACGGCCGTCGGCGTTTCGATCGCCAACGCGATCATGCTGCCGGTACTGTGCGTGGGCCTCATGCTGCTGTTTGCGTAGCGGGAACCGTGGCCGGAATGGTGCCCCACTCCCTGACCAGTAGATAAGCAAGCGGCGCAAAAGACCCGACGGCGGGCAGTGCCACCAGGTAGGGCCAGACCGTGGCGCCGCGCTTGCGGGCATCGAGGAACATCCACCCGGCGAACAGGCTGATGGAGATGGTCAGGTCGAAGAAGACCTGCATCGACGCGCTGTCGCGGAACGCGGCCTCGAAGATGCCGAGGTAGCTGTGCTGATAAACGGCGACATCCGTGAGGATCGAGAAGGCGACAAAGACGATGGCGAGGGCGGCGACGCGGACATTCATGGTGTCCTCCTGGGTGGTTGATGTTCCCAAGATGCTTCGCCGAGGTCATGTCCACCATTACGTCTGAGGTAATGTTCGCCGTTATTGGAGTGGTGCTAGGACGTCGGGAGAGGTGGGAGGGTGTCGATGAATGAACGCCTGTGTCAGGTTCCATCGCTCGGGCCGAGTTGGGTGCTTCTCCGGTTCGAGCGTGGCGTTCGATGTTGCGTCTCATTGGGAGGGAGTCGACCATGTGGGCCGGATCGGATTTGAGGCTGAGGGATCGGATCGAGTCTCCGGGGGTCTCTCTCCGAGCACACCTGGCAGTCCACACGCCCAGGTCTCCAAAGATAGGGAGAGCGCTGGCGCTTCTCCCTCGCCTTCGGCTCACCCGCTCCGCCCTTCGCACATCGCCAGCTGCGCGATGTCGAAGTCCAGAAGGGCGAACCGGGCGGCCACCCGAGCGGAACGGTCCCGCTTGTTGCAACACTCCATTGGCCCGTGAGGGATCGGATCGAGTCTCCGAGGGTCTCTCTCCGCGATCCGACGAACGCACGCCGGCTGGCCGGTCAGTCGCCCCACCCGAACCTCGACCCCTGGAGCTCCTGTGCAAACTCAAATCGGACCCCTCCTCAAACATTGGCGCCAGAAACGGCGAATGAGTCAGCTCGACCTCGCTACCGACGCCGAGGTCTCCACGCGCCACCTGTCCTTCCTGGAGAACGGGCGCAGCCAGCCCAGCCGGCAGATGATCCTGGTCCTCGCCAGCGCCATGGAGGTCCCTCTCCGGGAGCGCAACACGCTGCTACAGGCGGGCGGGTTTGCTCCGATCTACAGGGAGACACAGGTGAATGCCCCGGAGATGGCACAGGTTCAGCGCGCCATGGACTTCTTGCTGAAGCAGGCCGAGCCGTACGGGGCGGCGGTGATCGATCGGCAGTGGAATGTGCTCCGCTACAACCGACCCATGGGTGTCTTCATGTCGCTGTTCCTCGGCCACGCGGCGCCGCAGACCTTCAACATCATGGAGGCGACCTTCGACCCGGATGGTTTCCGGCCTTACATCGTCAACTTCGAGATGTTGGCGTCGATCTTCATCGACCGTCTACACCGCCAGGCCATCACCGACGCGGACCCTCGCACCGACGCGCTCCTGGAACGCGTCCTCGCCTATCCAGGGGTCCCCGAAGACTGGCGGACACTCAATCTGGAGCGCCCGCCGCAGCTCCTCATCCCCCTCGAGATGGAGAAGGAGGGCATCCGCTTGAGCATGTTCACGACCCTGACCATCCTCGGGACGGCCGAGGACATCACGACCTCAGAGTTGGCGATCGAGCACTACTTCCCGGCAGATGACGCCACAGATCAACTGGTACGTTCGCTCGTCGGCTAGGACCGCCGACGCCTGAAGGCCAGGAGCAGCAGGGGCAGGAAGCCGACAGCACCAGCGGGCGATCCGGAGTTGCATCCGCAGCCGCCGATGATGTCCTTGACGTTCTCTTCTGGAATGCAGCCCTCGTCGATGATCGTGTCGCAGTTGTTGTCGATGCCATCGCACAGCTCTGGTGCGCCCGGCCTCGCCCAACCATTATCGTCGTCGCAATCGCCGTCTTCGACGGAGAACCCGTCCTTGTCGTTGTCGGTGAAGTCCTCGTCGACGGCGCCATCGCAGTCGTCGTCGATGTCGTTGTCCTCTTCGACCTGGCCCGGGTAGATCTGGTCGTTGTCGTCGTCGCAGTCGCCGTCGTCCTCGCTGAAGCCGTCGCCGTCGTCGTCGGTGTGATCGGAGCCCTCGTCGATCTCTCCGTCGCAGTCGTCGTCGATGCCGTTCACTTCCTCGGGTGCGCCCGGGTAGATGTTGGGATCGTCGTCGTTGCAGTCACCCTGGTTCTCGGACAAACCGTCGCCGTCGTCGTCGAAGCATTGGGTGTCCTCGTCGACCGTGCCGTCGCAGTCGTTGTCGATCGAGTCGCAGCTCTCCGGGGCGCCGGGGTAGACGTCGGGATCGTTGTCGTCGCAGTCGCCGCCGGCCTCGGTGTAGCCGTCGCCGTCGCCGTCGGGAACGCCGTCGTCAACGACGCCATCACAGTCGTCGTCAACGCCATTGTTCATGTCCTCGACCGCCCCTGGGAACACCGCCGCGTCGCCGTCACTGCAGTCGCCCGGCGCTGAGCCGTCGGTGCAGGCTGGGCCCTCGCAGAAGCCATCGCCGTCGTCGTCAAAGCACTCGGTGCCCTCGTCGATGATGCCATCGCAGTCCTGATCGATAGAGTCGCAGATCTCGATGGCTCCGGGATGCACGCCAATGTCGTCGTCGTCGCAGTCCCCACCGTCCTCGGTGTAGCCGTCACCGTCGTCGTCGTACCAGTTGGTGGTTTCGTCGACGGTGCCGTCACAGTTCTGATCGATCCCGTCGGCGATTTCGATCTCTCCGGGCAGGACGCCGCGGTCCAGATCGTTGCAGTCTCCATTGCACGTAGACACGCCATCGCCGTCGATGTCGAGCTCGTTCAGGAAAGCGTCGCTGTCGTCGCAGTCGCTGCAGTCCCAGTCGCCATCGCCATCGCTGTCGACCTCGAAGGCATCGACCGGACAGGGGTCACAATCGTCGCCAAGCCCGTCGTAGTCGCCGTCGAGCTGAAGCGGATTGAGCAGGGTGGGACAGTTGTCACAGCCGTCCGGGATCAGGTCGATGTCGGTGTCGACGTTGTCGTCGAAGCCAGGGCAGATGTCGCATGGATCTGGAACCCCGTCGCCGTCGGTATCGATACCGGCGCCGCCGTAGGGACAGGGATCGCAGCCATCGGGAAGCCCGTCCAGATCGCTGTCGATAGCGTCGTCAAAGCCAGGGCAGATGTCGCAGCCGTCGGGAACGGCATCCGCGTCGCCGTCGAGGTTGTCGTCGAAGCCGGCGCAGATGTCGCAGTCATCGCCCACGAGGTCGAAGTCGGTGTCCACCTGAAGCGGGTTGAACAGACCCAGGCAGTTGTCGCAGGAGTCACCGGCACCATCGCTGTCGGTGTCTCCCTGGGCGGGGTTGTTGTCGGTCGGACAGTTGTCGCACACATCGCCGAATCCATCGCCGTCACCGTCGGTCTGGGCCGGGTTGGTCAACAGGTCGCAGTTGTCGCAGCCGTCGATCAGACCGTCCAGGTCGCTGTCGATCATATCGTCGAAGCCAGCGCACAGGTCGCAGCCATCGGGCACGCCATCGGCGTCGGCATCGGACAGGTCATCGGCACCCGGGCACACGTCGCAACCGTTGGGAACACCGTCGGCGTCCGTATCGAAGGTATCGTTGGAACCTGGACAAGCGTCACAGCCGTCCGCAACGCCATCGGCGTCGGCGTCGGCGAAGTCGTCAAAGCCGGCACAGGCGTCACAACCGTCGGCGATGGTATCGCCGTCGGTGTCGATGTTGTCGTCGGCACCGGCGCAGACATCACAGCCGTCCGGAACCGTGTCGCCATCCGCATCCTGGGTATCGTCGGAGCCCGGACACAGGTCGCAACCGTTGGGAACGCCATCTGCGTCGGTGTCGAAGGCGTCGTTGGAACCGGGACAGGTGTCGCAGCCATCGGGAACGGTGTCGCCGTCGGTGTCGATGGTGTCGTCGCTGCCTGCACAGATGTCACAGTCGTCGGGAACGGTGTCGCTGTCGGTGTCGACCAGATCGTCGCCGCCCGCGCAGATGTCACAGCCGTCGGGAACGGCGTCGGTGTCGGCGTCCAGCGCGTCGTCGAAGCCGGGGCAGACATCACAGTCGTCGGCCACGCCATCGGCGTCCGCATCCTGCGTGTCATCGCCCACACAGGCGTCGCAATCGTCGGGCACGCCGTCCGCATCCGCGTCGAGGCTGTCGTCGAAGCCCGGGCAAGCGTCGCAACCGTCGGCCACGCCATCCGCATCGGCGTCGGCGAGGTCATCGGAACCGGGACAGGTGTCGCAGCCGTTCGGCACGCCGTCGCCATCGGCGTCGAGGGTGTCGTCGGAGCCGGGACACGCATCGCAGCCGTCGGGCGCGCCGTCGCCATCGGCGTCGAGGGTGTCATCGGAGCCGGGGCACAGATCGCAGCCATCGGGGGTGCCGTCGCTGTCGGCGTCGGCAAGATCATTGAATCCGGGACATTGGTCGCAGCCATCCGGCATGGAGTCGGCGTCGGCGTCCTGAGTGTCGTCGAAGCCAGGACACAGGTCGCAGCCGTTTGGCACGCCGTCCAGATCGGTGTCGTTGGTGTCGTCCTGGCCCGGACACAGATCACAGAAATCGGGAGCGCCATCGCCGTCGGTGTCGATGTTGTCGTCTCCGCCATCACAGACATCGCAGCCGTCTGGGACCGCGTCGCCGTCTGCATCCTGGGTGTCGTCGGCGCCGGGGCAGGCATCGCACAGGTCGGGCACCGTGTCGCCGTCGGCGTCGAGGTTGTCGTCCCCACCGGGACAGAGGTCGCAGCCGTCCGGGGCTCCGTCTCCGTCGGTGTCCGTACCGTCGTCGGAGCCGGGACAAGCATCACACCCATCAGCCACGCCATCGCCATCGGCGTCTGCGTTGTCGTCGAAGCCCGCGCACTGATCGCAGGCGTTGGGGATGGTATCGCCGTCGGCGTCCTGGGTGTCGTCAAAGCCGGGGCAGAGGTCGCAGCCATCCGGCGCGCCATCGCCGTCCGTATCGACGTTGTCGTCGGAGCCCTCGCAGACGTCGCAGCCGTTGGGGAACCCGTCGGAGTCCGTGTCGACAGCGTCGTCAAAGCCGGGACAGATGTCGCAGTCGTCGGGAACGAGATCGTAGTCGGAGTCGAGCGGGGAAGAGCAGGCGTCACAGCCGTTCGGGATGCCATCGCCGTCGCTGTCGGCCAGATCGTCGAAGCCATCGCAGATATCGCATCCGTCCGGAACCGTGTCGGCGTCCGAATCGAGGAGATCGTCGCTGCCCGGACAGGCGTCGCAACCGTCGGGGACGGTGTCGCTATCGGCATCGGCGGTGTCGTCGAAGCCGTCGCAGCTGTCGCAGCCGTCCGGAACGCCATCGGTATCGACGTCCTGGGTATCGTCGGCCCCCGGACAGGCGTCGCATCCGTCGGGAACGCCATCGGTGTCCGCGTCCAGCGAGTCATCCGAACCCGGGCAGAGATCGCACCCATCGGGGGTGCCGTCGGTGTCGCCATCGAGGGTGTCGTCGGAGCCGGCACAGACATCGCAGCCATCTGGTACGCCGTCGGTATCCGCATCCTGGGTGTCGTCGGAGCCAGGACAGAGGTCGCAGCCGTTTGGCACGCCATCGCTGTCGGTGTCGAGGGTGTCGTCATCGCCAGGGCACACATCGCAGCCGTCGGGAACGCCGTCGGTGTCCGCATCGAGGGCGTCATCGGAGCCGGGACAGAGATCGCAGCCGTCAGGGGTCCCGTCGGTATCGGCATCGAGGGTGTCGTCCTCGCCGGGACAGATGTCGCAGCCGTTGGGCACGCCGTCGTTGTCGGTGTCGGCGGTGTCGTCGGAGCCCGGACAGACATCACAGCCATTGGGGACCCCATCGCTGTCGCTGTCGAGGGCGTCGTCGAAGCCGGGGCAGAGGTCGCACCCATCGGGGGTGCCGTCGTTGTCGCCATCGATCAGATCATCCGAACCCGGGCACTGGTCGCAGCCATCGGGAACGGTATCGGAGTCGGCGTCCTGGGTGTCGTCGGCACCGGGGCAGGCGTCACAGCCGTCGGGGACACCGTCGGCGTCGGCGTCTAGGGTGTCATCGTCGCCCGGACAGGCGTCGCAGCCGTTCGGAACGCCGTCGGAGTCACTGTCGAGGGTGTCGTCGAAGCCGGCGCACACGTCGCAGCCGTCGGGAACGCCGTCGGAGTCGGCGTCGAGGAAGTCGTCGGAGCCGGGGCAGAGGTCGCAGTCGTTACCGTTGCCGTCGTTGTCGCTGTCTTGCTGACCATTGTTGGCCTGGGTCGGACAGTTGTCGCAACCGTCGGGGAAGTTGTCGCCGTCGGCGTTCAGGGTGTCGTCGAACCCGGCGCAGACATCGCAACCGTCGGGAACGCCGTCGCTGTCAGCATCGAGGTTGTCATTCGCACCCGCGCAGGCATCACAGCCATTCGGGACGCCGTCGCCGTCGCTGTCGGAGAAGTCGTCATCGCCGGGACAGATGTCGCAGACATCGCCCGCGCCGTCGCCGTCGGCGTCACCCTGTCCGACGTTGACGTCGTTGGGGCAGTTGTCGCAGCCGCTGGGCACGCTGTCACCGTCGGGGTCGATGCCATCGTCGAATCCCGGGCAGACGTCGCAGGCATCGGCCACGTTGTCGGCGTCGCCGTCGCCGCACTCGCCGTCGGCCACGTCCGTGTCGCCATCACCGTCGTCGTCGAGACCGTTGCAGCAGTCCTCGGCGATGCACGCGGGATCACCAAAGCAATCGCTGTCGGCGCAGTCCATGGGACCGTCGTTGTCGTTGTCGATGAAGTCGTCGCAGATGAGCTCGGTGGTGAGGCAGATCGGGTCGCCGAAGCAGTCGCTATCGTCACAGTCGATGTCGCCATCACCGTCGTTGTCGATGAAGTCGTCGCAGTCCTCGGGGCAGCCGCCCTGACCGTCGTCGAAGCTGAGGTCGTAGGTGCCGGTGCCGGCGAACGCCTCGACGATGATGTAGTAGGTGGTTCCGACGTTTGCGAAGAAGGTGACGCTGTCGGTACCGGTCGCCGCGACGGTCGAGCTGGCGACGCAGGCGCTCTGATCGCAGAGAGAGTCCAGCACGTACAGGTCCTGGTCGACGGTCATGTTCGTCAGCGTCCAGGTCACGTTGCCCGAGACCTGCGGGGAGAAGGTGTACACGCGCTCGGGGTTGGTCTGAACCAGGAAAGGCCACGGGTCGCCACACGCGTACCAATCGAGGGAATCGGAGCCGCCGAAGGTCGTTTCTCCGAGCAAGTCGTCGCTACAGGTCAGGGCCTGAGCGACGTCGTTGCCCGGGTCACAGGGCGTCGGACAACCGAAGGACATGGTGTATGCGCCAGCGCCGAAACAGCTGGCGTTCTGACTGTCGATGGTCACGTAGTAGTTGGAGCCGGTGGCGATCCAGTTGATCACCTCGTCCGCGCCGCCGCCGTTCTCACTGGAGGCCGTGCACACGCCGGCATTGGCGCCACAGTTGTTCTGCTGCGCATACAGGTTGACCGGCTGGGGCACGTGGTTGTCGATTCCGACCCAGACCTCGGTGCCCGCGGCCGGTGCCCAGCGGTAGGTGCTGTCGCCTCCGGGGTTGCCAACGGCGTTGCATGCCTGGTAGTTGGATTGATCGTTGAAGCAGAACGGAAAGTCGGCCTCGCCGTTGCCGGCGTTGACCATGATGTTGCACTGCACACCGACCGGGTAGTCGACCCAGCAGGCCTGTGCCTGGGCGGTGGTGGATGCGCCCACACCCACGACCACTGCAACCAACCATTTCCCGATGCTTTTCGACGAAACGCGCATTGGATTCTCCAAGCCCACAGGGCCAACTCACCCGCGCAGGCAAGCGGGCGAATTTTACACGATTTGGTCGTTCGTCCGCCAAATGTGATGCGAAATTCTCGGCGACCTACCGTCGTCGTCGCAGGAAAAGGCCGATTACAAGCAGGTTGAGCCCGCCCATCGCGCCGTTGAAACCTGTACTGCAGCTGCACGCACCCGGGGCGGATTCACCCTTTCCACCCGACTCGGTCGCGTCCTCTCCGTTGCAATCTTCATCAATGCCATTGTCGGGGATGTCCGTGGCACCTGGGGCAACGGACACGTCGTCGTCGTTACAGTCTCCCTGGTCCTCGCTGAAGCCATCGTGGTCATCGTCGTAGGCGTCGGTCCCCTCATCGACCGTTCCGTCGCAGTCGTCATCGATTCCGTTGGCGGTCTCAACGCCGTTGGGACTGACCGCCGGATCGTCGTCGTCACAGTCGCATTCGGATTCGGTAAATCCGTCGCCATCATCGTCGAAGCCATCGGTGCCCTCGTCGATCTGACCATCGCAATCGTCGTCGATCCCGTTGATGACTTCTGGGGCGCCGGGATGCACGTCTTCATCGCCGTCGTCGCAGTCGCCTCCCTCCTCGGTGAAGCCGTCGCCATCGTCGTCGAAGGCGTCGGTCCCCTCGTCCACTACGCCGTCGCAGTTGTCGTCGATGCCATTGGCGACTTCGACCCCGCCGGGGTTCACATCCACATTGCCGTCGTCGCAGTCACCGTCGTCCTCGGTGAAGCCGTCGCCATCGTCGTCGAAGCAGTCGGTCTCCTCGTCGATGACCAGGTCGCAGTCGTTGTCGAGGCCGTCACAGATCTCCAGCGCACCCGGGAAGATGTTGGCGTCCTGTGGGGCGCAGTCGCTGTTGTCGTCGACCCCATCGCCGTCCGAATCACCCGTCCCATCGTCGACAATACCATCACAGTCATCGTCGATGCCGTTGCCGAGGAGCTCGTCTTCACCCGGATTTCGGTTCGCATCGGCGTCGTCGCAGTCGCCCTGGAGTTCGGTGTAGCCGTCGCCATCGTCGTCGAAGCACTCGGTGCCGTTGTCGATGTCGCCGTCGCAGTCCTCGTCGACGCCGTCGCAGACCTCTACCGCCGCCGGATTGACATCAAAGTCGCCGTCGTCGCAGTCGCCTCCGACCTCTGTAAAGCCATCCCCATCGTCGTCGAAGTTCGGCGTTCCCTCGTCGACAACGCCGTCGCAGTCGTTGTCGGCGCCGTCGGCCAGCTCGACCGCGCCCGGGTAGGTGAGGTCGTCCGTGTCGTCGCAGTCGTCGCAGGACCAGAAGGTGTCGCCATCGGCATCGGTCTCATACGCGTCGTTGGGGCAGGGATCGCAGTCATCGGGCCGGTTGTCGCCGTCGGCGTCCAGGGTGTCGTCGAACCCGGCGCACACGTCGCAGCCGTCGGGAACCGTGTCGTTGTCGACATCGTCGTTGTCATCGCTCCCGGCACACACATCGCAGGCATCCGGCACGCCATCGGTGTCCGCGTCGAGGTTGTCGTCTCCCAGGGCGCACGCATCACAGGCGTCCGGGACGAAGTCGCCATCGGTGTCGATGTTGTCGTCTCCAGCACCGCAGATGTCGCAGTCATCCGGCACACCATCGCCGTCGTTGTCGACGTTGTCGTCGCCCCCTGCGCAGATGTCGCAGGCATCCGGAACGCCGTCTCCATCGGAGTCTCCGGGTGGGCCAGCGCACCCGTCGCAGCCATCGGGGATACCGTCGCCGTCCGCGTCATCCGCATCGTCGAAGCCCGGGCAGACATCGCAGTCGTCGAGCACGCCGTCGCCATCGGCGTCGCCCGGACCGTTGCAGACATCGCAGCCGTTGGGGATCCCGTCACCGTCGCTGTCCAGCCCATCGTCGAAGCCAGCGCACTGGTCGCAGCCATCGGCTACGCCATCGGCGTCGGCATCGGCCAGGTCGTCGAAGCCGGGACACAGGTCGCAGCCCCCGGGCACACCATCATTGTCCGTGTCGAAGAGGTCGTCGTGGCCCTGGCAGGCGTCACAGGCGTCGGCGACGCCATCGAAGTCGGTGTCGACGCTGTCGTCTCCTGCGGGACACTGGTCGAGGCCGTCGCAGATCCCGTCGCCGTCGCCGTCCGCGTTGTCGTCGCCGGGGCAGGCATCGCAGCCGTCGGGCACCCCATCGCCGTCGGCGTCGAGGTTGTCGTCGGAGCCCTGACAGAGGTCGCAGCCGTTCGGCGCCCCATCGCCATCGGTGTCGAACAGGTCGTCCGACCCCGGGCAGGCGTCGAGGGCATCGCACACCCCGTCGAAGTCGGTATCCAGGGCGTCATCTCCGCCCAGACAGGTGTCACAGCCATCGGGGATGCCATCGTCGTCTCCGTCGAGGCTGTCGTCGAAGCCGTCGCAGACGTCGCAGCCATCGGGCGTGCCATCGCTGTCCCCGTCCTGGTTGTCGTCGGATCCAGAGCACACGTCGCAGAAGTTCGGCACGCCGTCGAAGTCGCCATCCGCACCATCGACACCGCCCTCGCAGATGTCACAGTCGTTGGGCGCGCCATCGCCGTCCGTATCGAAATTGTCGTCGCCCAGGCAGACGTCGCAGCCGTCGGGCACCCCGTCGAGATCGCCGTCGAACGCGTCGTCTGAGCCCTCGCACCGGTCGCAGAAGTCGGGAACCCCATCACTGTCGCCATCGAGATCATCGCGTCCGCCCGGGCACAGATCGCAGGCGTCGGGCACACCGTCGACGTCGCCATCGTCGCCGTCGTCGCCGAACAGGCAGATGTCCAGCCCGTCGCAGATCCCGTCCGAATCTCCGTCGGCAAAGTCGTCTCCAGGACAGGCGTCACAGCCGTCGGGAACGGTGTCGACGTCTACGTCGGCGAGGTCATCGAAGCCGATGCAGATATCACAGCCGTTGGGCATGGAGTCGCCATCTGTATCGACGGCATCGTCAAAGCCCGCACAGGCGTCGCATACGTCGGGATAGCCATCGTTGTCGGCGTCGTCGTTGTCGTCGAATCCGGGGCACCTATCGCAGAAGTCGGGCACGCCGTCGATGTCTGCATCGTCGCTGTCGTCGCCGCCATCGCACCGATCGCAGGCGTCGGGCGCCCCATCGCCATCGGCGTCGATGGTGTCGTCGAAGAATGGACATTGATCGCAGGCGTTTGGCACCCCGTCGGAGTCGACGTCGATGAGATCGGTGCCGAATGGGCAGATGTCGCAGGCGTCGGGAACCGTGTCGCCATCTTGGTCATCGGTGTCCCTGTAGCCTTCGCAGGCATCGCAGGCGTCGGGCACGCCGTCGGTGTCGGTGTCGACGTTGTCGTCGCCGGTGATGCACACGTCACAGTCGTTGGGCACGCCGTCGTTGTCGTTGTCGAGCAAGCTGATGCAGCTGTCGCAGCCGTTCGGAATCCCGTCACCATCGTTGTCGATGCGATCGTCGAATCCGAGACAGATGTCGCAGCCGTCCGGCACTTCGTCGTTGTCGTCGTCGTACACATCGTCGTAGCCCGGGCAGTCGTCGCAGAAGTCGGCCACGCCATCGCCATCGCCGTCGGCGTTGTCGTCCCCTCCTCCACACAGATCGCACCCATCCGGGACACCGTCGTTGTCTCCGTCAAAGGTGTCATCCTGGCCGGGGCACAGGTCGCAGAAATCGGCGATGCCGTCGCCGTCGGTGTCCACGTCGTCATTGCCGCCCGGACAGACATCGCAGCCATCCGGGTAGGAGTCGAGGTCGGTGTCGGTGAAGTCGTCGTAGCCGGGGCAGATGTCGCAAGCATCGGCGGTGCCATCCAAGTCGGCATCGTCATCGTCGTCTCCGAGGCTGCACAGGTCGCAGGCGTTGGGAACGCCGTCGCCATCGCTGTCCAGCGCATCGTTGCCCAGTGCGCAGATGTCACAGCCGTCGGGTATCCCGTCGCCGTCCGCGTCGGAGCCGTCGTCGTTGTTGGCACAGACGTCGAGACCGTCGCAGACGCCATCGGAATCCGCGTCGGCATTGTCGTCGCCGGGACAGAGGTCGAGACCATCACAGACCCCATCGGAGTCAACATCCGCGTTGTCGTCGCCCGGACACAGATCGCAACCGTTCGCCACGCCGTCGCCGTCGGTGTCCAGCGCATCGTTGGCTCCGGCGCACGCATCGAGGAAGTCACAGACCCCATCAAAGTCGGCGTCGGCGTTGTCGTCTCCTCCCGCACAGTTGTCGAGGCCATCGCAGACGCCGTCACCGTCGGCATCGGCGTTGTCGTCGCCTGGACAGAGGTCGCAGCCGTCGGCCACGCCGTCACTGTCGCTGTCGGCACCGTCGTCCGAACCGGGGCAGGTGTCGCAGAAGTTCGCGATCCCGTCCGCATCCGAGTCGAGGTTGTCGTCGCCGCCAGCGCAGTCATCGCACCCGTCGGGAACGCCATCGGAATCGGCGTCGACATCGTCCGGGGATCCGAGACAGAGGTCACAGGCATCGGGAACGCCGTCGCCGTCGCCATCGAGGAAATCGTCGCCGCTCGGACAGATGTCGCAGTCGTCGGCAACGCCATCGCCATCGGCGTCGGTCAGGGCATTGCAGGTGTCACACTCGTTGGGGATGCCATCACCGTCGTTGTCGAGCGCGTCGTCTCCTCCCGGGCAGACATCGCACCCATCGGGAACGCCGTCGACGTCCGCGTCTGCGGTGTCGTCGAAGCCGGTACACACATCACAGCCATCGGGAACGCCGTCCGAGTCGGCGTCGAGGGTGTCGTCGGAGCCAGGACAGACGTCGCAGGCATCGGGAACACCGTCGCTATCTGCATCGGCGACCCCTCCAGCGCAGCTGTCACAGCCGTCGGGGATCCCATCGCCGTCAAAGTCGAGGCGATCGTCTTCACCCACGCAGGCGTCGCAGCCATCGGGAACGGTGTCGGCATCCGCGTCGGCGGTGTCGTCGAAGCCGGAACAGCTGTCGCAGCCATCGGGAACGCCGTCGCTGTCGGCGTCCAGGGTGTCGTCGAAGCCCACACACTGCTCACAGGCGTTGGGCACGCCATCGCCGTCCGAATCCAGGAAGTCGGCAAATCCAGGACAGGCGTCGCAGCCATCCGGCACCAGATCGCCGTCGGCGTCCAAGGTGTCATCTGAGCCAGGGCAGAGGTCGCAGGCATCGGGAACGCCGTCGCCATCGGTGTCGGTCACCGGGCCGGCGCAGGTGTCGCAGCCGTCGGGGATGCCGTCGCCATCGATGTCGGCGCCGTCATCTGAGCCTGGACACAGATCGCACCCGTCCGGCGTGCCATCGACGTCGCCGTCGAGCCAGTCGTTGAAGCCCGCACACACGTCGCAGGCATCGGGGATGCCCTCACCATCGGCATCGGCGGTGTCATCGAACCCGGGACAGATGTCGCAGCCATCGGGAACGCCGTCGGTGTCCGCGTCGTCGCCGTCGGCGAATCCGAAGCACTGATCACACCCGTTTGGAACGCCATCCCCGTCGTTGTCGAGGGTGTCGTTGGATCCCTCACACAGGTCGCAGAAGTCGGGTGTGCCGTCGTTGTCGGTGTCGACAGAATCGTCACCGCCAGAACAGATGTCGCAGCCATCTGGGCGTCCGTCTCCGTCGGTGTCGATGTCGTCGTCGAACCCATTGCAGGAGTCGCAGGCATCGCCGTACCCGTCGCCGTCGGCGTCTTCCTGTCCGAAATTCTGGACCAGGGGGCAGTTGTCGCAGCCATCGGCGATCGGATCGAGGTCGGAGTTGTCGATGTCGGATCCGCCGGGGCAGATGTCACAGCCGTCGGGGACCGTGTCCTGGTCGGAGTCGACCGCGTCGTCGAAGCCGGCGCAC
>Ga0315336_1004599_pt1 | contig 16108 bp, 12 predicted proteins | sample ASW5metaG_FD_204512 | JGI IMG/M metagenome (GOLD analysis project Ga0315336, IMG submission 204512) | Ammonia-oxidizing marine archaeal communities from Monterey Bay, California, United States - ASW #5 | ecosystem: Environmental > Aquatic > Marine > Intertidal zone | place: USA: California...
TGCTGCGGCCGACGGCAAGAATAAATTCATCGACCAGCGGTAGGATGGAGCGGAGACTTTCGACGAACGGGTAGCCAAAACGAACGCCGTCGCGAATGATGCTAAAACCTGAAACTCGCATGGCAAAGGCGCGCCTGCTCGGTCGGAAGGGAGTGACTCTAGAGCTGGCAAATCATAGAAAAGAGAGCGGCGGAGCACAAGACGACTCTAAGCCCTACGTCAATAGTCGTACCATAGACCGAAGCCCGTTTTCTGTTCGCTTTCGTCGAAGAATGAAAACTGGTCGCTCTTGCCGTTGTAGTACTCGACACCCAACCGAAACAATCCGCTAGCAGGCGAACGCCGCCAGGCCCAGCCGGTTTGAAAAACAAAGTTGCCGCCAAAATCGACCTCTTCGCGCAGATGGCCATTGACGGCCACGAACGGCGCGCCGCGCGGACCCGTTGCTCCCGTCGGGGCGTATTCGCTACCGAAGAGAAACTCCCACGGTTCGGAAACATCGGACGATATCGCGAAACCGGTTTCAAAGTAGACGCGAAACCGCGGCCTGGGGTAGAGCGAGTGGCCCCAAACCAGCACATTGCGGCTGAAGTTCAGACGTGTGAAGCCGGGGTTCTTCAACAGGAACTCGTCAGCCAAATGCGAGCTGAGATGGTAATAGCCGAACTTGACCTGGTAGATCTCATTGCCCCAGGTGAGCGGCACGCCAAAGCGATAGTCGGTCGCAATCAAGTCGAGATTTTCATCGCGATCGAGCCGCGTCGTGGCCGACCCTTCGAATCCAAGTTCCCACCCAACCGGTCGAACTTCGCCGCTGGAACCGAATCGCAACAAGCTGAACTGGAAGCCGAGTGTGATATCCCAGATCTTACCGTCGCCCGACTCGTCGTTCCAAATCGCCCGAAAGCGCGACTCCTGGGCGCTGGCCAAATAAGGGCGATAGATGAGCCCCCGCGGCATCAGCTCCCAGTCGTGGCATTGGCGCCGGTTGCCAGAGCAACCAACACGCTGGTCCGCAATATAACCATCAGGACAACCCAGGGTTCCGCCGCCTGAGAATTCTTGCACCACTGTTCTGGGTGGCGCGAGCACTGGGGACGGGGCGAGCATCGCGGGCGACGCATCGAAATTGACTGACTGAGTTGCGAGCGGGCCGGGGACAGTGAACAACGGTTGCTCGGAGAACATCGGTTGCTCGGCGAAAGCCGACGCCTCAGTTACCCACAGACCGAGGCTCGTCGCACTGCTGGCCAGCAGAGTGAGTCCCCAGAGCAATAGGCGGGTGCGGAGGTCAAACATGGCAAGTCGGAAGGTGGTGGCGATCGGTTGAGCGTCGGCAGGCAGGTGGAACTGACTGGCAGGGGCTAACCGAGACATTGGGGCCACCAGCCAAGATAGTTACGAGTGTTTTCTTCGGCATAACTGAGCGATAGGCGACAAGCGGCCCCCTCTTTTGCGGGCCGTATCGATATTGCCGCCAGTGGAAACGCATCTGAGAGGCTGCGAAGACTTTTCCGGCCGTGTGTAGTGGGACCGGTCGTAGCTATTATGCGGTGAAAACAGCTAGGAAAATAGACGTTTGTGGATCAGAGAGGGGCGGCGGCTGATGTCGTCTGGCAGGCTGGTTCGATCCTTAACAAGGACGACAAGCCGCCAAGACACAGGCCGCCAAGCGGCGGAGCAATCTGTGGCTCCCGGCTGTGCTGACCGCGACGCTTTGCCCAACGAGCGGGCTGCAGCGGCGAAACAAGCCCCAATAACTGAGGACCTGGCCATGCGGATTGGACGAATTGCTTTGTTCGCGCTGATGTTTTCTTGGGGCAACGGCTGGCTGCTCGCCGAGTCAACCCTGGGGCAGTCGTTGGGATGTTGGCGAATGCCCAGCACGGCGCTGCAGTGGCTCGGCTGCGGTAACGGTCCAGGCCATCACGCGCCCGTGGTGCGAGCGCGCCGTTACCATCCGCCACACGTGCAGCGTATAGTTCGCACCGCGCCTGGCTGCCAGCCCTACTGCCAAGCACCTGGGAACAGCTACTCCAGTCAGCCCCATTACTATGACCAGGGGAACAGCAATGTTCCGACTCGCGTTGCCCCGCCAAATGTCAGCGGTTCAGCCTGGCAACCTGCTCCGGTCGAACCATCCGGCCCCGTGGTGTTGCGGCCCAGAAGGAGCACGCAGGTGGTCGATCAGCGTAGCGGTCGACCGATCCCTCCACCCGCCGTGGCCGGTCCCTATCGAGGCCACAGGTATCGCTAACGGGGGTTCAATGCCGGGCTGTAGGAGATGTGAGATGTTTGATGTTAGATTGTAGATGTCAGATTGGGGGATTTGGATATCAAACGCTTCTGACATCATCAATCTCACCTCAAACATCTTACATCCCATCATTGGGTAGCATCGACTTGGTGTGGCAATGGATCTCTGGTACGTGATGATGGTCATAGTCGTCGGTGCCGCGCTGGCGTTGGCGGTGCAACTGTTGTGGCACAGGGCGCGTACCGCGCAACAGGCTGCACAGCAGGAGCTGGCGATCTTGCAATTCGGCGAGCTTCGCCAAGCCCTCGGCCCGGCCTTTCTCGAAGCGGCCGCTGCCACCGGAAAGCCGCGCGGCCTGCGCTGGAAGCAGTGCGAACTCGAACCGACAGAGCTCTTTGCGATTGATCAGGCGACCCGAGAAATAGTGGCGCTGGTCGCCGTGACGATCGGCTTCGAGGCGATTCCGGGTGGCGACATGGAAGAGGTTGAGGCGGTGGGCAATCTGCGCCGGGCGACGGCGGTGTTCGTTTACCGCCAGAGAGAGTGGACAACCGACGGTCGGGCCGTGTTCAATTTGGAGCCCGAGCAGACGCTGCAGCGTTTTGCCGAGAGTATTGTTCCTTTGGAATAGTACGGCAGCCGCGGAGCCCGGAGGCAGGTGTGCCTCCGGCTAGGAGGGAACTCTTGAGTTCCACCGACTGTTGGTGTTAGTCGCGCGACATGAACAGCCGCAGGATGTACCAGAACAGCAGCGCCACCGCGGCAAAGAGTGCCAACGAGGCCGCCACGTGCTGCCCGATGCGGTAATGGTGCAATACGTTGGACGTGCTGTACAAGATGTAACCGCAAGCCAGGGCAATCATCGCGTAGGTAAAGATCGGCCCCAGTGCGAAGCCGAAGACAATCCCACAGACAATCAAGCCGATTGCGGCGATCCCGCCGAACATCAAGATGCTGCGTAGGAATGAAAAATCAGCTCGAGTCAGGAAGACTACAGCCGTCAGCACGCACAGCAGACCCAAAGTCGTCACGGCCGCGGTGGCGATGATATTACCATCTTCGCTAATCGAGTTAGCCATCCAGAGCAGGGGCACGAAGATCACCGCTTCGGCAACAACGTAGAGGCACAGTCCCAGGTATTGCTTGCCAATCGAAGCGCCCGAGAGGGCCCAGGAGTTGGCGATCCAACTGACCGCCATGAAGGCCCCCAGCACGATCAGCCAACTAAACTGGCCGCCAATCATTGTCTCGACCAATTGCTCCGTGAACGGCATGTTCAGCAGCACAGCTTCCAACGCCACGAACGCCACGATCGCGCCGGCCAGATGCAGGTAGGTCTTGGTGATAAAGTCGGCCCGTTGCTCGACATCGGCTTGCGCAGCCATACCCAAGGTGGGCGACTGATAGGGATTTTCTGCGTAGTTCATGACGACTACCTTTCTGTCAGACAATCGGGATCCGGCATACAGCGTTGCCCGAGCATTCATTATTGCCCATTGTGCCACTGGAAGGTAGGGCAATATCACAGTACCGCGACCAGAGAGAGCGGACCACCTCGGGAATTCGAGGGCGGTCAGCCGCAGGCGCGTGGTTGCCCGTGCCCTGATCCTATACGATAGTTTCCAGTGCTTTGTTTTCCGCCAGCCCTCCGACAATCCGATCGTTCGACCCATGCAGCTTCATCAGGTCCGCGTCTACCCCTCATCAGAACAGCTGCCGCTCCAGGTGCAGCTGGCCTGGAAGCTGGCCGAATTGGCAACAAGCGAGGTGGAGATCGAGGCCGACGTCGTGCAGATGGTCGCCAACCGGGTGATCGACAATAGCGCGGTCGCGCTTGCGGCAATCAATCGGCCGCCGGTGTGCAGCGCGCGGACGCAAGCCTTGGCACATCCGCGGCCCACGGGCGGGCCGCGAGGCGCAACGCTGTTCGGATTGGACCATGCTCGGCAGGTCGACGCCGAGTGGGCCGCCTGGGCCAACGGTACGGCCGTGCGCGAACTCGACATGCATGACACCTATCTGGCGGCCGACTATTCGCACCCAGGCGACAACATTCCACCTCTGATAGCGGTGGCCCAACAGTGCGGCCGCACGGGCGGCGAGCTGCTCCGAGGAATTGTCGCGGCCTACGAAGTACAGATCGCGCTGGTCAAGGGCATCTGTCTGCACAAACACAAGAAAGACCACATCGCGCATCTCTGCCCGGCACAGGCTGCGGGCCTCGGCGCGATGTTGAGTCTGCCGACCGAGGTGGTCCATCAGGCGATCCAGCAGGCAGTTCACGTGTCGTTCAACACGCGGCAATCGCGCAAGGGAGAGATTTCCAGCTGGAAAGCGTATGCCCCGGCACACGCTGGTAAGTTGGCGATCGAAGCGGTCGACCGGGCTATGCGAGGCGAGCGTAGCCCTGCGCCGATTTATGAAGGGGAAGATAGCGTGCTGGCCTACATGCTCGACGGGCCCGAGGCGTGCTACGAGGTGCCGCTGCCTGAGCCGGGTGAGCCGTTGCGGGCCATTCTCGAATCGTACACCAAGGAGCACTCGGCCGAGTACCAGTCTCAAGCACTGATCGATCTGGCGTTTCGACTCCGCCAGCAGAGCGATGCCTGGGACAACGACTGGGACAACATCGAACGCATTGTGATCGAGACGAGCCACCACACGCACTACGTGATCGGCACCGGCTCGGGCGATCCGCAGAAATTCGATCCGCAGGCGTCGCGGGAAACGCTGGACCATAGCGTGATGTACATCTTTGCCGTTGCTCTGCAGGATGGTCGCTGGCATCATGTCGAGAGCTACACACCTCAGCGGGCTGCGCGGCCCGACACCGTACGGCTGTGGTGCAAGATTGAAACGGTGGAAGACTCGCGTTGGACCGAGAGCTACCACGCGGCCGATCCGGCAGAGAAAGCGTTTGGCGGTCGGGTGGTCATCACCTTGAAGAGCGGCGAAGTCGTCGCCGACGAAATGGCGGTGGCCAATGCGCATCCGGCCGGCGCGAGGCCATTCGCCCGAGACGATTACGTGGGTAAATTCGACGTGCTGAGCGAGCAACTGGTCGAACCGGCCCAGCGCGACCGGTTTGTCGAACTGTGCAGCCGGCTGCCGGAGCTTTCCAGCGAGGAGCTGGGCCAGTTGAACGTGCCGTTGTCACCGGGTAAGGTGCAGTCCGATCAGCGTGACACGCGGGGAATTTTTTGATGTTGCAAACGTCTAGTTCGGCTGCTGAAAAACGACGGGCTTTTCGTCGAGCGCTGGCCACCGGCAAACTGTTGCGATTTCCTGGTGCGTTTTCGCCGCTGGTGGCGATGCTCGTCGAGCAGATTGGGTTCGACGGCGTCTATGTTTCTGGCGCCGTGGTTTCGGCAAACTTGGGCCTGCCCGACGTTGGTCTGACAACCTTGTCTGAAGTGGCAGATCAAGCCGGGGCGATCGCCCGAGTGACTAATCTGCCGGCGATCGTCGACATCGATACCGGGTTCGGCGAGCCGACCAACGTGGCCCGCACGGTGCAAACGATCGAAGAGGCCGGTTTGTGCGGATGCCACTTGGAAGATCAGACCATGCCGAAACGGTGTGGCCATCTGGACAACAAACAACTTGTCGGCGCGGACGAAATGGTTGGCAAGCTGCGGGCTGCCGTGGAGGCGAAACAGGACGCCAATTTCCTGGTGGTTGCCCGCACGGACGCCCGTGGGGTGGAGGGGCTCGAAGCGGCCATTGATCGGGCGCGGCGCTATGTCGATGCCGGGGCGGAGATGATTTTCCCTGAGGCTTTGGCCGACCAGCGGGAGTTTGAGGCGTTTCGCCAGGCGATCGACGTGCCGCTGCTGGCCAACATGACCGAGTTCGGTAAATCGCGACTGTTGGGGGCCGAAGAGCTGGAGCAATTGGGCTACAATCTGGTGATCTACCCAGTGACGTCGCTACGGCTGGCGATGAAGGGAGTGGAAGAGGGTTTGCGGACGCTGTTGGAGCAAGGGACTCAGCAGTCGCTGCTCGACTCGATGCAAACCCGGCAGCAACTCTACGAACTGTTGCAGTACGATGCCTATTCAAAATTTGATCAAGAGATCTACAACTTTCGTAATACCTTGTCCGACTGAAGCGAGCTGGCTGGCCACAGTCCAGTTCCTAAAACCTGTGTTCAGTCTGAAGTAAAGTACATTTCCTTCGCAATGGGAGTGCCTCGTGCCAGATTCCGTTCCATATAAAGCGAAAAAAGGGTTGGATGGGGTCGTTTTTGATACGACTGAGGTCTCTCACGTCGTGCCGGCGGAAAAGTCGCTGTTTTACCGCGGCTATCCGGTCCACGAGCTGGCCGAACAATGCCGGTTTGAAGAGGTTGCCTATCTGCTTCTGCGGGGCGAGTTGCCCACGGCTGCGCAGCTCTCTGAATTCAGTCAACAGGAACGAGCCCAACGCGGCCTGAGCGACGCGCTATTGGAAGTGCTCGAACGGTTTCCCGCCCAGGGTCATCCGATGGATGCGGTGCGTACCGGGGTGAGCTTTTTGGGCATGGAAGAATCGTTCGCCGGCGCCGATGACTCCGAATCGGCATTGCGCAAAGGGGTTGGCCTGCTGGCGAAGATTCCGACGATCATCGCCGCCAGCCAGCGATTGCGGCGAGGAGATCGGCCGATTGGGCCGCGGGACGATCTGTCGATTGCCGAAAACTTTTTTCACATGTGCTTCGACAGCGTGCCGGAAGAGCCGGTGGTCAAATCGCTAGATGGGTCGCTCACCCTGTACTCCGAACATGGTTTCAATGCCTCCACACTGACCGCCCGAGTGATTGTCTCGACTCTTTCTGATCTGGTTTCGGCGGTGAGCGGAGCAATCGGTGCGTTGAAGGGCGCGCTGCATGGCGGAGCGAACGAAGAAGTGATGTATTCGCTGCAGGAAATCGGCAAGCCGGAGGCGGCTAAGCCGTGGCTCGACAAAGCACTGGCCGAGAAACGCAAGATTATGGGCTTTGGCCATCGGCTATACCGCATCGGCGATTCGCGCGTCCCGACCATGACGGCCTATCGCGATCAACTTGCCGAGCTGCGCGACGGGCAGCAGTTGGTCGAAACGGCGCAGGTGCTTGAACGCGAGATGATCGCGGCCAAGAACATCTATCCGAATCTCGATTACCCAGCCGGGCCGGCCTTCCACTTGATGGGGTTTGAGATCGATCTGTTCACGCCCATTTTCGTGATGGCTCGGGTGGTCGGTTGGACGGCTCACGTGGCGGAGCAATTGGCTGACAACCGGCTGGTCCGCCCGATGAGCGATTATATCGGCCACGCACCACGCGACGTGGTGCCGCTAGAGCAACGCGGGTAGCTGTTTCTCTGATTCGTACTTTTTGAAGCCCTACATCGAGTTACCGCATTGGCTGGTAGTTCATTGCTCCGAAGCTAGAATAGGAGCTGCTGGTAGCGAGAGTGATCTCCCTTCAGCTTCCGATTTACTGCTTGGGCCCGTTAGCGAATGCGCTATGAACACCGTTTCAACCGATCTGATTGCTCGCCTGAGCGAGATTGTCGGCAATAACCAGGTGTTAACCGCCGCGGAAGACATCGGGCCGTACGGGTTCGACGGCACCGCCGCACTGCGGCAGACGCCCGGCTGCGTGGTGTTTCCTGCCAACACGCAGGCTGTCTCGGCGTGTCTTCAAGCTGCATTGCAAGCCGACGTACCGGTGGTAACGCGCGGATCGGGCACCGGCCTGAGCGGCGGCAGCGTGCCGGTCGAAGGTTGCGTCGTGCTTTGCCTGGTCGAGCTCGATCAGATCTTGGAGGTCGACGCTGCCAACTTAACGCTGCGGGCGCAACCGGGGGTGATCACTGAGAAGATCGATCAGCGCGCCGCGGAGCTGGGCCTGTTCTACCCGCCCGACCCCGGCTCGCAAAAAATCTCGACCATCGGCGGCAACGTGGCAGAGAACTCGGGCGGCTTGCGGGGGCTCAAGTATGGGGTGACGCGCGATTACGTGATGGGTCTGGAGGTCGTGCTCGCCGACGGCCAGATCGCGTGGCTGGGCAACCAATGTGTGAAAGACGTAGCCGGTTACAATCTACGCGATTTGTTCATCGGCTCGGAGGGAACCTTGGGCGTGGTGACCGAGGTGCTGCTCAAGCTGTTGCCGCGTCCCGCCGCGCGACAGACGCTCATGGCAAGCTATCAGTCGATGGAGGCGGCAGCCGAAACCGTTTCGGAGATTATCGCCTCCAGGATCGTTCCTTGCACATTGGAATTCTTGGACAAGCAGACGATTCGTTGCGTCGAGGATTTTGCCCACGTCGGTCTGCCGACCGAGTCGGCAGCGGTGTTGCTGATGGAATCGGACGGGCACGAAGAGGTCGTCGTCCGTGAGGCGGAGGCGATGGCCCAGATTGCCCGCGACCAGGGGGCAATCGAGGTACGCACTGCTGCGAGCAGCGAAGAGGCGGCCCAGCTGCTCAGTGCGCGGCGCAGCGCTTTCTCCGCGTTGGCTCGGGTGCGGCCCACAACCATCTTGGAAGATGTGACTGTTCCGCGCAGCAAGCTGGCAACGATGGTGACGTTTATCGGTCAACTGGCTGAGAAGCATCAGCTGCAGATCGGCACGTTTGGACACATGGGCGACGGCAACCTGCACCCGACGTTTCTGACCGACGAGCGGAACACCCAGGAAATGCACCGCGTCGAGCAGGCATTCACCGAGATGGTAGATAAAACACTCGAGCTGGGCGGCACGATCACCGGCGAGCATGGGGTCGGGTTGGCGAAGAAACCATTTCTGCGACAACAGTTGGGCGACGCCAGTTACGAATTGCTGAAAAAGGTCAAGGCGGCACTGGATCCGAACGGACTACTCAATCCAGGAAAAATCTTTGAGTAGCACTGAAAGCGCATGTCGGACTCCCCCAACGAAAACCTGCTGCAATCGCTCGACTACTCGGTCGTTCAGCAGTGTATGCATTGCGGCATGTGCCTGCCGACCTGTCCGACCTATGACGCTACCCGACGGGAACGCAACAGCCCCCGGGGTCGGATCGCGCTGATGCGGTCGATCGCCGATGAGCGGCTGCCGGTCAGCCGCGAGTTCGCGGAGGAAATGTACTACTGTCTGGGCTGTCTCGCCTGTCAAACAGCCTGCCCAGCGGGTGTGGACTATGCCAATCTGTTTGAGACAGCCCGGGCGGAAGTCGAGCGCCAGGAGGTACTCGCTACGCCGGTGAGACGGTTTTTTCGGTGGCTGACGCTCGATTTGTTGTTCACGCGCCCACGGCTGTTGCGCGCGGTAGGTCGACTGTTGTGGGTCTATCAGCGGTCAGGGCTGCAGTGGCTGGCGAGAACCTACCGGCTAACACGGTTGCTGCCGCGCAACTTAAGGGCTTTGGAACCGCAGGCGCCGCAGATTCGCCCTCCATTCTCGGCTGCACGCATCGGGCCGGTCGAAACGCCCGACAAAACTCGGTTTCGAGTCGGCATGCTTACTGGCTGTATGCAGGATTTGTTGTATGCAGACGTGAACCGGGCGACTGTCGACGTGTTGCTGCGTAACGGTTGTGAGGTGGTCACGCCCCGAAACCAGGCATGCTGCGGTTCACTGCACGCACATAACGGCGAATTGGAGCTGGCTCGCGGGCTGGCCAGGCGAAATCTCGATAGCTTTGACCTTGACGCACTCGACGCGGTGATCACCAACGCCGGCGGCTGCGGATCGCACTTGAAGCAATATGGACATTTATTGGCCGCCGATCCGGTGTACGCCAAGCGGGCCGAATTGTGGGATCACAAGGTGAAAGACGTGCACCAATGGTTGGTCGAAATAGGCTTCGAGCCGCCCCTTGGGTCGACCAGCCACGAAGCGGTCGTCGTAACTTACGACGAGTCGTGCCACTTGTGCCATGGACAGAGAATCACCAGCCAGCCGCGGCAGATTCTCGCCGCCATCCCAAGTGTGCAGCTGGTCGAGTTACCCGAGGCCGATTGGTGTTGTGGAAGCGCAGGCATTTACAGCATCACCCAGCCGGAGCAGGCGGGCCAACTGCTCCAGCGGAAGCTTGACCACATCGGCTCGACCGGCGCCCAGGTTGTGGCAACCGCCAATACGGGTTGCCAGTTGCAGTTGACCAACGGGCTGGCCTGTCGGGCGGAGCTGGCCAATGTGCGTGTCGAGCATCCGATTTCGCTATTGGCGGCCGCGTACCGCGACAAGGGCTGAGCTACTTGGCAGCCGGACCTGAGATGAACCGCGCGTCGAGCCAGTTGGCATAGTCACGTTGGTCGCCCTGATCGGCGTAGTCGGTTTCCAAAGCAATCGCTTCGGCGCCCCGCAGCTCGACTTCAACAGGAACCGGCGCTTGCCCGCCCCGCAACACGTCGCTGGTGTGGGCCAGTTGCCAGATGCCTTGCTGGAGCAGATAGACGCGAAACACCGCGCTGCCTTGACCGTCGGCTGCGTCGTCGATAGCAAGCTCCGCGGCGAAGTGGTTGAAGCCGATTGGCTGGTCGTCGGTGACGTCAGGCCGGTTCAACTGATACGTCAGTCGCGAGGCGGAATGCGTCCCCAACCCCTTGGCAACCATCCGTCCCGCCACCACCAACGGCCCGCCCAGCACGTTGCGGTCGGCACGCCAAGGCCAAGGAATGTCGAGGTAGGGCACATGCTGGTAATCGGCCGGCTGAAGGTCTGAGAGATAGGTGACCGCGGGGCCAAACGGCTGCAGACTGGCGATCTGGCTCACATTCGCCCCAACCAGCTTGATCCCGCCGGCCAAGTGAACAACCAGTCGGTCGGCGTCGGCAACCAGTTTGTCGGCCAGCAGATAGCTGCCATCTTGCAAGCCAACCGCCAACGTGCCAACCCGCGGCTGCAAATCTTGCTTCGGACAGGCGATCCCCGCCACGCGCCGCTCTTCAAATTCCAGCCGACCCAGGTCTGTTTCAAACAGCACCGTCTTCTCAGCAGTCACGCTGACCAGCTGGCCCGCAAAGCGATCGTCATTGGCTAGCAGCAGCCGATCTCCCGGGCCCTTCAAATTGAGCAGCTGGTCGACACGCCGTGCCCGGTCGAAGGCCAGGGCAGGAGCGCCCAGCACTACTGCACGGAGTAGTTCCCGTGGAAAGGTCACCTGCTTCAATAAACCGCTGGTGGCTGAGACCTGCTCGGCGGTGACTTCCAGAGCCGATTCGCCCAACCAGGCGTCGGCCAGCGCCAACCGACTGCCATCGATCAGGTGCAGTTCGCTGGCGGCCGTCGGCAACAGAGGCGTCGACCAGCGAACCAGCTTGTTTGGTGAAACGGTTCTTATACCGTCAGACGTGCGAAACTCTAAGAGACCTTCGCCGGTGACTGCCACCAGCTCTGCCTGCAGCCCAGAGCCGTGCGCCAAAATGAGTTCTTGAGTTCCAACGTTCGCGATGGCACTTCCCGCCAACACAATGGCCAACAGAAAGCTTCCGTAGCCAACCCAACGTCTCAACCAACATGCAAGCCGCACCGCCATCAAGCTACCCTCAACGCTGCAGGATCGGCAAACAGTTGTTCGGCACCTGCAACACAATGCAGGCCATGGCCGTGCCATACTCGGCACAGATCGAATCGGGCCACGAACCATCGGGCTGCTGCCGGGCGATCAGCTCATCGCGAATCGGCGGATACCACCCATCCCAGCGCTCGCCGCCGGCGTGCCACATGGCCTGCACCGCGTAGTACTGGGCATAGAAAAAATACGCCTGGCGGCCAGGCAATTCGCTCCCTGGAGCAAATTGTTGCAGGTAGTCGAGCCCCTGATCGATCGATTCTCCGGTGTAGATGCCGGCGCTATACAGCGCCACGACTCCCGCGGCCGAGCGAGCGAACTGGCTAGGCTGATCCTTGCCACCGAGCGTGTAGCGAAAACCTCCGTCGGCGTTCTGACACCCCTGGACGTATTGGATCGAACGCTCGATCGCCTCCCGCGGCACGGCCATGCCCGCGTTGCGTGCCGCTCGCAAGGCCATCACCTGGCAGACAGTCACCGACAGATCGGCGTCGGCCGGCTCCGGTTGATAGCGCCACCCTCCCTCGTGGTTTTGGGCTTGCAGAATCACCTCGACAGCCGCGTCCAGCCGGTCGCGCAGCTCCGACTGTTGGGCCATGCCATACGACTCGCTTAAGAACAGCGTGGCAAAACCGTGCCCATACATCGGGCCGCGGCTGGTCGCGTCGGCCGCGGCGATGAACCCGTTCTCGCTAGTGTGCTCCAGCAGATATTCGATGCAGCGATCGATCTGCTCGCCATAAGGGCCACGACCGGGCGTGCTGCCGCTGGCCAAGAACGCCATCCCCGCCAATCCGCAGACAGCCACGTTGCGGGCATATCCGCTACGGCCAAACGAGCCATCCGCCAACTGCCGCTCGGCAAGATAGGCCAGCCCTTGGCCGATGGCCTGTGTTGCCTCAGGCGTGATCAGAGCTACCAGGTTGCTGTCTGCTGGCAACTCTGTTTCCTCAGCCAGACAAGATTGGCCGACAAGGCACAACGCGATCGCTGCGCAGACAAACAGCCCGCGGGGTGGGCAAGTCGTGCGTCGACTCGGCGGAGGGTCGGAAGTGAGGTCGATCATGGGGCCGGTGCGGGGCTGGAATCTGGCTCGGCCAATGCGCGGAAATAGGCTTCGATTTCCTCGGCGTACTTGGGCAGGAACGATTCGCCAAGCGGTTGCAAAATCTGCTCTCGATCCCGTTCGGGCAGACTTCCCCACAGGCCTTTGACGAAACTGGACAGTTTTGCTTTTTCGTCCGCTAGAGGTACCTCCAACGGCTTGGCCTTCCCCGGGGAAGTTCCCGGGGAGCTGCCCCCCTTGGCCGAGCCGCCCGGTTTGGGTGGGCCAGGTTTACAGTCGCCTGCGGTGGCGCTCTTCTGACAGTTCGACGCACCGCTGCATTGCCTGCTTAGCTGGGCAATCACCTCGTCGAGGCTCGCTAAGACCTGCAATTGGGCGTTGGTTGCGGGCCCGGCGCGATCGCGTTGCAAGATCCTCGCCCGGGCGGTTTGCATCTGCTTGAAAACCTGCTGCTGCCAGGCGCAGCTGTCCACACCGACATCCTCGCCGATCTGTTGTCGCCACCGGTCGCCGGCTAGCGCGGATTGAGGCGACGTCGGATCGTGCTCGAACAACTCGGAGGCTGATTCCTGGAAAGCGCGGACGTCGAACCCCGCGTCGGGCTCTGCGGTCCAACCCGATTCCAAAGGGCCGGTTTCCGCTGCCGTCGCGTCGGGCAAATCTTGTGGCAGCACCATGGCGATCAGGACCACCGCGGACAACCACGCGATCGTTTGAGTCAGAGTGTTCATGGCGGCAGGTCACCTGGGTCGGTCGGTTCGTCAGCAGGCTGGGAGTCGTCCAATCTATTGTCGGCCGGAGGATGCTCGTTGGGAAGCACGGTTTCTTCGGCAGCCTGCTCCACCGGCGCCTGATCGGACGCCAGACGGTTGGCCAGTTCGGCCAATTCTTGCTGTTCGGCGGCGAGCAGCCGCGCCTCCCGGGCGAGCGACTCGTCAGGCTGATCGAGCGCCGAGCGATTCGCCTCCCACTGCAATGTTCGCTGCTGCAGCTCGGCCTGCATCGCGCGGAGCAGCTTCATCTGACCGAGGGCCCATTGCAGCTGCTGCCGGTGTGCCTTGTCGGCCGGTGGTTTCTGCCCCGCACCACCTTCGCCGCCGCCGCCAGCCGCTGGTTTATCACGGGCCAAGGCATCCTGCTGAGTTTGCACAGCCGATCTCAGAAGGTTCAACTGCTCCAGAGCCTGCCCAGCGGCTTCCTGCGTAGGCAAATCGGTTTGGCTGCGAAGCAGCCGCTCTTCGACAGTCGACATCTGTTCGGCAGTTCGCTGGAGCAAATGGGCACAGACCGGCAGAGCCGGGAATGCCTGCAGCGGCTCGCCGAGCTCGGCGCGAACCGACGCCTGTCGCTCGGCTAACTGCATTGCGATGCTCCGTTGGCCTGGGCCGGTAGATTCGTCAACCGATCGCGCCGCTTCGAGTTCGACGATCTGGTCGAGAATCGCTGCCTGGTCGCCGACCAGTGAACTGGCCAACCTCGCCAGTTGCGCCAGTTGCAACCTGGCCAGAGTCGCTTGCTGCTCCCGACGCGCGGCTGCTAATCGCTCTTGTGCTTGTTGAAGATCACTCTCGGCTCGTTCCGAGTGACGACCACTCCCCTGCTCTTCGCGAAGTTGCTGGGCGGCTCGTTCCAAAGGCCGGACGGCATCGTTGGCATGGAGTTGCTCTGCTTGGCGAGCTAAATCAACCGCCTCGCGGGCCATGGCCGACTGTTGTCGGTCGCGCAATGGTTTCTTGGTTTGGCGGTCGGTCGACCAGCGCTGCAGATCGTTTCGCAGCTGTTGAACTCGGCTTTCAGCTTCTTGCAACTTGGCAAGCACTTGGCGAGCTGCGTCTTGCTGGGGGCTATTGATCCGATCGAGTAACTGCTGCAGCTGTTTGACTGCCTGGCGCTGCTGGGTCAGAGCAAGCCCAACTCGATGCCAGGTGAGATTGTCGGCCGCCCAGCGGAGCGTGGATTGAATGGCGATGTCTCGCGACAGATTGACTGCCGCGGCAAGTCGCTCGGCAATGTCGGGCTCGCTGTCGCGCAGCTCAATGGCGCCGCGCTCCATCCGGTCGAGAAGTTCAGCCAACCGCTGTGCCAGTTGTCGCTGCTCCCGGGCCAAGGACAATATGGAGTCGACTCCGCCTAGACGGTCACCGATCTGATCAGGGCGAGCGTCGCCGGCGGCTGCCTGCAACGCGGCAGGCAGTGCTTCGCGACTACGTTGCAACAGCTGCCGCTGGTCGGAAACCAACAGGGTCAGATCGAGCCGCGACTGCTCGAAGATGCCCCACCGCCGCAGACTCTCCAGCACTTGCTGCAGAGTTCCAATCACCTCGTCCTGGCCTCGTGAGATCGCGTCCAACGGGTCGGCGTGCCCAGTCGATTTCAGCCCGGCGAAGTTGGCTCCGCCAGCGGGGGTTTGTCGAGAGAGATCCGCTAGCGCAGCCTCGATCACTGGCAAGGACGCGACCGCCAATTGCTCGAGATGAGCAAGAACCGATCGTAAACGGTTGGCTGTTTCGGGTTGTTGCAGCTGGTTCTGTGCGATGCTGAGCAACGAGCGTTCGAGCAGGTCGGCTGCCGACGTGGGGGCGCTGTCCAACAGCTCAGCGACTCGCCGCTGTTGTAGCAGGGCCGTGTGCGCTTGTCGGGTCAACTGCTGCGCAGGCTGGTCCGTCGCCTGCCGCCAAGCCTCAGTTTGGCCGTGCAGTCGTAGCTGTTGATCCAAGGCCAGTTGCAGCAACTTGACGATTTGCTGCTCGCGGGCGGCGAGCAGCGCCAGAAGCTGCTCTTGCGAAACAACCGAGAGCCGCAGCGGCCGCAGCGACTGCCCCGTGCCTCCTCGATAGTCGCGGGCACAAGCCAATAGTTCTACGGAAGTCGGCACCTGCAAGGCCCAGCCGGAGAGGTCCAACTCGGTTTGGTGTTGTGACCACTGGCTCGCCTGCTCGAAACTAGCCGCAGCCGATCGATTCTCGGCCGTGGGTGGTTGCTCGGGGCCCCGGTACAAAGAAACTACCTGTTCGCCTTCCTCTGAACGGTCGGCGCGTCGAACGACCAGCTCAACGTCGCGCACCGCCACATTGTCTTTCGCCCCGACGCTTATTTGCAGTTTTGCAGATGGCACCAGCGTCAGCCCAACAGTGGGCAGCAGAAACTTCACTTCCGGCGGAGCGTCACTGAGCATCTGTAAACGAAGCTTGCGCTGCGACTGCACGACGAGTCCGGCTGGAGTGGTCAACTCGAACCAGAAGGTCTCGCTACGTGGCAAAA
>Ga0315336_1004600_pt1 | contig 16100 bp, 17 predicted proteins | sample ASW5metaG_FD_204512 | JGI IMG/M metagenome (GOLD analysis project Ga0315336, IMG submission 204512) | Ammonia-oxidizing marine archaeal communities from Monterey Bay, California, United States - ASW #5 | ecosystem: Environmental > Aquatic > Marine > Intertidal zone | place: USA: California...
GCCGTCAAGGTTTGAACTGGCGGACCAATTTTGCTTGGCACATTTGCACCCAATCCAATCAAAACCACAGTGATAACCTCATATTGCAACGCACTATAGGAGAGCCTAGTATAGGTGCGATAATACTATAATTATTCAACATTTAGATCATTTGCATAGCGTCTTTTTAGTCTATTTCTTAGAATTCAGCACAAACGTCTATTTTAAGTGCCAGCGATATTAAAGGTCATATGATGATATTTTATCCGCAAGAACGTCTTGCTCTTTTTGTTGATGGATCGAATCTTTATTCAGCAGCGCGAGCTCTAAATTTTGACATCGACTACAAGAGATTACTTGAGCTATTTACGGCCAAGAGCAGGCTGGTCCGGGCTTACTATTACACCGCCCTCTTAGAAGACAAGGATTACTCACCTATCCGGCCCTTAGTAGATTGGCTAGCATACAATGGGTACACGTTGGTAAGTAAGCCAGCTAAAGAATTCACTGATCAGACAGGCCGACCCAAGATTAAAGGAAACATGGATGTCGAATTAGCCGTTGACGCTATGGAGATGCGAGATAACATCGACCACGCAATCATTTTTTCTGGTGACGGAGATTTTCAAAGTCTCGTCGCAGCGCTTCAGCGAAAAGGAGTCCGCGTAACCATAGTTAGCACCCTCCTCTCACAGCCTCCCATGGTAGCCGACGAATTAAGGCGCCAAGCCGATAATTTTATAGATCTGGCAGATCTTAAAACTTGCTTTACGCGGGGAAACGATGAGTCGGATGAAACCCCGGACACCCAGCAGCCAAGGCTCTGACAATAGAGAAACCATTTAATATGGAACGACAAAAGTATGATAGTTCTGGACCCACCCCTTATCAAAAACCTAAAAATAATTGTGTGCTATGTCCACGCCTAAGTAAATTTCGAGAATATAATCAAAAACTCTTTCCTGATTGGTTTAACGGCGCGGTACCCTCTTTTGGTCATGATGATGCAGTTCTTCTGATCGTAGGTTTGGCTCCCGGACTTAAAGGCGCTAATCGGACAGGACGACCTTTCACCGGAGACTATGCTGGGGATGTTCTATACCCAACCTTGCTCAAACATAAGTTAGCTATTGGTAAATATGGCAAAAACTCGGACGATGGCCTTCGTCTAAACCTCTGCCGTATTACCAACGCTGTACGTTGTGTTCCCCCAGAAAACAAACCCACGGCAAGCGAACAAAGGACTTGCCGACCTTTTCTGAAGGCAGAAATCAAAATGCTTGAGAGACTGGAGGTTATAATGGCGTTAGGTCAGATTGCTCACCGCGCTGTCCTCTCGTGCCTCGAGGAGCGCCAAGCATCCTTTCCATTTATTCATGGACAACTACACACCCTACGCAGCGGACTAATTCTAGCAGACAGCTACCATTGCTCCCGCTACAACATAAATACCAGACGCCTAACTAAGGAAATGTTTGAGGCACTGATAGCAGATATTACAAACTTGATAGGACGAAAACTCTGAGTTGTTGCTAATCACTAACAATTTGCGGCGGTAAAACAGATTCAATCGCTGACCTTAGTTTGGCGCTCATAGGCTCTGTTCTCGAAGGGTATCCATTGACAAGCGCACCATCAGGCCCCAACAAGTATTTATGAAAGTTCCATTGAGGAGCACCTACTTCGGCTGATACCCAGCGAAAAAAAGGATGGGCGGCATTCCCCTTAACCCGCTGCTTTGAAGTCATTGGAAAGTCCACTGAAAAATTGGTTTGGCAAAAATCCTTGATTTCAGACTCACTCCCCGGTTCTTGGCTGCCAAAGTCGTTGGAAGGCACACCGAGAACTACAAGACCCTGCTCCCTGTAGGTCTCCCAAAGAGATTGGAGGCCTTCGTATTGGGGAGTATAACCGCAAAAAGAGGCGGTATTAACCACTAGCACAGCCTTGCCTTTGAATTGGAGCATAGGTAATTGCTCTCCATCAATAGACTGAAATTCATATTCGTAAGCAATTTCTGCACGAGAAGGCATGGAACTCAATCCTATTAGAAAAATTACTATGACAATAAAAACAAAGGAATTATTGGTAAAATTACGACACATTTGGGTAGTCCCCCCAACCATCATTTAAAACAATCATCTATATTGAAAGCAGAGCTTCTAGTAGCGATTTCTGCTATCCCTTGTCACGCAAAACCCGTGCTTTTTGCCGTTGCCAATCTCGCTCTTTCTCTGTTTCGCGCCTATCTATCTTCGTCTTACCTTTCGCAACACCCAGCTCGACCTTCGCGATTCCGCGATTATTGAAATATAACGACAAAGGAATGACGGTCATACCTTTACGATTCACTGCCATTAGAATTCTGGTAATCTCTCGTTTATGAAGCAAAAGCTTTCTCTTGCGACGAGTATCATGCGAAAAATGAGATGCTCCTTCATATGCTGCAATGTATGAGTTGAGAAGATAAATCTGTCCACGTTCCGGACTTGCGTAAGCTTCCGCTATATTAGCCTGGCCCAAGCGAAGAGACTTTACCTCCGTTCCTTGCAGCTCTAAACCTGCTTCAATCTTGTCTTCAATGTAATAATTACGGTGTGCTTTACGGTTCTTTGTTATCGTCCCCACCGCTATACATCCTGTTTTAACCATGAGTATTAAGCGAGCAAACCTGAAATTTTCATGACTTTCTCAACACGGGCTTTTCCCGTCTCCGATAACGATAATAAGGGCTGGCGAACGTCAGATGAACACTTACCCAGAAGGTGGACACCATATTTCGCTGGTGCTGGGTTAGGCTCGCAAAACATGACATCGTGGAGAGGAGCCAGCTTGTCGCGATACCGCCAAACTTCATCATAATTACCACTTACCCACGCGTCGTGCATTTCGGCACACATTCTTGGCGCAATATTTGCGGTGACAGAAATACAACCGGACCCACCTTGTGCTAGGAAGGCCGTTACCGTGGCATCTTCACCCGAGAGTTGACAAAAATCTTCATCTATCTGCTGTCTCAACTGTAGTGGCCGAGCGAGGTCTGCCGTAGCATCCTTAACACCGACAATATTCGAATGTTTTGCCAGCTCCGTCATGGTGTTTAGGGACATGTCAACAACGCTACGGCCGGGTATGTTGTATATTATCAGAGGCAGATCAACGGAATCTGCAATGAATTTAAAGTGCGCAATCAATCCCTCTTGCGAAGGTTTGTTGTAATAGGGCGTTACAATTAGGGCACCGTCGGCACCCGCATTTTTTGCGTGCCGTGTTAAAGCAATTGCTTCCTCTGTAGAATTTGAACCCGTACCTGCAATCACAGGCACACGCCGGTTAGCCGACTCTATACAGATTTCGACAATCCGTTTGTGCTCCTCATGATTGAGAGTAGGCGATTCACCAGTAGTGCCGCACGGAACGACTCCATGACTGCCCTCGGCTATCTGCCAATCAACAAATGTGCGAAATGCCTTTTCATCCAATTTACCATTTACAAATGGAGTGATGAGGGCGGTTATTGATCCCTTAAACATTGCCTACTCCACATAAAGCAGTCCTAGTTTGATTTCTATGTTGCGAAGAACCTACCACACACCGCTCCTGCGGCAACCAGCAGCATCCTCTGCTAAGTGAATACGCCTTTGGTGTTGACTGAAGGTGCTCCGGTTTGTCATTTTGACCATATTTACTAGATATGGTGTAGCTATAGGTGATGAGTATACTAAAGAGTGTCCGCAGTTTCTGCACAAGGTTTGTGTTGCCGGCATTAGTGATCGCGGCCACCACACAAAAGTGCTGGGCAATTGAGGTGCCAATTCTGCCCCTTGTTAAGCCGCCTGTCATATCATCCGGGGCAATCATTATACCAGCCAAAGTATTACCTGAAAAAAAACCACCGTACTATGGACCATTCGGTCAAGACTATACCTACCTCCTTTCTGTTAATGATCGTGATTTATTCCGCCGAGCTCTCGTAGCTGTTAAGGACCGCAAATGGAAGACAGCACGCGCGCAGATACGCAACATTGAACATCCCCTACCGGCCATCATTTTAGATTGGATGTACATGCGCGAACCTGGTTCGCACGTGTCAATGCGAGCCCGCATTGCATTCATAAGAACTCACCCTGACTGGCCATCAATGAAACAATTAATACGACAAACTGAAGGTTCCGTTGATAATTCCCTTTCCGACTTAGAGGTAGTGCAATGGTTTAATGAGCATCCGCCCGTAACTGCTGACGGAAAGATTGGTATGGCAAACGCCCTTAAGGATCTTGGACAGGAACAATCAGCCGCAGAGGTCATACGAGATGCCTGGATTAATGGGACCTTTACACGCTCAACGGAAAGGCGTTTTCTTAGACAATACAATACGTTTGTTAGCACTACTGAGCATTTGGCGCGCCTTAATCGTTTGCTGTGGGACCGGCACACTAATAGTGCAAGACGCATGATTAAACGCGTGGACAATGCCAACCAAGCCCTGGGCGAAGCTCGCATCGCTTTAATAAATTCCGCTTATGGTGTTGATCGTGCCATTTCCAGGGTACCCGAATCGCTTCGCTCGGACCCTGGTCTAACTTATGATCGCATCAGATGGCGCCGAGTTAGAGGCCGACTAGACAGCGCACGTGAGCTTCTTAGATCTGATTCCATCAACCTAATACGTCCAGCTTTATGGTGGTTAGAACGGCATATCTTAGCACGTGATGCTCTCGCCTCTGGCTTTCCTAATCTTGCCTATTCGATTGCTAGCAATCATGGCCAAACCTCTAACCTAGGACTCTCAGAAGGAGAATGGTTGGCTGGCTGGATAAGTCTTCGGTTCTTATTTGATCCATATCAAGCAGAGCAACATTTTCGCCGTGTCTACGATGTCGTACAATTTCCAGTAAGCCTATCCCGGGGTGCATATTGGGTTGGACGTTCTATCGATGCGCAGGGCGATAACAAGCATGCAAGAAATTGGTACCGCAAAGCAGCACTTCACAACACTACCTATTATGGTCAATTGGCTTTGGCACGACTTGCTAACGAACCAACACCGCAGCTACCACTCAACCCAATGCCTACAATCACAGAACGTAGTGCGTTCCATCAACGTAAGTTGGCACAAGCTGTAAGAATTGCAGCTGAAACCGGTGCAGATGACTTAATGCGCCCGTTTGTTCTTTCCTTGGCGGATTCATCTGACTTTTCCTCCGGCAAACATCTTGCCGCAGAATTAGCCATTCGTCTGCAAAGGCCCGATCTGGGGGTCTGGGTAGCCAGATACGCGGCCCAACAGAAAGTGATTCTTGTAGAGACTGGATATCCTATTCCTAGCTATTCATTGCCTACTGATCCCGAGAAAGCCCTGACCCTGGGTGTAATAAGACAAGAAAGTAACTTTGATGTGACGGCTCGAAGCCGAGCTGGCGCTCTTGGCCTGATGCAGCTTATGCCCCGGACTGCACGTCACGTAGCTCGATCCAACAGACTCCGATATAATCGAAGTCGTCTCACCTCAGAGCCCGATTTTAACATCGAATTAGGAACAAGTTACCTCCGTAATCTGCTTAAACAGTTTCGCGGGTCTTACGTCTTATCAATTGCCGGATATAACGCGGGTCCAGATAGATCATGGAGGTGGATCCGAGCGTTTGGAGATCCTCGTGACGAAGATGTCGACGCAGTTGATTGGGTGGAACATATCCCTTTCTCAGAGACTCGGAATTATGTCCAGCGGGTGATGGAGAACGTCATGGTGTACCGATCCGTGCTTCAAGAGAGTCAAGAAATGGCTCAGACCCTTGAATTGGATCTCAGCCGATAGCACCGCCCAATTAAGTCCTCAAATTCTATCACGGCCACCTTTCTAAACTCGCTACCGGGTTTAATTGGTTAGAGCGTCTGGTTTTGTACCAATCGAAGGCACCACTGGTTTCTTAAAGGGTTTGACGATTCGGGGCATCTTGACCGGTGTTTTTTCAACAACACGGGATTTGAGTACAGTGCCACTTAACTGAACATCCTCTATCTCCGGTAGCCTTTTGCAGTGGCCTTCTAAAGACGCGCCCGGCTCGATAGCAAGACTGTCATGCAACATGTCCCCGAAAACACTGGCCGTACTTGCCAAGAATACAGACTTAGCTTGAATTTTTCCTTCTACTTTTCCATATACACGGACTGCTTCCGCTATGACCTCTCCGACTACCAGACCGCTTACACCTATAGTTAAAACCTGACAATCTATGTCACCCTTAACGCTGCCATCCACCTGGATCTCACCATCACTGATAAGTTTACCTTCAATTGACAAACCTCCGCTGACGATAGAGAGCGAATTAGTGGAAGCAGTATTCTCACTCATATCTCTAACCTGCAATTTTGCCTTAGCCTTAAAGAACATTATCGCCCGCCCTTAGAAACTTTAGTGGATTAAAAGCTTTTCCGTTGTATCTGATTTCATAATGCAGATGTGGAGAAGTGCTCCGCCCACTGCTGCCAAGAAGGCCCAATTTCGTGCCACGACCCACATGGTCACCAGTTGCGACTAAAACTTTTTGTAGATGACCGTACCTTGATATCAACCCCGTGCCATGGTCGATCTCCACTAGCCGCCCGTAGCGCCCTTGCCAACCGGCATATCTTACCTTGCCTTCACCCGTACTTAACACGGGACTTTTGTAGGCTCCTCCAAGATCAAGGCCCTGATGACGAGCCATACTGCCATTGAACGGGTCTTTACGTAGTCCAAACCCACTGCTGATCCAGTAGCTTTGCAGTGGCTTGTCCAATGGCATAGCATCAATTAATGATCGAAGATCATTCCACCTTTCAACTTTAATGTTTAGCAGGTCCAAAGACTTGCGCAGTGGTCCACCCACCTCATGCACTACACCCGCAGGTATAAAGGGTCCACCTGTTCCCAGCATCTGCTCTCGCTGCCCCAAAAAATCACTAAGCCCTAAACCGGTGCCCTCCAGTGAAGTTTCGATTTGATCAATTCGGGTATCCGCCAGTTCTGAGAACTTAGCAAACAGTAAAAGCTGAGTGCTTTCCATGGCACGCAATTCGTCCTCAAGTTCTTGTACCCTACTGTTCAGTCTCACACGTTGGGCAACCGCAAGATCCCGCTCCAGCATGACTTCGCGCACTTCGACACTATCAAGATCTACGCTAATGGCACCCTGGTGAATTTTGGCAAGGTCCACGATCCCGTTCTCTAATTCGTTTAGCCTCTGCTTTAATGAATTCCGCTCTTCAAGACTGCGGGTACGCTCAAGCTCAGTTCGACTAATAGCTAAATCCAACTTCGTGGGGTCGGTAGTCCAGGATGGATCCACCTCCTCACTAGCACGGTCAGGCTTTCGCTGCCTCGCTGCAAGCGCCAAGGCCCCGTCCCGTGTTTTGCGGTCGATTAGTTCTTTCTGACGTTCTATCAGCGTGACGCTGTGTTCATAATTTTCATACAGGCTCTCTGTAACCCCAGACATCTTTTGCGTGTATGTCGAAAGTTGGGCTAGTAACTGTTCATATCCGGACCGCGCGTCCGTAATTTGCAAATCCTTAGCCCGCATTTCCTCACCGTGATTGATAACCAACCCTGAACTCAGAAGAAGCCAGGCACCTGAAACTGCCAACACCAACGTCACCAGCAGTTGCCGAATAGTCGAAAATCGGAGACACCACACGCGTTCTTCGGTCCTCACAATAATGTGACGCTCCGGAAATACCCGTTGTAACGTCTGCTGGAATTTGGATAGATCCCGTCCATTGGGGTCATATCCTGAGATACGCCTCTCAAATAACACTAAACGCCCCTTTGTTTAAGCCGTCCCTTAACGGTGACGATCATCTTCAGAATAACAGGCACGATATTTCCAAATACCGCGGTGCATCAGATTAAGAAATGGCAACCTTCCACCAAGTCAGTCTTGAAGCTCTGCACTAGCAAGTCCAAAACAACGTAAGCACGTGCTGCAAAAACAACACGAGCCATACATCCTCATTTTGCCCTTGTTATACAATTATTTAAAGATAAAAGTACAAACAAGTAGCGTAGAAGAAATGTTACGTGGGTTAGTTGATTCTTCTTATTAAATCACTTTAGTGTTTTTAGCTCTAATGCGCTTAGCCACTTCATAGATTATAACTATTAGGAAATTTGATGAAGATGGTTTACTTCAGCATCGGCGAAGCTTGAGGTCAGAAAGCTAATAATGCACATCAGGAGATTGCTTTTAAGCTGGTTTGGATGTGGTTATGCCCGATACGCACCTGGCACTATTGGCTCATTAGGTGCGCTTCCGGTTGCCTGGGTTATTCATCAAATTGCTGGTCCCTTGGCATTACTTGCCAGTGCCTTTTTCTTGTTTCTATTAGGATGCTGGTTGATCAACTTACAACTACAAAAAGAGCCAGCTAGAGATCCTCAATGGATTGTAATTGATGAGGTGACCGGACAGTGGATCTGCCTAGCTGCAGCCCCAATTGATGTTCTATGGTACGTCTTAGCTTTCATATTCTTTCGGCTATTTGATGTAACAAAGCCCTGGATAATTGGTAAGCTGGATAGGTCCATCACTGGAGGGCTTGGAGTAATGTTAGACGATGTAGCTGCTGGCATTACTGCAGCGTTGGCAATCATAGCGTGCCGACTAGTGGCGGGGTTCTAGGTTGTCTAATCAGCACCACAGTCTCATGGAAGCAGCTGAAAATGTTGTTAAAGCGGCCGTCGCCTCTCACAAATTACTTGTTACAGCAGAATCCTGTACTGGAGGCATGATTGCTAGTTCCCTCACCCAAGTTGCTGGCTCATCAGCCACTTTCCAAGCTGGGTTTATAACCTACTCTAATGAAGCTAAATGTCAGCTCTTGGGTGTGCCCGTCAACATAATAAACGAATCTGGGGCAGTTAGTGCTCCTGTTGCTGCTGCGATGGCGGAAGGTGCTTTGGCAATGAGTAGTGCCCATATAGCTGTCTCGGTCACTGGGATAGCTGGACCAACGGGTGGCACAGAGGAAAAACCGGTTGGCCTTGTCTTCCTGGGTCTAGCAGAAAACAGCATGGATACCAGAGTGAAACGAAATGTTTTTGCTGGGAACCGCGATGAAATTCGCCACGCTGCAGTAGCTGAGGCCCTAAACATTCTTAGGTGCTATCTTGAGAAAGGTTAGTGCGCGGGTTATCAAAAAGCTCTTTAGCGCGCGCCTCAAACGCCGCAACCATTTTGGTCACGGCTTCTTCAAAAACAGTACCAATCATTTTCTGAAGCACCTTTGAGCGGAACTCAAATTCTAGAAAGAAAGATATCTCGGTTGCCTTTTCTCCTTCAACAACAGAAAAATCCCAGCAATTTCTAAGAGTCTTAAAAGGTCCGTTTTGATAGATGATTCGGATTCGGGACGGATATTCTAGTATAACCTTCGAAGTAAATTTCTCGCGCAGCATCTGAAACCCTACTGCGAGATCCGCTGTAAAAACAGTATCACTTTCCCTACTTCTAATTCTCGAGGCAACACACCAAGGTAAAAACTCTGGATACTTTTCTACATCCGCAACCAGATTAAAGACCTGCTTCAGTTCGTAGGGTAACAAATGAGTTTCTTGATGCCGGGGCACAGTCAGAAAACTGTTGAAGTTCTAACAATCAATCGACAGGTGGCGTTTCCGCGCATCCTGCAATCGTTTAAAATCAGCGTCTGCGTGGTAAGACGAACGAGTCAAGGGACTTGCTGATACAACGAGAAAACCTTTAGCTAAAGCTGCACTTTTATACTCTCGAAATTCATCCGGGGGGATAAACTTGTCAACTGGAGCATGACGTAAAGTAGGTTGCAAATACTGCCCAATAGTTAAGAAATCCACATTCGCAGCCCGCATATCGTCCATCACCTGTAAAACCTCTTCTTTACTCTCACCAAGTCCAACCATCAGTCCCGATTTAGTAAAGATCTCCGGATCGATTTCCTTTACGTGTTGCAAGAGACGCAAACTATCAAAATAGCGAGCACCGGGGCGTACAGACCGATATAACCTTGGGATAGTCTCTAGGTTGTGGTTGTAGACGTCGGGTTTTGCTCGGGCCAGCCGCTCTGTAGAGCCCAGTTTCTTGCGAAAGTCCGGCGTTAACACTTCAATTGTACAGTTTGGTTCAGCAACGCGAATAGCATTCACCACCGCCACCCAGTGATCTGCACCACCGTCAGCTAGATCGTCGCGATCAACCGATGTGATAACGACGTGTCGCAGACCAAGCAATCGCACTGCATCTGCAACATTAGCAGGCTCCTCAGCGTTCAGCGCTCTAGGTTTACCTGTCTTTATAGCGCAGAAGGTACAGGCACGCGTGCATATATCACCTAGGATCATTATTGTAGCATGTCTTGCAGACCAGCACTCCCCAATATTGGGGCAAGCCGCTTCCTCACACACCGTATTAAGCGATAACTTTCGCATAAGTTTGCGTGTTTCATGATACACAGGAGAGGTTGGGGCCCTCACTCGTAACCACGGCGGCTTTGGGTGTCTCTCATAATTCGTTCGGAGTGATTCCAATCTTCTCATCGAGCACTTCGCCAGTTTACCATCTTACTAAATGTGAACGGCGCGGTCATAAGCATCAAGTACCGCCTCGTGCATCATTTCCGATAGTGTGGGATGGGGAAAAACAGCGTGCAACAATTCTTTCTCAGTGGTCTCAAGCGTCTTTGCAATTGAATAGCCCTGAATTAATTCAGTTACTTCCGCGCCCAACATATGTGCTCCAAGGAATTCTCCAGTCTTCGTATCAAAAACGGTTTTAACAAGTCCCTCAACCTCACCTATTGCCATAGCTTTCCCATTACCTGCGAACGGGAAACGACCGACCTTAACTTCATGGCCCGCTTCCCTTGCAGCCTCCTCCGTAAGTCCTACGCTAGCAATTTGGGGATTAGAATAGGTGCACCCTGGAATACGAGTACTGTCGAGCGGTTGAACATCCTTAAGCCCCGCAATCTTCTCTACACAGATGACTGCTTCATGACTCGCTTTATGTGCAAGCCAGGGAGGACCAGTCAAATCGCCAATGGCATAAACACCAGGTTCACCTGTTTCGCAATATGAACCGGTAACCACGTGCGACTTGTCAACTTTTATGTTGGTGTTAGTAAGTCCAATATCCTCAACGTTGCCTACAATGCCAACAGCCAAAACAACTCTCTCTATTTGCAACGTCTTCGTATTTCCTTCTTCTTCAAGAGTTGCAATAACTCGCCCCTTCTCTTTCTTTACCTGACTAACGCTCGCCCCCGTGTAGATAGTAATACCCTTCTTCTCAAATGATTTCCGGGCCAGTTCCGATATCTCCCTGTCTTCCAGAGGAAGCACGTGGTCAAGCATCTCAACCACAGTCACTTGTGCCCCAAGCGCATTGTAGAAACTGGCGAATTCAATTCCAATAGCTCCGGATCCGATCACAAGTAATGACTTAGGTATAGTCTTCGGAATCATGGCTTCCTTATATGTCCAAACAAGCTCACCGTCTGGCTCTATACCCGGCAGCCGACGCGGCCGCGCGCCCGTTGCCAATATAACATTTTGACTTGTTAGATCGGCTGTGATCGAACCGTTATTTGTAACTCTTACTTTATGCTTTCCGTTTAAGCTCCCTTGGCCCTCGAACACCACAACCCCGTTCTTTTTTAACAGATGTTTGACCCCGGAGTTAAGTTTACGAGACACCCTGCGGGAACGTTCCACCACTTTTGCTATGTCGAAGCTTATTTCTCCAACCTGGAGCCCAAAATCTTCAGCCTGTTTGATGTTGGTGTAGAGCTCAGCAGTCCGCAATAACGTCTTAGTGGGTATGCAGCCCCAATTAAGACAAATACCACCCAACTTATCCTTCTCAATTACAGCTGTATCCAAACCTAATTGGGCAGCGCGGATAGCACCCACATAGCCACCGGGGCCACCACCTAAAAAGATTGCATCAAAAGAAGTTTTGGCCATAACAAGGCCTTCCTATAAGAGAATTGCCAGTGGATCTTCGACTATCGACTGGAAGACTTGCATAAACCTAGCGCCCACAACCCCATCTACGGACCGATGATCGCAGGACAATGTGCAGGACATTACAGTTGCAATGGCAATGGCACCGCCTCTAACCACTGGCTGCTTTGTGGCTGTTCCGACAGCAAGAATGCAGGACTGCGGCGGATTAATTATCGCTGCGAATTCGCGGATACCATACATTCCCAGGTTGGATATCGAAAAACCTCCACCCTGATATTCCTCCGGCCGAAGCTTCCCTTCCCGGGCCCGGGAAACAAAATCCTGCATTTCATTCGATATTTGTTGTAAGCCCTTCTCATCGGCCTTGCGAAGCACTGGCGTAATTAAGCCACCGTCAGTAGCTACCGCTATAGAAATATCAACGTTTTCGTACAATCTGATAGCTGTGTCGGTCCAGCTTGCGTTAGCTTCGGGTACCTGCCGTAAAGCCAATGCGGCAGCTTTAATAACAAAATCGTTGATAGAAAGTTTGTAATCAGCACCGTCCCGACCATTTAGCTGTTGTCGTAACTCGACGAGGTTATCAATCTGACAGTCCAGTGTTAGATAGAAATGAGGAACCGTCTGTTTAGCCTCAAGCAGCCGTCTTGCAATGGTCTTACGCATTGTAGAATTAGGCAATTCAATAGACGGTTGGCTATAATCTGTTGCTTTCAAGGCGGGCCTTCTCGCTCCAACCATCCCAACGTCACCACCCAGAGCTTTTTCTACATCAACCTTTACAATGCGCCCGTTAGGTCCAGTTCCAGTTATCGATGAGAGATCAATGTCAGAGTTTTGTGCAATACGCCGCGCAAGCGGACTGGCAAAAATTCTTGGACCATCGGCTTCCGACTTTGTGTTAGTGAGCGGCACGACGTTTGGCTCAGAGACTGAAGTGAGTACTGACGGTAGTTCTTCCGAAACGGCCTTATTACCATCGCCTCGCTGAGCTTCCCGTTCTGGTTCTGGTTCTTCTTCTAGTTCTTCTTCTGCTTCTTGTTCTGGTTCCGATACACCCGTAACGGCCTCTACGACAATGGCGTCATCACCTTCCTCTAAAATCACACCAATTGGCTCGTTAACAGCTACCCCTTCGGTTCCCTCGGGCACCAGAATTTTACCGAATATACCTTCATCCGCAGCTTCAAGCTCCATGGTCGCTTTATCGGTCTCTATTTCGGCTAGGATATCACCGCTAGAAACCGAATCACCTTCCTTAACTCTCCACTTAGCGAGCTTACCCTCGGTCATAGTAGGAGATAAGGCAGGCATAAGAATTTGTATCGGCATAGCTAATCTCTTTCACCTAATCCCTGTAGCAAACGGATTTTGCTGCTTCGACGATATCTTTCACCTGTGGCAACGCCATCGCCTCTAAATTCGCCGCATAGGGCATTGGAACATTAGCACCATGCACTCGGGTCACTGGTGCATCTAGCCAATCAAATGCTGCTGTCATAATTTGAGCAGAAATTTCCGCCCCTATACCGGAGAAAGACCAACCCTCCTCACACGTCACACAGCGTTTGGTTTTCTGAACTGACTTAAGAATTGTAGCCGAATCCAATGGCCGAATGGTCCGAAGATTAATAACTTCAGCATCGACTCCTACCCTAGCGAGTTCTTCGGCTGCTTCCAGTGCTTTACTCACCATAATGGAAAATGCAGTAATTGTGACGTCGCTCCCCTCGCGTTCGACCTTCGCCACACCTATGGGAAGCACAAAATCCGGTGATTTAGGAACCTCAAATTTTTGTCCGTATAGTAGCTCATTTTCCAAAAAAACAACGGGGTTTCGATCTCTAATAGCCGCCTTCAGCAAACCTTTTGAATCGGCCCCGGACCATGGTGCAATTACTTTTAGACCCGGTACGTGTCCATACCATGCAGCGTAACATTGCGAGTGCTGAGCCGCCACGCGCGAAGCAGCACCGTTCGGTCCCCTAAATACGATAGAGCAATCCATCTGGCCACCAGACATGTAACGCGTCTTGGCAGCTGAATTAACTATGTGGTCAATTGCCTGCATGGCAAAATTGAAAGTCATAAACTCTACAATAGGTTTGAGTTTAGCGAATGCTGCACCGACGCCAAGTCCTGCAAACCCATGCTCCGTTATGGGGGTGTCTATTACTCGCCTTGGACCAAATTCTTCTAACAGGCCCTGGCTCACCTTGTAAGCACCCTGGTATTCCGCCACCTCTTCACCCATCAGCAATACTTTTCCGTCCACCCGCATCTCTTCGGCCATAGCGTTCCGGAGGGAGTCGCGAACAGTTTGTTCTTCCGTCTCACCATTCTCAAAATCGCTATCAGTGAACGCAGGCGTTTCATCTACTGCAGTATTCTCCGCTTCGGCCCAAACCGGAAACTCAGGATCCCTCTCTGTGCTCCCCCTCCCACTGCTCTCAACAGCATCAGCGCTAATGGAGAATCCTGCATTATCGTCCTTGTCGCTAACCTCGGAACCATGTTCTGTAAGAACTGCGATGACAGTATTGACTGCAACTCCCTCAGTGCCTTCAGATACGATAATCTCGCTCAACCAACCCGCGTCCGATGCTTCAAGTTCCAGAGTAGCTTTATCGGTTTCTATCTCTGCAAGAATATCTCCGCTCGAGATCTTATCACCCTCCTTCACCAACCACTTGGCTAGTTTTCCTTCCTCCATGGTAGGGGATAGGACAGGCATAAGAATTTCGACGGACATTCCCAGAGTCTCTTTCATTAGGTGTCAGCCAAAACATCGGTGTACAATTCAGAAGGAGCAGGTTCGGGACTCTGCTCCGCAAAGGCTGCGCTCTTGAGTACCTCAGCCTTTATATCTTTATCGATTTCCTTCATATCTGATTCACTCAGCACATTTGAATCAAGCAGAGTCTGTCCCAAACGGTCTATTGGATCATACTCGGTCCTCATCTTCTTCAATTCTTCCTTCGATCTGTATTTAGCAGGATCGGACATGGAATGACCGCGGTATCTGTAAGTCTTTACTTCAAGAACCATTGGCCCCCCTCCCGACCTCGCATAACTTGCAGCATGCGCCCCTGCACCCGCTACCGCCAAAACGTCCATTCCGTCCACTTCTTCACCTGGGATTCCATAGGCATCGCCCCGCTTGTAGAGATCCGTGGTAGCGGATGCCCGTTCTACCGACGTCCCCATTCCGTACTTATTGTTTTCGATTATATAAATGATCGGCAGTTTCCATAAGGCTGCCATATTAAAGGATTCGTATACTTGCCCTTGGTTTATGGCGCCATCACCCAGATAACAGCAACAAACAGCCTTGTCTTCGTTGTATCTATGGGCAAATGCCAAGCCAGTTCCGAGAGGGACTTGCGCACCGACAATTCCATGCCCGCCAAAAAAACCTTTCTGCCGGCTAAACATATGCATAGAACCTCCCTTGCCTTTGGAATAACCGTCAGCACGCCCTGTAAGTTCTGCCATCACACCTTTCGCATCCATACCACAGGCCAACATGTGACCATGGTCACGGTAGCTCGTAATGACGGAATCTCCGTCCAATAAACAGGCTTGCAATCCAACGACAACTGCTTCCTGGCCTATATAAAGATGGCAGAACCCTCCAATTAGGCCCATTCCGTATAGTTGACCCGCGCGTTCCTCAAACCTACGAATCAGTAGCATTGAGCGATAGAAAGCAGTCAGCCGATCTGGGCCGAATGTCTGCTTGGACTCTTGGCTTGCTCTAGATACGGACTTCGTCGGCACCTTTGCTGTCGTCATGCCTTCTCCCGTGGAACATTGGACAGACGCCATATGGAAGTGGTGCTTTAGTCTCACCTTATTCTGACGTTGGCGTCTTTATCGCCGTGGCAAAGCGGAAGTGCAAGAAAAAAGTCAATACCTCGCTATGTTTTTGTGTCATCTAATAGCAAGAATCTGACTCCAGCCGTAACACCTTGATACTAATATATATATTATATATTTACCACTATCGATACGAAACAAATGACCGTGCACCCCTTATCCGAAGGTCACCAATTTCACGGATCAAGCAAAATTAGACCGATCACTAATACCGGATACAAAATTCACTTAATATCTGTATGGAAAGGAAAACCAG
>Ga0315336_1004601_pt1 | contig 16096 bp, 12 predicted proteins | sample ASW5metaG_FD_204512 | JGI IMG/M metagenome (GOLD analysis project Ga0315336, IMG submission 204512) | Ammonia-oxidizing marine archaeal communities from Monterey Bay, California, United States - ASW #5 | ecosystem: Environmental > Aquatic > Marine > Intertidal zone | place: USA: California...
CTCGGAAGGGTGATTGGGGTCTCGGTGGACGGGGGGCTCGCCGAGTATTGCAGCTCGCACTGGTACTGGACTGTGAAGCTGCCTGAGAACATGGACCTCGACCAGGCCGCGTCCACAGAACCTCTCGCTTGCGCGGTCTACGCGGTAAAGAACACCCAGATCGAGAAGGGGAACTTCGTCGTGATCTTCGGGCCGGGACCTGTCGGTCTCATGATGAGCCAGCTGGCGAAGGCCGCCGGAGCCGGCAAGGTGCTCCTCGTCGGTACGCGAGACAACCGGCTAGAACTCGGCAAGGAGCTGGGCGCCGACCTCATCGTCAATACCAGCGACACCGCATCGAAATACCACGTCAAGGACCTCGCCGCGTTCATACGCGATCACAACGACGGAGAGCTTGCGGACCGCGCCATCACCTCCACCAGCGCCCTCGTGGCGATCGACCTCGCCATGAATGTCACGGGACGTGCCTCGACGGTAGTAATCTTCGGGCTTCCCGGAGACAAGGACGTCATCAAGATGAACGCGCTCGACTGCATGCTCCAGGCCAAGACCGTACGGTACTCCTGGCTCGCCCCGACGACCTGGCCGGAGGCGGTGGACGCTATTGCCACGGGCAAGGTGAAGATCCCACCCCTGCAGACGCACCGTTTTCCACTGTCCGATCTCGCGGACGCCATCCGCAAACTCCGTGACCGGGAGGACAATACGATCAAGACGCTGATCGAGGTGGAAGGCGGGTAGCTACTGCTTCTCTCTCGGTTTCATCAGCGGGAACGCGATGACATCCCGAATCGAGTGGGAGTCCGTCAGCAACATGACGAGGCGGTCGATTCCCAGCCCGACCCCTCCCGTCGGTGGCATGCCGCAGCCGACTGCATGGAGGAAGTCCTCGTCGATGGGATGGTGTGTAACGCCTTCCTGGTCAGCCCCCAGCGCCTGCTGTGTCTCGAAGCGTGCGCGCTGCTCCACAGGATCGGTGAGCTCGCTGTAGGCGTTGCCGATCTCCATGCCGGCGACCACCGGCTCGAAACGCTCGACGAGGCGGTCGTCGCCACGTTTCTTCTTCGTAAGCGGCGAAATCTCCACCGGGTGGTCGCACACGAACGTTGGCTGGACCAGGTTCTTCTCGATGAGCTCGCTGAAAAGGAGCGCCGTCGCATGTCCCCAGGTGAAGGGCTTCGGAGCATCAATACCACGGCGCCCGAGCTCCTCCCGGAGCTGCGTTTCATCCATGTTTCCGGCATCCAGCCCCTCGGCTTCGAGCCCCCCGAGGACGGTGATCCGTTTCCAGGGCGGCTCGAAGTCAATTTCGGTGCCCTGGTACGTGATCCGGTAGCCGCCGGTAATCTCCTGGGTCACCGACGCGACCAGCGTCTCGAACTGCGTCATCTGATGCTGATAGTCCGTGTAAGCTTCGTACCACTCGAGCATGGTGAACTCGGGGTTGTGACTGCGGTCGATGCCCTCGTTACGAAAGTTCTGGCAGATGGTGAAAACCTTCTCGAAGCCCCCGACTATGAAGCGCTTCAAAGGCAGCTCGGGCGAGATGCGCAGAAACGCCTGCTGACCCGAAAGAGCGTGGATGTCCGTCGTGAAGGGCTTCGCCTCGGCGCCTCCGTAGTTCATCTCGATCGTAGGTGTCGTCACCTCGAGGAATTCGCGCCCTTCGAGGAACCGGCGGATAGAGGAGAGGATTCTGGCGCGCCGCACCATCACGTCACGCGCAGCAGGATCGGTGATCCAGTGGAGGTGGCGCTCGCGATAGCGAGTCTCGGGGTCGGAAAGCTGAAAGAAAGTCCGGTCGTCCTTCTCCTTGGAGATCGGCACCCGCACGACAGCCTTCGAGAGGAGCTCCATCCCCTTCGCTTCCACGGTGAGCTCCCCCATCTTGGTGACGAAGAGCGGCCCGCAAACTCCGACCCAGTCGCCGAGATCCAGCTGTCGCTTGATCAATTCCCAGGTAGAGTCATCGAAAGAGTTCTTTCGAAACATGACCTGCAGGCGGCCGTGAAAGTCGCTCAGGTCAGAGAAGATCATCTTGCCCTTGCCCCTGTAGGCGACCAGCCGGCCCGCCACCCGGACCTCTTTGTCCATGAGATCTTCCTGAGCGTCCCGCACCTGCTTGAGATTGTGCGAGCGGGAAAAGGAGTAAGGGTAGGGGTCGACGCCCCGCTCGATGAGCTCGGAACGTTTTTGGAGGAGTTCGGAATCCATTGGGGAATTCTTGACCGGAGGTTGTTGAAAGGGAAAGAGAATAGTCCGACGGATCCGAGAAAGCAACCTTGGTCGACAGATCTATGTCCAAGTCGCACCTAGTCACCCGAAGCGTCAGCGAGGAGAGGCATTCCGTCGTTCACTTGGCGCGAGCCTCGCGGACCTTCGGGTTACTTTTTTCCGTCGTTACCGCAATACTGGAGCCAGGAAAGGAGACCGAATAGAAAGAGAGCTTCGGGTGCTCGGGGGTGATGGTACAGTGCCTCTTCTCATGACAACCGACAAAAAAAAGTTCGGCCGCCTGATCTTTCTCCTCGGCGCCGCCTTGCTCGCCCTCGCGGCCTGGGGACTGTGGGCGGATCTCGAATGGATCGCCCAGCCTTTCTACGCGTACGCGTGGTGGTCTTACATCCTCGTGCTCGACGGCTTCTGCGCGATGCGCCGGGGGCACTCCCTCCTCACGACGCGTACCCGTTTTCTCCTGCCGATCTGCGTCGGATCGATCAGCTTCTGGTTCTTCTTCGAGCTCCTCAACCTGCGCTTCCAGAACTGGTACTACGTCGGTGTCTTCACCGCGAACTCGATTCCCATGGTGTTCGCCGGTGCCGGCTTCACGATGCTGTGCTTCGCGACCGTGTTCACTGGCATTTTTGAGACCTACGAGGCCCTTACCGCCGCGGGGCTGTGGCGCAGCTGGCGAGGAAGATCGGGAAAGCTTTTTCCCTGGGTCAGCTACGCGGTTCAGGGGCTCGGCGCCGTGATGGCCGGGGTGGCCATCCTCTTTCCTCACTACCTCGCGCCTCTGGTCTGGGGCAGCTTCACTTTCCTTGTCGATCCCTGGAACTACCGCCGTGGCGCCCGCTCCATCCTGCGAGACCTCGAAGCCCGGGACTGGGGACTCTTCGCGAGAGTGTTCGTCGCCGGGCTCGCTTGCGGCCTGTTGTGGGAAAGCTTCAACTTCTTCGCTCCGCAGAAATGGATTTACACGGTGAGAGGGCTCGAGAACTTCAAGCTCTTCGAGATGCCGCTCCTCGGCTTTCTGGGGTTTCCAGCCCTGGCCTTTGACTGTCTGGCCGCGTTCTCCCTACTCTCCTACCTCTTCCTCGGCAACGAAACCTGGGAGCACCCCGAAGACCTCAGCTATTCTCTCCAGCGCCGAGCTCGTCCATCGCGCTTGCTGCTGTGGGGGAGCTTGGCTGTGCAGCCTGTCTTCTGGGCCATCGTTGCCCACTTCCTTTTCCAGGTCAACGTCGGCTCCACCCAGCTCGAGCTGACGGACCTGGACCTGAGCCTCCAGGAAAGGAACCTTTTGGAGGTGCAAGGTATCCGTCGTCCCCGGCAGCTCCTGCAGACGGCCCGTGATCCGGAGCGGCGAGCTGAGCTCGGACGACGCCTCGACTGGAGCGCAGAGCGCACCCGGGAAATTCTCGACCGGGCGGAGCTCTACACGTTCAAGGGCATCGGAAAAGTCCAGGGGCAACTGCTCGAGCGAATCGGCGTCGGCCGCGTGCGGGATCTGAGAGCGTGGGAACCCGAGGATCTGTACGCTCGCCTGCGCCGGGAGTCGAGGAGCCGCGCCGGCTGGGAACTTGCCCGCCTCGACATGGTGCGGGTCTGGGTCCTCGCGAGCCAGAGCGGTGGAATCTTGATGCGCTAGGCGGGAGAAGAATAGTGAATAGTGAATTCCCTATTCACTATTCACTATTCCAAACACTCCCACCCGCCGATCCAGGTCGCCGAGCCTCTCCATCATCTCTTCGGGCCGGATTCCGACCATGCACTTGTGGTCAATGGGGCAGACTTTCAAGTGGCACGGACCACACGGAACGTCGTGACGGACGACTTCGGTCCGCTCGAGGTTGATCGCCGTGTAGTCGGGGTGCGTGGGGCCCATCACGACTAGAACGGGAACCCCAAACGCCACCGCGTAATGACGCGGACCCGTGTCCGTGGTGACGAGGAGCTTCAGGTCGCGGATGACTGGCTTGAGCACATCGAGGGGCAAGATGCGCGACCGGTCGTATACGGGTCGGTAGCGCATGCGTGAGACGATTTCATCTGCCAGGTCTTCCTCGCCGGGCCCGACGAGAAGCAGGGTCCGCAGTCCGTAACGCTGGGTGATCGCGTCCCCCAGCTCGGAGAAGTAGCGAGGGGGCCAGAGCTTGCTGGCACCAAAAGAGGCTCCCGGGTTCAGGCCGACGAGGAACTCGCCGTCCGTAATTCCGAGCGCCGCGCGGTAGGCGGCCGCCTGCTTTTCAGACTCGGAAGTCACGTAAAGGTGTGGCTTGCCGTCCCCTCTCTCGACCCCCACCCGCTCACAAAGTTTAGCGTAGTACAGCGGCATGGGCACTGGCCTTGTCTTACGCCCATCGCGCTCGTGGTTCACAGCGTCTGTCAGGAGGAAATTCCTCAGATTTCCCCGGTAACCCACCCGGCGCGGGATTCTAGCAAGAAACGGGACGATCGCTGTCCGAAAGCTTCTGGGAAAGATGATGGCAAGGTCGAAGCTCGCCGCCCGCAGCTCCCTTGCCAGCTCCAGAATCTTCCGGGGCGAACGTCCGGCACGGTCCACCAGGAGGTGGTTGCAATCCGGCGAGCCGTCAAGAATCCGCTTGCCCGCAGGCGTCACGAGCACCGTGATCCGCGCCTCCGGAAAGGAGCGGCGAATATCCGCGAAATTGCTGGTCGCCATCACCACGTCGCCGACCCAGTTGGGAGCTCGGACGAGGAGGTTGCGGATCATGCAGTCCTAGCACCCCATTTCATAAATTCTTGCCGGTTTTGAGCGGCGTTTCTCGCCGCCAGCTTTGTTGCGCTCACTCGACGATCGGTTCCACAAGATCGCCTCCTTCGCGCGTCGCGCTGGCGACGAAAATCGCTCGCTCAAAATAGTTCTCCGAGACGCTATTTCCGAAACTACAGGCACGTCCTTGTCTCCCGATGTTTCTTCGATTCCAGTCGACCCGCCACAATTTATGAAAGGGGGTGCTTAGGCGCCAGGTGCTGAAATCGCTGCTTCTGCTCGGCGTTAAGATAGGCCGTCTCGTCAGAAATGAGCCCCTTCTTGTGACGCTCGAGGATCGAATCGTCCATCAGCTGCATTCCCGCGCCGCGCCCGGTCTCGATAATCGAAACTATTTTCGAGATGTTGCCCTCGCGGATGTTGTTTCCGAGCCCCGTGGTGCCCATGAGAATCTCGTTAACCGGTATGCGTCCCTTGCCGCCCTTGCGTGGGAGCAACAACTGCGCGCAGATCCCCTTCAACGTGACGGACAGCATGATTCGGATCTGATTCTGCTGGTCCTCAGGGAAGACGTCGATAATGCGGTCCACCGTCTTGGCCGCGCTGTTGGTGTGCAACGTTGCGAAAACCAGATAACCCATCTCCGCGGCGGTGATGGCGAGGCCTATGGTCTCCGGATCGCGCAGCTCTCCGACAAGGACGACGTCCGGATCTTCCCGTGAGCAGGCCCGTAGAGCCGAGGCGAAAGAATCCGTGTCGACCCCCACTTCCCTCTGCGTGAAAAAGCACTTCTTGTTCCTGTGGACGAATTCGATAGGCTCCTCGATCGTGACGATGTGCTTCTTGGAGGTCCTATTGATGTGGTCGAGGAGCGCCGCAAGGGTCGTCGACTTGCCGCTGCCTGTCGGCCCCGTGACAAGAACGAGGCCGGCCTTCAGCTCCGTGTAGGTCAGGATCCCCGTAGGCACCCCCAGCTCTCCGAGAGGGGTGACTTCCTCGGGAATGAAACGGAAAACAGCTGCAAGGCCGTTGCGCGTGCGAAAAGCACTCACCCGGAAGCGGGCGACTCCCGGGAGCTCGTAGGCCAGGTCCAGATCGTTCTTCGAGCGCAGGATCTCGGCGCGCCTCTCATCAAGAATTTCCGCGAGCATCTCGTCCATTTTCTCAGAAGGAACGGGCTCTTCGCGGAGTGGACTCAGCTTTCCGTGCACACGGATTTTGGGCACCTCTTTCGCTCCGATGTGGAGATCGGAGCCCTCGAGGGTCTTCACCTTCCGGAGATAGGCATCGAGCTGCGCCATTATCCTTTGTCCGAGAAGCGGTTGGAATCTTCAGCAAAGAAGGCCGCCGTCGGCCGTGTGATAAGCTTCTTGTTGAGGAGGACGCCAATCGAATCGTCCATCGTCACCATGCCCAGCTTCGTTCCCGTTTGCAGGACGGACGGCAGCTGAAAAGTTTTCTTCTCGCGAATCATGTTCGACACGGCCGAGGTAGCGAACATGACCTCGAGCGCGGGCTCGCGACCCAAGCCATCGGCCCGGGGCACGAGTTGCTGGGAGATAACCCCCCGCATGGACTCCGAAACCATGGCCCGGATCTGCTCCTGTTCCTTGGGCGGGAAAACGTCAATGAGCCGGTCGATGGAGCGCACGGCGTTGGTGGTGTGAAGGGTGCCGAACACGAGGTGACCGGTCTCGGCAGCCGTGATCGCCATCGACACCGTTTCCAGGTCGCGCATCTCGCCCACGCAAATGTAGTCGGGGTCGGCGCGCATGGCTGTACGCAACGCGCTGGCGAAGCTCTCGGTATGCTGGCGGACGTTTCGCTGAGTGACGCTGCATTTATTGCTGTCGATGATGTATTCGATCGGCTCCTCGACAATGACGATGTGGTCGTGCTGCCGCTCGTTGATAATCTGAGTGAGCGCCGCCATGGTCGCCGTCTTCCCCGACCCGGCGGGTCCCGTGATGAGGACGATGCCCTGGCGGTACTCGGTAAACCTCCTCAAGACAGGCGGGAGGTGCAAACTTTCCAGGGTCGGCAGCTTGCTCGGAATGATGCGGAAAACGGCGTCGAATCCCTTGCGCTGGCGGCAGGCATTGGCCCTGTATCGACCGTGAGACGCCTCGTAGGAAAAATCGATATCGTTGTGCTTGCGAAAGACTTCCTTCTGCCCGTCGTTCAAGATCTCGAGGATCCGTGGTTCCGTGTCCTCAGGACTCAGAACCGGGTGCTTCAGATAGACGATCTCGCCGTGAAGCCGCACAAATGGCGGAGCATCCACCTGGAAGTGAAAATCCGAGGCGCCTAGACGGCGCGCTTCGGTGAGATATGCATCGAGTGAGGCACCCGCAAGCTTCGAGTAGTCCCGCTGGGCTATGTCCCGGGCTCGAAAGGGGCCTCCTGCTGCCTGAACGTTGGGGGTTACCCGCGGCCTGACGGCTCCCCCCCGCGACGAAGGCGCCTTGGAGGCCTGAGAGTTGGCCGTACCCGCAACCTTCTGCACGTGGTTGGAGATGGCCTCATACTGGCCTGGTTTGAGGTAACCCTTTGCGACCAGGAGCTTTCCCAGGCTTTGCCCGCCTCCGTTCTTGTCGATCAGGCCCAGGCATTCCCGCACCTTACTCTCTTCGACGAGCTGGTTTTTGACGGCTATCCTGCCAAAAAGCACATCTACGGACGTTGGCATGTCGTGCTTGCTTCTAATGCTTACGGACCTTCCGGATCTTACGGAACATTACCGGAAGCTTCAATTGTACGCTAGCACCCGGGGATTCCAAGATGCGTGATTTTCTCACTTTCGGGGCTTTCCCTGCCCCTGCCCCTGCCCGTCCCCGTCCCCCTCCCCACGGGCCAGAAGAGCAGACGTGGAGATGCCGGGCACCTGGGAAACGAAGGCGACCCGTCCTCCATAGCTTTCCACAAGCTCTCGGCCCACGACAATACCCGTGCGGTATTCTTCGCCTTTGACGAGGACGTCCGGTCGCAGCGCCTCGAGGAGCGGCATGGGTGTATCGTCCTCGAACGAAAGCACGTAGTCGACCGCCTCGAGCGCTGCGATCATCCGCAGGCGCACTTCTTCCTCGGTTTGCGGGCGCTCCGGCCCCTTGAGCCGGCGGATGGAGGCATCGCTGTTGACCGCCACGATCAGCACGTCACCTTCCTGCGCCGCCCCGTCGAGGAGATGCTGGTGGCCGTAGTGGAGCATGTCGAAGCAACCGTTGGTAAACACGATGGACTTACCCATTTGACGAGCCGCTTCCACGCTCAGCAACAACTCTTCGCGCTTCTTGATTTTCGTAGCTCCCGGGTGCCCTTCGTAGCGCAGCTCCTGAAGGATTTCCGCCCGCGACACCGGGGTGGCCCCCATCTTTCGAACCTCGATTCCCGCGGCAACGTTGGCAAGCTCCACCGCCTGCTCCAAGGTCCCCCCGGCAGCGGCAACAGCGCCCAGAAGGCTCAGCACCATGTCCCCGGCCCCGCTCACGTCCGCTACCACGCGCGCCTTTGTCGGGAAATGGAGATCCACGCCTTTGCGCTCGTGGAGGAAAATGCCTTCGCGATCCATGGTTACCGCGACGGCAGCGACATCGAGCTCCTGGGCAAGCTTCTTGGCAGCTTGACGGCAGCAAGAAACATCTTCGATCTCGAGCCCCGTGGCGAGACCCGCCTCGTAGCGATTGGGGCAGATGAGGTCCGCTCCGCGGTAGAGGGAATAGTCCTTGATGAGCGCCGGATCCACGAAGAACGGGATACCGGGGGCCGCTTCCCTGAGCCTCGCGAGAAGTTTCTCCGAGATCAGCCCCTTGCGGTAATCGGAGACGAGAACGGCGTCGAACGTTTTCGCCTGCACGCGAAAGGCTCCTACCAACGCTTCGATGGTCCCCAGCTCGATGGGCTTCCGCACTTCGTGGTCGACACGCAAGAGCTGCTGCATGGCCCTGTTGGCATGCTGCACGAAACCCATGTGGCGCGTCTTCGAGGTCGTGGGACGCGTCCCGTCGACGAGCAGTCCATCGATGCCCGCGCCCTTTCTCTCGAAGAGGCTTGCGAGGCGCGTGCCGGCAGCATCTTCTCCACGAACGCTGAAAAAGTGGACATCCACTCCGAGAGCTCCTAGATTCGCGACCACGCTGCCTGCACCACCGGCACGGTACTCGTTGCGGGTCGCCTTGAGGACGGGAATGGGGGCCTCGGGCGAAATCCTCTCGACCTCTCCCCAGACATACTCGTCGATAATCGCGTCCCCCACGACCGCAATCGAGGGCCGCCCCATCCCGGAAAAAAACTGTGCGAGGTCAGCTCGCATGCTCTTTCGCGGCTTCCACCATGCGCCGCAATGCATCGGTGTAGGCCTCTTGTCCTCGCACGACGCGGCATTCCACGCGCAGATACTTCCAGCGAGCGGTCAGCTGAGACGACTCGATTTTGACCGCATCTTTTTGGGTCATGACCACTTCCTCGACACCGAGCACCCTGGCTCGCGAGTGGAGTGCTCTTATATCGGAATCAGTATATCGGTGGTGATCACGAAAGCAAACGAGCCGTTCGATCTGCAGGTCGAGTTGCACAAGCTCCCGCCGGAAGGCCTCGGGGTTGCCGATGCCGCAAAAAGCGAGAGCCCGTCGCCCGCGGATGGAATTCGGCCGGTCCTTCTCGCCCGACAGGGACACCCATTCGACCGGCTTTGTATCGAAGTAAAGCACGGGTTTTCCCGGAAAGCGATTGCGCAGATATGCCGCCAGCGTTGACAGTTTTCTCTGATCGACTTTCTCACAGCGCGTGATGGCAAAAAGCTCGGCGCGAGAGAGTACCCCCAGTGGCTCGCGCAGAAGTCCCGCGGGCAACACCCGTCCGTGGCCAAAGGGATCAATAGCGTCGAGGAGAACCAAGTCGAGATCGCGGTGCAACTTCATGTGCTGAAAACCATCGTCGAGCACGATCACATTCGCGCCCGCCTCGATCGCCCTGCGTCCCATGCTGTAGCGATCGCGCCCCTGGTAGTGAGGCACCTCGGGTAAGTTAGATCGAAGCAGGTGGAACTCGTCGTTTCCCTGGACGGCGTCTCCCTCCACAAGACGTTTCGCGCCGTAACCGCGGCTCACGATCGCAGGCTTACACCCCCAGCGCACCAGGTCACGAGCGATCATCTCGACCGAGGGGGTCTTCCCAGTCCCCCCACAGGTGACATTGCCAACACTGACAACGGGCCTCTCGAGTCGCCGTGCCCGCGAGGTCCACCATTGTCGCCGCGCCAGGGCAACCCCACCGTAAACCCAGGAGGCCGGGACGAGGAGGCGAGAAAACCGACCCGCTGGAAAGCCTCGACGAGACACGGTGGGAGTGGCCTCAACTAAATAGCTGCTCACGATCTACTCGCTGGCCACCGGAAGGGAGCCGAGCGACTTGCGGGCACAGGAAATAATGAAGCGCCTGCCCAAGTTGCCGGAATCTGTGCCGCGGGAGTCTGCCGTGCGCGCGCAGTTGCATTTGTAAGAATAGAGAAGCTCAGCCGTCGGCACGTGGTACAGTTTGACCTCGAATGCCATGGCGGTTTTCCACTGCCCACTCCCAGCGGAGTACCAGGAGTCTATGGTCGAAACGAGGGCCGCGTCGAAGGGCAACTCGGGACTTCCCTCCGGAAGTGGCTTTGTAAAGTCCTGTCCGTCCGACGTAGCGTCGGGAGAGGCCTCCGGAGGGAGGTAGATCGTTGCATCGTACCCCCTGTGCTGCAAGGCCTCCAAGAAGGAGTCGCGCAGAAGGGCTGGGACGTCGTAGGTCTGTGGCCCCAGCGTGAGGCGCTGCAGCAGGCCACCGAAACGGACCCGCTCGAGCTCATAGACCGTATCGTTACCGACCGGGAGGACAGCCACCGAAGATGGTTCTAACTGAGAGTATCGGGGACTGATCTTGGGCTGAGGGGCGCAGCTCCAAAGAGTGCACGAAGCGGCCAGAAAGAAAAATCCACTAGCGAACGCTTTGCTTGACCCGCTCCGACGCGTGCAGCTCATTAAGGACTTCCAGGACCTGTTTCTCGCTAAGATAGCCCAGTTCGATAAGGATCTGACCAAGAAAGCGATAGGGTTGGTTCCTGGCCTCGGCCTTGGCTTGTATGGCAAGTGCCTCGTAGAGCTGCTCCGACGATATGTAACCCTTCTCGAAGGCCACCTCGCCGAACAATTTTCTGTCGGAGCCCATCGAACCTCCTTCTTAACAGGCCGGGTACGCCGCGTCAAGAATGTCAGCCGAAACTTACATCGGCAATTAACAGCCCGCCCGAGAAGTCATTTGTACGAGAAATCCGGGTCAGAGCTGGAAGCTCCCACCAAAAACCCGTTATTGTACACGGAGATGATAAGCGATAACGAAACGAACGTGCGTCTTCAGTTCCGTGGAGCTGTCTTGGGAGGCGCCATCGCGGATGCTCTCGCCTTTCCTTATCAGCACTACTCGCGGACCTTCCTGCGCTCGCTCGTAAGCCCGCTAACGGCAGAGTACGGGCAGCATCACAGCGGTTTTTATCCGACGGGGCAATTCTCGGACGACACGCAAGAGATGCTCGCGGTCCTGGACGCCATCGTCGAGAAGGGGGAAGTCGATGGCGAGACCATCGCCAGCCACCTGATTCCGCTCTGGCGTGACAGCCTTCTCGTGGAGAGGGACGGGGCCGCCGATGCGGCCATGGACCGCTTGATGAAGGGCCAGACCGACTGGGAACACTCCGGTCTGGAGGCCGGTTACGCTGAGGTGTCTCCCGCGAGACGGGTCGTCGCCATCGCACTGTGGGCGCACGAAGACTTCGAGCACGTGGCGCGCGCCGCAGCGGTCTCGACGCGCATCACGCATCGCGATCCACGTGTCCTCGCCTGCGCAGCAGCCGCGGCGGCGGCAATCGCACACAGCATCGGAACCGACGAACTGATCCTCGGAGACTTTCTGGATCGGGTTTCGGACGCGGCCGGAAAGTTCGATCCGCATCTTCAAGAGGCCATCCTCGATTTCCCACGTACGCTTTCCCTTCCTGAGTTCCGTACCCTGAGGCACTTCGAGACACTGGCGGCTGACGACCGTTACCCGCCGAACGAACAGGGGTTGAGCGAATACTGCGTGCCGGTCACACTGACGGCGATCTACTATTTCCTGAAATCTCCGTATCAGTACGAGAAAGTAGTAGAAAACTGCCTGCGGACCGGTGGTCATATCGATACCCTCGCCTTTCTCGGAGGCGCCATGAGCGGTGCGCTGCTGAGCGACATCGCGATTCCGCAGAATCTCATCAGCGGCCTCTGCAGCTCCCAGGACATCGGTAAACGCGCTGACGAGCTGTACGAGGCGTGGCTAGGACGGAAGAATTGAGAATAACGAACTGAGAATAGTGAATTGAGAATTCACTATTCCTCATTATTTCCTCATTCACTGTTCACTATTCTCTATTCTTCAGTATAAGCAGCCTTGCTATCGTATAGAGAATCTTGCTGCCCGCCCCCAGCGTTCCGAAGAGCGTGCCGGTGATCTTCGACACCCCGACCCGGCATCGGTAGCTCACGGCTTGCTCCTCAACGCGCAGACCGACCTGGACGGCGCGCACTTGCATCTCGACGGTCCAACCAAAATTCGTGTCCTGCATGCCCAAACGTTCAAGAGCCGAGCGACGAATGGCCCGAAAGGGTCCCAGGTCCGTGTAACGAGCCCCCCAGAACACTCTGATGAGGAAACACGCCAGCTTGTTTCCGAAAAAAGCCTGAGGAAGCAGTGCGCCGCGCTCGCGCCGTCCGAGCATACGGCTTCCGATGACGAAGTCGACGGAGCGGTTGAGGATCGGTTCAACGAGGAGCGGCATCTCCTCGGGATGGTCGCTGAAGTCACCATCCAGAAACACCACACACTCCGCTCCGCTGGACAACTCCGCTATCCCCCGCAGGCAAGCCGAACCGTAACCCTTACGCTCCTCCCGCACCACTCGGGCTCCGGCGGCGACGGCCACTTCCGCAGTTCGGTCCGTACTCCCGTTGTCTACGACGATGATCTCGGAAACTATATCTCGAGGAATGGCCCCGATCACAAGCGGCAGGGAAGCCTCCTCGTTGAAGGCGGGAATGATGACGGTGACGTTAGGCTTAGGAGCAATGCAGGGCATGCAGACGCAATTACTCCACTTCGGCTGTGCCCTCGGACCCCTCCGTATCCTTCTCGTTCTCGTTCGTCGCCTCGAGACGACTCAGATAGCGCTCGCGAAACTTGGGAGAAAACCCTTCCCAGAAGCCCCGCCCCAGCTCCGAAACAAGGAACGTGTGCCACAGCTCGCGCACTTTCAAGACGCGTGCCGAAGGAATCTCGCGGGACAACTGACGAAGAATCCAACGAAAGTTGGAGGACCGCCCTGTCAGGCTCCCGTCGGCGGAGAGGAGCGCCTCGAAATCCTTTATGAGCGCGACGTCTTCAACCGCCTCCAGGTTCGTGAGCCTACTACTGAGCGAGGCACGTTGTGTCAGGCTCTCCTTGACGGCGGTCAGAGCGGCTACAGCCTTCGGAAACTTTTCGCTTGCCTCGGGGAGTTTCTGGCGTAGCTCCGAGAGCTCCGCTAGCATCGCTTGAACTTCCTCCTCCTTGCCGAGCGCATCCGCGACTGCGGCCCGCGCCAGGCTGGCCTCCAAGAACCACTTCACCTTGTCGTGACTGGCGAGGTCGACCTTCTCTGGCGATAGCAGACCCTCGAGCTGGGGTTCGGAGCAGAGCCGCTCCGCGTACTCTAGACAGATCAGCGAGTCATCCTCAATGGAAAGCCGTACCATGCGCTCGAGGGTCCATACGAAGGTCGAGCGGCCACTCGCCACCACGAGACTCAGGATTTTTCTGAGCAGGTGATCCTGAACCACCTTGTCACTGGCCGTGAAGACGCAAAGATGATCTAGAAAGCTCGACAGAGCCGTCTCCCCGCCCACGTAGGCGATCTCTTCGATAGCGGCCTTCACGTCTCCAGGCTCGAACTGATCCTGATGGGCGAGCACATTGACCAGCTCGCCGAGTGATCCCGCATCGCTCTGGCGCGCAAGAGTCCCCAATCCCAGGATAGCCGGAACGTGAAGATCCTTGTCCGCGCTGTTGAAGAGAATCCCCTTGTACAGCTCACGAAGATCGGCGCGCACCCGCGGGCTCTCCGACCCGGCGCTGAGCGCTTTGACGCACGCTCTCTTGAGCCCGCGCACAGCCTTCTCGGACGCGCCGGTCAGCCGCATCTTGAAGTGGCCCATGAGGAGAGCCGCCGTCGCCTCGTTAGCCCCGCCGTTGAGGAGCCGGCCCAGAGTGTCGATGGCTGCGGTCAGTAGCTCCAACTTCGGGGCCGCCGAAGTCTGGGCGTCTCTGACAAGCGACTCGACGAAGCCGCGGGTCTCTTTGACGCGAAGCTGCCCGGCGAGGCGAATGATTTCCAGCAAATCTTCGGGGTTCCGCTCGTTCTCCTCGACGGCAAGTTGGTGGATACGATCAACGACAATCCTGGAGACTTCGGTCCGCAGGTCGGGGTTGCGCTCGAGAAACCCGTGATACTTTCGCAAAGCGGACAGCGCTGCGCGCAGGACGTCCGCTCTCTCCACACAAATGCTCTTTCTCCCAAAGAGGGAGGAGAGACTTTGCACGCTCTTTGTCAGCAACCGGTCCTTCAGCCCCCCTTTAACGTCCGGGTCGGCGTCGGGATCCGTGCTGAGGCGAAGCTGCTGCACCCAGCCGGAGAACTCACCCAGCGCTTCGACCGCGGCGATGCGCAGTTCCAGGCTGTAGCTATTTTCCAGCGTGTCCTGGATGGCAAGAAGCACTCTTTCGGGGTCCCCGGTCTCCCGGAGCCTACCCATAATTTGCCGCCAGTTGGCAAGGTACTCTCCCCTCGCCTGACGCTCCGCGCTGGCCAGGATCCTGTCGAGCGGCAGCTGCTTCTGCTCGTTCCACCACTCCTGCCAGGAGTCGGCCACCGGAAAGTCGAGGGGGAGACGACCGCGAAGCTCTTCCAGACAGTTGGTCGCCATGCGGAACCCTGGCGATCCGTCCACGGCTGTCGAGTACCGCATGAGGACACCCACCAGACTTCCGATGAGGACCTTGCCATTCGTCTCCCACAGAATACCGGAGGCATCGAGAATGTAAGCCTTCGACGGAGGTGGCGTCTCGAGGAACCTCGCCGCGAGTACGGCAAGCGCAGGCGACTCGCCCGCCAGTTCCTCGTGAAAAATGAGGGCACTCACAGCACGGATAACGGCCTCTCGAAACTCCGGTGGCCCCTCACCGACCAGGGGCAAAACGGCTTCGGAGACCCCCTGAAAGGGTGGACCGCTGGAGGTGATCCATGTTGCCAAGACGTCGACGATTCGCCCGCCGATCAAAAACGAGGTGTCCGTTCTGGACTCCGGCTGAGAAAAGCTGAGCTTCTGGAGGAGGTAGGTTACGTGGCTTTTCCTGGTGGCCTCATCGGTGCCGGGGTTCGTAATCGTCTGGAAAAGACGATGCGCGGCCAGCTCGGCCACCTTGGGATCGGGCCCCTCCAGCTGCGCCTCATCAAATTCCTGGTTCCCTTGAGCAGCGGTCTCGACGTCCTGGGGGAGGAACTCCCCTTTTTCCGGCCCCTGCTCGTCACCCCACGCGAAGGAGATTCCGAGAAGAGTCAGCGACGTTAGCAGCACCATCGCGACAACGGCCTGGTCAGCCCGATCGGCCCACAGTCCTCTCGGGCTTCTCACCCGGAAACCGGCAACGACGCGATCCCGCTCGGAAGACACTCGGGAGACTCCTCTTAGTCATCTAGCCGGGAGAAGTGTAGGCGGCCTCTCCCCCCATTTGAGGCTTGCACCGGACGCAGAGACGTGGAGGCCTTCCTGGACTATAAGCCCAGAAAACCCCAAGAATTATACACTATCCCCCGGAGGTGTCCAACGGGAAGGTTTCCGTCCTCGTTCCCGAAAGCCCTCCTCGTTCCCAAGAGGAGGTGCACCACGCAACCGGGTGAGAAACCCGGATCCGTACCGCCCGTCAGGAATCTGCCAGGGAATTCGCAGGCTCCGGTCGCGCGGTACTTGCGGGGGGGGTGCGGCGCGCTGCACTCAGGAGAAAATGCCGGCGCCGAAATTGTCTTCCGCCTCGGTCTCGGCCGGT
>Ga0315336_1004602_pt1 | contig 16079 bp, 7 predicted proteins | sample ASW5metaG_FD_204512 | JGI IMG/M metagenome (GOLD analysis project Ga0315336, IMG submission 204512) | Ammonia-oxidizing marine archaeal communities from Monterey Bay, California, United States - ASW #5 | ecosystem: Environmental > Aquatic > Marine > Intertidal zone | place: USA: California...
TTGCAGCGATTTCTGGTTCAAGGTGGCGAAAGCGGGTCGGCCATCGTACCGGGATCGCGGGACAAGAGCCTGCTGTTTCAGCGCCTGCAGCAGCAGGAAATGCCGCCGGAAAGCGCCGAATTGCGGCTGACCAAGGCCGAGATCGAACGCATCGGACGCTGGATTGATGCCGGAGCTCCGACCAGTCATCCGGAACCGGAATCGCTCGACGGCGGTTTCTATGTGACCGCCGAAGAGCGCAATCGCTGGGCCTTTCAGTCTCCACAAAAGAAGCCGCTGCCACCCGTACGGGCAGCGCGGCGTGTGCGGAATCCGATCGACCACTTCGTGATCCACCGGCTGGAACACCGCGGATTGACGATCGCCGCCGACGCGGACAAGGCGACCTGGCTGCGACGACTCTACATCGATCTGATCGGGACACCTCCATCACCGGCTGTGCTCTCGGAATTCCTGGCGGATCCGCGACCCGACTCGTATGAGAAGGTGGTCGACCGATTACTGGCCGATCCGTCCTACGGAGAGCATTGGGCGCGTCCCTGGCTGGATGCCGCCGGCTATGCGGATTCGGAAGGACATACGAATGACGATCCGGTCCGCAACCATGCGTACCATTACCGTGACTACGTGATCCGCTCTCTGAATGCCGGCAAGCCGCTGGACGTTTTTGTCCGCGAACAACTGGCCGGTGACGAAATGATCGCCGGCCGAACCAGGAATCTGCCGCCCGCCGATCTCGATAAACTGGTGGCGACGGGATTCTTGAGAATGTCTGCCGACGGCAGCGGAACCGGTGGCGTGGACCAGGCAGTCGCCAGCAACAAGTCGATCGCCGACACGATCCAGATTGTCTCCTCGTCGCTGTTGGGCCTGACGCTGGCCTGCGCCCAGTGCCACCACCATCGTTATGACCCGATTTCGCAGGACGATTATTATCGAGTCCGTGCCATTCTTGCTCCGGCACTCAACTGGAAGCAGTGGCGGAAGCCCAAGGATCGTCTGGTGTCACTGTACAGCGACGACGATCGCGCGCGGGCCAAGACAATCGAGGCCGAGGCCAAGCAGATTGAAGCGGAGCGGAAGGTCAAGGAACAGGAGTTCATCGAAGCCACGTTCGTCAAAGAACTGGCCAAACTCAAACAAGAGCTGCGCGAGCCGATTCGCGAGGCGCGTGAAACTCCGGAAGCCAAACGTTCCGCCGAACAGAAAAAACTGCTCAAGGAAAACCCCAGCGTGAATGTGACGGCCGGTTCGCTGTACCTCTATGATCGCGGGGCCGCGGACAAGCTCAAGGAGTTCGCAAAGCGGGCCGAACAAGTCCGAGCCAAGAAGAAAGAAGAGCGATTCTTGCGCGTGTTGACCGAACCGGTCAACACCGAGCCACCCGAGACATTCGTGTTTCATCGGGGTGATCACGAGAATCCCGGTGCATCTGTGAAGCCGGCTGAGATCACCGTTCTAGCCACCACCGCCGCGGCCGTGCCTGTCAATGATGGGAAACAACCCACCAGCGGCCGGCGACTCGCCTATGCCCGCTGGTTGACCGGAGGTCACCATCCGCTGCTGGCCCGCGTGCTGGTCAACCGCGTCTGGCAACACCATTTCGGACGAGGAATCGTCCAGACCACGGACGACTTCGGTGCCCTGGGAGTGCCGCCCACGCACCCCGATCTGCTCGATTGGCTGGCGGTGGAGCTGGTCGAGAACAGTTGGGATCTCAAACACCTGCACAGAATGATCGTCACCTCGACCACGTATCGGCAGAGTTCGCGAAAGCAAGCGGCCGCTGAACAACGCGACCCCGACGGGCGCTGGCTGTCGCACAAACCCCTGATCAGGCTGGAGGCCGAAGTCTTGCGCGACGCGATCCTGGCGATCAGCGGAAAAGTCAACCAGCGACGCTACGGACCACCGGTGCCCGTGATGGCCGATCGTGTGGGTCAATTCGTTGTCGGCAAAGAGAATCTCAATGCCGGACGTCCGGGACCCGTGTTGCCCATGCACGGCGAAGAATTCCGCCGCAGCATCTACATTCAGATCCGCCGCAGCCGGCCGCTGACCGTTCTGGAGACGTTCGACGCGCCCCGCATGGATCCCAACTGTTGTTCACGGAGCGTATCGACGGTCGCGCCGCAAGCACTGCTACTGATGAACAATGCATTCGTCATCGATCGTTCGCTCGACACCGCCCGTCGCGTCGAGCGGGATGCGGGAGACGACGTGGAGGCGCAGATCGACTACGCCTGGAAACTGGTGACCGGTCGCGATGCGAATTCCTGGCAACGCACGGAATCGCGGGCGTTCGTGCAGGATCAGGTCCGCTTGTTTCAGCAGCGCAGCGATCAAACCACGAAGAAAAAGGAGCAGGCCGGCGCTGGGCCGAAACCGCAATTGGCGGCTCTGGCATCACTATGCCAGGCCCTGTTCAGCTCGAATCAGTTCCTGTACGTCGAATGAGCCGGTTGCAGACAGGGCGGAGAAGACGTCGGGAACATACGCAGATAAGAACCCACAAACCGGGATGCACTGGCAATGACAACCACAGATCGGCAATTTGGTCTCGCGATGTGCGACAGCGGGCGGCGCCATTTTCTGGCCACACACACCATGGGCATCGGTTCACTGGCCTTGGCCTGGATGCTGAATGCCAGGTCGGTGCGTGGCGACGTCGAGCGTCCCGAACTCAAGGTCCGCACGTATGATCTGGCTCGGCGGCGACCGCCGGACGCACCGCGGGCCCAAGCCATGATCTCGCTGTTCATGCAGGGGGGGCCGAGCCACATCGATCTGTTCGACCCCAAACCGGAATTGCAGAAGCGGGATGGACAGAAATTTCCAGGCAAGATCAAGTACGACAACGCCGCCCAGGCCAGCTCCAAAATCCTGGGCTGCCCCTGGAAGTTCAGCCAACATGGCCAATCGGGAATTGCCCTGTCGGAACTCGTGCCGCACCTGGCGGGAGTGATCGATGACGTGACACTGGTGCGTTCCACTCGAACGGGCGTCAACAACCACGGACAGTCGATCCGCGCCATGAACTCGGGCCTGACAACCGCCGGTCGACCGTCGTTGGGCAGTTGGCTGACCTACGCTCTGGGCAGTGCGACGCAGTCGCTGCCGGCCTACATGTCGTTGATCGACCCCGGCCAACTTCCGGTCCTCGGTGTCGAAAACTGGTCCAACGGCTGGTTGCCGTCCATGTTTCAAGGCACCGTGATCCGACCGACCGAGCCTCGGATTCAGAATCTGACACCGCCCAAACGGTTGCAGGGCGCGGTGCAGGATCGATTCCTCGGTTTTCTGAAGGCTCTCAATGACGAACACAGGAAACGGCACCCCGCCGAACTCGATCTCGACGCGCGCAGCGCCAGCTACGACATGGCGGCTCGCATGCAGACGTCGGCCCGCGAGGCCATGGATCTGGGACAGGAAACCCAGGCTACGCAGCGGATGTACGGTATGCACGAGCCCGTAACCCGAGACTACGGCGCGCGGTGCCTGATCGCTCGCCGACTGGTCGAACGCGGCGTGCGGTTTATCCAGGTCTTCACGCAAAACCAGTTCTGGGATCATCACGGCGGCATCCGCCGAGCGCTACCGACCGCATGCAAAAAAGTCGATCAACCGTCCGCCGCGCTGGTCCGCGATCTCAAACAACGCGGATTGCTGGAGAGCACCGTCGTGCACTGGGGCGGCGAGATGGGCCGCCTGCCGGTAATTCAAAACGACACCGGCCGCGATAAGATTGGCCGCGATCACAACACGCATGGGTTCAGCATGTGGCTGGCCGGCGGTGGGTTTCGCGGCGGCTACGCTCATGGACAGACCGATGACTTTGGTCACGAAGCCGTGGAAGATATTGTCAATCACTACGATTATCACGCCACGTTGCTGCACCTGTTTGGAATCGACGCCACCCAGCTCAGCTACAAGTACAACGGTGCGGACCAGACGCTGCTGGCCGAACAGGACGGCCACGTGGTTCAGGAGCTGCTGGCCTGAGAACCGTGCGGGCTCCGTCAGGCGACCGGGGTCAGCGCGCAGGTTGGCGATCCCTGGCGGTCAGACTCCACACAATCGACGAGCGGTCGAAACTGGCCGAAGCCAGTGTTTGGTCGTCCGGCGAAAACGCGACGGCATAAACCGTGTTGCGGTGTCCGCGAATCGACTGCAGCTGCCGCCCGGTCCGGGGATCCCAGATTTTGACCGTTGTGTCATAACTGCCCGATGCCAACCGCCGGCCCGAGTTGTCGAAACGTACGCAGCGCACCAGGCCGCTGTGACCCTGCAGCGCCTGTCGCTCGGCACCGGACGCCACATCCCAGAGTTTGATCGTTCCGTCGGCGCTGGCTGAGGCCAGTGACTTGCCGTCCGGGGCAAAAGCCACACCTTCGACCGCGCCGGTGTGCCCCTCCAGTTGCCGTGCCAGACGGCCGTCCATCGCTGACCAGAGACGGATCGTGTTGTCGAATCCACCGGAAGCCACCAGAGTCCCGTCGGGTGAAAACGCCACGCAGTGCACGAACCCCGTGTGTCCACTGAGCACCCGTGTCGTGGTTCCCGTGGACGGATCCCACAGGCGCACCTGTTTGTCTTGAGCTCCGGAGGCCAGCGACTTGCCGTCCGCAGACATAGCCATGCAGGTGATGTAATTCTGATGACCTTGCAGCGTCCGCTCCGTCGCTCCGCTGGACAGGTTCCACACCCGCAGTGACTTGTCGAGGCTGGCCGAAAACAGTGTTTTGCCGTCGGGCGCGAAACTGGCCGCACACACGCCGTCTCCGTGACCCTTGAGTGTCGACAGGTGCTTGCCCGTGGAGAACTCCCACAACTTGATCGTATTGTCCAGGCTGGCCGATGCCAGACGGCGTCCGTCGGATGAAAACGTCACCCAATACACCGCGTTGTTGTGTGTCAGTGTGTGCAGGATTCGGGCGGCCATCGAGGGCGACTCCGCTCGTCAAAGGACACGGCCTGCTGCGCCGCGACGCGTCCACCGCGTCAAGTCAGGCACTCTCAAACCACTTCCGGCAACGGTCCGTGGTGCACATGATCGATCAGATACTGAGGCCGACCCGTCAAATCGTTGATCGTCGTCGCATCCACATCGATGCCCAGGTTGCGGTACAGCGTTGCCATGATCTCTTGAAAATGAACGGGCCGTGTCTCGGCGTGCTCACCCAGCCGGTTGGTCGAGCCGATGACTTGTCCCGTGCGAATGCCACCGCAGGCCAGCAGGGCGCTGGAGACCCGCGGCCAATGGTCACGCCCGCCCTTGGGGTTGATCTTCGGCGTGCGGCCAAATTCACCCCAGACCACAACCGACACGTCGTCCGACAAACCCCGCTCATGCAGATCTTCGATGAGCGTCGAGACCCCTTGATCAAAGACCGGCAGGTGGTCCCGCGCATTCTCGAAGTTGGTACCGTGCGGCTGTCCGTGCCAGTCCCAGCGTCCGTAGGCCAGACTGACGACACGCACTCCAGCTTCCACCAGCCGTCGAGCGGTCAGCAGGTAGTCGTTCATCAGCGGGCCCGCATCACCGTATCCCGCCGGCTCGGCCGACCCCCGGCCGTAACGATCGCGGACCGCCGGATCCTCGCGCTCCAGATCCAGGGCTTCCATCAGCTTGCCCGAGGTCAGGATGCCAAACGCCTGACGGTAATAGGTGTCCATGCCGTCGATGACATCGTTGCGATCCAGTTCGTGACGCAAACGACCGATCTGGGCAATCAGCTTGCGACGATTCTGCAGCGTTCGATGATTGATGCCCCGCAGTTCCAGGTCGGCTGTTCCCGACGCGTTGGGCGTGAACGGTGCGTGGGCCATTCCGCAATAGCCCGGTTGGCCGGGGTCCGACCAGGTCCGCGATTTCATCTGCGGCGACAGGCTGACAAACGGAGGCACGGCCGGATCCACCGGCCCCTTCAGCTTGGAAACCACCGATCCCAGGCTGGGCCAGCCCCCGGGCGGCTGACTCCGCACGGATTGACCCGTCAGGCACTGAAAGGCCGCGTGTCGACCCTCGGAACCGACAACCGAACGAATCGGCACCAGGCGGTCCATCATCTGGGCCAAGCGGGGCAAGTGTTCGCAGATCTGAATCCCCGACACGTTGGTGTCGATGGGTTGGAATTCGCCCCGGTATTCCAGCGGAGCCTCGGTCTTGATGTCGTACATGTCCTGGTGCGGTGCGCCCCCGGACAGAAAAACCATGATCAGCGACTTGTTCGATCGGGATCTTCCGGCCGCCTGTTCGGCCCGCAGCAGATCAGGCAGAGTCAAGCCACCCATGGCCAGACCACCCAATCTGAGAAACGACCGCCGCGACACGCCGTCACAGAACTTGCTGGCTGGTCCCGGAATGTTGATCATGTTCCGTCTCCCTGGGCTGCGAATGGTCCTCCAGTGTATCTCAATCGGTCATGCAAGGCACGGGCAATTGGCAGAATGTACAACGCATCGGCATGGCGATGTGGCTGCCAGAGGTGTGGATGGGTGCCCGCACGGTCACCAACTAGGACCCCGTTGCCAGTCTCCCGCCGAATTGGGAACATGCAGAATTGGCTCATGCCCTGTCGGCCGCCGGCCGCGACGATTACCATGTGCGGCTAGCATGTGCGGCAGTTTTGCAGACAGCCAATCCTGCCAGGACACGGCCCGCCGGGTGCCCAGAGAGCAGTGCACTCGGGGGCCGCGCGTCACAGATCAACGGATCCAGTCCAAGGAACAATCCATGGCGAAACTCGATTGGAGCTACCATCGGCCGGGCTGAACCACCTGTGGAAAAACGCAAGAGTTTCTTGCCAACGCAGGTATCGAAGCCGGCGAACAAGTCAATGCCCGGCAGACAACACTCAAACGCGCCGACGCACTCAAACTGGCCCGCGCCGCCGGGGAACTGATTGCCGCCAAGGGCAAGAAAGTCGTGCGCGTCAACCTGAAAAAGGACAAGCCGGACGACGAGGAACTGGCCGGCTTGATGCTGGGCCCGACCGGCAATCTCCGGGCACCCACGATCCGTTCGGGACGTAAACTGGTTGTGGGATTTAACCAGGACGTCTACGAATCGCTATTCCACTAACAGCATCGACGGGCAACGTCGCGCGGCAGAACCAGCGGACCGGCCGGCGTGTCTTTCGTCGATCGCGCCGCGTGCCGGTGGTTCCGCTATGAGCGGGATGCGTCGGCGGTGCCCCACGGTTCCGCAACACCCAAAGGAATATCCATGCGTCACAATCGGTTGCGGCAGTTGTTGAACGAGGATCGTCCCAGTCTGGGCACCCACATTCACAGTTCCTGGCCGTCGGTCATCGAACTGGTGGGTCACACGCGGATGTTCGACTACGTCGAATTCGTGGGCGAGTACGCGCCGTATGACCTGTATGCCCTGGAGAACATCGGGCGGGCGATTGACCTGTTCGATCACATGAGCGGCATGATGAAGATCGAACAGGAGCCACGGACCTATTGGACCGTCCGCTGTATCGGTTCCGGGATTCAAAACGTCTTGTTCGCTGATCCCCGGACTCGGGAAGACATCGAAGAATGTGTCCGCGCGGTGCGTGCCGAAGCGCCGCACGCCGGCGGGCGTCACGGGGTGGGCATGCGGCGGGATGTCCGATTCGTGATGGATTGTGGCACACCCGAATTCGTGCAGGCTCTGGATGACGCCGTGATTGCGGTGATGATCGAGAAGGAGTCGGCGGTCGAAAACCTGGATGACCTGCTGTCGGTTCCCGGTGTCGACATGGTTCAGTTTGGTCCGGCCGATTATTCGATGAGCCTGGGCCTGACCGGCCAGTTCAATCATCCCCGCGTACGGGAAGCCGAGAAATATGTGATCGAAACCGCGTTGGCCAAAGGGATTCAGCCGCGGGCCGAGATCGCCAGTCCCGATCAGGCCGACCGGTACCTCGAGATGGGCGTCAAGCACTTTTGTGTGGGCACGGACATGAGCATCTTGTTCGACTGGTTCCGAGACAGTGGTGGTCAGATGCGGGCCATCCTGGGAGACGATCCACCGCCGGCCGAGGACGCTCAGCGATCCGCCTACCAGAAGTAGTCGCCCCGCGTGCTGCTCAACGGTGACGTGCTGGCCTCTTGATGACCAGCGGCCGCAGGACGCTCCGGCTGGAGCGTCCCGGGCCTTGGCCATTTGCTTACAAGAGGTTGCCCCACAGGTTGCTCAGACCACCTGTCAGCAGCGATTCCAGGGGACTTTCCGCGGCCGAGGCTGCGGGGGTCGAGGTCGCGAGATCATCACACACGCTTCCCCAATTGCCCAGATCGCCCCACCAGGAATCGTGGGAACCGCCCGCAGCGGAACCGGGCGTCGACTGCGGATCCGAGGGCATGTCGGCCGGCAGGGCAAACAAAGGCTGTGTCGCCGCCGGTGCCGCAGCCGCGTCCGTGGACGCGCCCACGCTGGTGCTGAACAGTCCGGCGAGCGGACGGTCCACTCTGCCGGCATCGCTCCGTGCCGGTTGCGTACCGAGCCGGTTCATCGAGCTGGACCGGGCGAACGCCGCACCGGCCGCGCTGGACGCAGTCGAATTTGTGCCCACGAACAACACGGCACATTGTTCCGTCGTATGGCTCTGTTCAGTGTCACGGTACCAATCTTCACGGATAGCCAGTTCGATTCCGGCCGAGCTGGGTTCGTCGAAGAACGCGGGACAACCTCCATCGTTGCCGTCCATCCCAGCTGACGAGGAAACGACACCCCAGAAGTCATCGATATCGCCGGGCATGTTCACGGAGTAGGGCCGGTTGTTTTGCACACCGCGGACCCGGTCGGCTGTGACCTGGGCGGACAACTGCAGGTCGCCGATGGACTGCAGGCCCGATTCCATCACGATGTAGCCCACGGTTTCGGTCGGCCGCGTCCTGTCCGAGTCTTCGCCGACGTGTTTCCCGATCCGCATCCCACTGCTATTGGGAATGTTGCGGCGGCTTGTGAGCGAGCGGGCCCAGAAGGTCGAAGGACGGGGGTCGCTGCCGCCGTCATTGGCCGTCATGACCTGGCCCAACACCACGGGATTGCTGTAGGTGCCCTGATAGGCCACTTCTTGCCCGTTCCACGATCCCCTGCGGTCGGTGACACTGACGTCGACGTGGCCCGCTTCGATGTTGAGCCCATCAGCGCTGTACTCACCGGCATTCATAGCCACAACATAGACATTGACGGGGCTGGCGTAGCTGCCGAAACCGTCGAGAGGGACGACACGCAGATCAAAGGTCGTGTTGGTGACATTCCGCATTTGGGTCGTGACCGGACTCGTACTGGGACCGGAGAATCCCAGCGACACGGTGGTCACGATCACCGGGTTGTCCATCGTCGTATCCAGATTGACGGTCCACCAGTTCGAGTCCACATACTCCACAACTCCCGCGACAATCTGGAAGGATGGGAGCGGTGGCTCCGGCACGTCATCGTTGACGATCGTGCCGACTCCCGTGGAATTGGCAAGGCCCGCGTTCGTGGCGTTGGACAATTCCAGGGTAAACGTTTCGTCCGGTTCTTCGCCCGTGTCTCCGTTGACGGCCACGCTGACCGTCTGCGACATCTGACCCGGGATGAAGGTCAACATCCCCGCAGTGGAATTGTAGTCCGAGCTGTCCACCGCGGTGCCGTCCATGGTCTGGTAGTCGACGGTCACCGTCTGGGAACTGGCGACCGAGAGCGAGACCGTGAACGTGAAGTTGTTCGGGCCGCTGTCGCCTTCGACTTGCGTGACATCGTCGATCGTGATCTCGGCGGTGTCGTCGTCGATGATCGTGACTTGACCGGTCGCATCGTCGATCGTGGCGTTACTGGCTGCGGACAGATTGACGTTGAAGAATTCGTTGGGCTCGTCTATCTCATCTCCCAGTACGACCACGGGGACCATCTGCGATGTCTGGCCGGGATTGAAAGTGACCGTGCCGCTGTTGGCTGTGTAGTCCGCACCGGCACCGGCACTGCCATTGGCTGTAGCCCAGCCGACACTGACCGTCTTGCCGCTGGCTGCGTTGAGCGTCACGGTCAAGTTGGCCGGTTTGCTGCCACTGTCGCCTTCGACGATCGAGGTATCGTTGATCGAGATTTTCGGCGAGTCGTCATCATCGTGAATCGTACCCTCACCGCGATCGTCAAAGACGCTCGCGTTCACGGCGTCGGACAAGAGAACGTCGAAGGTCTCATTGAATTCGTCAGTGGGGTCGTCCGTGATGGGCACCGGGATCGACTTGAGTGTCTCCCCAACGCCGAACGTCAATAGTCCGCTGGTGAATGTGTAGTCGCTACCAAACTCCGCGGTCCCGTTGTTGGTTTGATAATTGACGGTGACCTCCTGGCTGGCACCTGGAGTCAGTGTCACGATGAACGTGGCCGTACCGTCGCCTTCGTCGACGGTCACGTCGCCGATCGCAAGCTGAAGATCGTCTTCAACGATTGTTCCCACTCCGGGACTATCGACGATGTTGGCATTGAACGCGTCGGACAGATTCACGTCGAATGTCTCGTTGCCCTCGGCGTCGGTGTCACCGATCACATCGACCGTAACCACCTTGTTCGTTTCGCCGGCGGCAAACGTCAATAGTCCGCTTGTTGCCGTGTAGTCCGAACTGGCCAGCGCGGTGCCATCGCCAGTGGCGTAGTTGACCGTGGCCGTTTTGCCGCTCGCTTGCGAGAGTGATACGTTGAAGGTGAATGCGGTCGTGCCGCTGTCACCTTCGAGTTTCTCGACATTGTCGATCGTGATGTCCGGTGCCAGGTCATCGTCGCCGATTGTGACGAGTCCGGCAGGATCCCCGATCGTGGCGTTACTGGCTGCGGACAGGTTGACGTTGAACGTCTCGTTGTCCTCGTACTTTGTATCACCATTTACGATGACGGTGATCTCTTGGGATGTGTCGCCGGCACCGAAATTGAGCGTCCCGCTGGCAAAATTGTAATCGCCATCGTCCGTGGTGGCGTTGCCATCGCTCGTGGCGTAGTTGACGCTGACCGCCCGGCCGCTGGCTGCGTCGAGCGTCACGGTCAAGGTGGCGGATGTGCTGCCATCGTTACCTTCCGTGATCACAATGTCGTTGATCGTGATGGTCGGCGGCGGATCGTCGTCTGTGATCGTGACGACTCCATTGCCGTCGGCAATCGTCGCATTGGTTGCGCCGTTCAGGTTGACGTTGAACGTCTCGGCTGCCTCGTCCAGCGCGTCATCGATCGTCGAGATCGAGATTGTGGTCAAAGTGCTCCCGGCTGGAATCATGGCCGAGCCGGAAGGCACGGCCGTGTAATCGTCGCCGCCAACCGCCGAGCCGTTGGAGGTTGCATAGGTGACCGTCACATCGTCGGACGAGGCCGCGCTGAGCGTCAGCGTCAGCGAGGCGCTGCCGCCTTCGGTCACGGTGGCATCGCTGATACTGACGGTGGGCACTGGCGGCGCGGCTTCTTCGCCCAGCCATTCCACGACCCGTGACATGACGGCGGCCTGATTGTTGGGAGCGGTGCCCGATGTCGACAGCGCTTCAAAGGCGAAGGCAAAGAACACCGATCGGAAGTCGCCCGAGTCGTAGCGGATCGCGTTGTAGTCCACCATCGAGCTGGACCGGGCAAAAACGCCCTCGGCCGCGGCCTGTGGAAACAGCGAGTCTCCCCAGTTGGGATAGCTGGGTGGGAAGCTCAGGTTCGTGTTGACGCCGTCTCCAATCGGGTCGCCAGACACTCCGACGACTGTTGTGCCCTGTGTATCGCTCTGGTAGGAGTCAAGTCCCAGATAGGTCTGGTAGAACGAGGCCGCCAAACCATTGTACAGAGCATCCTGTGAAAACAGGCCGACGTTGCCCCCGTTCTCCAGGTATTGCGAAATCACGGCTTGTTCGGCACTGGTCAGACCCGCGCTGGACGCGGTGTAGTTTTCACCGCAGTTGTAGAGCACGACGGAATACGCACTCAGGTCGGCAGCACTGGGTGCTCCATCCTCCGCGACCGTCCACGTATCGTAAAACAACGTGTTGGCGTCCAATGCATCGGTGAAATAAGATTCCCACGTATTATTTTGGTCGTCGTCCACGAACAGGAGTTCGGGCTGAGCCACGGTGGTGAAGCTGCGAACGCTGTCAACCGATGCGTTGCCGACAGCGTCGGTGGCGGTGACCCGATAAAAATAGGTCGTGCTCGCGCTGAGTCCGGACAAAGTCACCGATTGGCTGGTTTCCAGCGTCGAGGCCGTCGCGCTGTCGGTCAGGCTGCCGGCGCTGAGTCCGTAATCGACGACGCCGGTGGCGGGTTCGCTGGTGTCCCAGCTCACCGAGGCCGATGTGCTCCCGGCCCCGCTGCTGACATTGGTGATCGCCGGTGCCGCTCCGTCAATCGTCGCCGTGTCGTCGTGTGTGCCTGTGGGCTCCGGATCCATATAGGTGGCGGTGATCGTGTCACCATCCGCGACCTGCAGAATGGAATCCGCAATGGGTGTCGACCCGGGCTGGATGCTGACGTCGGCGGTGAAGACGCCCGACGCAACAGCGGTCTCGGTCAACGTGACGTTGAATCCACCGGACTCGGTTGTGCTCTTGACCGACACCGTGACCGTTTCCACCGCGCCGTCATCATGGTTTTGATCGGGGTCGGTCACCCGCACGTTGGCCGTGGCCGTGGTGGCATACGTAGTGGCGTCGAATTCCACCGAACCCGGTCCGGGCCCCGTCGGCCCCAGTTCGTTGATCGATCCCAGCAAATGCAGGCGGCCCTCGGTCACCATCTTGCCGTTCAATGAAGACAAATTGGGATGTGTGGAGGCCGTTTCGACACCATCGAAGATGGCATCCCGCACTTCCGTCCAGGTGGCTGTCGGCTTGTGTGCATACAGCAGGGCCACGGCTCCCGCAACGTGTGGCGTGGCCATCGAGGTGCCGTTGTAACTGTCGTAGGCATCACCGGGTGTCGTACTCACGATGGCGACTCCCGGAGCTGCCAGATCGACCGACGACGTTCCGTATTGGGAAAACGAAGCGATTGTGTCGGTGCGATCAGTGGCCGCGACCGAGATGACGTTGTCTTGAGGATAAAGTGCGGGGTACGACGGGGATGATGCTCCGCTGTTACCGGCCGCCGCTACGAACAACTGGCCTTCATCTCGGGCGTTGATAATCGCATTTTCCAGCGAGGACGTGTATCCGCCGCCTCCCCAACTGTTGCTGGTTGCAATGAGATTTCCACCGTCAGCCCGGATGGCGGCCGCGTAGTTGACCGCCGAGACCGCGTCGGCTGTTGTTCCCGTTCCAGCACCAGTCAGGAACTTCAGCCCAGCCACCTGACCCACCCAGTTGACGCCCACGACACCGGTCCCGTTGTTGCCGATGCCGGCGATTGTTCCGGCGCAGTGAGTGCCATGGCTGTTGTCGTCCATGGGATCGTTGTCGTTGCTGGCGAAGTCCCAGCCTATCAGGTCGTCTGTATACCCGTTGCTGTCTTCGTCCGTACCATTCTCCCATGTCGAGTCCATCAGCAGATCGCCGCCGTCAATGTAACCATTGCCGTTGAGGTCCGTGGTGTACGCGCTGTTGCTGGAATCGTTGAGATCGTAGAACGTGATCAGCCCATCACTGTCGATGTCTGTCACACCGGATTTCGAACTCGGGATTTCCGCCTGGTTGAGCCAGATGTTCAGGTACAGATCCTCGTGTGTGTAGTCGATGCCCGTGTCGATGACCCCGATGCCGAAACGGGTGCTTCCGGTGGTGGAATCCCAGGCATCCGGAGCGTCGATGTCCGCATCGACAACGCCCCCGGAACCGCCCGTGTTCTGCATTCCCCACAGATCGCCACTGGTGTAACGCGGGTCATTGGGCGTCAGGGCCAGATTGATCTCGTAGTTCGGATCCACGAAGTCCACAAACGGATTGTTCGCGAGCATATTCTGCATGGCTGTCAGGTTGACAGCGTCGGGAACGGTCATGGTGAACAGGTTGTTCCCGATCGAGGTCAGGCTCTCGCCCGCTCCGGCATTCGCCGTGTAAGTGCCGAGAAAACCGTCCTGGGCGCTCACAATGAACTCGGTAAACGTGGGTGCTGGCGCCGGCCCCATCTCGTTGGCCGGAAGACCCGTGCCGCTGAGCAGCACGCGTTCTTCGAGTTGTTCCACCTGATAGGATTGCTGATTGTGTCGGCGCGCCAGCATTCTCTGGTCGCGTGTAAATTTCCCAGTTCCCCACAGATTCCAAGAGGTCAGTCGTCGCATTCGAGTAGCTCCCCGGCCCGCACCAAGTGACTTCGATTTGAGCAATCACAAGCAGAATTGTTCAGGGGCATGATGACCAGAACGGTCAGAATTTGGAGGCCCATACATGCACTAGGGCTACAGACTAGGGTCACGAGATAATTTCTGGCAACTACGAATCTCAAAGAAAGATCGGATCTTTCGGAAAAAACCCGTTGTACGCATTTCCCGACAACTGCCAGAGCCCCCATTCCCGAGATTCTGGATACGATATTTTTCACAACATCATACACAGTAATTGGTTATGACAAACCAATGTGGCTGGAGCCCCCGCCGGTCAAATCAGACCTTCGATCGCCGGACCATGGTAGACGTGGTGTGGGCGACCGCCGGCGTCACGCCAGGTCGCATCCGCCGGGATGCCCAGTGCCCGGTAGATCGTGGCGGCCAGGTTTTCCGGGGTCTGCTTGGCCTGTTTGGGAAAACCGCCAATGCGGTCTGAGGCGCCGACCACCGTGCCACCGCGGATTCCGCCTCCGGCCAGCAGCACGCTTTGGACGGCCCCCCAGTGATCCCGTCCGGGCAGCTCATAGTATTGGGGCAACCGCAGGATCTTGGGCGTCCGTCCAAATTCTCCGGCGGCGACAATCAGCGTATCGTCCAGCAGCCCGCGGTCGTGGAGGTCGTCCAGCAGTGCGGCGAGCGCCTGATCGGTGGGCGGCAGCATCCGGTTTTTCAAATGGTCGAAGGCGTTGCCATGCGTGTCAAATCCGCCACGGCCCAGGTTGACCTGGACCATGCTGACGCCCAGTTCGACCAGTCGGGCTGCAAACAACAACGAGTATCCAAACAGATTCCGTCCGTAGGCATCGAGCGTCCGGGCATCCTCGCTGGCGATGTCGAACGCGTCACGGACCTTGCCCGATGTCAGTAGCGATAGGGCGCCGCTGCGATAGCGGTCCATGCTCAAGACGTCGGAGTGGGTTTCCAGGGTGCGCTGCTGGCGCTCGACGACCGACAGCAGCTGTTTGCGGCTGTCCAGTCGGGGCTGAGTGATCCCGTTGGGTAACCGCAGGTTGGGTGCTTGAAAGACGGGGTATCCCACATGCTGCTGGTCCGGTCGACGCTGGTGATCCCAACAGTTGGGGCAGGCGCCGGACCACTTGCAGTCCGCAGCGGCCTTGATCAGCCAGGGGTCGAAACGGGATCCCATCCGGCCGGCGTTGGTTCCGGGAGTCGTGATGGGGTAGGGCAAGACCGCCGCGCTGGGCAGTCGATTCCGCGACGCGACCATGCGTCCGCCGACAGCGGTGATGCCGGGAAAGTCGGTCGACTTGGGCACCCGACTGAATCCCGGTGAAAGGACGCTCCGCCCGCTGAGCATCATGCTGGTGGCCTGGATGTGTTCGTTCCAGGAATGCGACAGCGAACGCACCAGAGCCCATTTGTCGCTGCGCGCCGCCAGCAGCGGCAGGTGTTCGCTGATGAACACACCGGGCGTTCTGGTGGCGATGGGATCAAACGCACCACGAATGTTGTCCGGCGCGTCGGGTTTGGGATCGAAACTCTCGTGTTGGGAGAGTCCGCCCGTCAGCACGATATAGATCACCGATTTGCCGCTGGGAACCGCCGAGCGTGATGCACCGCGCAGGCCGGCCACATCACTCAGCGATAGACCGCTCAGGGCCGCCAGAGACCCGACCTGCAGCATGTCGCGGCGGGAGTACTCGGGATGTCTCAGCTGCGGTGTCGTGCCGTGTTGCATCCCCGAACCTCGTGGATTGGGTTGGAATTTCAGTCCAACGGATTCACTTGGCTAACGCCTGCGAGTACGCTGATGTTACCACACACAATTGACCCGTCACAATCCTGGCCCGT
>Ga0315336_1004603_pt1 | contig 16077 bp, 9 predicted proteins | sample ASW5metaG_FD_204512 | JGI IMG/M metagenome (GOLD analysis project Ga0315336, IMG submission 204512) | Ammonia-oxidizing marine archaeal communities from Monterey Bay, California, United States - ASW #5 | ecosystem: Environmental > Aquatic > Marine > Intertidal zone | place: USA: California...
TTCTCCACTTCCCGACGGTGGGCGCGGAGGTGTCGAGCTTGGCGACGACGGCTTGATAGGACAACCCCTGGGCCAATAGCAGAACAATCTTGGCGCGCAGCACAAAGCCGGCGGGGAGCGATTGGGAACGAGCGAGTTTTCGAGCCTTCATTTTTGATCCTGGGCCCATCGTGCTATGTGGAGGTACTCCAGGGTAATCGGGGAATCACCTAACTGGCACTATAGATTTGACTTAACGCCACGGACAAACTCATAGCCGTTCGTTGAAGCGTCGTCGCTAGCGTTGCTCCTCAATGCGCTGATGCACGGGCCCGGCTGGTGGGGACTACAGGCCAAGATACTCTATCGGCTTCAAGCGGACCTTAGCAAGGTCGATCCGCTATGACCTTAAGACATAACCCGCTTGCCTACTACGGTACCACTAGTTCTTCTGAAGTTCGACCCCTGTTTTGGGGCGGGTGCCGCGTCAGACGGCGATAAGCGGCGCGATGACGAGGGCCACAATGGACATCAGCTTGATGAGAATGTTCATCGACGGGCCGGAAGTGTCTTTGAAGGGGTCGCCGACGGTGTCACCGACGACGGTCGCCTTGTGGGCTTCGCCGCCCTTGGCTTCGCCTTCGACTTCGCCCTTTTCGACGGCCTTCTTGGCGTTGTCCCACGCTCCACCGGCGTTGGCCATGAAGAGCGCCAGGAGGACGCCGGTAACCGTTGCACCGGCAAGAGTACCACCGAGAGCTTCAGGGCCCAGCAGGTAGCCGACGACGACCGGAGCACTCACGGCGATCACACCCGGGGCGACCATTTCTTTAAGCGCGGCGGTGGTGGCGATGTCGACGCAACGAGCGGCGTCGGGCTTCACGCCCGGCTCACCCGCGAGCAATCCCTTGATTTCGCGGAATTGCCGACGGATCTCTTCCACCATCAAGCTTGCGGCGCGGCCGACACTCGTCATCGTTTGCGCGGCGATGATGAAGGGCAGCGTACCACCGATCAACAGTCCGATGACGACGCGAGCGTCGTTGATCTTAATAATGATGGGGCCGAGCCCCTGACTGAGGCGGGTTGCGTCAACAGCCTGCGTGTAGGCCGAGAACAGCGCGAGGGCCGCGAGAGCGGCAGAGCCGATCGCGAAACCTTTCCCCATCGCGGCCGTCGTGTTGCCGAGCGAATCCAGCTCGTCGGTGATGGCACGTACGTCGGGGCCGAGACCGGCCATTTCCGAGATGCCACCGGCGTTGTCCGCAATAGGACCGTAAGCGTCGACGCTCATCGTGATACCGACCGTGGCCAGCATGCCGACGGCGGCGATACCGATTCCGTAGAGGCCCGCTACGTCATGCGCGAGGTAGATGGCCAGACAAATTATGAAGACAGGGCCGGCACAGCTTCGGAAGCCGACAGCCAGACCCTGAATGATGTTCGGGGCGGCGCCGGTCTTGGAGGCTTCGACGATATCCCGGATCGGGCTCATGGATGTGTAGTACTCGGTGATGTAGCCGATCGCAACGCCCGCCACGGTGCCGGCCAGGACAGCCCAGAACACGGCTTGGCTGACGCCGACAGCGCTGATCGCAACGTAGCCACCGGCTAGAAACAGCACGGCCGCGAGCCAGGCGGAATACCGCAGCGCGGCCGCCGGGCCCATGCCCTTGAGAACTTGAATCGACAGGATGCCGAGTATCGACGCGATCAATCCGACCGCTGACAGTACCAACGGCAGGGACATCAAGGCGGCCCTGACCTGTTCGGCCGCGTTGCCTGCGGCGAGCATCTGCAGGCCCTCGGTCGAGAGAGTCGCGGCGATGGCGAGCGTGGCGATCATCGAGCCGACGTAGGATTCGAAGATGTCCGCGCCCATGCCGGCCACGTCACCGACGTTGTCACCGACGTTGTCAGCGATAACGCCGGGGTTGCGAGGGTCGTCCTCGGGAATACCGGCTTCCACTTTGCCGACGAGATCACTACCGACGTCGGCGGCCTTGGTATAGATGCCGCCGCCCACACGGGCGAACAAGGCGATCGAGCTGGCGCCCATCGCGAAGCCGTTGATGTAGATGGCTTGTTCGGGGCCGCCGAAGAGATGCGCGAAGATACCGACGCCGAGCAGTCCGAGACCCGCAACGGCCAAGCCCATGACGGAGCCGCCGCCAAAAGCGACGAGGAGCGCCGCGCCCGTGCCGTCGGCGCGAGCGGCTTCACAGGTACGCGAATTAGCTTTCGTCGCGGCTTTCATGCCCACAAAGCCCGCGATGACCGAGAAGAGGGCCCCGGAAACGAAGCAGGTGGCGGTTTCGGTGCCGAGTTTCCAGGCGAGCAGCCCGGCGACGACGACGACGAAGATGGCGAGGATACGGTATTCGCGATAGAGAAACGCCATCGCGCCGTGATGGATCAGCTCGGAGATCTCCCGCATCTGTTGATTACCGGGGGATTTTTTTTCCACGATGATGAACAGTACGAGGGAGCACAATAGGCCGAGCAGACCGACGTAGGGAGTCAGTGATACAAGATCGTTCATTTTTTCCAAATCAGACGGGAGTAGAGGATGAGGTGAAGGAAACCCTGAATGGTACCCGCACCCTCAGTCTTCGAGGACCGGAGTAGAAGCCTACAGAGTAACATGTGTCCTTCGCGGATGGCTACAAAACGACACTTCCGCAAGAATCGTTTCTCCGAGGTGGTCCCCTTGCCTTTTTCGTGCGACTTTCGGGGCGGAACGCGGCGGTGAATTGATATCGTAAACGTCGAAGGGACCAGACACGCATGATTGTTGGCCTTACAGGCACGAACGGGGCGGGGAAGACAGCGACCGCGGAGCATCTCAAAGCAAAGGGATTCCGCTTCTACTCGCTTTCCGATGAGATTCGAGTGGAGTTGGAGCGGCAGAGCCTGCCGCCGACGCGCGAGAACCTGATCGCGACGGGGAATCGGCTGCGCAGTGAATTCGGTTCGGCCGTCTTGGCGGAGCGTGTCAAGGCAAGGCTGCGGTCGGACCAAAACTACGTCATCGACTCGATCCGGAATCCGTATGAGGTGGAAACGCTGCGCGCGACGGGCAATTTCCACCTGTTGCATCTAGACGCCCCGGCGGAGGTTCGTTACGGCCGTGTGGTGAGCCGGGGCGGCGACCGCAAGCCGGTGTCGCGAGAAGAGTTCATCGAGCAGGAACAGCGCGAGATGGAGAGCGACGACCCGACGCGCCAGCAACTGCGCGCCTGTTACGAGCTTGCTGACGAGACGGTGATGAATGGCTCGTCGATCGAGTTGCTCAAGCAGAGTGTGGACGCCGTTGTTACGCGCTGGCTGATGGAGGCCAAACGGCCGGGTTGGGACGAGTATTTCATGGAGATTGCCCGTATCGCCGGGCTCCGCAGCAATTGCATGAAGCGCAAAGTGGCGGCGGTGATCGTCAAGGACAAGAGGATCATCTCCACCGGCTACAACGGGACGCCGCGTGGTGTAAAGAACTGCAACGAGGGCGGCTGTCCGCGCTGCAATTCGTTCGCGGACAGTGGGACGAACCTGGGCGACTGCCTATGTTCGCACGCCGAGGAGAACTCGATCGTACAGGCGGCCTACCACGGGATCGGTGTCAAGGGGTCGACGCTCTATACGACGTTCTCACCGTGTTTGATTTGCACCAAGATGATCATTAATGCCGGGATTGAAGCGGTGATTTTCAATCAGGAGTATCCGCTGGGTAATGTGGCGCTGGGGCTGCTGGAAGAAGCGGGCGTCGAATTGACGCAGCTTGAGTTGGACTGAGCGCCGCTGCTCGGCTGGAATGGGCCTTTCTGACCTCTGAAACAGCGCGTGCTCCTTGTCGCTCGATGGAGCTTCCACCCACATCGGGACCGGGGGGACAGCCCGTTTTACGAACCCGATATACCAACAGTAATTCGGGAACGAGAGCTATACAGTTAGTTTCACAGGGCTTAGTCCTGTTCGTGATCGCGACTAGCTTTCGACAATATGGATTGACCTCCGCCCTGGATTCGGCGGACTCGATAGACTCACTGACCACGAAAGTGGAGTTGCTGCTGGCGGGCCACTTTGTTCCCAAGGGGAAGCTCACTCGTGCCGCAGGGCCACCATCGGATCCACCTTGGCCGCTCGGCGGGCTGGGACGTAACTTGCCACCGCGGCCGCAGCCAGAAGCACTGCCAACACAAGCGCGACAGTGAGGGGGTCAGTGGCAGTGAGTCCGTAAAGTTGGTGCTCGATGAAACGGACCAATCCGATCGCCGCCACGAGACCTACTATAGCTCCATCGGCAACGATGACAAGCGCCTCCTTGCCGGCCAGTTTGACAACGTCTCGGTAGCCCGCGCCCAGAGCCATGCGAATCCCGAACTCGTGCGTGCGCCTGGTGACAGAGTAAGACACCAGGCCGTAAAGCCCAATCACCGCCAGGAAAATTGCTAACACCGAGAATACGCTCAGCAGGCGCATAAAAAACCGCACCGGAACGATTTGCCTTGAGCCGCCGACCCGGGAGCGCATCGTGCGAATATCGCTGACCACCGCTCCCGGGTCCACGCTGCTCACCGCTTGCCGAGCGGCCGCCGCGAGGTTTTCCGGGTCACCGCTGGTGCGGATTACAAACCCTTTTTCAAGATGAACGTTGGCGAAGCTGCCCCACGGAAACTCTCTGAAATGCTGTTGGTAGGGCATAAAAAGCATCGGGCGTGCGGGACCACGAAGGTCCCTCTTAACGCTTTGAACCACTCCGATAAGCTCGCGGGGACGGTCGTTGATGATGACAATCCGGACGTGTTTCCCCACTGCGTCTTCACCGGGGAAAAAGGTCTCCGCAAAGACGTCGTTCACTACCGCGACGGCGGTCGAGAGAGCGCCCTCTCGGCCCGACAGCGGCGATCCACGCAACAGTGGAATTCGCATGGTTGAGAAGTAGCCGGCATCCACCTCTTGGAACGTGGTCCACGGTTGCTCGGATGGGTCCGCCGGTGGCCGGCCGGGAATGGATATTCGGGTCCGCCAGCCGAAGCCCGGTGGCAAGGCGCTGGCCATGCCGACTGATTGCACTCCGGGCAACCCGCCTACTTGGGCCAGTGCCTGCGACCAAAACTGTTCGGTCCCCGGCTTTAGGAGATTTGGCGGCCCATGCCTAATGTATTTTGGGCCGGACACTTGCACCTGCATCGTCAGCAACTGCTCGGGGTCAAAGCCAAGGTCTTCGTTCAGCATCCGGGCAAGGCTGTTGATCATCAGCCCCGCACCCATCAAGAGCACGACCGACAAGGCAACCTGGGAGGCTACCAGAATTCCGCGGAGCCGCCGCCCCAGCGGTCCTCCAGTGGTTCGCATCCCATCTTTCAGCGCGGCGTTGGCATCCACCCCAGCTCCCTGCCAGACCGGGAACAAGCCAAACACGATGCCGGTCGCCAGCGCAACACCCATGGTCACGGTCAGCACCACGGTGTCGATCCGGAATTCTTCTGTCGATGGGTAGAAGTCACCAGCGATGGCGACGAACAGTCGTATCCCACCGAATGCCAAGAGGATTCCCAACGCCCCGCCACCGACAGCGAGCAGCAGGCTCTCCGTGAGGAGTTGGCGGCAAACACGTATCGGTCCCGCTCCGAGCGCCTTGCGTGTTGCGATCTCTCTGCGGCGGCTCACCCCGCGCTCCAGGAGCAGACCTGTGACATTGGCGCACGCCACAAGCAGGATCAAACCGACGGCAGCTTGTAGAAAATACAAATTCTCGGAGTAACGAGCGGACTTATACTCCTGGAAGGACTCGGCATCAACACTCCAAGCCTCAACACTCCCAGGAGACTCTGTTGTGCTTGGGTCAAGCGCGAGTAATATCGCCTGGCACCGCTCCTCGGCCTGTTCGATGCTGCCACCCCGATGCAAACGTGCGATGGTTGCCGCCCAATTGCCGCTCCCCCGACGCAACTCCCCGGCTGTCCAGATGTCGACATCATTCGTCCAGGGGACAATATAGAAGCCCGGCGGCATCACGCCAACGATCGTTAAACCTGTGCCCCCCCTTCGAGATGTCAAGCGTTTGGCCGATGATGTCCTTGCGACCTCCCAAGCGGCTTTGCCAGAAGCCGTAACTGATCACGACCGTGGAACTCTGCCTCCCGCTGCTGATGACGTTCGGCCCCAGCAGGTCCTCTCGCGAGAACCCTCTGCCGAGAAACGGAGATACACCTAGCGTTTCGAATATCTCAGGACTCACCCACTGAATCGCGACATGCTCACCTTTGCCTTCGACCCACCTTGTCGCCGTCTCAGAATACGTTTGGAACAGCGAGAGGCTTTCGAAGATAGTGTCGTCTTTGCCGCCAGGCGCAAGAATGAGAAAACAGAGGATTGGATGCCCTTTCGCTTTTAAGGTTGCGCAGCTGTAGGACGACCAGCCGTTCGGGTTCCACGAAAGGCGACTGACGCAGCAGAGCCGCGTTGACGACGCTAAAGATTGCGGTGTTCGCGCCAATGCCCAACGCGAGCGATACGAGAACGATAGCGGTGAAACCAGGGCTTTGGGAGAGGGTTCGAACGCCGTAGCAGATGTCCTGCCAGAGGGTCTCTAACCATCCGAAACCCCAGACCGCACGGCCGTCTTCCCTGGCCAACGTGCCGTTGCCGAACTTCAGGTGAGCGGCGCGACGGGTTTGCTCAGGAGTCAAGCCCTGATCAATGTTCTGCTGCGTCTGGAACTCGATGTGAGACTCGATCTCTTCGGCAAGTTCCTGCTCGGCCGAGCGCCGTTTGAATACGTGCTGAAATCGGTATCCGAGTTCTTGTAGCCAGGTCATCGCGGTCATCCTTGGCCGACGTGTTCTGTCGCCTTAGGTCTCTTCCTTTGCGGGTCGCAGGATTCGCGTCACTGCCCCCGCGAGCCGCTCCCATTTCGATGTCTTGACCACAAGCCGCTTCTTGCCGTCAGTCGGTAGTACTTCGCGCGGCGGTTGTTTTCCGAGATGCCCCACTTCGCCCTGATCCAGCCACGCGCTTGGAGGCGTTGCAGAGCCGGGTAGAGGGAGCCGTGATCGATCTGCAAGACATCCTCCGAGGTGCTCTCAATTGAGGTGGCAATTCCTTGGCCGTGCACGGGGCCGAACAAGAGGGTGCGGAGGATCAGCAGGTCGAGCATGCCCTGCAAGTCGGTGTGATTGGGATCAGCGGATTTGCGTGCCATCGTTGTCTAGTAGAAAATCTATACCATTGCGAGGTAGAAAACCAACTGAAATCCATGCGGTCGCTTTTGGCGGAGCTCTGTGACCAACGGGGTGGTGGTCGCCTCCGGCCGGCAGCTAGATTGGACAGCCGCACGATTGCTGTTGATAACAACTGTGATGTCAAACCAGCTCTGGGCGACTCGGACCGGCGAGTCAGACGACGAAGTGAGCGTTGACTCGGTGGAAGCGGTCGATGGCATGTGTCTGCCCCGTGGAGCTCATGCTGGGCCGTGACGCCCGGAGAGCTTCGTGGGTGCTCGATTGCTCCCGAGGCCTGGAGTGGTTGCCCGGAGGCTACCGTCGGTCAGCAGACCGACCGGATCGGCGGCCTCAATATAGACACGCAGTCGAAAAGGCTCTCCGCGGATCCGGCTCGGCTGGACTACCCGGAACAAGTCGTTGTCTATTGGTCGCGTTTCGAGAGGGTCCACGAAATACGGCGTCACTTCCAGGGGGAGTTCCGCCATCTCGCCGCCCTGAGTGATGAGCAAATCCTGCGCGACCTGTTGCGGACCGAGGTCGTGTTGCATCCGGACATTTCCGCGCAAGTGAATGGATTCCGCCGCCGTGAGTTCGTTAGCGACATTGTTGGGGTTCACATTCGCAACTCCGACTTGAGGAGTAGTGTTCAAAAGATCCTCTGTCACACCGATAAGGTCGTAGCCCGCCATCCTTCGTGCAAAGTCTTTCTGGCCACCGACAGCATCGAGACCCTACATCAGGCGCGTCGACCATACGGAGCGGATCGGTTGCTGGCAACCGAGAAGTGGTTTCCCGCGCCGGGACAGGCGATTCACTTATCCACGGATCCGGAGAGACGGCTCAGAACCGCCCGCGAGGCGCTGGTTGATCTCTACCTGCTGGGAGCTTCTGATTGGCTGGTGGGTGACTGGCGATCAACTTTCGGCTACGTCGCGTCGCTGCTATTTGACGGCCCGCGCTCGCGAGTCCGAAACTTCGATCCGGGCCGGTTCCTACCTCGTCACATCGGCCATCGATTGGGAACCTGCAAGCTGATGCTGCGGAGCGACATCGAAAGGTGGACGCGGGGTCGCGCTGTGGATCTGCCTCGATGAAACGCGTTCTCGTCACCTACGCCAGCCGGCGGTTCCGTCGCAGCCAGCAGCGACTAATCACCTCGGCCCGCCGTTTCGGCCTGGAGGTGCGTCCGTGGGATCACCCGATGCTTGCGAAGACGGACTTCTATCGCCAGAGACGTCCCATCCTGGACCTACCGCGCGGCAATGGCTATTGGATCTGGAAGCCGTTCATTATTCAGCAGGAGCTGAACCAACTCGCTGAGGACGACATCCTGATCTACTGCGACGCCGGCGTCGAGATCGTGGCGGACCTTTCACCTTTGGTGGAGCTGGCTCTCGACGACCGCGACCTTCTGTTGTTTGCCGGCGATGTAGACCTCACCGGCAGCGGAGTTGGCGATACCTGCGGTGCGTGGACGAAGCGCGACTGCTTTGTCCTGATGAACGCGGATGAGCCGCTCTACCACGAGGCGCACATGCTAGACGCCAGCTTTCTGGTGCTGCGTAATCGAGGCATCACGCCGGAGTTGGTCCGCCAATGGCAGCAGTACTGTTCGCGAGCGGAGGTGGTGACGGACCAACCCAACGTTTGCGGATTGCCCAATCTGCCGGGATTCATCGACCACCGGCACGACCAGTCGGTTCTGTCTCTGCTGGCCGTTCGCCACGGCGTTGAAACGTTCCGGCCGCCGTCGCAGCTAGGGAATCACATGAAGCAGGAGCGATACCGCGTGCCGGGGGAATGGCTACGCCGGCCTTACGGATCGCGTGGTGTCTTCTGCAACTCGCCCTACCCAACGCTACTCGACCATCATCGGCACAAGGCCCGCCTGCCGTTGGTCTGGCTGTGGCGCCTGTTCGGAATCCGCTAGGTCAAACAGCCTCGCAAACAGATTCTGCGCCGGCAAACCGCCATGAAGGATCTGTGGCGTAGCGAGAGCCCCTCCCCCGTGCGCTTCCAGGACACGCCCCGGGGGGGCTGCTGCCGGTGGCTTCTAGTTCGGTAGGATGACAAGTGATTCGATGCGAATTCTCCCGGTGATTCTGGCCGTCCTGGCGGCGCTCTCTGCGAGCTGTTCCAAAGAGGGCGACCCTGCGCATGTAGCGCCTGATCCAAAGCGGATCGAGCTGCAGCAGATTCGCAATCTCGGGAAAGCGTTCTACGAGAATCCCGCGACGCAGAATCTCGCGCCGGATACGCTACGTAAGGCCGCCGATCTGAATCCCGACTCGGCGCGCGATCACCTGAATTACGGTTTAGCGCTGCTGCGTGCCGGTCAGATGGACGAGGGCATTGCGGCGGTTGGGAAGGCGCAGGAGATCGACCCTCAGCTTCCCCACACGTATTTCAACCTTGGCGTCGAGTTCAAGAAGCAGGGCGAGACGGACCTTGCGATCGAACAATTCGAGGGCATGGCCGAGCTACGGCCCGATCATGCGAAGACCCACTATCAGCTCGGGACGCTCTACAAGCAGAAGGGCGAGACGGAACTGGCGATCGCGGAGTTTGAGAAGTCGGTCGAACTGGATCCGAGTTTGTCGGCGCCGCACTTCCAGATGTTCGGCCTGCTGCGGCGATCCGATCCCGAACGGGCTCGCAAGGAGATCGGGATCTTCAAGGAGCTCAAGGCGGCCCAGGCGGATGCAGCCGTAGCCGAGGACGTTGACTGGAGCTTCTACTCGGAGTTGTACGACCCGATCCAGCCGCTGACGGAACCGCCGCCCGCTGGTGAGGTTCATTTCGAGACTGAAACGGTCGCCGTCGAGTTAGCCGGCACCGCAAAGGGGCTCGATGTTCTTGACGCCGATGGCGACGGGAACGCTGAAGTCCTCGTTTGGTCGGACGAGGCTGCGACACTGCTGGCTCAGACTGACGGTGGGTGGCAACCGCGGGAATCTCCTGGGCTCGATGGGTTTAAGGGACTGCTGCGGGTTGCGGTCGGGGACGCGAATAACGACGGCTTTCCTGATCTGGCGGCGGTGTATGCCGGGGGCGTTGATTTCATAGCCGGAGCAGCGGATGGTTTTGCGGAACGGACGAAGCTGTGCGAAGGCGCGTTTGCGGATGCTGCTTGGGTGGACTTTGACCACGACTATGACCTGGACCTGCTGGCGGTGGGGCAGGACCAAGTGCTGCTTCGCAATAACGGTGACGGGACGTACCTCGATGTGTCCGACAAGTTCCCGTTCAAGAAGGGTCCGGCGCGGGCTGCGACTTGGCTGGAATTGGAAGAGGACAACGGCAACGACATTGTCATTGCGTACTCCGACGAGTTGGTTGTCTTCGAGGACCGCAAGCTGAGCATGTTCGCGCCTCACGCGGTGGAGGCGTTCGACGTCGGATCGGGGGCCGCGCGACTTGATGTGTTCGACCTGAATCATGACGGGTTTTTGGATGGCGTGCTTACAACGGAGTCGGGTTCTCGGGTGGCTGAGAATCACGAGGGGGATCTGGGAGCCGGCTCGGAACTGCCGCGCATGCTTGCCGTGGGAGACAGCTCAAACCGTGGTTGGTCGGATGTGCTGGGTGGGGACGGCCTGGTGCTCAACTCGGGTGGGTTCGAGTTCGAGTCGAGTGAGGCGCTCCCAGGATCGTTCACGGCGGGGGGCGCGGCGGATTTCGATGGCGATGGTTTGACGGATTTTGTGACGCTGGCGAGTGACGGGAAGCTGGCGATCCAGCGGAACCGGACCGAGACGCGAAATGGGAGTCTGACCGTCGCGGTCGAGGGCGTGAAGAATCAGAAACGGGCCGAAGGGACACGAATCGAAGTGAAGGCCGGTCTGCTCTACGGCAAGCAGGTTTATCGCGGCTTGCCACTCGTTTTCGGAATCGGTTCGAGCGAGACCGTCGAGACGGTGCGGATTACATGGCCAAACGGTTTGATTCAGAACGAGTCCGAGCAGCCAGCCGGCGCGCATCGGTATATCGAGAAGCCTCGGCTCTCGGGCTCTTGCCCGATGATCTTCACCTGGAACGGTGAGGAATTCGAATTCATCAGCGATGTGCTGGGTGTTGCGCCGCTGGGGGCGGGCCTGGGCGACGGGCAGTTTTTCCCGACTGATCACGATGAGTACGTTTGGGTTGACGGCGAGTCGCTGATGCCGCGCGATGGTTTCTACGAAGTGCGGGTGACCGAGGAACTACGCGAGGTTTCGTATCTGGATCAGATCCAGTTGGTCGCACTCGATCACCCGGCGGACACGGAGGTCTACACGAACGAGAAGTTCGTCTCGCCGCCGTTTCCCGAGTTTCGTTTGTTTGGTGTGAAGGAGCGCATCTACGCTACGTCGGCGACCAACGCTAAGGGGCGGGATGTGCTGGACGAACTATCGCGGCGCGACCGGCGCTACTCGGAAGGCTTCGAACGGGATTTTGCCGGGCGGGCCGAGACGCAGACACTGACGCTTGATTTCGAAAGCCTGAGTAGCCAGGATGAGGCGGTTCTCTTCCTGCACGGTTGGGTCGACTGGGCGGACGGCAGTACCTTCGTCGGCACGGCACAGAGTGCAAGCAACATGTTGATGCCGCCACGGCTCGAAGTCCGCGATGCGACGGGCGAATGGGTCACGGCGATCGAAGACATGGGTATCCCGGCAGGGAAGCCGAAGACGATTGCCGTGGATCTTACTGGTCTCTTTCCCTCGGACTCGCGAGAGGTTCGCATCACGACGAACCTGTGTGTGTATTGGGATGAAGTCTTTGCCGCTATCGGGACGGGTGCGCCGCGAACTCGGCTGACGCGCCTGGATGCCGCCGAGGCTTCGCTCGGGTTCCGTGGGTTCTCTGCCGTGAAGCTGCACCCTGAGCGGAAGCAGCCCGAGCAGTTCATCTACGCGGACGTGCAGTCGACTTCGATGTGGAACCCCACGCCGGGCTACTACACGAACTACGGAGACGTGCGGGAACTGCTCGGCGCGATTGACGACCACTTCGTGATCATGGGTTCGGGTGATGAGGTGACGCTGCGGTTCGCGGCGGATGCGCTTCCTGAGTTGCCCGAAGGCTGGACGCGCGACTATCTGCTGTTCTTCGACGGCTGGGCCAAGGACGGCGATTCGAATACCGCGTATAGCTCTGTCGTCGAACCGCTGCCGTTCCATGGGATGAGCGGGTATCCGTATCGGGCCGACGAAGGCTACCCCGATGACACGCTCCACCGTGACTATCTCGACAAATACAATCGCCGCCCGGCGTTGCGCTTGTTGCGCGGATTGATCAATCCATGACCGTGCCCCGCGGCCTGACGACTTGCTTCCTGTTCGTTGTCGTTAGCGCCGGTTGGGTCTGGGCGTTTCCAGAGGCGAGCATTCTATTCGTCGCCACGGTGTTGATGCATGTGGTGCTCGGTGTGTTCCTAATCGGAGCGGCGGCTCGGTTCTGGAACGCGGAATGGATGCAAATGCTTCGCCGCGAGGCGAAATGGGCGCTGGCGGCGCTGATGGCCTCGGCGGTTTTCGGCTTGCTTCTCGGCTGGGTGGGCGCGACGCGACCGAACATGTGGATCGTACAAGCTCACGGGGCCGCGGGGTTTCTGGGCGTAGCGCTGCTGACCTGGTGGGCGGTTCGGCACGCGAAGGCATTTGCCCCGTGGCTCGGCGGGGCGGGTGTTTTAGCCTTATTTCTTCCCCTTTACGTAACGGTGCAGCTCCGCTGGTTTCCGACGGCGCAAGACCGTATCGTGAACCCGCTTGAGGCCCCCGAGTCCATGGAATACGAAGGGGGTGGCGTCGGCAGTCCCTTCTTCCCGTCAGCCTCGCGTACCAATACGGGCGGCTACATTCCGTCGGATTTCTTCTTGGATTCCAAACTGTGCGGAGATTGTCACAAGGACATCTACGAGCAGTGGAACGAATCGATGCACCACTTTTCGTCGTTCAACAACCAGTTCTATCGCAAGTCGATCGAGTACATGCAAGAGACGGTCGGCGTCGAAGAGTCGAAGTGGTGTGCCGGGTGCCATGACCACGCGATGTTCTTCAACGGGCGCTTTGAGAAACCGGCCATTGATCAGATCGATACGACGGAAGCGCAGGCCGGGCTTGGCTGTGTTTCGTGCCACTCGATATCGAGCGTCGCGGACACGATGGGCAACGGCGGATTCACAATCGAATACCCGGCGCTGCATCCGTTGATGGCGAGCAAGAATCCGATCATCCGGGCCTTGGACACCTATGTGATCAATACCGCGCCGGCTGCGCACCGTCGGACCTTCATGAAGCCTTTCATGCTGCGGGACCGCTCGGAGTTTTGCTCGTCGTGCCACAAGGTGCATCTCGACGTGCCGGTGAATAACTACCGTTGGATGCGTGGATTCAACGAGTACGATTCGTGGCAGGCGAGTGGGGTCTCGGGCCAAGGGGCACGATCATTCTACTATCCAGCGGAGTCGGCGGATTGCTCGGACTGCCACATGCCGCTTGTGAAGTCCGACGATCCCGGCAACATTGATGGCTACGTGCACTCGCATCGTTTCCCAGCGGCGAACACGGCGGTGCCTTATGTCAACGGGCACGACGAACAACTACGGATCACGAAGGAGTTTCTTCAGAATGCGGTGACGGTCGATATCTTCGCGATGACACCGGCTTCGGATTTGGGCGCTCTCGAAATGCTCCGTACGGGTTCTGCCGAGCCAGCGTTGGCGACTTCGTTCGCGGTCGGTGAGGAAATCGCATCGATGGGCGCGGCTCCGGTTTTGCGGCAGGTCGGCGAGATTGCGGCCCCGATCGATCGAGCAAAGGCGAAGGTGGCGCCGGGCGACGTGGTGCGCGTCGATGTCGTCGTACGGACCCGCTCGGTGGGCCATTTCTTCCCGGGCGGTACGGTGGACTCTTTCGATGTGTGGCTTGAGTTGTCGGCGGCCGACGCGAACGGAAAGCCCTTTTTCTGGAGCGGATACATCGAAGATGAAGGCGAGGGGCCTGTCGAGGAGGGTGCCCATTTCTATCGCGCCTGGCTGCTTGATGAGAAGGGTAACCCGATCAACAAGCGAAACGCTTTTCACGTGCGGAGTGCCCTCTACGTTCGGCAGATTCCTCCCGGCGCGGCTGACGTGGCTCACTTTCGGATGCGGGTGCCTGAGGATGTCGAGGGGCCGATTCAACTGCATGCCAAGCTAAACTATCGCAAGTTCGCACACTTCTATACGCAGTTTGCTTATGCCGGTAAGCCCAAAGCTGGCGGCGATGGGGTCGTGACGAAGGACTACGACGATCGCGAGTTCACGTTCGATCCGGCGGACATTCCGAGTAACGTGTCAGGCGCCATCCGTGACCGGATTCCGAACCTTCCCGTCGTCGTGATGGCTGAGGACCGCAAGACTTTAGCAGTGGGTCAAGGTTCGACCGAATGGGGGGCGGTGGTTCTGAAGGATGACTACGAGCGCTGGAATGACTACGGTATCGGACTACTCCTGCAGGGCGACCTGAAGGGTGCTGAGTACGCTTTCGAGAAGGTGACGGAGGCGCACCCGGAGTTCGCCGATGGCTGGCTGAATGTGGCGAGGTCGCTCATTCGCGAAGGGCGCACCGAGGACGCAACGGCGTACCTTGACCGTGCCCGCGGCATTGACGACAGTCTGGCCCGCATCCACTTTTTCCGGGCAGCCGTCGCGCGCGCCGCCGGCGATTACGACGGGGCCGTCGAAGCTCTCGACCGAGTACTGGCGGCCTATCCGCGAGACCGCGTCGCGTTGAACCAATATGCCGTGGTCTTGCGGCTACAGAGGCGCTACGACGAGGCACTGGATGTGCTCGATCGCGTTGCGCGGATCGACCCCGAAGACTTGCAGATGTACTACACCCGCATGCTCTGCTACCGGGGGCTCGGCGACGAGGAAGCGGCGGCGCGAGCCGAGGCGCGCTTCCTGCGCTTCAAGGCGGATGAATCGGCTCAAACAGTGACGGCGTCACGCCGCCGGGAGAGCCCCGAAGACAATAACGAACGGCAGACGATTCACGAGCATGTGTCGAGACCGGGCAACTGGCCTCGTGCTGCTGTGGCAAAGAGTCTCGGAGGAGGTTAGGGACCGCTCCGGCTGGGCCGGCTTGCCGTAGTGTGGCGTTGAGGATTCCACTCCTGATCGCTGCTGGTTGTCGTGGCCGGAACGTAAGTGCACACGTTTTGTGAGTCTTTATTGGTGGAATGGGATGTTATTTGTAGAGATGGGTCGCGGTGACTCTATTCTCTTAAGGGCCTGCCAATACGTATTAAGCGATCATAGCGTAGCCATGCTGATCCGTTGAGATATGCCTATTAGTGTAGAAATTGTCTAGGTATATTTCGCAAGAAGATAGAATATGTTTGACATATCTCTCGATCTCATGTTAAAACCTTAACGTGTTTGGCTCGCCGGCAGGGTGGCTGGCGAGCGTCTTCCTGCGACGGTAGGGGCACCGTCTGCCCGCGTAGCGCCGAAATGAGACGCCGTGGGTCAGTGAATGCAATATTCGCTGGTCGATCAAGCCGCGTAGTTCAAGCGGTGAGTCCAACCGTCGAAGTGTCAGTTGGGACTCCAGGGGCGGCAGCTTGTCCGCCTCGGTCAATAGGCCCTCTCCAAGGTTCCCCCCGTAACCGGTTCGTTGAAGCCCGGGTTGTTTTCGAGGCAAAGTCTTGACATGACAGACGTTGGAGAGAAGCGTTGGTACGCGATTCAGGTCAAGCCGCGCTGTGAGAAGGGAGTTTCAACGTACTTGAATGCGCGGGGTGACCTGCCCCCACAAGTTGTACCACTTTCTAAGTTAGGATCTGGGCCGTTTTCGGCGGGCGCAGGGGCGGAGCCCCGTAGCTCGCTGAAAACGGCTCGAATGCCTCC
>Ga0315336_1004606_pt1 | contig 16074 bp, 10 predicted proteins | sample ASW5metaG_FD_204512 | JGI IMG/M metagenome (GOLD analysis project Ga0315336, IMG submission 204512) | Ammonia-oxidizing marine archaeal communities from Monterey Bay, California, United States - ASW #5 | ecosystem: Environmental > Aquatic > Marine > Intertidal zone | place: USA: California...
GTGATTGCTCAGATCGAGCTTTGGAAAAATCATGAAAACTACGACAACAAAGTTTATGTCTTGCCCAAGCATCTAGACGAGAAAGTGGCGACCCTGCACTTAAAGAAACTTGGCGTCAAAATGACTCAGCTTACAGAGAAGCAGGCGGATTATCTCAGCTTGTCGGTCCAAGGCCCGTTTAAGCCCGAACACTACCGGTATTGATCGTCTCCTACCTGAATTAGCTATGTGAAATAGGGCGGTGACAGCGATAAGCCGTCACCGCCTTGTTTTGTCTGGGATCCAGCCCTAATCTTGGTCCGCTGTATCGTTGGCATAATGTCGGCGGGGCAGAAGGGTGGGTGATGGTGAAGTCAAAACCTATGGTCAGGTGGAGTTTGGCGTTGGTACTGGTATCCAGTCCCTCCTTGGCAATCGCTGCGGAAGGAGGTGGCCTACTGTACAGCGTCGCTTCTGTGACAGGTGTAGTGTCACTTTTGGCTGCGCTGTTAGCGGCCATCGCGACAAGCGTGGTCTTGTTTTTCCGATGGCAACGCGCGACCTCGGTTGAAGCCGAGTTGCGGCGGGTCGCCGAGCGCCAAGCGGGAATTGTCGGATCGTCACCACTTGAACATATTTATTGGACCATCTCTGATGATCAGGAATATGTTTCACGCCGATTTTCGGTTTTGTTTGAAGGAGGCGTTAAATCCTTTGCCGAATTGGCAGACAAATTTCCGGCTGAAGATTTTGAAAAGCTCGAAACAGCTGCCGAAGGATTGCGTAATGAGGGACGTTCTTTTGCGCAAACGCTTCGCTCAACCAGTGGCACGACACTCAATGTAACCGGCGCTGTGGTGCCCGGTGAAACCGGGCAGCCCGTGGCCCATGTGCTCTGGCTGGATGACATCAGCCACGAGCGGGATGACTGGGCGGCATTGCGCGAAACGGCTTCCGTCAATGCGTCCGCAAAGCTGCAATTGGAAGCCTTGCTTAATGATCTGCCTTTTGCCGTCTGGTTGCGAAAACCCGACTTAACTCTAGCATGGGTCAATCGCACTTATGGCCGCATGGTCGAAGTGGATGCCGAGCAAGCTGTAATGGGGGACGGGATCGAGCTCGGTGCCGCTGCCTTTGCGCCTGCGCCCCGCGAGCTTGCGGCCGAGGCCCAACGGTCGGAAGAAACTCAACGGGAAACCCGGCATATTGTGGTTGACGGCGAGCGCCGGGCGTTTGAGATCATCGAAATGAAAGTCGGCGCTGAAGGTCAAGTGGCGGGTTTCGCTCGCGACGCTACGGCATTGGAAGAAGCGCGCGCAGAGTTGCGGCGGCACGTCGAATCGCATGCCGAAACCCTCGATAAACTTAAAACACCAGCGGCCATATATGGCATCGACAAGCACCTTAAGTTTTCCAATCATGCCTTCGCCAGGCTTTGGCAGCTGGATGAAACCTGGCTTGAGAGCGAACCCCATCATAACGAGGTCTTGGAAGCTGCCCGCGATGCTCGGCGCTTGCCTGAGCAGGCTGACTTCCCAGCCTGGAAAGAGCAACAGATGGAGCTCTACACCCAGGTTTTGGAGCCTCAGGAAGACGTTTGGCATTTACCTGACGGTACGACCTTGCGCGTGGTGGTTCAGCCTCATCCATTGGGCGGGTTATTGTTCTTTTACGAAGATATGTCTGATTGGTTGGCACTCGAGCGATCTCTCAACACCGTTCTTGAAGTGCAGGGAGAAACCTTGACCAATTTGCACGAAGCGGTTTCCGTGTTCGGTGGTGACGGACGTCTGAAGTTGTACAACGCGGCGTTCGCGCAAATCTGGCAGCTAGATGAACAGTTTCTTGGGGCCGAACCGCATATCAATGACCTAGTCGAAAGTTGTCGGGATCTTTTCGACGATCAAGGGGACTGGCCAGAAACCAAAAAGGGTATCGTAGGTGTAGTAACCGACCGGCGGGCAACCAGCGGCAGATTCGAGCGTCCCAACGATACGTTTCTCGAATTTTCCGGCGTGCCTTTGCCGGACGGCGCGATGTTGATGATTTATTTGGACGTCACCGATACCGCGAAAATCGCTCGTGCTCTTTTAGAACGGGCCGAAGCACTGGAGACCGCGGATCGGTTGAAATCTGAATTTATCCAGAAGATGTCTTATGAACTTAGGACGCCGCTCAACACCATTATCGGTTTCAGTGAAATTCTTTCTAATGAGTATTTCGGTGACCTGAATGGGCAGCAGCGGGAATATTCGGCGGGCATTTTTGATGCGTCCCAGCAACTACTCGCTCTGGTCAACGACGTGCTCGATCTGGCAATGGTTGAAAGCGGGGCGCTGGAACTTGATTTAGCCGAGGTTGAGATTTCCAAATTGCTCGACGAAGTCGTCAAGTTGGTAAACGACCAAGTGATCAAAAAGGAACTCTCCCTGGTAGTTGAGTGCCCGGACGACATTGGATCCCTGGAAGGTGATGATCGCCGCCTCAAACAAATATTGTTCAATCTCCTAAGCAATTCGATCAAGTTTAATGTGGAAGGTGGCCAAATTATTTTGGGAGCCAGCCGGCGTGATGAGTCTGTTGCTTTGTGGGTTGAAGACACGGGGCATGGCATTAAGACCGACGAGCAATCCCGGATTTTTGAGAAGTTTGAAACCGGTCGCGAGGCGCACCAATATCGTGGTGCCGGGTTGGGTTTATCCCTAGTACGCAGTTTCGTCGAGTTGCATGGCGGGAACGTTCAACTTGAATCAAAACCCGACGAGGGAACCCGCGTTACCTGCAACCTGCCAACGTCAGCTAAGAAAGCAATTACGGCGAGCCCGCTTGATGAAGTGGAAGCGGTATGACGATTTTAGATGGTGGCCGAAAATGTGTTGAGCAGTGGGCTCCGGCTTGCGGCACTTAATTGGGCGGGCTACAAAGCTTTCATGCCGCAATCGCAATCCTCAAAGCCTTCCCATTCGACGCCGTATTCGTGTCAGCTCGTTAATTTGGCGGCTACTGCCGAGCTTGCAGGAAAACTTTCTGCACTCGTAGAAGAAGGCGATGTTATCGCTTTGACCGGCCCGATCGGGGCGGGAAAAACAACATTTGCAAGATTTTTCATCAACGCCACTGGTTACAGGGAGGACGTTCCCAGTCCCACTTTCAACTTGGTACAGGTTTACGAAGGGGAAGGAATTCCGATTTGGCACTTCGATCTGTACCGGCTTGAGCGACCGGAAGATGTGTTCGAGCTCGGTATAGACCAGGCCTATGAAGAAGGTGTGACATTGATTGAGTGGCCAGAACGGATGGGTAAGTTGCTGCCGCCCGAAGCGCTTGTCCTGAACTTCAAGTCCGGCGCGTCAGAGCAGGAGCGCCAAATTGACGCTGACGTCCCTGAACACTGGGGTGCCCGCTTCGCCGATGGTCAATTATTCGCCGTAAAGAGGCGATAGTGCGTATGGGGGGACGGGATCAGATAATAGATGGCTTCCTCGAAGCCCACGGATGGGACTCAAAGTACCGTGCCCCCCTTTCAGGCGATGCTTCTTTCCGCCGCTATGAGAGGCTTGAAGATGGTCGCCGGCAAGCAGTGCTGATGGACGCACCCCCTGACAAAGAAGACGTCCGCCCCTTCTGGGCGTTGTCGTGCCATCTTCATGCAGACGGTTTCAGTGCACCCCAGGTTATTGCCGGCGACAGTCATGCGGGTCTTTTGTTGCTTGAGGATTTCGGCGATGACCTTTTTTCCCGGGTGGTCGCTGCAAATCCCAGAACCGAATTGCCGCTATACGAAACTGCTGTGGATTTGCTGGTTGATTTGCATGAGAAACCTGTGCCTAAAGGCATTTCGTTCGCGGGCGACAGCACATATTCTATGCTTCAGTACACGCACGACCTGCTTATGCAGGAAGCCGAGTTGTTCACCGACTGGTACTTGCCTGAGGTCAACGGCAGTTCCGTGCCGGCTGACGAAAAATCAGCTTTCCAAAAGTTGTGGCAAGACCTCTTGAGCCAAATTCCCGCAACTGATCCAGTGTTGGTTCTGCGCGACTACCATGCGGACAATTTGATCTGGCTGCCGGACCGGACCGGGATTGCACGGGTAGGATTGCTCGATTTTCAGGATGCGGTCGCTGGACATCCCGCTTATGACTTGGTGTCCTTGCTGGAAGACGCGCGCCGAGACGTTTCCGAGGCTCTCGCTGAAGCCATGATCGAGCGTTACATGGCGGCTATGTGTGCCAGGAGCACTTCGTTCGATATCGATGCGTTTCGGACTGCCTACGCCATTTTGGGCGCGCAGCGGAATACTAAAATAATAGGCATTTTTAGCCGGCTTTGGCGCCGCGACCGGAAGCCTGTCTACTTGGAATTGATCCCTCGTGTATGGGAACTTCTTGAACGCGACCTTGAACACCCTGCACTGTCAGAGATAAAGCACTGGTACAACGATCAGGTGCCTCTTTCGGTACGCACTACTCCCTTGGAGGCGGTATGACCACATCTAAGCGACCCAATACCGCGATGGTCTTAGCCGCAGGACTGGGTACCCGTATGATTCATCTCACCAAAGATCGGCCCAAACCCTTAGTTGAGGTCGCTGGAACACCTCTACTTGAGTTTAGTCTTAGCCAAATCGAAAAAGCCGGCCTCAAAAAAGTTGTGGTCAACGTTCACTATAAAGCAGAGCTTATTCGCAAATTCCTTACCGACCGGGAGGCTGCGGCGACAAGTGATCTAGACATCGTTGTGTCCGATGAAACTGAACAACTGCTTGATACGGGGGGTGGTGTTCGCAACGCCTTACCACTTTTGGGCGTTGAGCCATTCTATGTGGTCAATAGCGATATTATGTGGTGCGATGGCGTGAGTAATGGCTTTGATTTGCTGGCTGAACATTGGCGCGAGGACATTATGGACGCCCTCTTGCTACTGGCTCCTGCGACCACGGCGGTAGGTTACGACGGCCAGGGTGATTTTTTGATGGAGCCGGATGGCAAGCTTATGCGGCGGCCGGAGCGCGAGCAGGCGCCGTTTATATTTGCCGGTGTCCAAATCCTGCACCCAAAGCTGCTCGCTAAATGTCCCGACGGGCCCTTTTCTCTGAACGCGGCGTGGAACCGCGCGATCGAACGAGGTCGTCTTTATGGGGTTCGGCGGGAAGGGGTATGGTTCCACGTGGGCTCGCCCGGCGCTGTGAAGGCTGCGGAAAACTGGCTCGCCGAGTAAAACAGGGAAGGGATCGCGTGAGCACTCCGAAACGCCAGCCCTCGGTTTACACCATACCGGCCGGGACACCGTTTCTTGATGCGCTTGCCGTCGAGCTGTTGAGCCGCCATGGCGCAACACCCTTAGAGTTGCCCCGGGTAACCATCTTGCTCCCGACCCGGCGGGCGGTACGTGGCCTGCGTGAAGCATTCCTGAGGGTGGGCGACGGCCGCCCACGTTTGTTACCGGTGATGCGCCCCATCGGCGATGTGGAAGAGGACGAACTTGCCGTCGGTAACCTGGGGACCAGCCACGACGAGATCGAGCAACCGCCGGAGATTTCGTCCTTGTCCCGGCAAATGATGTTGGCCCGCTTGATCCTCAGCCGTCCTGACGGTCCTGACGACACAGTGCGGGCACTCCAATTGGCGCGCGAACTCGGGCTTTTGCTGGACCAAGTCCATACCGAGGGGTTGTCCTTCAGTGCATTGGACGAGCTGGTTCCTGAGGAATATGCCGCGCATTGGCAGTTGACTGTCGACTTTCTGAAGATCGTCACTGAACATTGGCCAAGCATTTTGGACGAGCAAGGACAGGTTGACCCCGCCGACCGCCGCAATCGGCTGATTGGGGCGCTTGCCGCAAAATGGGAGGACGAGCCGCCGCCCGGGCCCGTGATTGCGGCTGGTTCCACAGGCAGTATTCCCGCGACGGCCAACTTGTTAGGAGTGGTGGCGCGATTGCCTCAGGGCGCTGTCGTATTACCTGGTCTCGATGCTGATATGGATGATCGGTCTTGGATTGAACTGGACCCCAGCCATCCACAGTTCGGCATGAAGCAGTTGTTGGAACGGATGGGGGTAAGTCGCCATGAGACTGCTCTTTGGCCTTGCAAAGCATCCGACGGATATCCTGCCGCTAATCGCGAACGTGCAGGGTTGCTATCTGCAGCCTTGCGACCTGCTGAAACTACAGATGAATGGCCTTCCCTGCCCATCGATGCCAGTGCGGCTTTGACAGGATTGTCGTTTGTCGAAGCTCCAGGACTTTCTGAAGAAGCCGGGACCATAGCCCTCATGATGCGCGAGCTGTTAGAGCACCGCGGACGAACAGCAGCGCTAGTAACCCCCGATCGTGATCTCGCCCGTCGTGTCGCTGCCGAACTTGAGCGTTGGCATATCCATGTGGACGACTCAGCGGGCGTGCCACTTAATCGGACACCACCAGGTTCATTTCTGCGTCTCACTGCTGAATTGATCGCGGCACAGGCAGCGCCAGTGCCGCTGTTGGCGGCTCTAAAACACCCTCTATCGGCGGGTGGGGAAGCACCCGCAGTGTTTCGCGCAAATACTCGTGCACTTGAACTAAAAATCTTGCATGGCCCCCGACCCGCACCAGGATTCGAAGGTTTGTTGGCCGCGCTGCGGGAGGTAAGTGCCGATCAGCATCTTATCGAATGGGTCAAAAATCTGGCAGAGCTCGCGGTCGAACCCCATTTGCTTTTGGATAAATCTACTGTTGATTTGAGTACGTTGTTGCGTGCGCACGTGAATTTCGCTGAGCAATTAGCAGCCAGCGACGAAGCCGAAGGCGGCGCGCATTTGTGGCGCGGTGAAGCAGGCGAGGCGGCGGCGGAGTTTGTGCGTGATGTGCTTGCCAGTGCGGACCCGCTGCCGCCAATGCCGCCGCGCGAGTATCCGGCTTTGCTAGATGCGTTGATGTATTCGCGTGCTGTCCGGCCCCGCTATGGCCGCCATCCCCGGTTGCAGATATGGGGGCCTCTGGAAGCCCGTCTTCAGCATGCTGATCTTTTGATCCTGGGGGGGCTTAATGAAGGCTCCTGGCCGCCTGAGGCACCAAATGACCCCTGGCTTAGCCGGCCTATGCGGGAAAAATTTGGTCTCCCCGCCCCCGAGCGCCGAATCGGTCTGTCCGCCCACGATTTTGCCCAGGCCGCCAGTGCGGAGCGGGTGGTCCTATGCCGATCACGCAAGGTGGGTGGAGGGCCAACCGTGCCTTCACGCTGGCTATTGCGTATCAAGGCGTTGGTCGGCGACGGCCCCGCGGGGCAGGCAGACCAGACGGCCAAATGGGTTGGTTGGCACGTGGATTTGGACACGCCTGACGCCATCGCCCCCGTGTCACCGCCTCGTCCGCGTCCGCCTGTCGAGGCTCGGCCGCGCCAGCTTTCGGTGACCGGCATCGAAACCTGGATGCGCGACCCTTACTCCATCTACTCCCGACGTATTCTGAGGCTGAGGCCTTTGGAGCCCCTTGATGCTGACCCAGGGGCGGCCGAGCGAGGCACTTTCATCCACCGTGCGCTGGAAATGTTCATACGTCAGAATGGTGCCCAAATACCTGAAGACGCCTACCAGCAATTAATAGCTTTTGGCCGCGAAGCATTTGGCGACGCCCTGGTTCACCCAGCGGTCTGGGCCTTTTGGTGGCCGCGATTTTTGAAGGTGGCCCGTTGGTTCGTGGAAACCGAAGAAGTGCGGCGCGCAGATGCTGTTCCCATCGCGGTCGAGGCGGGCGGAAGATTGGTAATAGCAGGTGCAGCCGGGCCATTTGTTCTTACGGCCAAGGCTGACCGCCTGGATCACTTAGCCGCGGGCGGCCTCGAAATCATCGATTACAAAACTGGAGTCCCGCCGACGGGAAAGAAGCTCGAGACCGGGTATTTCCCGCAACTACCACTGGAAGCCGTCATCGCCGCAGCCGGGGGATTCGACGGTGTGTCCGCAGATACAGTTGCCGCTCTAACTTTCTGGCGCTTGTCCGGTGGAGATCCTGCCGGCGAGATCAAACCCCACAAAGGCGTATTTGTCGAAGAATTGGCCGCGGCCGCGCGGGAAGGTCTGCAAAACTTGGTTGACGCCTTTGACCGGCCCGAAACCCCTTACCTGTGCCGCCCACGCCCTCGCCCCGAATTCATGGGTTATGGGGACTACGATCACTTGGCGCGGGTCGAGGAGTGGCCATGAGCGAGTTATCCCCGCGCACCCATAATCGCTCTACCCGAGATCAGTTTCTCGCCGCCGACCCTAGTTCTTCCGTCTGGGTATCGGCGTCGGCTGGCACCGGGAAAACCCATGTGCTGGCCAATCGCGTGCTGCGGTTGATGCTCGCGGGCACTTTGCCCCATCGGATTTTGTGTCTTACCTACACACGGGCAGCGGCTGCCCAAATGGCTAACCGGATCAACGAAACGCTGGGGCGCTGGACGCTGGCGACGGACACTGAATTGACCGCCGAGTTGGAAGCACTGTTCGAGGCCCAGGTGGACGCGGAGATACTGCGCCGAGCCCGCCGATTATTTGCGCAAGTGTTGGATGTGCCGGGCGGGCTTAAAATTCAAACCCTTCACGCCTTTTGCCAATCGCTGTTGGGCCGTTTCCCAGTTGAAGCCCAACTGCCTCCCCACTTTGATCTAATGGATCAGCGCACCGCCGCCGAGTTGATGGCAGAAGCCTCGCAATCCGTTTTGTCCCGCGCCCAGTCGGCGAGCGAGACTCCGCTGGCACAGGCTTTGGCATTTGTATCCGACCGGGTAATGGCTCCCAAATTTCAAGAGCTAACGGAAAACTTGTCTTTGGTGCGGGGGCGTCTGTCTCGGCTCTTGACTGCCTATCATTCGGTTGAGGGTGCGGCGGCCCGTCTGCGACAATTGCTCGCCCTGGCGGATGACGACGATGACGACAGCATCTTGGCCGCGGCTTGCGATGAACAAGTATATGACGGCGCCGGATTGCGAATGGCGGCCGACGCTTTGCTGACGGGCGGCAAAACGGATGTCGAACGAGGCCAAAAAATTGCCTTGTGGCTTGCCGATCCCGATACACGCGCAGCAAATTTTTCTTCGTACTCAACGGCGTTTTTGACCCAGAAAGCCATGATTCGAGCGACTCTCGCCTCCAAAAAGGTGAGCGAGCGAAACCCGGAAGTTGTTGCCGCCTTGGAAACAGAAGCCGGTCGCCTGATCGACGTAGGTCAAATGCGCCGGCGCGCCGTGGTTGCCCTCGCGACTGAATCGCTTTTGCACATCAGCGGTGCCCAGTTGGCGGCTTATGGTGCGGCTAAGTCCCGGCACGCGGTCTTGGATTACGAGGACTTGATCCTGGAAACCCGCAAACTACTGCACCTTCCCGGCGTGGCGCCGTGGATATTATACAAGCTTGATGGCGGCATCGATCATGTACTGATAGACGAAGCACAAGACACCAGCCCTGATCAGTGGCGCGTCGTTGCGGCCTTGGCAGATGAATTTTTCGTTGGCCAAACCGCCCAGGACGAAAGTCGATCGGTATTTGCCGTGGGCGACGTGAAACAATCGATCTATGGCTTTCAAGGGGCTGACCCGGCTGAATTTGAAGCCATGCACCGATACTTCGCTGAGCGGGCGCGGGATGCAGACCGGCCGTTCCGCAAGGTACCACTGGAAACTTCGTTTCGTTCTACATCTTCAGTTCTGGCGCTGGTGGACGAAGTGTTCGCCACGGAAGGGGCCCGTGATGGGCTAACTTTTCAGGATGAAGCTATCCGTCACGTAGCCTTTCGCGAAGGCGCCGCAGGATTGGTTGAGCTGTGGCCAACGATCAAGCCCGAAGTCATGGATGACGTGCCGCCGTGGTCGCCCCCGATCGAGCAAATTCGCGGCTCGACCCCTGAGGAAAAGATCGCCGACCAGATCGCTGACACAATACGTCAATGGCTTGATGAAGGTGAGATTCTTGAAGCCCACGGACGACAGGTCACCCCAGGGGATATTCTGGTTCTGGTTCGGCGCCGGACTGATTTTGTCGCTCACTTAGTGCGCGCGCTCAAGCAGCGTCGGGTGCCGGTTGCGGGTGCCGATCGCATGGTGTTGACCGAGCAACTTGCGGTTATGGATTTGATTGCGCTCGGCAACTTCGTACTGCTACCCGAGGATGACCTGACCCTGGCCGAGGTTTTGAAGGGACCCTTGATCGCCATGGACGACGAGCAATTGTACGTGATTGCTTATGATCGCGGCCGGCAAACATTATGGAACAGTCTGCGTGGACAAGCATCGGAAGGCGGCATCTATGCAGACGCTGTTGATTTCCTAGGCGCCCAACTGGCCCATGCCGATTTTACACCGCCTTATGAATTTTATGCCCGTGTCCTGGGCGGATGTGGTGGTCGGCGGCGCATGGTCGGGCGCCTCGGGCCGGAGGCAAACGACCCAATCGACGAGTTCATCAACCTGGCGCTTGAGTACGAGCGCGCCCATCCACCTTCACTTCAAGGGTTTCTGCATTGGATCGAAGCCGCGGAAACCGAAGTCAGCCGCGACACCGAATACGCCCGTGACGAAGTGCGAGTGATGACTGTTCACGGCGCCAAAGGGCTTGAGGCCCCCATTGTTTTCCTGCCCGACACCACTGGTAAGCCAATTCAGGATGATAGTTTTTTGTGGCTGAATGACGAAGATTTGCCGGCGGGGGAAGAAAGCCCAGGCCTGTTTGCCTGGCCGATCAAGCGGGACAATGAAACCGGTGTTTGCGATCTGGCGCGCATGGAATTGCGGACTCAGCGGGAGCGTGAATATCGGCGGCTGCTTTATGTAGCCCTAACTCGCGCGGAAGATCGCCTGTATATTTGCGGTTGGGAAACCCGCAATGGACGCGCCCAGGGTTGTTGGTACGACCTGGCAGCTGATGCCTTTGATCGACTGTCCGGAGTCGAAGAAATTGACCAGGGAGAATATGGTGTCAGGCATCGCCTGACCAACCCGCAAACCGCGCCGGTTAAGACCGCGATTGAAGTCGCTGAGGCCGTTCCCGTTCCTCCGGTTCCCTCATGGGCCGGTCATGTGCCTTCGCCTGAGCCGGTTCCGCCTAGACCGTTGGCGCCTTCACAGCCAGATACGGACCCGCCTCCGGTCCTGGGTCCCGCAGACCATGCTCCAGAAAGTGGGGGCCTGGTGCGTGGGCGGTTGGCCCATCGGTTACTTCAGTTATTGCCGGATATTGCCCCTGATCAGCGGTTAACCTCTGCGCAGCGCTTTTTTGCCCAAGCAGCCCCCGACTGGGGTGCTCGGCAGTCTGAAGTCCTGATCGACGAAGTGTTTGCCATCCTCGATCACCCGGATTTTGCACCTTTGTTTGGTGCAAACAGTCAGGCCGAAGTGCCGATTGCCGGCATGGTCGGCGAATTTGCTATTTCGGGTCAGATCGATCGGCTTGTGGTCTCCGATCACAAGGTTTTGATTGTTGACTATAAAACCAACCGCGCTCCGCCCGTCCGCGAAGCTGATATTCCGACGGCTTATCGCAGTCAAATGGCCACTTATCGGGCCGCTTTGGCCGAGATCTTTCCAAGCCACCAAATACATTGCGCTTTGTTGTGGACAGAAGGACCAAGCCTTATGCCTCTCACGGATTTGTGACATTGCGCATGCGCACCTTGACTGGCGAATGCCGCGTACATAAATTTGGCGTATAACACTTTGAACCCGGCTTCTGGCCGGAGGACCAATAAGCAGGAAACCAATATGAGCACTACCAAAGTCAGCGACGAATCGTTTGAGCAAGATGTCCTCGAATCATCGGACGCCGTAGTCGTCGATTTTTGGGCTGAGTGGTGTGGTCCCTGCAAGCAGATCGGTCCATCACTTGAAGAGATTGCGACCGAAATGGACGGCGTTACCATCGCCAAACTGAACATAGATGAAAATCCGCAGACCCCGGTCAAATACGGTGTGCGCGGTATTCCAACGCTGATCCTGTTTAAAGACGGCGAGGTTGCGTCGACTAAAGTTGGTGCCTTACCAAAGAGCAAAATCGTCGAGTGGATACAGTCCGCGATGTAAGTCTCTGCGGGCGCGGCGGTCAGTTAACAGAATTTTCCATACCATTGTCGCTTAGAACCCGTCCAGCGAGGTAAAGCGAGCCGCAGATAACCACCCGCCGCAATTTGGGCGCGGGTGTCTGCGCAATCGCGTTTAGGGCCTCAGCGACGCTTAGCCGGGTTTCAGCTGAAATACCTAAGTGGTGAGCATGTGCAACGAGCGCTTCAGGTGCCAACCCCGCAGGCTCATTCGGCACGGGGACTGCATACAGCCGTGAAATTGATCCCTCAAATGGCTGTAGGAAGGCGCGCACGTCTTTGGTCCCTAGCATGCCCATAATCAACACCAGGCGCCCGTTTGTGGGCATATCCCCGAGCGCTTTGGACAGGGCAAGGCCTGCAGATTGGTTATGGCCGCCGTCCAACCACAGTTCGGTACCTCGCGGAAGTAGATCCAGTAATGGGCCGCCAGGAAGCTGTTGCAGCCGTCCAGGCCACTGGGCAGAGGTAAGGCCCTGGCCGATGACTTCTGAAGGAATTGAAATCCCGGATAGCGCCCGTATGCAGGCAATGGCGACCCCCGCATTTTGGATTTGATGGGGGCCGATCAATACGGGTGACGGGAGGTCCAGAACGCCATCGTTATCTTCATAAATCATGCCGTCATCAGTTTTGCGCGTGCGCCAAGCGTTTCCTTCGCTTACCAAGGGCGTGCCCAGTTCCTGTGCCCGAGCGGCGATCACGGCATCTACGCTGGCTGTTTGCTCGGCGACAATGGCGGGAACGCCGGGTTTCAGGATGCCGGCTTTTTCAGCCGCAATCCCGTCCAAATCGTCGCCCAAAAACTGCTGGTGATCAAACCCGATGGGAGTAAGGGCCGTTACCGCTGGCCGGTCGATGACGTTGGTTGCATCCAGTCGTCCACCCAACCCGGTTTCCAAAATGACTATGTCGGCGGGCGCGCGGCTGAAAGCAAGAATGGCCGCCGCAGTGGTTGCTTCAAAGAAAGTGATTGGCTCATTTTTGTTGGCCCGTTCGCAGTCTTCCAGCACTTGACAGAGGGATGGATCGTCTATGAGCATTCCCGCCAGCCGAATGCGTTCATTAAAGCGGATCAGGTGGGGGGACGTGTAGACATGAACCCGAAGACCCGCGCGCTCCAACATCGCACGCAGAAATGCGGTGACTGACCCTTTGCCATTGGTCCCGGCAACGTGGATCACAGGCGGCAGGGTATGCTCTGGATGGCCAAGCGAGGCCAGCAGTCGTTCAATACGTCCGAGGGATAAGTCGATAACCTTTGGGTGCAGAGATTGGAGTCGCCTTAAGCGCGCCGTTGTTTCCTCTGACGTTCCGGACAGGGGCGGCACCGTATAGGGATCATCGGTACGCGCCATGGGATCACTGGTTAGTCAGCGGCCGGTTGTTCAGGCGCCACTAACGTCTCTTCCATTTCGTCAACAGGAGTAGCTTCTTCGACTTCGAGCTCGGCATCGGTGTTCCGGTTGAGTAACAGGCGCAGGGTGCGCGCGAGCGTTTCCTTCAATTCGTGGCGGTGGACCACCATATCGACCATACCGTGGTCGCGCAGGAATTCGGCACGCTGGAAACCTTCAGGCAACTGTTCGCCGATTGTGTTCTGAATAACCCGGGGGCCGGCAAATCCAATCAGTGCGTTAGGTTCGGCCATGTTGATGTCGCCCAGCATGGCGTATGAAGCGGTAACCCCGCCTGTTGTTGGGTCGGTCAGAACGACGATGTATGGCAAGCCTGCATCCCGCAGCATTTCCACAGCGACCGTCGTCTTCGGCATTTGCATCAGTGACAGAATGCCTTCCTGCATGCGGGCACCACCAGCGGCCGAGAACAATACCAAGGGGGTTCTCTCAGCAATCGCTTGCTCGGCCGCAACCACAATGGCAGCACCAATGGCCAAACCCATAGACCCGCCCATAAAGGCAAAATCCTGAACTGCTACCACGGTCTCGACCCCGCCAATGGGGCCTTGCGCAACTGCCATGGCATCGACTTTCTGGGTCTTTGCGCGCGCTTCCTTGAGGCGGTCAGTATACTTCTTTTTGTCTTTGAACTTGAGCGGGTCATCGGGTGCTCGCGGCAGTTCGGACTCGGAATATGCAGCCTCGTCGAACAAAGCTTCAAACCGTTCCTTTGACCCTACCCGGCCATGGTGATCGCAATGGGGACAAACCCGCTGGGCTTCCAAGTAGTCTTTGCGAAAGACGTTCTCATCGCATTTGGGGCATTGCAGCCAGGCGTCCTTGCTGCTGTCCTTTTTCTTGAAAACGGCCCGTATTCGGGGCCGGATGAAATTGCTGAGCCAGTTCATAAAACCGTCCGATTATTCTGCTGCCGCTGCCCGGGCCTGGCGAACGCCAGCCGCAAGCGCGGATACGAGTTCCATTACTTTAGCGACGAGTTCCGGGCGTGCTTTGCCTTGTTCGTCAAGGTTCTGCTCCAGTTTCGACACAATTGCCGAGCCCACCACCGCGGCGTCTGCCACCTGGGCTATTGCGGCCGCCTGCTCCGGTGTTTTGATCCCAAAGCCAACGGCTACCGGTAATTCTGTATGCCGCTTAATGCGTGTCACCGCGATATCGACCGACTTTGCCTCAGCACTGGCACCGCCGGTGATTCCAGCGATGGCAACGTAATAAACGAAACCCTTGGCGCCTGCCAGTACCGTCTCCAACCGATTGTCATCAGTGGTTGGGGTGGCAAGGCGAACAACGCTGAGGCCTGAAGCATTCGCCGGTGTCTCTAATTCGGCGATTTCTTCTGGGGGCAAGTCAACTACGATCAAGCCATCGACTCCTGCGCTTGCCGCATCTGAAACAAACTTTTCGGTTCCGTAGGCATAAACTGGGTTGAAATAACCCATCAAAATAATCGGAGTTGCATCGTCCTCTCGCCGAAAGCAGCGCACTAAATCCAAGGTTCGGATCATATTTGCGCCATTGCCCAACGCCCGTAAATTTGCGGCTTGGATTGCCGGCCCATCTGCCACTGGGTCAGTAAAAGGCATGCCCAATTCGATAACATCGACACCTGCCTTGGGTAAGCCACGCAGCAATTCAAGGCTTGTGTCGTGGTCAGGGTCGCCGGCTGTAACAAAGGCGATCATTGCAGCTTGACTGTCCTCGCGTAGGGCAGCAAAACATTTGTCCAGGCGATGGTTTCCGATGCTAGTCACAGGGTGACCCCCAAGGCATCCGCAACAGTGAAAATGTCCTTGTCGCCGCGGCCACACAAGTTCATCACCAGCAAGTGGTCTTTGGACAGCGTTGGGGCGTGCCGGATCACGAAGGCGAGGGCGTGTGAAGGTTCGAGCGCGGGTATGATGCCTTCCTTTTTGCAGCACAATTGAAAGGCTGAAAGGGCTTCGTCGTCAGTCGCCGACACATAAGAGACCCGGCCGGTATCATGAAGCCAAGAATGTTCGGGTCCGATACCGGGATAATCGAGGCCGGCAGAGATGGAGTGAGCTTCTTCGATTTGCCCATCCTCATTCTGTAACAGGTAGGTGCGGTTGCCGTGCAACACCCCCGGACGGCCCGCGCTGAGGGATGCCGCATGCTCGTTGGTTTCCAACCCCAGCCCCGCCGCTTCCACGCCAAAAAGGTCAACCGAGTGATCGTCGAGAAACGGGTGAAACAGGCCGATCGCGTTAGAGCCACCGCCGATGCAGGCAACGAGGCTGTCAGGCAGCCGGCCTTCCCGTTCGACCATTTGGTCTCGGGTTTCTCGGCCGATAACTGACTGAAAATCCCGCACCATGCGCGGATAGGGGTGTGGACCTGCGGCTGTGCCAATTATGTAAAACGTGTCTTCCACGTTGGCTACCCAATCACGCAAGGCCTCGTTCATGGCATCTTTCAGGGTCTCTGACCCTGAAGTAACCGGCACGATCTCGGCTCCTAAAAGACGCATTCTAAATACGTTCGGTTTTTGCCGTTCGATATCCTTTGCGCCCATGTAAATCACACACGGCAAACCAAACCGGGCAGCAACGGTTGCGGTTGCGACTCCATGCTGTCCGGCGCCTGTTTCCGCAATGATGCG